>OCLT01000180.1_pt1 | contig 109641 bp, 96 predicted proteins | sample 1481411 | NCBI WGS metagenome assembly OCLT01 (sample SAMN04168690, study PRJEB22393) | synthetic metagenome | isolation source: purchased from BEI Resources HM-276D
ACTACTCAGAACAACCCTCTCAAAACAAACGGTCCGAAAAACCCAGACCCCTCCACCTGCCGTGGTGCCCGAAAAAGTTTGCCCTGCAAGCCCAAAACGGGTGAAAAACGCTGCTTGTTGGTGCGCTGGGCGAGTTTCTCGCGGAAGAACCGCTGCAAGCTCTCATCGTGAACGTGTCTATGTGCGCCCGCAGTCCTTGCGGTGGTCGCTCATCAGCCGGGGAGAAAGGTCACATGCAATTCCCCTGAATGTATTTCAAAATCTGAACTCAGATCGTTGAAGTTCTGCGGTTTGTGGGTCATCGCGAGTGTGAGCCCTCAGGGAATTGCATGCGGAATTGTGGGGGCATGTCACTCAGGGGCGCCGGACCGATGCCGATAGTCGCGTCGATGAGCCGAATCGGTGGCAGCGTGCGTGTGGTTGCGGGTGGGCTGGTCCGGCGCTCGGCTGGTGCGGCAGATGGTGGTCGGCCATGGTGGCAGGCGACAGGCGGTGGTCGGCCATGGCGGCAGGCGACAGGCGGCAGACGGCGGGCAGCGGACGGCCAGGGCAGCAGACGGAAGGCCGCAGGTGGCAGACCGTGGGCGACCTGGCGGGCCCGCCGACGCAGCCAGCCGACGCGTCAGACCTGCCGCTGCAGCAACACCAACGCCGCAAGGGGGCCGGCTACGCGGCTCGGGCCGCGATGTAGCCCTGCAACGCAATGACGCCGGCACCACGAGACCAGGCCTCGTTGGAGCCGTCGGAGAGGGTGACGCGAATCGAGGTGGCTCGCGGGTCGCGCACTTCGCCGATGCCCTCCCGGACGGCATCGCCGCTCAGGGATGCGAGAGCGACCCCCTCGCCGCCGATGATCACGAGCTCGGGCGCCGTCAATGACGCCACTAGGCCGATGAGCCTGCCGAGGGCGCGCCCCGACGCCGCCAGAATTGCCTCCACCGCGGGGTGCTTCTCAGAAGCGAGGGTGATGACGTCATTCCATTCGAGGGGTCGGCCGACGGCGGCCGACGCGTCCCGGCAGATTGCGGGGGTCGTCAGCATTGCTTCGGCGCAACCCCGGTGCCCCTGGGAGCAGATGGGCCCGAGGGGATCCAACGGCCAGTGCCCGACGAGGCCGATGCCCGAGTCCTCGTTCTCCAGGCGCGCCCCGTTCGCGACGCACCCGTAGCCCACGCCCACGCCGACCGTGATGACGGCGAAGTTGGAGTGGCCGGTGCCCGACCCGAACCAGTGCTGGATCTGCGTGTAGGCAGACAGGTCGTTTGCGACGAAGGCGGGCAAGCGGGTCGCCTCGGAGACGAGGGAAGCGAGCGGGACGTCGTGCCACTTGAGGAAGGGTGCCGACTCGACGGTGCCGTCGGCGTTCACGATGCCGCCGACAGCGATGCCGATCGCGTCGATGCGGTAGGCCGAGCGGGCACGGTGGGCCAGGTCTGCGATCGCCCGGATGACGCGGATGGGCGTGAGGGAGTCGAGGGGGACTCGGTAGGAGTCGCGAGGGGTCGCCTTCAGGTCGATGACGGTGGCGTCGAGTGCGCTATCCGTCAGCTTGATGCCCAGGAAGTAGTGCGAGGAGGGGACGACGTCGAGGGGGATGGTCGGGCGACCGGAGGTGCGCTGGGTCGCTTCGGGAACCTCGGCGAGGAGGCCCGAGGCGATGAGCTCCGTCGAGATGCGTGTGAGCGTCGCGGGGGCCAGGCCGAGGCGTCGGGCCAGTTCAGCGCGGCCGAGCGGGCCGTGGATGAGGACTTCGAGCGCGACCGCAGAAGCGAGCTCGTCTTTGGGCTGCCAGGTCATGACCATTCCTTTCTGGTGAAAAAAAGATTACACGTAAATCTCAAATTTGCCTAGCGTATTGACAAGACTAATTTTGCGTGGTGAAATTATCTCCAAGCGGCCAAAGGTGGTCGCGATCACGAGAAAGATCACAGTGCAATGAAGCAGAAGCGTCTCCTCACCGTCGGTGTCACCCTTTTCGCTGCGGCCTCGATGCTCGCAGCCTGTGGCGGTAACACTGCCGACCAGTCATCATCCTCCGACTCCGGATCCGGCTCCTCGACCGTCGAACTGACCCTGTGGGGCACGTACGGCGCGGGCTCCAACAGCGCACAGAAGGACGCGCTGGAGAAGGAAATCATCCCCGCCTTTGAGAAGGCAAACCCCGGAATCACCATCAAGTACGTCGACATGCCGTACGACGGCCTCAAGCAGAAGCTCACGACCGGCGCCGCGGCCGGAGAACTGCCCGACCTGATCCGTACCGACCTCGGTTGGAACGCTCAGTTCGCCAAGCTGGGCGTCCTCAAGCAGCTCGACGGAAACATGCCGAACTATGACGCGCTCGCGGCCAAGGTGTATCCGGGCCTGCTGGGCACGACTCTGTACAACGGCCACCACTACGGCCTGCCCCTGGATACGAACACGCGCGTGCTCATCTCCAACCCCGATGCCCTGTCGAAGCTCGGCGTCGACAAGGCTCCTGAGACCTTCGACGAGCTGAAGGACCTCGCCGCCAAGGCCAAGGATGCGGGCGGCGCGGTCTACGCGTTCGCAGACGGCGACATCTCGCAGTGGAACATCATGCCGTGGATCTGGAGCGCGGGCGGCGACATTGCCGACCCGGACCAGACCAAGGCCTCGGGCTACCTGGACTCCGATAAGTCCGTGGCCGGCGTCCAGTTCCTCGTCGACCTGTACAAGGAGGGACAGATCCCCAACGCGATTATCGGCAACGAGGGTGCGACCAAGACGCAGGACGGCATGCCGAATGGCGAGTACGCGACGATCCTCGATGGCCCATGGATGGACCAGATCTGGGCGGGCTCCTACCCGGACTTCAAGCCCACCTACTCGAAGGTCCCCGCCGGTGAGGGCGGATCGATCTCGGTCGTCGGCGGCGAGTCCATCGTCATCACGGAGCAGACGAAGGACCTCGAGGCCTCGTACAAGTTCCTCGAGTTCACCCAGTCGCGCGAGTTCCAGCTGCCGATGAGCAAGGCCGGCCAGATGACGGTCGTCGCCGAGTATGCGGCCGAGGAGGCCGAGGCGACGCCGGGCACCAAGATCTTCTCCGAGCAGCTCAAGACCGCGAAGTCTCGCCTGTCCATCCCCGATTCCGGGAAGGTCGACGAGATCCTCAAGACTGAGCTGACCCCCGCCTTCGAAGGCAAGGTGACCGTCAAGGAAGCCCTGACGAAGGCCGCGCAGCAGATTGACCCGCTCCTGAGCGCCGCCAAGTAACCTGGCGTCGCTCCTGCAACCGGGCCCGGCTCCCACACGCACGGGGCTGGGCCCGGGAAAGGACTCCTCATGAGCACCCCCACCGCGGACGAGGCCGTGGCGCCTCGCGCGCGTCGGCGTTCCTCCCGGAGGAACCCGGTGGCCCCCTACCTTTTCTTGGCGCCGGGAATGATCCTGTTCGCCCTGTGCGTCCTGTACCCCATGGTGCGTTCGGGGCAGATGAGCTTTTACGACTGGAACATCGTGAAGGGCTCGAACTCGGACTTTGTAGGCCTGGACAACTATGTGAAGGCCTTCCATGACCCATCGTTTTGGACGGGTCTGGGTAACTCTGGGATCTACATGGCGCTGACGGTGCCCCCGCAGATCATCCTCGGCCTCGCCGTTGCGATGCTGCTGCGCTCGAAGGCGCCGCTGCAGCCCCTGTTCCGGGTGCTCTACTACCTGCCCGTGGTCACGTCCTGGGTGGTTGTGTCGCTGCTTTTCAAGTACCTGTTTGCCGACCAGGGGCTCATTAACTACATGCTGGGGAGCGCCCACCTGGGCGCGGGGGACACGTCGTGGCTGTCGAACCGTTGGACGGCGATGATCGCGATCTGCGCGCTGGGGGTGTGGAAGGGCATCGGCTGGTCGATGATGATCTTCCTCGCCGCCCTCCAGGGGGTACCCAAGGAGCTGGAGGAGGCCGCCCTCGTCGATGGGGCGAACTGGTGGCAGCGCTTTAAGGCCGTGACCGTGCCGGCAATCTGGCCGGCCACCGTCTTCGTCATCGTGATGCTGGTGATCGGCGGGCTGAACGTCTTCACGTCGGTGCTGCTCATGACGAAGGGCGGGCCCAATGGCCAGACCGAGGTCCTGCTCACCTACATGTATCGCCTGGCGTTCTCCGACTTGAACTTCGGGTACGGCTCGGCGATCGCGGTCGTCCTGACGATCCTCGTGTTCATCATTTCGATTGTTCAGCTCAAGGTGTTGAACCGTGACGACGAAAGGGCGGGAGCATGAGCACGTCACGCAAAACGATGCACGCCGCCGGAACGTCGCTGCGCTTCGTCGTCCTGACGGTCGGCGCGATCGTCATGATCCTGCCGTTCGCCTACATGGTGTCGACAGCCTTCAAGCCGCAGGCCTATGTCCTGGAGACGCCACCGAAGTTCATTCCTGACCCGGGCACGGTCGACAACTTCGTGCAGGCGTGGACGACGCAGGATTTTTCCCGCTACGCCCTGAACTCAGCGTTCGTGTCCGTGACGTCGACGGTGCTGGCTGTCTGGCTCTCCTCGATGATGGCCTACGCGTTCGCGCGCTTCGATTTCCCGTGCAAGGAGTGGTTCTTCCGGGCCCTCCTCCTCGGCCTGATGATCCCGTCGATGATGCTCATCATTCCGCAGTTCGTGCTCACGAAGCAGCTGCACCTCATCGATAACCTGTGGGCCCTCGTGCTGTTCTACGTGTCGGGAAACTTGGCGCTTAACACGTTCCTGCTGCGCAGTTTCTTCGAGGGGATCCCCCGCGAGCTTGACGAGGCCATGGAGGTTGACGGCGCGAACGTGTGGACCCGCTACTGGCGCCTCGCGATGCCGCTGGCCAGGCCGGCGCTCGCGACGACCGTTATCTTCACTTTCCTGGCCACCTGGGACGAGTTCGCGTGGGCACTCACGGTCATTTCGACGGAAACGAAGCGCACTCTCCCCATCGCCATTCAGCTGTTCCACGGGCAAAACTCCACCCAGTGGGGGCTCGTTTTTGCCGCGTCCCTGATCGCGATTCTCCCCGTCATCGTCGTGTACCTGATCTTCCAGCGCCACTTCGTCGCGGGCCTGACCGCAGGAGCCGTGAAAGGATGACTCCCTTGCTCCTCCCCACCCAATCCGTCTACCTGCCCGGGCAGGCCGTCCTCGTCGAGGCCTCCCACCCGGGCGACCTCGTCATCACACACCTGGGCGAGACCGTGCGCGAGGTCCCGTGCGAGCGCCCCGGCCTCGTCGATCTGGGGGAGCTCCCGGTCGGTGGGTACGGCGTCGCCCAGCCCGCGGCCGGCGCGTCGAGCGCTCTCCAGGTGTGCGAGTCCGCGTCGGACCGACTGCGATACGGTTTCGTCGCGTCCTTCCGTCCGGGAAAGGACGTCGAGGTCGTGGCCCGTTTCGCCCGTCGCCTGCACCTGACCGCCATCCAGTTCTACGACTGGGCGTATCGGCACGCGGATCTGCTGGGCGGGGGAGAGGAGTACCTCGATGCCCTCGATCAGCCGATTTCCCTGGCGACCGTGCGCGCCCTCATCGAGGCACTGCGGGCGGTGGGCACGCGCTCCATCGGCTACGCGGCCGTGTACGGCGTCGGCAATGACGAGTGGGAACAGTGGGAGGATGCGGCCCTGCTGGATCCAGCGGGGGAGCCGTACTCGCTCGCCGACTTCCTGCGCATCGTCGATCCTGCGCACCCGCGCTGGCTCGCCCACTTCGCGGCAGACGTTGCGGCGGCCGCGCGCGAGGTCGGCTTCGACGGCTTCCACCTCGACCAGTACGGCTGCCCGAAGGCGGCCGTCCGCCCCGATGGGGAGGTCGTCGACGTCGCCTCATCCTTCGACACCCTCATCCGAGGCGTGCGCGAGGCGGTGCCCGGCTCGACCCTCGTGTTCAACAACGTCAACGACTTCCCGACCTGGTCCTCGCCCAGCGCCCCGCAGGACGCGGTCTACATCGAGCCCTGGGAACCCGTCACCACGTACGAGGCCCTGGCTCGCGTGGCGACGAGGGCCCGCCTCGTCGGGGGTGGGAAGCCGGTCGTCCTGGCGGCCTACCAGTCCATCTACGACAAGGCCGCCCGGGACGTGGGTGACGCGTCCACGCGGCTCACGATGGCGACGCTCTTCTCGCACGGAGCCACCCAGCTCCTTGCCGGAGAGGACGGCCACATCCTCGTCGACCCGTACTACGTGCGCAACATGCCCGCTGAGGATGAGACCCTCGACATGCTCGCCAGCTGGTACGACTTCCTCGTCGCAAACGACGAGATCCTCGTCGATCCCGGGATCGTCGACGTGACGGCCTCGTACGTGGGCGCGTACAACGCGGATATCGACGTGTCCTTCGACGAGGCCCCCGTGTGCTGGGAGGCCGCCCCCGGATGCGTGTGGCGACGCGTCACCCGCGCGGGGGACGCGCTCGTCGTCCACCTCATCAACCTGGTGGGACAGTCCGACACGGTGTGGGACGGGTCCCACCGCTCGGCGATCGCGCTACGAGGCGGTACGCTGCGTCTGAAGCCCCTGTTCGGGCGCGTACCGCGCGTGGCGGCGGCGGATCCCGATGCGGGCTCGACGCTCATCCCTCTAGACGTGCGAATCGTCGACGGCCAGGCCGTTGTTTCCCTCCCCGACCTCAACGTATGGCAGGTGCTCCATGTTCTTCTGTAATGATGCGCTACACTCCCACGGCAACGGCCTCGGCCCCGACGAGTGGTGGAAGGGCGCGGTCATCTACCAGATCTACCCGCGCTCCTTCAAAGACTCCAACGGTGACGGCATTGGCGACCTTGAGGGCATTCGTTCCAAGCTCGACTACCTGCAGGCCCTCGGCGTCGACGTCCTGTGGCTCTCGCCGATCTACGCCTCCCCGCAGGCGGACAACGGCTACGACATCGCCGACTACTACGACATCGACCCGATGTTCGGCACCCTGTCGGATTTCGACCGCCTGCTGGAGAGCGTCCACGAGCGGGGCATGCGCCTCGTCATGGACCTGGTCGTCAATCACTCCTCCGACGAGAACCCGTGGTTCGTCGAGTCGCGGTCCTCGCGGGAGAGCCCGAAGCGTGACTGGTACATCTGGCGCGATCCTCGTCCCGGGTGCGTGGGCGGCGAGGCTGGGGCTGAGCCCAACAACTGGGGGTCCTTCTTCTCCGGCTCGGCCTGGGCCTGGGATGAGGCCACGGGCCAGTATTACCTGCACCTGTTCCACAGGAAGCAGCCCGACCTGAACTGGGACAACCCCGACGTGCGCTCCGCCGTCTACGAGATGATGAACTGGTGGCTCGACCGCGGTGTCGACGGCTTCCGCATGGATGTCATCAACCTGATCTCGAAGGACCCGGGCATGCCCGACGGCATCGTCTACTCCGGGCGCGCGTGGGGTGAGGGTTTCCCGCACTTTTCTGAAGGTCCGCACCTGCACGAATACCTCGCCGAGATGCGCCGCGAGGTGTTCGATGGCCGCAGCGGCACGATGACGGTTGGCGAGTGCCCCGGCGTGCGCCGCGACAACGTCCTGCTGTTCACGGATCCTGCCCGGCGTGAGCTCGACATGGTGTTCCAATTCGACCACGTCGACCTCGGCCTCGAAGCGGGGAAGTTCCACCCGCGCCCGCTGCGCCCCGGTGAGCTCGCCGACTGCCTGAGCGCTTGGCAGGAGGCCCAGGGCGAGGTTGGCTGGAACAGCCTCTACCTGGACAATCACGACCAACCGCGCGCCGTCAGCCGCTTCGGTGACGAGGCGTGGCGCTACGAGTCGGCAACGGCCCTGGCTACGGCCCTGCACATGCTGCGCGGGACGCCCTACGTGTATCAGGGCGAGGAACTCGGCATGACCAACAGCGTCTTCGGGGGCATCGACGACTACCGAGACGTCGAGGCGCTGCGCCACTACCGCGAAGCCGTGGAGTCGGGCGAGAGCCCCGAGTCAGTCCTGAAGGGGCTGGCCTTCACCGGTCGCGACAACGCGCGCACCCCCGTCCAGTGGGACGCGAGCGAGAACGCCGGCTTCACGCAGGGCACCCCGTGGATCGGCATCACCCCGAACTATCGCGACATCAACGCCGCCTCCCAGGTCGATGATCCGTCCTCCGTGTACGCCTACTACCGCGCGCTCGCGGACATCCGCCACGGCCTGCCGGTTATCGCGGCCGGCTCATTTGAGCGCATCGAGACCCCCTCGCCCGGGATCTTCGCCTACCGCCGCACGCTCGGCGAGGCCGTGGCAACCGTCCTCGTCAACCTCTCCTCCCAGCCCGCCTCCCTCGGTGATGCGACGCGCGGGGTGAGTGGGGACCTCCTCCTGGCCAACCGCGACCTGCCCGAGGGGGACCGGGGAGTCCCGGAAACCCTCGGAGAATGGGAGGCGCGCGTCTATCTCGCGTGAGCGATACGGGCCCGGGATCGAGGAGATCCCGGGCCCGTGGGTCGCTGAGTGTCGGTGAGTAAAGCGGTCTCAGTAGTAGTAGGGGTAATCCTCCCAGCGGGGGGCGCGGTGTTCGAGGAAGGCATCGCGCCCCTCCTGGGCCTCGGCCGTCATGTAGGCCATGCGCGTGGCCTCGCCCGCGAAGACCTGCTGGCCGGCCAGGCCGTCGTCGGCCAGGTTGAAGGCGAACTTGAGCATGCGGATGGCCTGCGGGGACTTTGTTGCGATGGTCGCGGCCCACTCCAGGGCGGTCTCCTCGAGCTCGGCGTGGGGGACGGCCCGGTTGATGACGCCCCAGCGCTCGGCAGTTTTGGCATCGTAGCGCTCGGCGAGGAAGAAGATCTCGCGTGCCCGCTTATCCCCGGCCTGGCGGGCCAGGAGCGCCGAACCGTAGCCTGCGTCGAAGGATCCGACGTTCGCGTCCGTCTGCATGAAGGCCGCGTGTTCGATGGAGGCGACCGACAGGTCCGCGACCACGTTGAGGGAGTGACCGCCGCCAGCTGCCCAGCCGGGGACGGCCGCGATGACGACCTTCGGCATCGTGCGGATGAGGCGCTGGACCTCAAGGATGTGCAGGCGTCCGGCGCGCGCGGGGTCGATCTGCTCGCGGCGCTGGGCGGTGGCCACCTCGGGGTCCGCGCCCTCGACCTCGTAACGGTAGCCGTCGCGGCCTCGCACCCTCTGGTCGCCGCCGGAACAGAAGGAGTATCCTCCGTCGCGCGTCGAGGGGCCGTTGCCCGTCAGGATGACGGCTGCGACCGAGGAGGTCTGGCGCGCGTGGTCGAGCGCGCGGTACAGCTCGTCGACGGTGCCGGGGCGGAAGGCGTTGCGGATGTCGGGGCGATCAAAGGCGATGCGCACGACCGGCATGTCGGCGCCCTCGGGGCGGCCGTCGGCCTCAGGGCCGCGCGAGATGCCGCGATGGTAGGTGATGTCGGCGAAGTCGAATCCCTCGACCTCGCGCCAGCGGGTCGGGTCGAAGGTGTCGGACACGAAGGGGAGAGCACTCATGTGTCGGATTCTAATCGACGAGGCAGTGGCAGGCGTCGGGGCGTGCGTGCTCGAGAGGGGTGGCGGCGTTGCCGACCAGCCTCGGCTGAAGGACACACGTGGGGCTATGGGGTGCGCAACCTAGCCAATCGGAACAAAGGCTACTTGCTTGTAACCGTATTATATGGCGTCTAGACACTTGGAGGTGTGTCCTGCGAGACGTGCCTGCTTGCCACGTGTTCAACCGTTTCAAAGAGTCTGTCACTTTGTGGCACTTACTGCGCAATTGGTTACAAGTTGATGCGTGTAGGATTTGTCGATAGCGTGAGGTTGCGCGACAATATTACCGGTAAGTAAGGAGGGTTCTTGTGAACGCAGCGCAGCAACCGACGCTGATGCGCATCCCGATGCGCACGCTCAGCCGTCAAACGCGTTATGCCCTCGAAGGCGTCGACGACATCCTTGTGTACAAGGTGGGGATGACGACGCGCTTCCGCGGCGTGACTCGCCGCGAGGGGCTCCTCCTGCACGGACATGCCGGTTGGGGAGAGGCTGCGCCCTTCTGGAACTATGACGATCTGGAGTCCTCGCGCTGGCTGGCCGCAGCCCTCGAGTCGGCTCGCCGTTTCCCGCCGGTGCCTCGACGCAAGTTCGTGCCCGTCAACGTCACGATCCCCGTCATATCGCCGGAGGAAGCCCATGAACGCGTGAAGGGCTCGGGCGGGTGTGCGACCGCGAAGATCAAGGTTGCGGAGCCGGGCGTCAGCGTTGGGCGGGACTGTGCGCGCATCGCCGCGGTCGCCGACGCCCTGCGTGAGACCGTGGGCGGGCAGGCGATGATCCGCCTCGACGCCAACGGCGCGTGGGAGGTCGATCAGGCTCGCGAGGCAATCCCGGCAATGGCTGCGGCCGCCGGCGTCGTTCCCATCGAGTACGTCGAGCAGCCCTGCCTGACGGTGGATGAGCTGGCCCAGGTGCGCCGATCTGTGGACGTGCCGATCGCTGCCGATGAGTCGATCCGCCGCGCTGAGGATCCCCTGGAGGTGGCCCGTAAGGAGGCCGCCGACGTCGTCATCATCAAGGTCGCGCCACTCGGAGGCGTGCGCGCCGCACTCAAGGTTGCCCGCAAGAGCGGCCTCGGCGTCGTCGTGTCCTCCGCCCTCGAGACGTCCGTCGGCCTGTCGGTCGGCGTCGCCGCTGCTGCCGCCGTGCCCGGTGTGCCCCGGGCAGCCGGACTAGCCACTGCCTCGTTGCTGGTGGGCGACGTGACCCAGCCCCTGATTCCCGAGCGTGGCTGCCTGCCCGTGGGGCGCCTCGAGCCGGACCAGGAGCTCATCGACCGCACCCCGGTCGACGGCGATCTCGTCTCCCGCTGGGGTATGCGCCTCGAAGGCATGGCTGAGCACCTGAGGGTGGGCTCCCGGTAGGCTGGGCGTATGCCCTCCGTCGATACCGCCAGCGCTATCCTCTCGTCCCTGGATACCCTGGGCGTCACGCACGTCCTGTACTGCCCGGGTTCGCGCTCCGCGCCCTTCGCCTACGCCCTCGAGGCGGGGTCTTTCAGCGGGGATGCGCGCCCCATCCTGGATGAGCGCGGCGCCGGTTTCGCGGCTGTCGGTCTGGCGCGAACCGGCGCGCTGCCCGCCATCGTCGTCACCTCCGGCACCGCCGTCGCCGAGCTGGCCCCCGCCGTTCTCGAGGCCTCGCACGCGCGCCTGCCCCTGCTGGTCGTGAGCGCCGACCGCCCCGGCGAACTGCGTGGCGTTGGAGCCTCCCAGGCGACCCACCAGTCCGGCTTCTTCGGCATGCACGTGCGTGCGAGCATTGATCTGGAGCCTCAGGAGGCCTCGCCCTCCCTGGTCGGCCACCTCGCCCGCGCGGTCGCGGCCGCCTGCGGGGCGCTGAGCGGCACGCCCGGACCCGTGCAGATCAACGTCGCCTTCCGCGACCCGCTGACCCCCGTCCGTCCCGCCTCCGACTCAGGGGACGAGGTCAGGGCGTCGTTCGTCCCTCGGCCGACCCGGGTGATGGGCGCGCCTGCCGTGCCCGCGCGATGGGAGGACGTGGTTGGTCCTGCCGTCGCCGGTCTGATTGTCGCGGGTGAGGGGGCCTCGCCCCGTGCCCGCGAGTGGTCGGAGGCCTCTGGCTTCCCGCTGCTCGCCGAACCGGCGTCGGGCGCGTGGCGCGGCGGGGGAGTGACCCCCTTCGAGCAGTCCCTCGTCAGCTCGCCGCTCGGGCGTGAGGTCGACGCGGTCGTCGTGACCGGGCGCCCGACGTTGTCCCGCCCGATTCAGGCTCTACTCGCGTGCCCCGGCGTGCGTGTCGTCGTTGTCGATGCGCACGCCCCGTGGGTGGACATCTCGGGCAACGCCTCGGTTGTCGTCGCCGACCTCGAGCCAGCTCGCGAGCTGATCCGCGCCGCTCAGGCCGAGTGGGCCTCTCGCGTGCGCGAAGCCGCTCGCGACGCCGACGAGCGCATCGAATCCCTGCTCGCCTCTGGCTCCGGGCGCACGATGCTTGACCTCGCTCGAAGCGTTGCCGCCTCGACGAGCGGCCCCCTCGTGCTGGGCGCCTCCAACCCCGTGCGAGCCTTCGACCTCGCCGTCCCCACGCTGGAGGGGCGCATCGTCCACTCCAACCGGGGACAGGCCGGCATCGACGGCACCGTCGCGACCGCCGTCGGTATCTGCATGGGCTCCGGATACGCGGGCGAGGCCTCGGCCCCCGCGGGCGAGAGCGTCACCGCCGTCATGGGCGATCTCACGGCCTGCCATGACGCCTCCTCCCTCGCCCTGGCGGCGAGTGTGGATGCTCACCTCGACATCATCGTCGCGGACGACCAGGGTGGCGGCATCTTCGCCACCCTCGAACACGGGCGCGCCGCCAGCGCCGAGGCCTACGACCGTTGGTTCGGCCTCGCTCAGTCGGTGGACTACGAGGCGCTCGCGGCCGCGTACGGCGTGGCCTTCGCGCGAGCCGACGCGCCTCGGGAACTGGAGTCGTTGCTCGCCCACCCCGCCAACGGACCGCGGTTGATTCACGCGCCCGTCGAGCGCGCCGCGCACCTGTACCCGGCCGTCCGCGACGTACTCTCCTGACGGGACGCGTGTTCGCTGTGAGGTTGAACGGTTTACAGGAAACTTCCAGGGGGCTTTCAGTGGCCCTTTGAGGAAACGGCCCATACTGGTGGGCAGATAACGAACTGACACTAGAGGAAACCATGACTCAGCCTCATATTCCGGCCCACGACGCCGACTCGGCGCGCGACGCTGAGACGGCCTTGGCCACCAGCTACCCGCAGCGCTCGACGGCTCAAGACCACTCGGCCACCCAGGAGCTTCCGTCCGCGCAGGACGCCACGCGCGAGATGCCCTCCGCCACGACGATCCCCGTGCCGCCCGCTGGCACGGTTCCGCCCGCCTCGGCACCGGCTGCACCCGCCACGCCGGGCGCCCCCGCCGTGCCGGCGGCCCCCGCCCCCTCCGCCCAGGAAGCCCCCGCGTCCGGCGGCACATACTCTGCCCCCTCTGGCGAGCCCTACGGTGGATACGCGGCCCCTGCCTCGCCGGACGCCTTCGCGTCGCCCACCGTTGTCGTGACGAAGAAGGGCCCGGGATGGGTCGCCCTCGTCGGCGCGATGCTCCTGACGATCGGCCTGACCCTCGGTGCCGTGTTCTACGCGCGCCCCGCGATGCTGCGCGCGTCCACGCCCACGAACCTCAACGGGGGAACGGTGGCCACCGTGCCCGTCTCGAATAGCTCCGGGACGGACTGGACGGCCGTCGCCGCCGCCGTGTCGCCCGCCGTCGTGACCATTCAGGCGCAGGGCGCATCCTCGGGCGGTACCGGCTCCGGTGTCATCTACGACGCGCAGGGCGACATTGTCACCAACTACCACGTCATCGCGTCCGCCCTCGGCGGCGGACAGATCCAGGTGACCCTCGCCGACGGGCGCCTGTACAGCGCCGTGGTCGTCGGCCACGACAAGACCACCGACCTGGCCGTCATCCGCCTGGAGAACCCGCCCTCGGACCTCACCGTCGCGCGCTTCGCGACCTCGGCGAACCTCGAGGTCGGTGCCCCCGTCATGGCGATCGGCGCGCCCCTGGGCCTGTCGAACACGGTGACGACCGGCATCGTCTCCGCGCTCAACCGCCCCGTCGAGGTCTCGATGGACGAATCCGCGACCTCGGAGGACGGCACGCAGGCTTCCTCGGATCTTGTGGTGACGAACGCAATCCAGATCGACGCGTCCATCAACCCCGGTAACTCGGGTGGCCCGCTCTTCGACGCGAGTGGCGCGGTCATCGGCATTAACTCCTCGATCAAGTCGCTCTCCTCGTCCTCCGACGGGCAGGCGGGCTCGATCGGCCTGGGCTTCGCAATCCCCTCCGACCTGGTCGTGTCCATCGCGGACCAGCTCATTGCCTCCGGCAGCGCCTCGCACGGCATGCTTGGCGTGACCGTCAAGGCCGCGACCACGACCGTCGGCTCCGACACCTACGTGGGTGCCGAGGTCCAGGACGTCTCCGCAGGTTCCGGCGCCTCCGCGGCGGGCATCCGCGCCGGCGACGTCATCGTCAAGGTCGAAGGCCAGGAAGTGACCAGCCCCAAGCAGCTGATCGGCTACGTGCGCCGCTACAAGGCCGGCGACACCGTCACCATGACGATCGTGCGTAACGGCGCCACGCAGGACGTGTCCGTGCGGATTCAGTGAGCTGCGCGCGCTGACGAGGCCCGTCGTCCCTGTGAAGGGGCGGCGGGCCTTTGCGCGTCGACGAGTCGCTTAGACCCCGAGGGCGTCCAGGAGCGGGCGCATCTTCGCTTCGGTCTCGGCCAGCTCGGTGTCCGGGTCGGAGTCCGGCATGATGCCGGCACCGGCGAAAAGGCGCAGACGCGTGCCCGAGGTGAGTCCGCAGCGCAGCGCGATCGCAAACTCGCCGTCGCCCGCCGTGTCGACCCAGCCCACGGGCCCCGAGTAGCGGCCGCGCTCGGTGTCTTCCAGCTCTTCGATGAGTCGCATCGCCGCGGGGCGCGGGGTGCCGCACACGGCGGCTGTCGGATGCAGGGCGGCCACCAGATCCAGGAGGTGGGCCTCGCCCAGGCGTGCGTGCACGTCCGTCGCCAGGTGAACGACGTTGGGCAGCGACAGGAGGAACGGCCCCTGAGTCGTCACCGAGGAGCACAGCTGCATCAGGATCGAGGACACTGACTCGGAGGCCAGGTCGTGCTCGCGTAGATCCTTCGCGCTCGACGCGAGCATCTCTCCCTCGCCGGGCTTGCACGTGCCCGCCAGGACGCGAGAGCTCGCCGTACCGTGCGAAGCCGCGATCAGCATCTCCGGGGACGCTCCCACCAGCGAATCCACGCAGAAACGCCACGTCGACGGATACAGATCGCTCAGGCGCTCAAGCAGGAAACGCTCGTCGAATCCGTGTGGGCACCGCACCGTCATATCGCGCGCCATGACGGCCTTGTCGGCGGCCCCATCGCGCAGGCGCTGCGCCATCGCTCGCACCGAGTCGCGCCACTGGCCGCGCGACATCGACCCGTGACCGAAGGTCAGAGACTCCGGCACGCGCGGTGCGGGCCTCGCCTCGGCCAGGGCCTCATCAACAGCCGCCAGCGGATCCGGGGCGTCCCCGATGCCCGCCGTGATCGCCCAGCGGGCCCCGGCCTCGTCGATGAGAGTCAGCGCGGGCACGAAGGCAACCGAGCGGGCGGGGGAGCGGAACGCGAAGGACGCGAAAAGGACGGGGGAGGGGGCTCCCTCGACGCAGGACGAGGCGGGGGCGGCCTCCCACGCGCGGCGCACGTCGGCGATCGCGCTCGAGGTCGCGGGCTCGATAGTGAGCGCCCGTCCCAGGCCGATCATCTGGCGGCGCTCACCCAGCCAGGCGGTGCCCCCGGAGTCGCGAAGCAGAGACGTCAGTGAGCAAGTAGACCCCGGGTGCTGCGGGGGTAGGACCAACGCCCGAAAGACGAGGCGCGAGCATCCGAAGTCGTTGTGCATGGGTTCCATGGTAGGAGCAGGGGCGGCGGCGCGCTGGAAGACGTGCGAGTATTGACGCATGACTGAATCCCCGCGCGCGGACCTGAACAAGGATCCCAAAGAGATCGCCTCGATGTTTGACTCCCTCGCCTCGCGATACGACGTGATGGATGCGCTGATGACGGGCGGTTTGGACAGGGTGTGGATGACCGCCCTGCGTAAGGCTGTCGCCCCCCACCCCGGCGAACGCATCCTCGACCTGGCGGCCGGCACCGGCGCGTCGTCGGCCGCGCTGGCTAAGGGGGGCGCCGAGGTCGTCGCCTGCGACCTGTCCGAAGGCATGATCGAGGTCGGCCGTGAGCGCCACCCCGAGATCGAGTTCGTGCATGGCAACGCCATGGACCTGGACTTCGAGGACGGCTCCTTCGACGCGGTCACCATCTCGTGGGGCCTGCGCAACATCCCGGACCCGGAGCTCGCGCTGCGCGAGATGGCGCGCGTCGTGCGCCCGCGCGGCCGCCTCGTGGTCCTGGAGTTCTCCACCCCGCCTTCGCGCGTCTTCCGCTGCATGTACAACGCCTACCAGTCGACCGTCATGCCTGCGATTGCGCGCCTGGTCTCCACGAACGACGGCGCCTACGACTACCTGGTTGAGTCGATTCGTGCGTGGCCGGCCCAGGAGGAACTCGGCCGCATGATCGCCGCCAACGGCTGGAGCGAAGTCGAGTACCGCAACCTCACCGGCGGCATCGCCTGCATGCACCGCGCGGTCAAGCCGCTGCCGTAATCGCTGACACGACGAGGCCGGGGCAAGACCTCGCGATTGCCTGTGTTCTCGGGTGTCTGGACTGATTGTGAAGTTGTTGCGCGTGGGCCTAGACTAGGTCAGGTAAGTGAATCCTGACCGGCGGTGTTGTTCGGTTGCTGACAGGAGGATGAGTATGAGTGCTGATTACGGTTTCGATGAAGAGCAACACGCTCAAACGAACGGTGATATGGATGAGGGGGGGGCGCGGTCTCACCGAGTCGAATGATGCTGCCGGTTCGCTGAATCGCGCCCAAACCGCAACCCGTTGGACCGACGAGCAAGGCGCGCAGGATTTTCGCAATAGTGCAGTGCGGTTCTTTGACTCTGTTGACGAGATGCTTGCCGATGAGCGCGCTATCTTCGATACCTTTCAGATGAACCTGGCGGATGCTGTTCGTGAAGCCGTCAACAGCGAGGAAGCAAACGCGTCGGTTCTCGAAGCAATCAATCGAGCGCTTCAGTCCGATCCTTCGGTCGCTGTTGCCTCCTCTACTGCTGGAACGACGAGTGCGCCTTCCGCAGCCCCGAGCACGCAGCCCGATGATGCGCCTACCGCAGCCGGCGCAATGCCCGAGTTCTGAGAATCAAAGGACAACACATGGTTTCTTCACCGATGTATGACCGGCTTATGACTTTTGCTGCGCAAGCGGACTTCAATGCAGAATTGCATTCCTGGGATAGCGAACATAAGCGTGTCATTGACGGCTTCGATCAGGCGATCGAGCGGGTGCAGCATTTCCAACAGCACCAGGGCTTTACAGGAAAGACTGGAGAAGCCCTGAAGGCGTGGGCGGATCAGACTGTCGCGCGTCTGGAAGCGAAGCGCTCGTACTATATGGGCGGGATTGCGCGCTATGTTGCTGCACGTCAGGCTATTGCGCAGGCCGCTGCGGACGCGCGTCGTCTTTCTCCGACACTCATCGACTCGAAAACGGCTGCAATGCGCGATGCCGCGAAGATGGTACTGCCCTATACGCCCGCTATTGGCGTCGTGACGGGAGGACTGCCAGGACTGGTTGCAAACACTGTGTTGTCGACGGGATCGGCTTATGTTGACGCTGTGGAGGCACAGGCGAATGCCATGCGCGAGGTGGCCGCAACGGAAATCCTTGAGCGTCTGAACGGCGGGCTCAATGAGCTCAGCGCCGGCGTCAATACGCTGACGCAAACCGGCATTAGTGACAGTTCTAAAGGCTCTCGAAGAACGATTCCGTTTCTCAGTGAGGATACTGCTACGAATTTGGCTCGTGGTTATGTCAGTGTTTCTGCGTACGACCGAGGGGTTTATGGTCGTAGCGCTGAGGATGACTATGGGCGTGCCGCTCTGCGCTCCGATAAGTCACTCTACCCGGATGGGTATGCTGATCCGGAGACCGACGAGTTTGCCCGCCACCGCGCGCTGGCATCACAGCAAGTCTCCAAGCGGTACCTGCCGCCCGATGTCGACGGTTCCTACGATCGTCCTATTACAAACGCGCAGGATCTGATGGGTATGGATCTCATGCACACGAGGGTGGATGCACATCACCACCGAAACGGAGTTGTGTGGGGTGGTCATGTACCTGCGAACCCCACTGATATCGATCACCCACTCTGGCGAATCAATGGAGGCCCCGCTGCTGATAGCGGTTCTGCCGGACGCCTTGCTGGGCTTGGATCGCTCGGAGCCGGTGCCCTTGGCTTGCGCGGAGCTGCGCGCATGGGAACGGGTTCTCTCGGGGGCTCTGGAGCTTCTGCTCTGACTGCTGGAACATACAGTGGGAAAGGACTTGGAACTTATTTGGCCCCTTCGCAGGCGGGAAGCGGAAGTGCAGCTGGAACTGGCGTGAGTGGAACGACTGCTTCTCCTGGAGCAGCACGCGCTTCCGCTGCTCAGAGTGGCGGTTCTGGTGCTGGCCGGGGTTCTTTCGTGGGCAGCGGCATGGGAGCGGGTGCGGGTGGCTCGAAGGAAGAGAAGAAAGCCAGGAGGCGCAAGTATCAGCCGTACAGGTACCTGGATGATGATCCAGATGCTCTGCCCGAAGGCTACGTGAATCCCCTGTCTCAGACCTACGGCTCGGACAAGGACCTGACCCCCGCGAAGCGCGAGGACGACGGATGGGATCCCCGCCAATGGTGACCCCCACCCACAAGGTCTCGCGCGTCTCGCTCGCTGTTGCCTCTGCGTCAGCTTTCGTCCTGGGACTTGTCGCAGTTCCCGTTGCCCCGGCGCAGGCCGCGGATACCATTACCGCAGCCGATCAGCCCTACTTTGCGTACTATCACCTCGAGCAAGCGAGAGCTAAAGGCTACACGGGTCAAGGTGTCACGATCGCGATGATTGATGGGCCAGTTGATGTGACTGCTCCGGAGCTGCGTGATGCACACATTACCGATAAGAGTCCATGCACTGTCGACGCAAGCATAGAAAGCAAGAATCACGGTACTGCGGTTGCGTCCGTATTAGTTGCCGGTGAATATGGCGTAGCGCCGAAGGCTTCTCTACTGTCGTACGTGAATGTGGATAAGACGAGCGCTGTGGGGAGTGACTGTGTAACCCCTGAGGGACTTGACCTCACCTCCGTCGCATCTCTCATCAATCATGCGATTAACGATGGTGCGTCAATCATTACTAATGCAACAGGCTCGAAAGACCACGGTAACGGGATAAAGTGGGCAGTCGCCCGAGCTATTAGCCAAGGGGTTATCATTACTGACGCCATTGGTAACGAAGCTCGAGATGAAACCGCAGATGGACTGTCGTATTGGTCAGGTGTCGTGGGTGTGTCTGCGGTTGATACAAACGGTGCGCGGGCAACATATTCCTCCTGGGGACAGGGGGTCACAACTGCGGCGGTGGGCGGTCCGTTAACTGCTCGTGAGTATCCGAGCGGGTCGTTAGCTCAAAGTAATGGAACATCCATTTCCACCCCCATCGTTGCAGGATTCCTCGCAATGGCTCGCCAGAAGTGGCCCGATGCGACATCGAACCAGCTGCTGCAACTCCTGGTGCACACGACTGTGAACCCGGACGGCGGCTGGAATCAGTACACCGGCTACGGCGTCGCGAGCCCCGCAACAATGTTGAACACCGATCCCAGTCAATACCCCGACGTCAACCCCCTCGCGGACAAGGGAGGCAGGTCCAGCCCGACCCCCGAAGAGATCGCGCAGTACGTCGACGGCCTCGTCCCGCCGGCGGAAATCGTCTTCGACAACTCATATACCTACCGTGGCCTGGACGAATCCGTCGTCGGAGCAACCACGAACCCGTACCCGACACACCTCGGTACGAGCCCGCGCTACCACGCGAAGTAGAAGAAACCTGCGAGACGCAGTGATAGGCCGGGGCCCCTTGTGTGGGGTCCTGGCCTCTCGCGTTGGGTACGGAAGGCGCAGCCGCGCCGCTGGGCGGGGCAGGGGCGCACACCCTCGTACGCGTGACGTGCGCCTCGCCCCGGCCTCGTCGTTAGTTCTTCGGCGCGCGGCCCCGGGTGAGCTTCCCCAGTTCGAGGTAGTCGGGCAGCGGCAGGCGCGCGGTCACCTTCCCTGTCTGGTCCGGGAGGATCGAGGGCAGGGTGGACTCGATGGTCTGGCTGGTCACGATCTCATTGTTCTCATCGACGAGGATGACCTCGAGCGGCTACATCGCGTAGAACGGTGCGACGCCGGTGTTCTTGATCTCCACGACCACGGTGGCCTTCACCTGGTTGTACGTCACCGACGTGCGGGTAGCCTGCAGCGTGTAGCCCATGGCTGCGCTCGCGACTTTGGTACGCGTCAGCTCGCCGCCGATGGGGGAGTGCTGCCAGGCATCCCCCTCGCCCTGCTTCTTCAGCTTGGGGATGAAGTGCCAGCTGGTCCCCTCCAGGGTCGCGTAGCCGAGGGAATCATCGTAGTAGCCCATGCCGTGAGTCTTCGTGGCAGCGGTGGGGTAGAGGTTCTGGACGAAGGTGTCGTCAAGGCCTCGTCCCAGGCCTCGACGAGGCGGGCGTGGACCTCGTTCGACGGCATCCAGTTGATGGCCTTCGGGTTTTGGTTGTTGACGTAGCTGCTGTACGGGTAGGTGTGCTCCTCCCCCCCCCCAGAAGCCGTACAGGCCCGCGGTGATGAAGCCGATGCGCGGATCCCCGTCGTACCTATCGCCCAGGGCCGCGACGAAGCGCAGGAGCTTCTCCTGGACCTTCGGGTCGTTGTAGTTGGGGGAGAAGGAGATCCTCTTGTTGTCGTAGAAGTCGTAGGTGTCGCGTCCGGTGACGACGGTGTTCACGGGGACGGGTGCCCATTCGAGCGTGTAGGGCAAGGCGTTTGCGACCGCGCCGGGTGCGCCTCCGTCCTTGGGTGCCCACGGCATGAAGCCCTTCATCGGGTTCGAGACCGTGGCTGGCGCTTCCTTGAGCGTCGTCCGCTGGGTGGTGGCGGCCGACTAGGCCGTGGCCGGCAGGGTGGCACCCACCAGTCCTGCGGCCGCCGCTAGAGCGATGGCGATGGCGATGCGAGTAAATGTTCTCATCGCGAGGGTCCTCTCAGTCATAAGTGCTGCGGCTGGGGACAGGTGCGGCGTGGGCGCGTCGCGTGGGACCTGAGTGCGTAGCATCGTCGTTGCGCGTGGGCGATGCCTCCACAGCTGTCAAGTGAATCATGTTGTCATCAATGCGTGCAATATTACGGAAAAGTGTGTCGGTAAGTGATTTTATGACAAGTGTATGTGTGTGGGTGTGCGGGCTGTGTGTTGCGGCTGATGTGAGGGGGTTTGTCGAGGCTATTTGTTAAGGGTCTTGCATAAGTGGGGTGATTGAGCGCATAATGGTTGCGTCAAGGAAGACCTCCCGCCCAAAAGGAGAACCCATGAACGCGCCATTACGCGTCGGTGTTGTCGGACTTGGGGCCCGATCATCAATCGCTCACCACCTCGCGTCGGTCACCCACCCTGCAGTCCTCGTCGGAGGATGCGACCCCAACCCCGCAATGCGGGAGCGCGCGACGCGCACACTCGGGGAGGGGCAGTGGGTGGCCACGCTCGAAGAGCTCCTCGGTCTGTCGATCGACGCCGCCATTGTCACCAGCCCCGACGACACCCACGAGGATGTCACCTGCTCGCTGCTCGAGGCAGGGGTCGCGGTCTTCCTCGAAAAGCCGATCGCCATCACGATCGAAGGAGCCGACCGAGTCCTGGAGACCGCGTACCGGACATGCACGCCCCTGTACGTCGGCCACAACATGCGCCACATGGACGTGGTGCGCACGCTGCGCCGCGTCATCCAGGAGGGGCGCATCGGCGAGGTGAAAGCGATCTGGTGCCGCCACTTCGTCGGCAACGGAGGCGACTACTACTTCAAAGACTGGCACGCGGATCGCAGCCGCACGACGGGCCTCCTTCTGCAAAAGGCAGCGCACGACATCGACGTCATGAACTGGCTGTCCGACTCGGTGCCCACCCGCGTCGTCGCAATGGGAGACCTGATGGTCTACGGGGCGCTCGCGGACCGCAGCGGCCAGAGCGACGGAGCGGTCATGGAGGACTGGTTCTCCTTCGATAACTGGCCGCCCGAGACGCAGACCGGATTGAACCCCGTCATCGACGTCGAAGACCTCTCCATGCTGCTAGCGCGCCAGGAAAACGGCGTCATGATCTCCTACGAACAGTGCCACTTCACCCCGGATTACTGGCGTAACTACACCGTCATCGGCACGCGCGGCCGAGCCGAAAACTTCGGCGACGGCGAAGGCGGGAGCGTTCGCGTGTGGGCGCATCGCAGCGGCTACGAGCCCGTTCCCGACCTCGAGATCCCCCTGCGCGGGGACGCGGGTGGCCACGGCGACGCCGACGTGAACACCATGGACGAGTTCATCCGTTTCGTCGTCAACGGTGACGTCACGGACACGACGCCTCTCGGCGCGCGCGAGGCAGTCGCCGCCGGAGTGGCCGCCACGACCTCGCTCAGGGGCGGAAACGTCCCCGTGGACGTGCCTCGAGTCCGCCCTGAGATCGCCGAGTATTTCAACCGAAACCAGCTGCGATAGTGCCCCCATTCCTCAGTTATTCCACACACCAGGAGAACAACAATGTCGTGTACTCACGATGAAATCGTCAGCCAGCCCGACCTGTGGCGCCGCGTCGCCGAGCTTTCCACGGACCCGCTGCCCGCCGACGGCGAGCACATCGCCGTCGTTGGATGCGGCACCTCGTGGTTCATCGCGCAGGCCTACACCGTGTACCGCGAGCGGGCGGGCAAGGGTGCGGGAGACGCCTACACCGCCACCGAGTTCCCGTGGGGACGCACGTTCGATCGGGTCATCTGCCTGTCGCGCTCCGGCACGACGACGGAGATCATCCAGGTCATGAAGCGCCTGCACGAGGAGGGCCGTCCCGCGCTCCTCATCACTGCGGTGGCGGGCGGCCCTGCCGCCGAGTACGCCAGCGAGGAGGTCGTCCTCGACTTCGCCGACGAGACCTCCGTGGTCCAGACCCGATTCGCGACGAGTGCCCTGCAGTACTTCCTAGGCTCCCTCGGACACGACGTCGGGGCCTCGGCCGCCGACGCTGAGCGCGCGCTGGCGATGGAGATTCCTTCGCGCTGGGTCGACGCGGATCAGATTTCCTTCCTCGGCACGGGATGGACGATCGGACTGGCCGCGGAAGCCGGACTCAAGCTGCGTGAGGCCTCGCAGTCGTGGACCGAGGTCTACCCCGCGATGGAATACCGCCACGGCCCCATATCGATCGCCCAGCCCGGACGCCTCACCTGGGTCTTCGGCCCGGTCCCGGACGGCCTCGCCGAGCAGGTCCACGAGACGGGCGCGGAGCTCGTCACATTCGACGGGTGCCCGATCGCTCACCTGGTCCTCGCTCAGCGCCTAGCCGTCGAATGCGCACTCGCGCGCGGCCTCAACCCCGATACGCCCCGCAACCTCACCCGATCCGTCATCCTGCCGTGAACACGCTGGGAGTCGGAGTCGACGTCGGCGGAACCACCATCAAGGCGGTTCTCGCCGGCGATGACGGGGTTGTGCGCGAGCGCGTCGATCCGGCACCGACCCCGCACACCGGGGCCGAGGACGTTGCCCGGGTGGTCGCGTCCATGGCGAAGCCCCTCCTGGCACTCGCGGGTCCGGGGGCCGCCCTGGGAGTGTGCGTGCCGGGGATCGTCGATGAGGAACGAGGCATGGGTGTCTTCTCCGCCAACCTCGGCTGGCGTCGCGCGCCCCTGCGTGACCTTATCGCCCACCTGTGCGGGTGCCCCGTCGCCTTCGGGCACGACGTGCGCTCGGGGGCCCTCGCCGAGGCCCGCTGGGGCGTGGGCGTCCCCGACTGCCTCTACGTGGCAGTGGGGACAGGGATCGCCTCGGGCCTGGTACTCGGCGGCCACCTGTCCCCGTCGCGCCCGTGGACGGGTGAGATTGGGCAGGTCGGTGTCGCGCACCCCGCCACCGGAGTGATCGTTCCCCTCGAGTCGGTGTCCTCGGCCTCGGCGATCGCCGGGAGGGCCGCGGACGCTGGTATCGTCCCCGAGGGGGCGGGAGCGTGCGACGTGGAAGACGCGGCCGTCACGGGTAGCCAGGAGGCGGTGCGGATCCTCGACGAGGCGATGGGCGCCCTCGGGCACGTCCTCTCCGTCGTCGCCCACCAGGTCGGATCCATCCCCATCGTCCTGGGCGGTGGGCTGTCGCGCGGAGGAGAACTCATCTACGGGCCGCTGCGCCGGGCGCTCACGCTCGGCTCGATCGTCGCACCCCCGCCCGCGCTGCTGCGCGCCCGCCTCGGGGCCGACTCGCAGGCCCTCGGTGCGGTCGCGCTCTCCCTCGAACTCGAGGAGGTGTACGCATGATCTACACCGTGACCCCCAACCCCGCGCTGGACATCACCTGGGGCGTGCCCGGGTGGGAACGCGGATCCACGACGCGCGTCACCGACATCATGGAGAGCCCCGGCGGGAAAGGCCTCAACGTTGCCCGAGTGGCGGACCAGCTGGGTGCCTCGGCGTGTGCCCTGGGTCCCCTCGGCGGTGCGACCGGAGAACGGGTTCGCGAGCTCTTCGCGAGCCTCGCACCTCGGGTGCAGACCCGCTGGGTAGCCTCCCCGGTCCCCACGCGCAGGTCCGTGGCCCTCGTCGATGAGCAGGTGTCGATCTTCAACGAGGCCGGGCAGGCCCCTCCGCGTGAAGTGTGGTCCCGCTGCGCCGAGTTCCTCGCCTCCGTGCTCACGCCCGGCGATGTCTGCGCGATCTGCGGGTCACTCCCGGGAGACAGTTGTGCCAGCGATATCACCCCCATTTTCGAGGCAGCGAAAGCCTCGGGTGCACGCATCATCCTGGACACCTCCGGGACCGCCCTCGTCGACGCCGCCTCGTATGCGGATGTCCTCAAGCCCAACGAGCACGAGCTACGGGCCGTCACCGGATGCTCAACCATCGACGAAGGAGCGCGCATGCTCCTGGGACTCGGGGCCTCCTGGGTGTTCGTCTCCCGAGGTGCCGACGGCATGGACCTGTACTCGCACGGCGGATCATGGTACGCCTCGAGTGACCCGACAATCACCGGAAACCCGACCGGGGCAGGCGACGCTGCGGTGGCAGCAATCGCGACGCACCTCGAAGGGCGGTTGCTCATGACCGAAAATGACGGCGTCATGGCGCTCACCGACGCGGTCGCCACCTCGACGGCCGCAGTTGTGCGCCCAACGGCGGGAGAGATCGACATGAGCGTGCGCGCCAGCGTTCTTCAATCCACGGCGCCCGTCCGCCTCTCGCCCTTGCCCATCCACTAACCTCCACCATTTTCAGACCAACGAAAGGAGCGAATAATGCTCGCAGATACCGCAGAACTCGCCCGCGACGCAGCGCAGCGAGGGCAGGGTCTGGCAGCCTTCAACGTCGTTCTGCTGGACCACGCCGAGGCGTTCATCGACGCGGCACAGGAGGCGCAGCTGCCCCTGGTCCTCCAGCTCTCGCAAAACGCTGTGGCGTACCACGGAGGCCGACTCGCACCGATCGGACGGGCGCTCATCGAACTCGCCTCCGAGGCCACCGTCCCCGTCTCCGTCCACCTGGACCACGCCGAATCGACCGACCTGTGCCGCGCAGCCGTCGACCTGGGCTTCACCTCAATCATGTACGACGGCTCCGTCCTGCCCGATGACGTCAACCGGGCGACGACCGCGGCGATGGTCGAGATGGCTCACGCCTCGGGGGTAAGCGTTGAGGCTGAGCTCGGGGAAGTCGGAGGAAAGAACGGCGTCCACGATCCCAAGGCGCGCACGAAGCCCGAGGATGCCGCCCAGTTCGTCGCCGACACGGGTGTCGACCTCCTGGCCGTTGCCGTCGGCTCCTCCCACGCCATGGCCACGCGAGACGCGGTCCTGGACACCGAGCTTATCGCCGCCATCAAGCGTGCCGTCCCCGTCCCCCTCGTCCTGCACGGCTCCTCCGGCGTGCCCGACGACGGAATGGTCGCCGCGATCAACGCGGGAATGACAAAAATCAACGTCTCCACCCACCTCAACGTCGTGTTCACCAGCCGCATCCGCGACATCTTGCTGCACGATCCAGGCCTGGTCGACCCGCGCAAGTACGTCGGCCCCGCAACCGGAATCGTCCGCGACGAGGTGCGCCGCCTCATGGAGCTCTACGCCCCATGGTGCGCAGTCGCCTGACGCAATGCATCAGAAAGGCGGGTGGCCCGGTGGCCACCCGCCTTTCGCGTCGATGTCAGTGCTGCTCGTCGAAGAGTACCTGAGGTCCTCTCAGCGTATCCCCGAGCGTGAGAGCCTCGATGTGGTTGAGGCCTCGGCGCACGGCTCCGAGGACGACGGCCTGGGACCCCAGGTTGGACGTGCGCACATCCGGGACTCGCAGGACCAGCTCCGTGAGGCGCTGCGTGAAAGCATCCATCCACACATCGGCGGAGGCCGAAATGCCGCCGCCTACGATGAGGGCCTCCGGGTCGACCGTGAGGACCAGAGCGGAGGCGCCGACGGCCAGGTTGCGACCAAAGGAGCGCGCGATCTTGATAGCCTCGCGGTCCCCCTCGCGCGCCTGATCGCACACCCACTGGGCGGCCCGGTGCGTCGCGATGTCGGCTGGCAGGCGCGAGTGCGTGAGGAACACTGCCGGAGTGGAACTCCACTTCAGCGCCTTCAGGGCGCCGACCTCGCCGGCAGCCCCTCCCGCGCCCCGGCACACCGTCCCATCGATCATGAAAGACGCGCCGATACGCGCGCCCGCCACGATGTACGCGGCGGATGACAGGTCCTGCGCCTGGCCGGTCCAGGCCTCGGCCGCGAGGGCGCACTTACAGTCGTTCTCGACGAAGACCGCGCAGCCATAACGGTCGCGCAGCTCCCGGGAAATATCGACCGAATCCCACCCGGGCAGGGGAGTGCCGTAGGGGGAACGTCCCTCGGCATCGACGGGACCTGTGAGCGCAACGGAGATGACGGTCAGGCGCTCGCGCACGACGCCCTGGCCCTCCAGGATGGAGTCGAGGAGGGCGAGCGCCGCGCCTAAGCGCTGAGGTGCCGGCTCGTCCGGAGACACGTCAGCTCGCGCCGAAGCGAGCGAGGCGCCGATAAGGTTCGTTGCCATCACGTCAATGTGGTTCGCGCCGATGTCCAGACCGACGACCACCCCGGCCTCGGACTGGAAACGATAGCGCTTCGCCGGACGCCCGGTGATCGAGGGAGCCGGGGGCAGCGATGCTACCCAGCCGAGTTCCTCGCAGTCGGCGATCGTTGCGCCCACCGACGTGCGCGACAGTCCGGTCTCCTGAGCAATCTGGCTCACCGTGGCCTCGTCGACGCTGCGTAGATAGTCGAGAATCGCGAGGGAATTGAGCTCACGAATGCGGTCGGGGCCGTGCGTGGCGCTCATGGGTCCTCCTAACCTCGTAGATGTCGACGGGATAACACCCCCAGGGTAGGCCCTTTTGTGCCCGTTTGGAACCTACCCCGGGGGCATGTGCGCGGGTCAGCGCCTGTGAGCGCGCCTGTAGAGGAACGTTCCGGCTCCGGCCATCGCCGCGATGCAGACGAGAGAAGCCAACGCGTTCGTGCCGGTGCGAGCCAGCGAGGTGGTGGGCTGCGTCGCCTGCGGTGCGCTCGCGGCCGCGGGGGCGCTGCTCGGCGCGGGTGACGAGGCCGGATCACTCGGTGCGGCCGTTTCCTGCGGCGTCGGGCTGGGAGCGTTGGTCGCATCCATGCGCTGGACGGCCGTCAGTGTGAGGGCTCCGGGCAGCATCGTGTTCATGTCGCGGTTGGCGAAGAGGACGGGAGCGCCGTTCGGCAGCGGGTTGACGACGCGGATCGTCGCGGTCAGTTCATCGGCCACCGCGCGAGCTCCGCCCCGGGCTGCGGGGACGGTGACGTGCGCCGTGACCGTGCCGGTGGTCCCGGGAGTGATCGACGGCAGCGGGGATTCGACGATCTGGCTGGCGACCGTGGAGCCGACGCCGTCAACCAGGGACACCTCGATCGGCCAGGACGCGTAGAAGGGTGCGACGCCGGTATTCGCGATCTCGACGGAGACGGTGGCGTCATTGCCGGTGATGGAGGCCGCGGCCTTCGTCGCCTGGAGGGTGTAGCCCATTGCGGCGTTCGCCTCCTCGGCGCGCTTCATGTCATCGCCCTGGTATCCAACCGTGAATGCCTTCTCGTTGATGAGCCAGGTGGCGTGCGTGGCCTTGATCGAACCCATCATGTCAAAGTTGCGGCCCTGGGCGCGCTCGGCCTCGGCTCCCGCGCAGTTGAGGGGCTGGGAGAAAATGCATGTCTGCAGCGGCGGGTAGACCTCGCCGCCGATCGGGGCGCTTTGCCACGCGTCCGTCTCGTTCTGGTTCTTCATGTGGGACATGAAGTGCCAGTCGACGTTATCCAGCGTGGAATACGCGAAGGAGTCGTCGTGGTAACCCATGTGGTGTTCCTTCGTCGCAGACGTGGGCAGTCGATACTGCACGAAGGTCTTATCGAAGGCCTTGTCCCACGCGGCGACCAGGCTGGCCCGGAACTCGTCCGAAGGCATCCAGTTCTCGCCCTTGGGGTTATCGGCGCTCTTCTCGCCGTTCATCGGCCACGTGTGGTCCTCTCCCCAGAATCCGATGAGCCCCGCGGTGATGTAGCCGATGCGGGGGTCGCCGTCGTACTTCTTGCCCAGGGCGTCCACGAAGTGCAGGAGCATCTCCTGGACCGCCGGGTCGTTGTAGTCGGGGGAGAAGGAGATGTTGTTGTTGTCGAAAACCGTGTAGCTGCGCGACGTGTCGATGCCCGCGTCGATGAGGTACTGGGGGACGCCGGTGGGGCGCGTGGGGTAGTCGAGATAGAAGCGGATTGCCGACTGATCGCCTCGAGCGGCGATGGCGTCGAGGAGCGCGTCGACCTTCGTGAAGTCGTAGGTGTCGCGCCCGGTCACGACCGCGTTGACGGGGAAGTATGCCCACTCCATCGTGTAGGAGAGTGCGCCGTCGACGGCCTTGGGGGCGGAGCCGTCCTCCGGTGCGAATGGGAAGAAGCCCTTGAGGGGGTTGGCGATCGGCGCGTCGGCCGCTTCGAGCGCCGTCCATTTGACGGTGTCATTCTCTGTCGCCGAGGCCGGCAGGGCCGCGCATGTCAGGCCTGCCGTGGCCGCCAATGCCACGGCGAAACGGGGGAAACGTCTCATCGTTGAGACTCCTTTCGGTGCTGGGACACGCGACACACTAAAGTGTCGCAGTGCACACAGTGAAGCACGTGAGCAGCAACTTTGTCAACGGTCTTGACAAAGTTTGTTAGAGCTGTTTTATAATTACGTGTCGCATCACTGGAGGTGTTCTCGATGACGAGTACAACACTTACAAAAGGGGGCGGAGTTGCTCCCGACCTAGCAGGAACTACAAGCGGTTCCAAGGCCTCGGCCCGCAAGCGTGCGGGTGTCGCCAGCTCGCGTTTCGGCGAGAAGTCTGGCGAGGGGAAAAAGCGTGTGCGCGACGACCGAGTCGCCGCCGCTATCTTCCTCATTCCCACCTTCGTCGGCTTCTTCGTCTTCTACGTCTACCCTGCCCTGCGAGGCCTGTGGTATTCCTTCACCGACTTCAACCTGATCGGGGACGCCCACTACGTCGGCCTCGACAACTACGCGAAAGCAATCGGGGATAAGGAAGTCTGGAACGCCTTCGCGGTGACCATCGCCTACGCCCTCTACAACATCATCGGGCAGACGTTCCTGGGACTCCTGCTCGCCGCTCTCATGCAGCGCTTCGCCCGATCGACCTGGGTGCGCTCGTTGCTGCTGCTCCCTTGGCTGGTGCCCAACGTCGCGATCGCCCTGATCTGGGGCTGGCTCCTCGACTCCAACATCGGATACGTGACGCACCTGCTGAGCTACGTCGGCATCGACGGGGTGACCTTCTACAACGCCCACGCCGCCATGCCGATCGTCGCCGGTATCAACATCTGGGCCTACACCGGGTACACCGCGCTGCTCCTGTATGCGGGCATGCTCCAAATCCCCGGCGAGCTCTACGAAAGTGCAGCGCTGGACGGCGCGGGAGAAACGCGCATGTTCTTCAGCATCACGCTGCCCCTGCTGCGCCCCGTCCTCGTCCTCGTGTTGGTCATGGGACTCATCGGAAGCTTCCAGATCTTCGACACCGTCCAAATCGGATACGCCGGGCACCCCATCCCCGCCGTCCGAGTCATCTACTACTACATCTACCAGCAGGGCTTCACATTCCTGAAGATGGGCTACGCGTCAGCCGTCGCCATGCTGCTGGTGCTCGTTCTGGCCATCTTCACCGCGATCCAGCTGCGCCTCATGCGTGCCGGTTCCTCTGATCTGGCATAAGGAGCTCATCATGAATCGCACAGCCCTCCCTCAGCGCATCGTTGCCTGGGTGATCCTCGGGGTCGCCATCCTGTGCACCGTCTTCCCGTTCTACTGGATGATCCGCACGGCCATGACTCCCCAAGCCGACCTCATCGCCGAATCGACGCAGCTGTGGCCCTCGCACCCCACGCTCATCAACTTCAAGCGCATCCTCGGCCTCGTCTCCGTCGAAGAAGCTCAGGCGGCCGGCGGCAGCGGGGCGACGATCAACTTTGCGATCGCGACGACCAACTCCCTCATCTACGCGGGAGGCATCGCGATCATCCAGACCTTCTTCGCCGCGTGTGCGGCCTACGCCTTCGCGCGTCTGCGCTTCCCCGGTAAGAACCTGCTCTTCGGGTGCGTCATTGGCGCGCTTATGGTGCCCGGCATCTTCTCCCTGCTGCCCAACTACGTGCTCATCAAGCAGCTCGGCTGGCTCAACACCATGCAGGGCATGATGCTCCCCGCTCTCTTCATGGCCCCCTTCTCCATCTTCTTCCTGCGCCAGTTCTTCCTCTCCCTGCCGCGTGAAGTCGAAGAGGCCGCCATGATCGACGGTCTGGGACCCGTCTCCCGCTTCTTCAAGATCACCATCCCAATGTCGGCAGGCCCCGTCATGACGATGACCCTCATCACCATCATCGGCATGTGGAAAGACTTCCTCTGGCCGCTGCTCACGGGGCGCGAGGGGGCCCAGCTGCTCACCGTCGCACTCGGGATCTTCCAGCAGCAGTCTCCCAACCGTGCTCCCGACTGGACGGGCCTGATGGCGGGGTCCACCCTCTCCGTCATTCCCGTCCTCATCCTCCTCATCCTCATGGGACGCAAGCTCGTTGAGTCCCTGAACTTCTCCGGAATCAAGTAATGCACCTTCGGGTGCCCAACCGAAAGAACAACCATGAAGACACGAGTCGCCCTTGGCGTTTTCCTCTCCGCAGCGATGGCGCTGCCCCTGGCCGCCTGCAACGCGAACACCGCTGCAACCGGTGGTGGTGAATCCTCCGCAGACAGCGGCGTCACCATCAACTACTGGCTGTGGGATGACCGCCAGGCTCCGCTCTACCAGCAGTGTGCCGACGACTTCCATGCCGCCAACCCCAACATTACGGTGAAGATCACCCAGACTGCGTGGGGCCAGTACTGGGATACCCTCACCACCCAGCTCGCCGCCTCGAACGCGCCCGACACCTTCGTCGATCACTCCACCCGCATGCTGCAGTTCATCGACTCGGGCCAGATCATGGACATCACCGAAGCGGCCAACAAGGCTGGAATCGATGACTCGATCTACCAGCCCGGACTGGCTGACCTGTCCAAGTACGAGGGCAAGCGCTACGGCCTGCCCAAGGACTGGGACACGATGGGCCTGCTCTACGACACGGAGGTCGCAGCCGAGGCCGGCTACACCAAGGAGGACATGGCGGCCCTGACGTGGAACCCCACGGACGGTGGCACCTTCGAGCAGTTCATCGCGAAGACGACCCTGGACGCCAACGGCCACAACGGCCTCGACCCCGAGTTCGATAAGAACAACGTCGTGCGCTACGGCTACCACCCCGAGTGGTCCGACGGAGCAATCGGCCAGAACGGCTGGGGTGAGCTCGCGGCCGCGAACGGCTTCACCTACGGCGACCGTTCCGTCAACCCCACGAAGTTCAACTTCGGCGACAAGTCCCTCGTGGACACGGTCGCGTGGATCAAGGGCCTGATTGACAAGGGCTACGCGCCCAAGTTCGACAAGACCTCGTCCCTGGGTACCGACGCCGTGATGAACAACGGTAACGCCGCCTCGACGATCGTCGGTTCCTTCACGACCTCCGTCTACCTCGGCCCCGACGCCAAGAAGAAGTTCGCCTACGCGCCGCTTCCCACCGGCCCCGCCGGTCGCCGCTCCGCGATGAACGGCCTGCACGACGTCGTGTGGAGCGGAACTAAGCACCCCGAGGAGTCCTTCCAGTGGATCGCTTACATGGCCTCCGAGCAGTGCCAGATGAAGGTCGGCGAGTCCGGTGTCATCTTCCCGGCCGTCACCAAGGCCACCGAAGCGGCCCTCAAGGCTCGCGAGGCTCAGGGCCAGGACAACAGCGCATTCACGACCGTCGTGGACAACAAGGAAACCTTCCCGGTGCCCGTCTTCGCGCACGGTGACGAGGTGAACGCCCTCATCCAGGACGCGATCCAGGCGATCGCCACCGGAGCAGACCCCGCCTCGACCCTGCAGGAAGCCAACGACAAGGCCAACGCCCTGCTCAAGTAATCGCGAGCGGCCCGGCGTGCGAGCGACGCGCGCCGGGCCCGAGCATTTTCCCTCCCACCCCCTCACCACTGCCCGCATCGGCGAATCGCCGTGTTCCCAGGAGCCTCCCATGGATCGACTCACCATTCCTCTGCCCACCGGAGTTGCGTGCGCATCCCCCGATGCGACGCTCGTCGAGAGAGGGGAGGGGTACGCTCTCATCCGCTCCTCGCGCCTAGCGGTCCTCCACGGCTGCGCGGATGGCCAGTTCTACCGCAGCGGGCACAACTCCTGGTCGCCCTCCGGATGGAACGACCTAGCGGGTCCCCCGCTGCGCATCCCCACCGACGAGCGTCGGGCGACCGCAGACGATCCGGCGGCCGACGATACGGTCCGCCACCACGGGTCCTGGATGGGCGCCGTCGTCGACGAGGTGGACGGCAGCGGCGTCCTCGTCGGAGCCCTCGAGGGTGGCCACCCCCGCGTGCGCGCCGACGAGGATCATCTGGCCGCGTTCGATGAGACTCGCCCCGCCCTCTGGCTCCTCGCGTGGGGGAGCGAAGCCTCGATCTTCGACGCCTACGTGCGTTTCCTGAGCGATCGTGCTCGCACTCCCGGGCGCGCTCCCCGGGTGTGGTGCTCGTGGTACTCCTACTACGAAAAGGTCTCATGGGACGTCCTGTTGGGCCAGCTGCCTGGGCTCGCGCAGCTGGGCTTCGACACGCTGCAGATCGACGACGGCTGGCAGAAGGGCGTGGGCGACTGGCGCGCCAACGAGAAGTTCGGCGAGGACCTGGGTGCGCGCGCCTCGGACATCGCCGCGCTCGGGGTGACCCCGGGCGTGTGGGTGGCCCCCTTCATCGCGCGGCCGGGCACGCCCTTCCTCACCGAGCATCCCGAAGCCTTCGTGCACGCCCCCTCGGGGGAGCTCGCCATCGCCGGCTACAACTGGGGAGGCCCCTACTACGCACTTGACACGACTCACCCGCTCGCTCAGGAATACCTGCGTGACCTCGCGCGATCCCTCGTCGACGCGGGCATCGGCTACGTGAAGGCCGATTTTGTTAACGCCGCCGCCATCGACGGCGTGCGCTACGAGGCCGATGTGACGGGAGATGACGCCTACGTCATCGGTTCGCGACTGTTGCGAGAGGCTCTGGGGGATGACGTCTACCTGCTCGGTTCGGGCGCACTCATCATCCCCTCGATCGGCATCTATGACGGCATCCGCGTCGGCTGCGACGTGGCGCCGATCTGGAAAAACTACGCGACGGAGGACCGCTCCGATGCTGAAGCGCGCAACGCCTTCATGACGTCCGTCGCTCGCCTGTGGCTGCGTCCCCTCATCGACTGCGATCCCGACGTTGTCTTCTTCCGGCACATGAAGAACCTGCTGGGAGATCGGGAAATCTCCTGGCTGCAGGATGTCGCCGCGGTCGCCGGCTTCAAGTCCTCCTCCGACCCGCTCGAGTGGCTGACAGAGCAGGAGCGCTCCGAGGTGGCCCAGTGGCTCGCTCGACGCGAGACCGTCGAGGTCGTTGGGCGCACGCGTTTCCGCCTCGATGGGCGGGATGTGGACTTCGCCCCCGGCCTCGAAGAACCCGAACACTGCTACCCGGTGTCGTAGTCGGGCAGTAGGAGTCTTATGCGTGTGGCGCCAGGGCTGGTCGGTCCTGGCGCCTTTCGCTGTGTGGTGTCGCCTCATCGACGAGGCCGGAGCCACCATTTACGACAGAGATTCGTTGCGCAAATGGGTGCTGTGGGCGAGCCTGGTCCCGGCCTCGTTCGTTGAAACGGTGGGAGAAAGTGCGCTCGCTCGCCGAGGTGAGGGGCACCTAGCTAGGGTTGCGTGCGGAATGAAGTGATGTGCACGCTTCATCCACCTTGCACACTCGCGCGGATGCACCCGCGCACCACATGACGGAGGAATGCCGTGGCATCCACCATGCCTAGCGACATGAGCGCTGACGTTGTCGTCGTCGGCGCAGGCCCTGGCGGGTCCTCCACCGCCTACCACCTGGCCAGAGTAGGCCTCGATGTCGTCCTCCTGGAGAAAAGCCCCTTCCCGCGCGACAAAATCTGCGGCGACGGGCTCACCCCGGCCGCCGTCCACGAGCTCATCGCGATGGGCGTGGACACCACCGGCTGGATGCGAAACCGCGGCCTGACCGTCATCGGCGGCGGCCACACCGTCCACATGGACTGGCCCGATCAGAAGTCCCTGCCCGGCTACGGCATGACCCGCGCCCGCATGGACCTCGACCACACGCTCGCCCGGCGCGCCGTCGAAGCCGGGGCCCGCCTCTACGAGGGCGTCACCGTCATCGGAGCCATTCAGGACGGCTCCGGCCGCGTCGTCGGCGTGCAAGTCAAGAGCGGGCGCGGCAAGAACGCCGCCACCTTCGAGGTACGCGCCTCCATCGTCGTCGACGCCGGGGGAGTGGCCGCCCGACTGGCCACCAGCCTCGGCCTCGAAAAGAAGATGAACCGCCCCATGGGCGTGGCCGCACGCGCCTACTTCCACAGCCCCCGCGGCGACGAGGAATGGATGGAATCCCACCTCGAACTGTGGAGCGGCACCCCCGGCGCCTCCGACCTGCTGCCCGGCTACGGCTGGATTTTCCCCATGGGCGACGGCATCGTCAACGTCGGCCTCGGCTCCGTCGCCTCGCGCGCCGGCGCCACCAACCTGCCCTACCGCGAGGTCTTCAAGACCTGGACCGCGAACCTGCCCGAAGAATGGGGCTTCACCCCTGAGAACCAGATTGGTCAGCTTCGCTCCGCCGCCCTGCCCATGAGCTTCAACCGCAAGCCTCACTACACCCAGGGCCTCGTCCTCGTGGGCGACGCCGGCGGCATGGTCTCCCCCTACAACGGCGAAGGCATCGCCCCGGCCATGAAGGCCGGACGCTACGCGGCCTCGTGCATCGCGCAGGCCCTCTCCCGCTCCCACCGCGCCGGCATCGACCGAGCCATGAGCGAATACCCCCACATGCTTCGCGACGAATACGGCGGCTACTACCAGCTGGGCCGCATCTTCGTCGCGCTCATCGAAAACCCGGCAATCATGCGCACCTGCACGAACGTCGGGCTGCCCATTCCGCGCCTCATGACGCTCGTCCACAAACTCCTGTCGGACGGGTACGAGAGGACCGGGGGCGACTTCGACGACCAACTCATCACAATGCTGACCAAGGTGGTGCGCCCCGCATGACCACCACCACCGATAACCGGGAGGAACGATGACGAATCCCTACGTGCCGCTGCTCATCATGTCGGCAGCTGCCCTCGTACTAGCCTTCGGAGGCCTGGTCGCCTCCGCGATCCTGGGCCCCACCAAGAAGTCCAAGACCAAGGCCGACAACTACGAGTGCGGTATCCAGCCGACCAGCGCTCACCTCACCGAGGGTCGCTTCCCGGTGCGCTACTACCTGGTTGCCATGACGTTCATCATCTTCGACATCGAAGTTGTGTTCATGTACCCGTGGGCCGTCAGCTTCAACCAGCTGGGCCTGTTCGGACTGGTCGTCATGATGAGCTTCCTGGTCACCCTCTGCGTCCCCTACGCCTACGAATGGCGACGCGGCGGCCTGGACTACTGAGATATAAGTAAGGAAAAGACAAGTGGGACTTGAAGAATCCTTGCCCGCGGGTATCGCGCTCACCAGCGTCGAAAAAGTCCTCGGGCTCGCACGCAAGTACAGCCAGTGGCCCGTCACCATGGGTCTGGCGTGCTGCGCCATCGAGATGATGGCCGCCGGTACCCCCCGTTTCGACATGGCGCGCTTCGGCCTCGAGGTCTTCCGTGCCTCGCCGCGTCACGCCGACATGATGATCGTGTCGGGCCGTGTCTCGCACAAGATGGCGCCCATCATCCGCCGCGTCTACGACTCGATGCCCGAACCTAAGTGGGTCATCTCCATGGGTGCGTGCGCGTCCTCCGGCGGCGTCTTCAACAACTACGCCGTCGTCCAGGGCTGCGACCACATCGTCCCCGTCGACGTCTACCTGCCCGGCTGCCCGCCCCGCCCCGAGGCCCTCATCCACGCGGTCCTCGTCCTGCGTGAGCAGATCGGCAAGGAACCCCTCGGCGTCCACCGCCGCGAGATCGCGCGCCGCGCCGAGCAGGCCGCCCTCGAGGCGACCCCCACCCACCAGATGAAGGGACTCCTCGCATGAGCGACCTTTCCATCCCCGAGGACAACACGCCCGCCGAGGTCACCCAGGCCTCGTCGCAGCGCGGTTTCGCCCTCCCCGAGCCCATCGCCCACCGCGAGGGCCTCTTCGGCGCGGGCACCGACTCCTCCACCTCCGGCTTCTCCGGACTGGTCTCCGACTCCTTCCTGCCCGGCGAGGCCTCCCGCCCCTACGGCGGATGGTTCGACCAGGTCGTTGACGTCCTCGAAGAGCTCATCGTCGCCGATGGCCTTGAGGTCGCCGACGTCATCGAGAAGGTGACCGTCGACCGCGGACAGCTCGGCATCTTCATCGCCCGCGAGTACATCGCGCGCGTCGCCAAGTACCTGCGCGACGACGCGGACCTGCGCTTCGAAATGTGCCTGGGGACCAACGGCGCGCACTACCCCCTCGACAAGGGGCGCGAGCTGCACGCCATCTACCCCCTGTACTCGATCACGCACAACCGCATGATCCGCCTCGAGGTCACGTGCCCCGACGAGGACCCCCGCATCCCCTCCATCGTCTCCGTCTACCCCGGAAACGACTGGCAGGAGCGCGAGACCTGGGATCTCATCGGCATCGTCTTCACCGGGCACCCCTCGCTCACGCGCACCGCGATGCCCGACGACTGGGTCGGACACCCCCAGCGCAAGGACTACCCGCTGGGCGGCATCCCCGTCGAATTCAAGGGAGCCGTCACTGCCTCCGCCGACGTTCGTAGGAGTGTGAACTGATGACCACCGCCTTCCACGCGCCCGCCGGCGCGACCGACCTGCCCATCGAGGACATCCCCGAGGTCCTCGCCCAGGGCGGCGACTGGGACGACGTCCTGCACGAGATCGAGGCCATCACCTCCGAGCGCATCGTCGTCAACCTGGGTCCGGTTCACCCCGCGACCCACGGCGTTCTGCGTCTGATCCTCGAGCTCGACGGCGAGAAGGTCCGCGAGACCCGCGTCGACACCGGCTACCTGCACACCGGCATCGAGAAGAACATGGAGTACCGCACGTGGGCCCAGGGCGTCGCATACTGCACGCGCATGGACTACGTCGCTCCCTTCTTCCAGGAGGCCGCGTACTGCCTCGGCGTCGAGAAGCTCCTCGGCATCGAAGAGGACATTCCCGAGCGCGCCTCCCTGATCCGCATCCTCATGATGGAGCTGTGCCGCATCGCCTCGCACCTGGTCGCCATCGGTTCGACCGGTAACGAAATGGGCGCCACGACGATCATGACGATCGGCTTCCGCGCCCGCGAGGAAATCCTGCGCATCTTCGAGCGCATCACCGGCCTGCGCATGAACCACGAGTACATCCGCCCCGGCGGCGTCGTGCAGGACATCGGCGAGGGCACCTCGGACTACATCCGCGACCGCCTGCGCCGCGCCCGCAAGGACATCGGCGAGCTCCAGGACATCCTCGTGGAGAACCCGATCTTCAAGAAGCGTCTGTGCGACGTGGCCGTCATGCCGCTGAGCGGTCTCATGGCCCTCGGCACCACCGGCCCCGGCGTGCGCGCCGCCGGCCTGCCCCTGGACCTGCGCAAGAGCCAGCCCTACTGCGGCTACGAAAACTTCGAGTTCGACGTTCCCACCCGCGACAAGTCGGACGTCTACAACCGCACGATGATTCGCTTCGACGAGTGCTACGAGTCGATGCGCATCATCTGGCAGGTTCTCGCCAAGCTGGACCAGTGCGAGGGCGCGCCCACCATGGTCGCCGACCCCGAAATCGCCTGGCCCGCGCGCCTGGCGGTCGGCACCGACGGCCAGGGCAACTCGGCCGAGCACGTCCGCGAAATCATGGGGGAGTCCATGGAGTCCCTCATCCACCACTTCAAGCTCGTCACGGAGGGCTTCCACGTGCCCGCCGGCCAGGTCTACCAGACCGTCGAGCACGCGAAGGGCATCCTGGGCGTTCACCTCGTCTCCGACGGTGGCACGCGCCCGTTCCGTGCGCACTTCCGCGACCCCTCCTACGCCAACCTGCAAGCGCTGGCCATGATGACCGAGGGCGGCCAGCTGGCTGACGTGGTCGTCGCACTGGCAGCTATCGACCCCGTTCTCGGAGGCGTTGACCGATGAGCTACACACCCGACACCCTGGCACGCCTGCAGGCGGATGCCACGCAGATTATCGCCCGCTACCCGGACGGTCACTCGCGCTCCGCGCTGCTGCCGATGCTGCACCTGATCCAGTCCGTCGACGGCTACGTCAGCCCGGACGGCATCGACTTCATCTCGGCCACGCTGGACCTGCCCCGCGCAGAGATCAGCGCCGTCGCGACCTTCTACACGCAGTACAAGCGTCACCCCACCGGTGAGTACCTGGTGGGCGTGTGCACGAACGCGCTGTGCGCCGTCATGGGCGGCGACGAGATCTGGGAAAAGGTCTCCGAGAAGGTCGGCGTCGGAAGCGACGAGACCAGCGAAGACGGCAAGATCACGCTCGAGCGCATCGAGTGCAACGCGGCGTGCGATTACGCGCCCGTCGTCATGGTCAACTGGGAATTCTTCGACAACCAGAGCCCCGAGTCGGCGCTGGCGATGATCGATGACATCCAGGCCGGCCGCGACATCCACCCGACGCGCGGCCCCATCGTGGCCCCCACGTTCAAGGAGAACGAGCGCGTCCTGGCCGGCTTCCTGGACGGCCACGAGAATGAAGGCCCCTCCGCGGGTCGCGCCACCCTGCTGGGCCGCGAGATCGCCGCAGCGAACGGCTGGACCGAGCCGGTTGCCGTCGAGGTCGCCGACGAGGCCACTGACACGAAGGGAGAAGAGGCGAAGTGAGCACCGCATACGTTGCGCCCGGACCGCTGACCCCGATCCTCACCAACGGGTGGGGAGAGGAGCGTTCCTGGACGCTGGACTCCTACCGGAGCCGCGGAGGCTACCAGGGCCTCGAAAAGGCCCGCACCATGGAGCCCGCCGACATCGTGCAGGCTGTCAAGGACTCCGGTCTGCGAGGCCGTGGTGGCGCAGGCTTCCCGTCCGGCCTCAAGTGGTCCTTCCTGCCCCCGGCCGACGGTGGCCCCCGCTACCTCGTGGTGAACGCCGACGAGTCCGAGCCGGGCACCTGCAAGGACATTCCGCTCATCATGGGCAACCCGCACGTCCTCATTGAGGGCATTGCGATCACGTCGCGCGCCATCGGCTGCGACCACGCGTTCGTCTACCTGCGCGGCGAGGTCACCCACGTGTACCGCCGCCTGCTGGAGGCCGTGCGCGAGGCGACCGAGGCCGGCGTGCTCGGCGACCTGCGCATCACCGCTCACGCGGGCGCCGGCGCCTACATCTGCGGTGAGGAGACGGCTCTGCTGGACTCCCTCGAGGGACGCCGAGGCCACCCGCGCCTCAAGCCCCCGTTCCCCGCGGTCGCCGGACTGTACGCCCGTCCCACGGTCGTCAACAACGTCGAGACCATCGCTCAGGTGGCGGGTATCTTCCGCAACTCGCCCGAGTGGTTCGCCTCGATGGGCACCGAAAAATCCAAGGGCCACGGCATCTTCTCCGTGTCGGGTCACGTGAACAACCCCGGCCAGTTCGAGGCTCCCTTCGGTATCACGATGCGCGAGCTCATCGAGATGGCGGGCGGCATCCGCGACGGCCACAAGCTGAAGTTCTGGACCCCCGGCGGCTCCTCCACCCCGATCTTCACCGAAGACGAGCTGGACACGCCCCTCGACTACGAGTCCGTGGGTGCGGCCGGTTCGATGCTGGGTACGCGTGCCCTTCAGGTGTTCGACGAGACCGTCTCGGTGGTCCGCGTCATCACCCGCTGGTCCGAGTTCTACCAGCACGAGTCCTGCGGTAAGTGCACGCCCTGTCGCGAAGGCACCTACTGGATGAAGCAAATCATGCTGCGTCTCGAGCGAGGCGAGGGCCGCCCCGGCGACGTCGACCTGCTCGACGAGATCGCACACAACATCGCGGGCCGTAGCTTCTGCCCGCTCGGCGACGCCGCAGCAACCCCGATCATGTCGGGCATCAAGCGCTTCCGCGACGAGTTCGAGGCCGGCCTCACCACGCCCGCCCGCGAGCTTTTCCCCTACGAGGCGTCCGCTAACTACGCGCGAGGAGGTGGCCGATGAGCGACGCACCCAACATGATCGACGTCACCATCGACGACGTTCAGGTTTCTGTCCCCCAGGGCACGCTCGTGATCCGCGCGGCCGAGCAGGCCGGCATCCGGATCCCGCGTTTCTGTGACCACCCGCTGCTGGCCCCGGTGGCCGCATGCCGCCAGTGCCTCGTGGAGGTCGGCATGCCCGACCGCAACACGGGCGAGCTGCGCTTCATGCCCAAGCCCCAGCCCTCGTGTGCGCAGACCGTCACCCCGGGCATGGTCGTCAAGACCCAGCACACCTCCGAGGTGATCGACCGCGCTCAGCGCGGCGTCATGGAGTTCCTGCTCATCAACCACCCGCTGGACTGCCCGGTCTGTGACAAGGGCGGCGAGTGCCCCCTGCAGAACCAGGCACTGACGGAGGGTCGCGGCAAGTCCCGCTTCACCGACGCCAAGCGCACGTTCAAGAAGCCGCTGCGCCTGACCTCTCAGATCCTGCTGGATCGCGAGCGCTGCATCCTGTGCCAGCGCTGCGTGCGCTTCGGCAAGGAGATCTCGGGCGATGTGTTCATGGACCTGCAGGGTCGTGGCGGCGGCACCGCCCCCACGGAGCACCACTACTTCATGGGCGAGCAGGTCGGCGGCTTCGACTCGACCACGCTCGACTTCTTTGATCCGAAGGCCAAGGAGGCCTCGACCTCGTCCCTGTCGTCCCCGTACGGCACGGATGCGATTGTCGGTTCCATCAACGAGGGTGAGCTTTCCGTCGCCGAGCGCGACGTGTCGGGCCGAGCCTTCGCGTCCTACTTCTCGGGCAACATCATCCAGATCTGCCCGGTCGGTGCCCTGACCGCAGCGTCCTACCGCTTCCGTGCGCGTCCCTTCGACCTCGTGTCGACGGCGTCCGTGACCGAGCACGACGCGTCGGGCAGCGCGATCCGCCAGGACGTGCGCCGCGGTGAGGTCGTGCGTCGCATGAGCGGCAACGACCCCGAGGTCAACGAAGAGTGGATCACCGACAAGGACCGCTTCGCCTTCGAATGGGACAAGGTCGATCGCCTGACCACCCCGCTCGTGCGCGAGGACGGCAAGCTGGTTCCCACCTCCTGGTCCGACGCGCTTGACCGCGTCCGTGTGGGCCTCGAGCAGGCGGGTTCGTCCGTGGGCTTCCTGCCCGGCGGCCACCTCACCTTCGAGGATGCCTGGGCTTGGTCGAAGTTCGCGCGCACCGTCGTGGGCTCCGACTCGATCGACTTCCGTTCGCGTCGCTCCAGCGAAGAAGAGCGTTCCTTCCTGGCCTCCTACGTGGCGGGCTCCGGCCTCGAGACCACGTACGCGGACCTGGAGAGCGCCGGCCAGGTGCTGCTGGTCGCCCTCGAGCCCGAGGACGAGTGTGGCGCCATGTTCCTGCGCCTGCGTAAGGCCACGCGTAAGTCGGGCCTGAAGGTCGCGACCGTCGCCCCCTTCACCTCCGCGGGTTCGCGCAAGATGAAGGCTCGCCTCCTGCACGCCGCCCCCGGCTCCGAGCCGGGCGTCGTGGACGCGATCGCGGCAGGCGGTGCCTACGCCGACGTGGCTGAGGCGCTGTCGGGCGGCATCATCCTCGTGGGCGAGCGCGCCGCGCAGACCCCCGGCCTGCTCTCCTCCGTCGTCGCTCTTGCCGAGCGCACGGGCGCCCGCCTCGCGTGGGTCCCGCGCCGCGCGGGTGACCGCGCCGCCATCGAGGCGGGCCTCCTTCCGGGTCTGCTTCCCTTCGGCCGTGGCCTTGACGAGGCCGGCGCACAGTCCCTGGGTTGGGGCGAGCTTCCCGGCCGTGGCCTCGACGCCGAGCAGATGATCGAGGCCGCTGCCTCCGGTGAGCTCCAGGCTCTGGTCGTCGGCGGCGTTGACGTCCGCGACTTCGACGAACCCGCCGCCGTGCGCGAAGCCCTCGAAGAGGTTCCCTTCCTCGTGTCGCTTGAGGTTCGCGCCTCGGAGATCACCGACCGCGCGGACGTCGTCCTGCCGGTCGCTCCCGCGGTCGAGAAGAACGGCACCTACATTAACTGGGAGGGCCGCCTGCGCCCCTTCGGCCAGGCCCGCTCGGCGACGTCCCTCACGGACCGCGACGTGCTCGTGCGCCTCACCGAGGAGTTCGACCTCGACCTGGGCATCACCGCCCTGGCCGACCTCTACGAGGAAGTCAACCCCCTCATGGAGTGGGACGGCGCCCCGCAGGAGTTCACGCCGGTGTCGGCGCAGGCTCCCGCTGCAGCCGGTAAGGGTCAGGTTGTTCTGGCCTCCCACAAGCCCATGATCGACGCGGGTCGTCTCCAGGATGGCGCCCCGTGGCTGGCCGGTTCGGCCCGCCGCCCCGTCCTTCTGGCCTCGGCCGCGACGCTGGCCGCCGCTGGCATTGCCCCCGGCGCCGACGCGACGCTCGAAACCGAGCGCGGAACGATCACCCTCCCGGCCGCCATCGCGGACCTGCCCGACTCCGTCGCGTGGGTGCCCGAGTGTTCGACCGGCTCCGTTATTCACGAAAACCTCGGCGGTGCCGGCACCGTCGCAACCCTGCGCGCCACGCAGGAGGTGGCACGATGACACTCGTACCCTTCGCAGTCCCGGAGTACACCGCCGCGGACTTTAGCCAGGAAACCTGGTGGCTCAGCCTCATCAAGGCTGTGTTCACCATCGTGTTCCTGATCGCCAACGTGCTGCTCGCCCTGTGGGTCGAGCGCCGAGGCCTGGGCCGCATGCAGACGCGTCCCGGCCCGAACGTCGCGGGCCCCCTCGGCCTGTTCCAGGCGTTCGCCGACGCAGGCAAGCTCCTTTTCAAGGAGGACATGTGGACCCGTCGGGCTGAGAGGTTCCTATACTTCCTGGCCCCCGCGATCGCGGCGTTCGCTGCGTTCAGCGTCTACGCGGTTATCCCGATGGGCCCGAACGTGAAGATCTTCGGCCACTCCACGCCGCTGCAGCTGGCCGACATGCCCGTCGCCTCCCTGTACATCCTGGCGATCGCATCGCTGGGCCTGTACGGCATCGTCCTGGGTGGCTGGTCGACTCGCTCGACCCTGCCGCTGTACGGCGCCGTGCGTTCCTCCGCGCAGGTCATCTCCTACGAACTGGCCATGGGCCTGTCCCTCGTGAGTGTGTTCCTCATGTCGGGCTCCATGTCCACCTCGCAGATCGTCGCAGCCCAGGGGCAGTTCTGGTGGGCATTCACCCTGTTCCCTGCGTTCGTCATCTACTGCATCAGCGCCGTCGGTGAAGTCAACCGTCTTCCCTTCGACCTTCCCGAGGCCGAAGGCGAGATCGTCGCCGGTCACATGACCGAGTACTCGTCGATGAAGTTCGGCTGGTACTACCTGTCCGAGTACGTCAATATGCTCAACGTCTCGGCCGTGGCCACCACGATGTTCTTCGGCGGATGGCACGCCCCGTGGCCGCTGTCCCACGTTGAGTTCCTCAACTCCGGCTGGTGGGGCATGCTCTGGTTCTTCCTCAAGATCTGGTTCTTCATGGTCCTGATGATCTGGACGCGCGCCACGCTGTTGCGCTTCCGCTACGACCAGTTCATGAATCTCGGCTGGAAGCGCCTTATGCCCATCGCCCTGGGTTGGCTCGTGCTCGTCGCCCTGGTGCGTGGCATCACCCAGTTCGTGCAGCTGCCCAACCACGTCCTCTTCGGTGCCGTCGGCGTCCTCTTCCTGATTGCCCTCGCGATCATCTGGCTCACCGACAAGTCCGAGCCCGAGGAGATCCCCGCCTCCGAGCGCGAATACACCGGCTTCGAGGACGGATTCCCCGTTCCGCCGCTGCCCGGACAGACCCCCGTTGCCTCGCCGCGAGGCCTCGCCACCATTGAGGGCGAGCTGGCCCCGGCCGCGGCAATCGACAGCCCGAAGGAGTCCACCGATGAGTGAGAAGACCACCGACGAGGAAATGCTCTTCGAGCATGACCCCAAGGGTGCGTTCGCCCAGTTCGTCGCGCCCATGGCCGGCTATGGAGTCACCATGGCTTCCTTCTTCCGGCCCACCGTGACCGAGCAGTACCCGCGCGAACCCGCGCGCGTCATGCCCCGCTTCCACGGTCGTCACCAGCTCAACCGCTACGACGACGGCCTGGAAAAGTGCGTCGGCTGCGAGCTGTGCGCCTGGGCGTGCCCCGCTGACGCGATCTTCGTCGAGGCCGCCTCGAACACGCCCGAGGAGCAGTATTCTGCGGGCGAGCGTTACGGCCGCGTCTACCAGATCAACTACCTGCGCTGCATCTTCTGCGGCATGTGCATTGAGGCGTGCCCCACGCGCGCCCTGACGATGACGAATGACTTCGAAATCGCCAAGTACACCCGCGAGGACGACATCTACTAGAAGGAAGACCTCCTGGTCCCGCTCTCCGATGGCATGCTCGCAGCGCCCCACCCCATGGTCGAGGGTAAGAACGACATCGACTACTACCGCGGGGAAGTCACCGGCCCCACCGCCGCCCAGGTTGACTGGGTCGCGAGCCGCCGCCCCGACGACCCCTCCCTCAAGACGGTACGAGTCGCCGAGGAGGCACACTGATGAACCTGTCCAACGGTTGGCCCATGATGGGGTCAACGGGGGAGATCATCCTCTTCGCATGCACGGCCATCCTCATGGTCGCCTGCGCTCTGGGTGTCCTCTTCTTCAAGAAGGCCGCGCACTCGGTCATCTGCATGGTCGGCGTCATGCTCGGCCTGGCAGTCCTGTACATCGCGAATAGCGCCCCCTTCCTGGGCGTCGCGCAGATCGTCGTGTACACCGGCGCGATCATGATGCTGTTCCTCTTCGTCATCATGCTGATCGGCATCGGCACCTCCGACGACTACGCCCGCCAGAGCCGCGGTGCGATCGTTGCGGCGGTGCTCGGTGGTCTTGGCCTGATCGTCATCGTCACGACCGCGATCCTCAAGGCCGTGCCCGCCCCGCACAAGCCCGTTGAGGTTGACCCCTACTCCAACCAGCCGATCACCGACCTGGCGATCACGCTGTTCCAGGAGCACTGGCTGAGCATGGAGCTCGCCGGCGGCCTGCTGATCACGGCCGCCGTCGGCGCGATGCTGCTGACCCACTCTGATCGCCTCACCCCGAAGGCCGACCAGTTCGAGACAGCCCGCAACAAGATGCGCGCGTTCGCCGAGAAGGGCGCTCGCATCGGCCAGCTGCCCGCCCCCGGTGTCTACGCCCAGTCGAACGCGGCCGACGTGCCCGCCGTCTCCGGCGAGACCCTCGGCCCGGTCGAGGAGTCGGTGCCCCGAGTCCTGCGCGTGCGCGGCCTCACCCGCACGATCGGCGAGGTCACCCCGGAGGTCTCCGAGCAGCTCGCCCTCGCGCGCACCGATACCGCGGCGACCGACGCGATCGACGAGTCGCCCTACACCATCGGGCGCACGCCCGACGTCCCCCGCTCCGGCGCCTTCGGCATGCCCGGCGCGGACGCGCCCACCGGTCTGGCCCAGCCCCGGGCCCGCAAGGCGCGCACCACCACCCCCATTGAGAAGAAGGAGGAGAGCAAGTGAGCCTCGCCTGGTACCTCATCCTTGCGGGTGTGCTGTTCGCCATCGGTGCGACCACGGTCCTCGTGCGCCGCAGCGCGGTCATCGCGCTCATGGGCGTCGAAATGATGCTCAACGCCGCGAACCTCGTCCTCGTGACGTTTGCGCGCATTAACTCCAACGTTGACGGCGAGATCATGGCGTTCTTTGTCATGGTCGTCGCGGCCGCCGAAGTTGTCGTTGGCCTGTCGATCATCGTGTCCATCTATCGTTCGCGCTCGACCACGAGCATGGACGATCTCAATCTGCTGAAGAACTGAGGGAGGACGTAACTCATGACCACCTTCATTTCCCCGCAGACTCTCACCGTCTACGATACGGTCGCGCCCACCGGAGCCGCTGCCTACGCGTGGCTGCTCATTCTCATCCCGCTGGCCAGCGCAGGCCTGCTCCTGCTGCTGGGCCGCGCCTCGGACAAGTGGGGCCACCTGCTGGCAACCCTCGCCTCCTGGTCCACCTTCGTGGTCGGCGCGCTGATCGCCGCCCAGATGTGGAACGCCCCCGTGGAGGCGCGCCGCTTCGGCCAGACGCTGTTCACCTGGATCCCCGCCGGTGACTTCACCGTCGACTTCGGTCTCCTCGTGGACCCGCTGTCGATCACGTTCGTCATCCTGGTGACCTTCGTCGGTTCGCTCATCCACGTGTACGCGATCGCCTACATGGAGCACGACGCGGCCCGCCGCCGTTTCTTCGCCTACCTGAACTTCTTCATCGCGGCGATGCTGACCCTGGTGCTCGCGGACTCCTACGCCGGCCTCTTCGCCGGTTGGGAAGGCGTGGGCCTGGCGTCCTACCTGCTGATCGGCTTCTGGAACCACGTGCCCGCATACGCGGTCGCAGCCAAGAAGGCGTTCGTCATGAACCGTGTCGGTGACATGGGCATGCTGATCGCCATGATGGCGATGGTTGCGTCCTTCCACTCGGTGTCCTTCTCCGAGGTTTCCGCCAAGGTTGGCTCGATCCCCACGGCGTCTGCGACCGTCATCGGCATCTTCCTGCTGGTCGCCGCCTGTGGTAAGTCCGCTCAGTTCCCGCTGCAGGCGTGGCTGGGCGACGCCATGGCTGGACCGACCCCCGTCTCCGCGCTCATTCACGCGGCCACGATGGTCACCGCCGGCGTCTACCTGATCGTCCGTTCCGGCGATGTCTTCATGGCCGCCCCCATCGCGGCGACCGCCGTCGCCATCATCGGCGCGATCACGCTCCTCTTCGGCGCGATCGTCGGTTGCGCGAAGGACGACATGAAGAAGGTCCTCGCCGCCTCCACCATGAGCCAGATCGGCTACATGATGCTGGGTGCGGGCCTGGGCCCCATCGGCTGGGCGTTCTCGATCTTCCACCTCTTCACCCACGGCTTCTTCAAGGCCCTCATGTTCCTCGGCGCCGGTTCCGTCATGCACGGCATGGGCGACCAGGTGAACATGCGTCGCTTCGGTGCCCTGCGCGGCGCCATGAAGGTCACGTGGCTGACGTTCATGATGGGTTGGCTCGCCATCCTCGGCGTTCCTCCGTTCTCCGGCTACTGGTCGAAGGACAAGATCATCGAGGCCGCCTTCAGCGCCGACAGCTTCGGCGGTAACACTGCTCTGTGGGCTGGCTGGGTCTACGGTCCCATCGCGATGATCGGTGCGGGCATCACCGCGTTCTACATGTCGCGCCTCTTCTTCATGACGTTCCACGGCAAGGCCCGCTGGACCACCGAGGCCGAGGGCGCGCCCGTGCACCCGCACGAGTCCGGCCCCCTCATGACGATCCCGATGATCATCCTCGCCATCGGCGCGGTCGCCCTCGGTGGCGCCCTCTCCGTGGGGAACATCTTCACCGAGTGGCTGGTCCCCTCGATCGGTCACGTCACGCACGGCGACCCCGTCCTTAACGAGTACGTCATTCAGGGAGCCACCCTCGCCCTCGTCATCCTCGGCGCGGCTGTCGCGTGGATGAAGTACGGACGCGACGAGGTTCCCACCTCCGTCCCCGCAGGCAACGCCCTGACCGAGGCCGCACGCCGCGACCTCTACCAGGACACCGTCAACGAGACCCTGTTCATGATGCCCGCCAAGGGCCTCGTCACCGTCGCGACCGTTGGCGATGCGAGCGCCATCGACGGTGCACTGAACGGCCTCGGCTCCGGCTCGCAGCTGCTCGGACGCATCGTCGGCATCACCCAGAACGGCCTCGTGCGCACGTACGCCGCCTACATCCTGGGTGGCGTCATCCTCGCCCTGGCCATCGTCCTCGGATTCAGGCTGTAAGGGGTACACGACAATGGAAAGTGCAATGATTGCTGCTAACTTCCCGTGGCTGTCCGTCCTCGTGGCCATTCCGGCTGCGGGCGCGGCCCTCCTCGGCTTCGTCCCGCCCCTGAGGCGCGCCGCCGGGCGCGTCGTCGCCCTGGTGGTCTCCCTCGTCGAGCTCGCGCTCGGCGTGTACGTGGCCGCCTCCGTGTTCGACTGGTCCGCCCCGGCCTCGTACCAGGTGTACGAGTCCCACCTGTGGATCCCCCAGATCGGCATCACCTGGTCCCTCGGCGTCACCGCGCTGGGCCTCGTCATGATCCTCCTGGCGATCGGCCTCGTGCCGCTCGTGCTGATTGCGGGTTGGGACGAGGACGATGCCGCGGACTGCGGCGCCTACCCGGCGCTCGTCCTGGCCCTCCAGGCGTTCATGGTCGTCATCTTCGCGGCCTACGATCTGACGGTCTTCTACTTCGCCTTTGAGGCGATGCTCGTGCCGCTCTACCTCATGATCGGACGCTACGGCGTCGGTGACGAGGCCGCGCGTCACAAGGCCGCCATGAAGTTCCTGCTGTACTCGCTGTTCGGTGGGCTGGTGATGCTCGGTGGCATCCTCTACCTGTGGGCGAAGGGTTCGCAGGCGTTGCAGGACGTGTCGACGTTCTTCCGCATTGACACGCTCGCCCAGATCCTGCCGAGCGCCCCGCTCGCCATTCAGATGGTCGTCTTCGTGACCTTCATGGTTGCCTTCGCGATCAAGGCTCCCATGGTCCCGGTGCACACGTGGCTGCCCGACACGGCCGCCGTCGCCCGCCCCGGCACCTCGGTGCTGCTCGTCGGCGTCCTGGACAAGATCGGCACCTTCGGCATGATCGCCCTGTGCCTGCAGCTGACCCCCGGCGCGGCCGTTTCCGCGAAGTGGGTCATGTGCGTGCTCGCCGTCATCTCCATCCTGTGGGGCGGCCTGGCGGCGAACGGTCAGAACGACATCATGCGCCTCGTGTCCTACACCTCGGTGTCGCACTTTGGCTTTATGGTCCTGGGCATTTTCATCGGCTCGCAGATCGCCCTCGTTGGAGCCATGTTCTACATGGTCGCCCACGGCGTCTCGATCGCCGCGATGTTCCTGCTCTCCGGATGGCTGTCGCGCCGCGGTGGCACGCAGGACATGCGCGAGTACGTGGGCATGCAGCGCGTGACGCCGGTCCTCGCGGGCCTGTGGCTCGTGTCCGGCCTCGCGTCCATCGCGCTGCCCGGCCTGTCCGGCTTCGTCCCCGAGTACCTCGTGCTCATGGGCACATGGTCGGTCAGCGGTCCGCTGGCGATCTTCGCGGTTCTCGGTGTCGTCATCGCCGCCCTCTACGTGCTCATGCCCTACCAGCGTGTCTTCACCGGTGCGCCGGGCAAGGGCAAGGAGGAGCTGGCTGACCTGGCGACGCGTGAACGCGGCGTCATGGTGCCGCTCGTGGCCGCGATGCTCATCCTTGGTATCTGGTCGGCGCCTCTCGTGAGCGCCCTGACCCCGGTTGCTTCAGACCTCGACCTGACCAACTCGCAGGTCCCGGCCGCCGCTGAAGGGAGCGCACAGTGAACGTTCTACCCATGGCTAACTTCCAGGCCCCCGAGGTTCACTGGGTGAGCCTCGCGCCCATCCTCATCGTGCTGGGCGGCGCGGTCCTCGGCGTCCTCGTCGAGGCCTTCGCCCCCGCGAAGGCTCGTCGCCCCCTCGTGATCGCCCTGTCGATCCTGGCGACCGCCGGCGCGTGCGTCATGCTCGCCCTGCGCTGGGTCCCCGTCCTGGAGACCCCGGTGACGCTGGGGGAGTACATGGAGGATCCGCTGACGATTGCCGCTCAGTTGGCACTCGCCGTCATCGGCTTCTTCGCCGTCCTCGTGATGGCCGACCGCACCTCCGTCGGTGACGGCGCGTTCGCCGGCCAGCCGTCGGATCGTCCGGACTCGGCCGCCGAGGAGCTGTCGGAGCGCAAGGGCTACCAGCGCTCCGAGATCTTCCCGCTGACCCTGTTCTCGCTGGGCGGCATGATGATCTTCCCCGCCGCGGATAACTTCGTGACGCTGTTCGTGGCCCTCGAGGTGATGTCGCTGCCCCTGTACATCATGGCTGCTACGGCCCGCCGTCGTCGCCAGCTGTCCTACGAGTCGGCTCTCAAGTACTTCGTGCTCGGCGCCTTCTCTTCGGGCTTCCTGCTGATGGGCTCCGCCTTCCTCTTCGGCTTCTCCAACTCGCTGCGCATCTCTGCGCTGGCCGAGGCCATCTCCACTCACACGAACATGGAGTGGATGGTCCTCGTGGGCGTGTTCTGCGTGATGGTGGGCCTGCTGTTCAAGGTGGGCGCTGCCCCCTTCCACGCGTGGACCCCCGACGTCTACACGGGCGCCCCGACCCCGGTGACGGGCTTCATGGCCGCCGCCGTGAAGATCGCGGCCTTCGCTGCGATGATCCGCTTCTACACGGTCGCCGCCGCCTACCTGCAGTGGGACTTCCTGTACATCTTCACGGCCGTGGTGGTCCTGACGATCCTCGTCGGTACCTTCGCCGGCCTCGTGCAGGATGACGTCAAGCGCATGCTGGCCTACTCCTCGATCGCCCACGCGGGCTTCATCCTGATGGGTATCCTCGCGATCCAGAAGGGCGGCACGGGCCATGTGTTGTTCTACACGCTCGGTTACGGCCTGGCGACGGTCGGTGCCTTCGGCGTGGTCACGCTGGTGCGCGGCCGCGACGCGGACGGCAACGTCCTGGGCGAGGCGACGAGCCTGCGCAAATGGGCGGGTATCGGCCGCACCAACCCGTGGATCGCGGGCGCGATGCTGATCTTCCTGCTGTCGTTCGCGGGCATCCCGCTGACGGGCGGTTTCATTGGTAAGTTCGTGATTTTCTCGGACGCGATCAAGGCCGGCATCGGCTGGCTCGCGATCGTCGGCCTCGTGGCCTCGGCGATCACCGCGTTCTACTACTTCCGCCTCGTGCGCCTGATGTTCTTCACCGAGCCCGGTGAGGAGTCCGTTGTCGTGAAGTCGGAGGGCCTGTCCGCTCTGGCGATCGCCGTGTGCGCGATTGGGACGCTCGCCCTGGGCGTCTTCCCCGGTCCCGTGTTGAGTCTGCTCGAAAAGATCGTCATACTGATCCCGTGAGCGCTCAAACACCCGATCTTCATGTTCCCGACCTCGAGTCCCGTATTACCCCGGGGCTCGAGGTCGTCGAGCGTCGTCTCCTCGACGCTGTCTCCTCGTCTCGTGACCTGACGGACGAGCTGACTCGTCACCTCGCGGTTGCGGGCGGCAAGCGGATGCGTCCGCTGCTCACCCTTGTGTGCGCGCAGCTGGGCGAGCCCGAGCGTGCGCTCGACGAGCAGGTCATCACGGCCGCGACGGCGGTTGAGCTCACGCACCTGGCGTCCCTGTACCACGACGACGTCATGGATTCGGCTCCCACGCGTCGCGGTGTTCCCTCGGCTCAGCACCTGTGGGGCAACAACCGCGCGATTCTGGCCGGTGACATCCTGTTCGCTCGCGCGTCGCTGCTGGTGGCCTCGCTGGGGCCCGAGATGGTCGCGCACCACGCGCGCACGTTCGAACGCCTGTGCGAGGGCCAGCTCAACGAGACCTTCGGTCCGACGGATGGCGCCGATCGCGTCGACTTCTACCTGCAAGTCCTGGCGGATAAGACGGGCTCGCTCGTGTCCACTGCCGCGTCCTTCGGCGCGCTCCTGTCGGGCGCCGGCAAGCTGATGGCGGACGTGGTGAGCGACTTCGGTGAGAAGGTAGGCGTCGCCTTCCAGATCGCCGACGACGTGCTTGACCTGGCGTCCTCGGGCGAGCAGTCGGGTAAGACGCCCGGCACCGATCTGCGCGAGGGCGTGGACACCCTGCCCGTCCTTCTCCTGCGTCGCCGTGAGGCGGCTGGCACGATCGACGAGGTTGGCGCGCGCATCCTGCGCGAGCTGACGGGTGACCTGTCCTCGGATGAAGCCCTGGCCTCAGTCGTCGAGCAGTTGCGCAGCCACGACGTGCTCGAAGAGACCCGCGAGCTCGCTCGCACCTGGGCGAACGACGCGGTCGCCACGCTGGCGCCGCTGCCCAAGGGTGAGGCGAAGACCGCGCTCGAGGCGTTCGCGAACCTGATGGTGGATCGCCTGGTCTGATTGTCGATAACGAGGCCGGGGCTCGGCTGCGCGTGATTACGTGGCTGGCCCCGGCCTCGTCGTATGTGAGCCCCGCGCCCGGGCTTGTTGTGTGTGAACCCCGCGCTGGGGTTCGGCGCCGCGCAAGCGACGCGCCGCGAGCCGCCCGCTCGCTGCCAGCGCCGCGAGCCGCCCGCTCGGCGCGTCGTCTCGAAGCCCCGCCTGGCCCTGCCGTCCCTGTGCCCGGCACCTGTCGGGTCCGTCGACGTCCATTCGGGCAGGTCCGCGGGCTTGTTACGGGGGTGGTGCACCCGATCCGTAGGCATTGCACCCTTTCTGATCGGGTGCACTGCCCCTTAACGGGTGCACTGCCCCTTAACGGGTGCACTGCCCCTTAAGGGGTGCACTGCCCCGTAACGGGTGCATAGGCTCACGACCTGTATCGGTCTTGGCCGGATCGTGTATGGAGCATCGTCATGGTTCCCCAACAATGTCGCATGCAATTTCCCTATCAACCTTTTGGGTATTGAAATAGTCTCGTTGCGATTCCAACGTTTCTGGGTGATGAGAAAAATTTGGTCAGCCGAATTGCATGCGACTTTTGGGTGGACAGCGCAGAGGTTGCCTCTGGACCGAACATGCCAAGGCCACGTACGTGGGGGAGAGACCGCGCCCCGGCCTCGTCGTATGCCCGGGATCCTTGAGGTGTGTGAGGGGTCTCAGCTAAGGTTGCCCTTGGCAACGGCGCGCTAGACTTAGTGCCCAGGTGCGCGCACACGCGCGCGGTCACGAAGAAGGAGAAATTGGTTGGCACCGCTCAACGTCGCCGTCATCGGCGCTGGTCCCGCTGGCATTTATGCGTCGGATATTCTGTCCAAGTCGGGGCTCGAGGTGAATATCGACCTGTTTGAGCGTCTTCCCGCGCCCTACGGTCTCGTGCGCTACGGCGTCGCTCCGGATCACCCGCGTATCAAGCAGATCATTGTGGCGCTGTACAAGATCCTGCAGCGTGGCGACATCCGTCTGCTCGGCAACGTTGAGGTCGGCCGTGACGTAACGATCGACGACCTGCGTGACCACTACGACGCGATCATCATTGCCACGGGTGCGGACCGCGATCACCCGCTCGATATTCCGGGCGTGGACCTGCCCGAGTCTTACGGCGCCGCCGACTTCGTGTCCTGGTATGACGGCAACCCGGACTACCCGCGCACGTGGCCGCTGAAGGCCCGCGAGGTTGCCGTCCTGGGCGTCGGCAACGTGGCGCTGGACGTGGCTCGCGTCCTGGCCAAGCACGCCGAGGATATGCTCAAGACGGAGGTTCCGGCCAACGTGGCCGAGGCCCTTGCTGAGAATCCGATCACCGACGTGCACGTGTTCGGTCGCCGTGGCCCGGCCCAGGTGAAGTTCACGCCGCTGGAGCTGCGCGAGCTGGGCAAGGTGCCGGACGTGGACGTCATCGTCTCGGAAGAGGACTTCGACTTCGACGAGGGCTCGGAGGAGGCGCTGCGCGCGTCGAACCAGCAGCGTCAGGTCGTAAAGACCCTGACGAGCTACGCGATGGCGGATCCGGAGGAACACACAGCCTCGCGTCGCATCCACATTCACCTGTTCCAGGCCCCGGTTGAGATCGTCGCGGACGAGAACGGCCACGTGAAGGCGCTGCGCACCGAGCGTACTGCCCTGAACGGCGACGGAAGCGTGTCGGGTACGGGCGTCATCACGACGTGGCCCGTGCAGGCCGTGTACCGCGCGGTGGGCTACTACTCCTCGCCGATCCCGGGCCTGCCCTTCGACGAGCGCGCCGGCGTCGTGCCGAACGTTGAGGGCCGCGTCATCGAGGGTGACACCACGAAGGACGAGTCCGCCCCTGTCATCCCGGGCGTGTACGCGACGGGCTGGATCAAGCGTGGCCCCGTTGGCCTCATCGGATCGACGAAGTCGGACGCCCAGCAGACGATCTCCCACCTCGTCGAGGATGCCTCGGAGGGCCGTCTGCACGCGAACACCGCCGAGGTGGGCCACGAGGCCATGGTGGCGCTCCTGGAGTCCCGTGGCGTCGAGTTCACGACGTGGGAGGGCTGGGAGCTCCTGGATGCCTACGAGCAGGCTCTGGGCGAGGCCTACGGCGAGCTTCCGGGCGGCCGCGGCACGCGTGAGCGCATCAAGGTCGTGTCGCGTCGCGCGATGACGGACATTTCGCGCGGCGCACAGGTGGATCCGCAGGCGACGGATCTTATCGGCGAGATGGGCGAAATGGGCGTGCCGAGCGCCCCTGAGCGCTTCGATGACTACACGGGTCCGGGTCGCCGTCACTGAGCGTCCCTGATCGTTGCGAGGCCGTGGCCGGGTTGTCCGGTCGCGGCGTCGTTGTGTGGGGGAGCGGGGCTGTGGCGGATCTTGGTGCGCCTGGTGGCGTGGAGCGCAGATGGTTGTTTCCCATTGGAGCTTCGGCTGGTTCTCAGCAGCTTCTCAGGTAATCCCCATAGGATCGCCTGTATGGTGCACCGCAACTATCACAACGGTCTGAAGACGACGCTCCTGCTGGGAGGCATGTGGGCGCTGTTGCTCGCTATTGGTGCGATGATCGCCGCAGGTACGGGGCGTGCCGTGTGGTTGTTTGTGTTCGCGGGCATTGGGCTCGTCCAGACGGCTTATTCGTATTGGAATTCTGCGACGATCGCGCTCCGTTCTATGGGTGCATACCGGGTGAGCGAGGTGCAGTACCCGCAGCTGTACGCGATCGTTCGTGAGCTGGCGGCGCGCGCACAGCAGCCGATGCCGTCGATCTGGGTGGCGCCGTCGCTGACGCCGAATGCCTTTGCGACGGGGCGTAACCCGAACAATGCGGCGGTGTGCTGCACGGAGGGCATCCTGGCTATTCTCAATGAGCGTGAGCTGCGCGGAGTGCTGGGGCACGAGCTGATGCATGTCTATAACCGCGACATTCTGACGACGTCCGTTGCTGCGGCGATGGGCGGTCTGATCACGTCGATCGCGCAGGGACTGCTCTTCTTCGGAGGGGGGAACCGTCGAGAGGGCGGGGGAGTGGGCTTCCTTGGCCTCCTTGCGATGAGCATCATGGCACCTTTTGTGTCGATGCTTATCCAGTTCTCGCTGTCGCGTACGCGTGAGTTCGATGCTGACGAGGATGGCGCGATGTTGACGCAGGATCCGCTGGCTCTGGCGTCGGCGCTGCGCAAGCTGGAGATGGCAACGGACCGGCGTCCGATGGAAGACACCCCGCGCACGCGCAACGTGGCCGCGATGATGATCGCGAACCCCTTCCGCGGGCAGTCTGTTATGCGCCTGTTTTCAACGCACCCGCCGATGGAGCAGCGCATTGCGCGACTGGAGAAGATTGCGGGCTATTAAGCCTTGTTAACGCGGTGGCGGGCGGCCGGAATCAACCGGCCGCCCGCCACCGTATGACGCTTTGCTCAGCGGTAGTTCACGAACTGGAGGGCGACGTCCAGCTCCTCGCCCTTGGGGCCCTTCAGGAGAGCGATGACGGCCTGCAGGTCGTCGCGTGACTTCGAAGAAACGCGAAGTTCGTCACCCTGGATCTGTGCCTTGACGCCTTTGGGGCCTTCCTCACGGATGAGCTTGGAGATCTTCTTGGCGGTGTCCTGGGGAATGCCTTCCTTGAGGGGACAGGCGAGCTTGAAGAGCTTGCCGGAGGCCTTGGGTTCGCGGTCCTTGTAGTCCAGGACCTTGAGGGACAGGCCGCGACGGATCAGCTTGGACTGGAGGACATCGAGGATTGCCATGACGCGGGAGGCGGAGTTCGCCTCCATTGCAATCGTGTCGCCGCTGAGGGTGATGGCAGCGTCGACGCCACGGAAGTCGTAGCGGTTGGCGATCTCCTTGGCGGTCTGGTTGACGGCGTTGTCGACCTCCTGACGGTCGAGCTTGGAGACAACGTCGAAGGAGGAGTCTGCCATGGGTGCACCTTTCGTTGGAATTTAGCCAATCGTTGTTCCGATTGGCGCTCGGGATCATTTTAATGCTATTCTTTCACGGCACCGCGAGAGCGGCGCACGGCAGGTTACCAAAGCGGCCAAATGGATCTGACTGTAAATCAGACGCTTCGTGCTTCGGGGGTTCGAATCCCTCACCTGCCACCACTCGCTGGTCCCAGTGAGTAACGCCTGTGATGTCATTCTCAGGCTCCGGGATTGCTTCGGCGGTCGGAGATGAGATAGGCTTTCCGGCGTTGCCCCGATAGCTCAGTAGGCAGAGCGTCTCCATGGTAAGGAGAAGGTCAAGGGTTCGATTCCCTTTCGGGGCTCCGGTCGCGGATTCGTCCGCTTCCGGCGGCGGGGTAGCTCAGCTGGTCAGAGCGCACGACTCATAATCGTGAGGTCGCGGGTTCGAGCCCCGCCCCCGCTACCAATTCTTTGATCCGACAGGTCGCGTGAGCGACGAAACTAAGCGAGGGAAACAACCGTGGCAAGCAAGTCCCAGGACGTTCGCCCCAAGATCACTCTGGCCTGCTCGGAGTGCAAGGAGCGCAACTACATCACCAAGAAGAACCGTCGTAACACGCCGGATCGTCTCGAGCTGGCGAAGTACTGCCCGCGCTGCCACAAGTCGACGGCGCACCGCGAGACCCGCTGACGGCTTCCGTCTCAAAGCCCCGAGGAACACTGGTTCCCCGGGGTTCTTTGTATCAGGGCGGGCGTCTCGATTATCCTGCATATATGACTGACTCTGTCGACTTCTGTTGCATCGTCGCTCCGAAGGGCGCGGGCGAGGCGCGCATCCCCGGCCTCGTGACGCTCGCGGATGAGCGCACCGTCCTGTTCTTTGACGAGCGGCCGGCCCCGACCTCGGGCACGGGATCTGACTTCAACGGGCTGACGATGGCCTCGGATCTACCGAATCCGAACCGTATCCTGTGGATGGAACGCGAGGGCTCGGGACGGTGGAGTGAGTCGCACCCGCTTCCCGCCGGCGGCCCGCCCGTCTCTTCGGATGCGTGTGTCGGCGTGGACGGCGACGGGCTCATGCATCTGGCGTTCGCGTCGACGGATGGGCGCGTGGGCTACATGGACTCGCGTGCGGATGGCGAGCGACTGCGCGCCTGGTGGGCGTGGGGGAGTGGCCCAGGAGACTTCGCCTATGTGGACATGACGGACGAGCTCTATGAGCTCACGGGCGCCGACGCGCTGTTTGCGACGTCTGGCGGCACGGTCGCGCTTGACGGGGCTGTGGCTCTCCCCTACGTCGTGCGCGTGGGGGATGAGACGCACGTGCGCGTCGCGTACGCCCGCGCGGGTCGCCTCGTCGGTGCGGCGGACCCGCTTGTTGGCGACGGGGGAGTGCTCCTCGACGAGACGACGCTCGGCGTGTGGGACGGTCGCCTCGTCGCGAACTGCCGTATCCAAGGTTTTGAAGGCAGGGGCTCGGGTGCCCGCTGCCTCGCGTGGGGCGATGGGCGCACCTGGGAGGGCGCGTGCCTCTGGGAGCTGGAGGACCCCGGCTGCAACGCCCGCATGATCGGGGATCTGTTCGTGCATCCCGGACGCCGCGACGCCCGTGCGGGTGGCGAGATCCTGCGCCTCACCCCGCCGTGGGAGGGTGAAGTGCGCGCCGAGGTGGTCTCCTCCTTGGGCGATGGCACGTTCGGATACAGCGACGTGACCTTCGTCGGGGACGAGGCCGTGGTGGTCTTCGAGCGCGACCGCGGCCTGTGGGAGGCTACCGTTCGTCGCTAAGTGGATACAGAAAACCCGGTGCGCGTGCCCCCACAACGCTCCGGGTTTTCTGTGCGCTCTAGCGACCTTCGATGATCGCGAGGAGCGGGGCGTAGTGCGCCTCGACGGCGGCGGTGTATGCCTCGAGGTCGCCGGCCTCGCAGGCTCGCAGGATAGCTGCGTGGGCCTCGGCGGTGTCTTCCATTTCCTGGCGCGACGCTGCGGCCAGCTGAGGAGTCACGCTCTGATGGACGAGCCACATGGCGGCCACCAGCTGGTGCATGAGTTCGTTCTCGACGTAGGCGAGGAGGCCGGAATGGAACGCGATGTCCTGCTCCAGGTAGGTCGAACCCGAGTGTGCGTACTCGGTCATCGCCTCGACGAGTTCCCACAGGTGCGGGTTCGTCGTGCCCTTCATGGCCCGGGTGAGTGGGACCGCGATCCCGAGGTCGAGGGCCTGGCGCGTGTCGATGATCGCGTGCAGGGACTGCGCGCCGTTGATCTCGTCGAGGGCGGCGCGCAGGACGAGGGTTTCGACGAGCGGCTGCATCGACATCTCGCCGACGTAAGACCCCGAACCCTGACGGACCGTCACGATATCGAGGGCCTGGAGACGTCGGAGAGCTTCTCGCACGGACGAGCGCGAAACGCCAAGGTCGGCGCATAGTGCCGATTCTGTCGGGAGGCGATCGCCCGGATGTAATCCATGTCGCAGAATATAGGACTTGATCGCATCCATTGTTACCGAGGATCTTGAGTCAATCTGTGTCGGTACGGGTCGTTTATTGCTGGTTCCTGGGGGCGATTGTGGTGATATCGCTTGCGCTAATTTGTCAGACAACATAGAGTTAGTATAGCGAGCGGAACAACAGAACCGCACGTCCCAATTCTCGAAGATGAGGAGCGAGAACATGCGAATGCGCAAACACTTCGCAACCGGCGCTGCACTGACCGCAGCTGCCGCCATGATCCTGACCGCGTGCGGCGGCGGATCGTCCACCAGCACCACGTCGACCGACGGCGGCTCGAAGGCTTCCGACGGACCGAAGGGTACGATCACCGCCGGTGTCGCCTACGAGACCACCGATTACGGCCCGATCACCACCTCGGCTCTCGGCATGGGTGCGAACTGGCAGGTCCTCGAGGGCCTGTACCGTTTCAACATGGCCGACTACTCCGTCAGTCCCGCGCTGGCCGCCGGTGACCCGGAGAAGATCTCCGACACCGAGTACGAGGTGAAGCTGCGCGACGGCGCGAAGTTCTCCGACGGCACCCCCGTGACCGCCGCCGACTTCGTGGCCTCCTACGAGCGCGCGACCTCCGAGAAGTCGATCTACCGTCAGTTCTTCACCTTCGTCGACTCCGTCGAAGCCAAGGACGACAACACCATCACGATCAAGCTCAAGCACCCCTTCGCCAACCTGAAGGAGCGTTTCGTTAACGTCCGCGTTGTCCCCGCGTCGATGGACGAAGACTCGCTCAAGGCGAAGCCGATCGGCACCGGCCCCTACAAGTACGAGAACATCACGGCGACCGAGATCACCGCTGTTCCGAACGAGAACTACACCGGCAACGAGCCCGCGAAGGTCGCCACCCTCAAGTGGCAGTCCCTCAAGGATGACTCCGCCCGCCTCGCCGCCGCCATCGGTGGCACCGTCGACATCATGGAAGCCGTTCCCGCCTCCGCGCAGGATCAGCTCAAGGGCGCTGGCTGGAACGTTGAGTCCAAGCCCGGCTACGGCAACCCCTTCCTGATGTTCAACACGCAGAAGGCTCCCTTCGACAAGCCCGAGGTTCGCCGCGCGATCGTCAAGGCCGTCGATAAGCAGAAGCTGATCAGCTCCTCGCTCGAGGGCCAGGCCGTTGAAGCTACCTCCTTCCTGCCCGAGGCGAACCCTGCCTACAAGAAGCCCTCGACCGATCTGTCCTACGACAAGGACGCCGCCGCCAAGCTCCTGAGCGACGCTGGCGTCTCCGGCCTCGAGGTGAACCTGGTGTCGACGGACCACCCGTGGGTCCTCTCGCTGGTTCCCCAGATCAAGTCCGACCTGGAGGCCCTGGGTCTGAAGGTCAACCACACTCAGATGGCTTCGTCTGACCTCTACGCCAACGTCACCGACGTTGACAACCCCACCTACGACATCGTCCTGGCCCCCGGCGACCCCTCGGTCTTCGGCACCGACCCCGGCATCATCATCTCGTGGTGGAACGGCGACAACGTCTGGACCAAGAAGCGCGACGGCTGGCAGGCCTCGGACCCCGAGTCCTTCAACAAGCTGCAGTCCATCATGGACGAGGCCGTTCAGCTCGACGGTGACGCCGCCAAGGCCAAGTGGGGCGAGGCTCAGGATCTGCTCGCTGAGAAGACCGTGATCTTCCCGCTCGTGTTCCGCAACATGATCACCGGATCCAACCCCCAGAAGGTGGAAGGATTCCAGCCGATCTCCTCCACCGGCCTGCAGCTGCTCGGTGTGAGCGCTAAGTAAGTCCCCTCGAGGGACCACAAGAGAGGAGGGGTGGAGCCCCGCCCTGAGGCAGACGCCACAGTCGGGCGCCACCCCTCCTTTCCTATTGCCAAAATCCGTTGAAATGGAGGTCTAGCAGTGAATAACCTTCTGCGACTCATCGGACGACGTTTGGTAGCCCTGCCGATCATGGTGGTCGGCGTGTCCTTCCTCGTCTTCTTCATTATGTCGCTGTCTCCCATTGACCCGGCCTACTCGGCACTGGGTGAGACCGCGACCCCCGAAGCTCTCGAAGAGTACCGTGTGCAGCATGGTCTCAACGACCCCTTCTTCGTTCAGTACGGTCACTACCTGTGGAACATGCTCCACGGTGACCTCGGCACCTACGGCGTTGGCACGTCCAACCACGTGACCGATCTGGTTGCTCAGGCTCTTCCGATCACCCTGCAGCTCACCTTCCTCGGCCTGTTCTTCGCCGTCATCATCGCTTTCCCCCTCGGTGTTCTCGCCGCTCTGTACCGCGACCGCTGGCCCGACCAGGTCATCCGCGTGTTCTCGGTCATCGGCATTGGCACCCCGTCTTTCTGGCTGGCAGCGCTGCTGGTCCTGGGATTTGTTCAGAAGCTTCCGGTCTCCGGCCCGCTGCCCGCGTTCAGCGAGGATCCGAGCGGCTGGTTCCTGCGAATGCTCCTTCCAGCTATCGCCCTGGCGGTTCCCGTCATCGGTCAGATGACGCGAGTCGTGCGTACCTCAATGGTTGAGGAACTGGATCGCGATTACGTCCGCACCGCGGTTGGCGCCGGTATCCCCAAGCGCATCGTCGTGGCCCGCAACGTGCTGCGTAACGCGCTCATCACGCCCGTGACCGTCCTCGGTCTGCGCATCGGCTACCTGATGGGTGGTGCGGTCGTCATCGAAATTATCTTCTCCATCGATGGAATGGGTAAGGCGGTCCTGCTCAAGGGCATCCAGGAAAACTGGGTCACCCTGGTGCAGGGTGGCGCGCTCGTCGTCGCGATCGCGTTCATCGTCGTCAACATCATCGTTGACATGCTCTACCTGCTCATCAATCCGCGTATTAGGTCGGTGTGAGGCATGAATCAGAAAGAAAAGCTCGGCAAGGTCACCGCGAAGGGCGCACGTTTCTCGCGCATCAGTGCGATGTCCACCGGATCGAAGATTGCGATGGGCCTCCTTGCCCTCATCGTCCTCGTCTCGATCCTGGCGCCCTACGTTTCTCCCTACGGTCCCGATGACATCTTCGACAAGTGGAGCGCCCCTTCCGGTGAGCACCTGTTCGGAACCGACCACGTCGGCCGTGACATCTTCGCTCGCGTCCTGTTCGGCGGACGTTTCTCGCTGATGATCGGTCTGTGCTCGACCCTGATCGCCCTCTTCTTCGGCGCGATCATCGGCTCGATCGCAGCGGTCGTGCGCAAGTCCTTCTCCGAAGCGATCATGCGCGTCATGGACATCGTGATGGCGGTGCCCGGTATCGCCATGGCGGCTGTCTCCGTCCTGGTCTTCGGGCGCACGCTGTCCAAGTCCGGCAACACCTTCGGCCTGGTCATCGTTATCATCTGCTCGATTGCCTTCGTCTACATCCCGCAGCTGTCGCGCATCGTTCGCGCGAACGTCATGGCCGCCTACGGTGAGGACTACGTCCGCGCGGTGATCGTCTCCGGCGCCCGCGCTCCGTGGATCCTCACCAAGCACGTCATGCGCAACACGGCCGCCCCGGTGCTCGTGTTCGCGACCGTCCTCGTCGCCGACGCGATCATCCTCGAGGCCTCCCTGACCTTCATCGGTTCGGGCCTCCAGGCGACCACCGTAGCCACGTGGGGCAACGTCCTGTCCGAGGCCTCGTCGAACCTGTCGGTTCTGCTGGGCAAGTGGTGGACCGCGTTCTTCCCGGGCCTGTTCATCATGATCACGGTCCTGTGCCTCAACATTCTGTCTGAGGGCATCACCGACGCCATGGTGGCGGCTCCCGCGTCTGCGGCGGTCGCTCAGGTCGACAAGGATACCGACCGCGAGGCCGACAAGCTCCTCCTCGACCCGCGCCGCGCCTACGCCGAGCAGGCCGAGTCCCTGCAGGCCCGCCTCGACGACCTTGAGTCCGTCGAAGGCAAGCGCACCGACCGCTTCGAGGCGCACCTGGAGAAGACCCCGCTGCTCGAGGTCAACGACCTGTGCATCAAGTTCGAGCGTCACGGCGACGTCAACGTCGTCGACCACGTGTCCTTCAAGGTCCGCCCCGGCGAGACTATGGGCCTCGTGGGCGAGTCCGGCTGCGGCAAGTCGATCACGGCCCTGACCATCATGGGCCTCATCGACCCCAAGGCGCAGATCACGGGCGAAATCCTCTACCAGGGTGAGAACCTGCTCGAGAAGTCGGCCGAGGAGCGCCGCGCGCTGCTCGGTCACGAGATGGCCATGATCTACCAGGACGCCCTCTCGTCCCTGAACCCCGCCATGCTGATCAAGGCTCAGATGAAGCAGCTGACCAGCCGCGGTGGTACCCGCAGCGCCGAGGAGCTCCTCGAGCTCGTGGGCCTGGATCCCAAGCGCGCCCTCGAGTCCTACCCGCACGAGCTCTCGGGCGGCCAGCGTCAGCGTGTTCTCATCGCCATGGCCCTGACCCGCGACCCGAAGCTCATCATTGCGGACGAGCCGACCACCGCTCTGGACGTGACCGTCCAGAAGCAGGTCATCGCACTGCTCAACGAGCTGCGCGAGAAGCTCGGCTTCGCCATGATCTTCGTGTCCCACGACCTGGCGCTCGTCGCCGAGGTGGCACACCACATCACCGTCATGTACGCCGGCCAGGTCATTGAGCAGGCCCCCACCAAGGAACTGCTCACGCACCCGACCCACGAGTACACGCGCGGCCTGCTGGGCGCCGTCCTCTCGATCGAGTCCGGCTCCGGCCGACTCCACCAGGTGCCCGGCACCGTGCCCTCGCCTCGCGACTTCCCGAAGGGCGATCGTTTCGCCCCCAGGTCCTCGCACCCCGATTACGGACTGGACATCCGCCCGGTCCTCACCGAGGTCGGCCCCGAGCACGTGTACGCGGCTCTCCCGCCCCGCGACGAGGCTGATGGCTTCGCGCAGGAAATGAACGGTCAGGAGGAAACGCGATGAGCGACAACACCCCGATCATCGAACTGAAGGACGTCGAGGTGACCTTCACCTCGCGTACCGGCTCCCTGTTCAAGCCCAACAAGGTCTACGCGGTGCGTGGCGTCAACATGCGCATCGAGCGCGGACAGATGCTGGGCATCGTCGGCGAGTCCGGCTGTGGCAAGTCCACGACCGCGAACGTCATGTGTGGCCTGCAGATGCCGACCGCCGGCCAGGTGTTCTTCAACGGTAAGGAGGTCACGAAGCGTAGCGCCGCCGCCCGCCGGGAGATCGGTCGCGTCGTCTCCGTGGTCTTCCAGGACCCCGCGACTGCCCTGAACCCCCGTATGCACGTCCAGGATCAGCTCGCTGACCCGCTGCGCGTGCACGGCATCGGCGACGAGGCCTCGCGAGCCAAGCGCGTGCGCGAACTGATCTCGCTCGTTGGCCTTCCCTCGAGCGCGCTCGACGCGCTTCCTGGACAGCTCTCGGGTGGCCAGCGCCAGCGCGTGGCCATTGCCCGAGCCCTGTCCATCGGCCCGGATGCGATCATCGCAGACGAGCCCACCTCCGCACTTGACGTGTCGGTGCGAGCACAGATCCTGAACCTGCTCACGGACCTCAAGAAGGAACTGGGTCTGGCGATGGTCTTCATCTCGCACGACATCCAGACCGTGCGTTACGTGTCTGACCGGATCGCCGTGATGAACGGCGGCAAGGTCGTCGAAGAAGGGCCGGCCGCACAGCTGTTGTCCGACCCGGAGGACCCCTACACCCGCAAGCTCCTGGGCGCCGCGCCCTCGCTCTTGCATCCCAACCTCGAAGGAGAGAAGTAATTATGTCTTCGAACATCCGCGGCGTCGTGCCGCCCCTGGCCATTCCGCTCAAGGACGGCGAGCTCGACGTCCCTTCGCTCGAGCGTCACATCAACCGCCTGATCGAGGCCGGCCTCGACGGCCTGTTCGTGTCAGGCTCCACCGGTGAGGTCGCCTTCTCGACCGCCGAGCGCCGCGCCCAGATCCAGCGCGAAGCCGTGCGCATCGTCGACGGCCGCATCCCGCTCCTGGTCGGCGTCATCGACACCGAGACCGAGCGCGTCATCGAGAACATCAAGGCCGTGGAAGAGATCGGTGGCGCCACCGGCGTCGTCGCGACCGCCCCGTTCTACGCCCTCGGCGGCGAGACCGAGGTTGAGCGCCACTTCCGCCTCCTCAAGGAGAACACCAGCCTCGAGCTGTGGGCCTACGACATCCCCGTGTGCGTGCACACGAAGCTGTCGCCCGACCTGCTCATGCGCCTGGGCCGCGACGGTATCATCGACGGCGTCAAGGACTCCTCCGGCGACGACGTCGCGTTCCGCTGGCTGTGCCTGGCGAACGAGGCCGCCGGCCACCCGATGCAGCTGCTCACCGGCCACGAGGTCGTTGTTGACGGCGCCTACATGTCCGGCGCGGACGGCTCCGTGCCCGGCCTGGCCAACGTGGACCCCGAGGGCTACGTGCGCCAGTGGCAGGCCTATGAGCGTCGCGACTGGGAGGCCGTGCGCACCGAGCAGGACCGCCTCGCGGAGCTCATGCGCATCGTCCAGGTGAAGGGCGTGCAGGGCTTCGGTGCGGGCGTCGGCGCCTTCAAGGCCGCCCTGCACCTGCTCGGCGTCTTCGATTCGCCTGAGATGCCACGCCCGGTTGCCGCTATCGAGGGCGACAACATGGAGCATGTCGCGTCCGTGCTGCGCGCGGTTGACCTGCTCTCCTGATACGTCGACGAGGCCGGGGCAGTTCCGTTCCGCATATTGCGCGCCTTCGGGCGCGCGCCCCGGCCTCGTCGATTTTCTTATACCCCTGACTTTTCGTAAGGATCCTCATGACTACGCTCCTTGCCCTCGACATCGGTGGCACCAAGGTCGGGTGGGGCATCGTCGAGGCCGGTGACACCTACGAGGTCACCGAGCGTGGATCGATCCCCACCGACGCGATGCGCGGCGGAGTGGACGTGGCTGCTCGCATCTGCGACCTCGCTTCGTCCCTGGTCGCTTCTCACCCGCAGGTCGCGGGTGTCGCGGTCGCCAGCGCCGGCGTCGTCGACCCGTCGACCGGCGATATCATCTCCGCCACGGGCACGATGCCCGGTTGGGGAGGCACACCCCTGGGCGCTCTGCTTCAGGAGGCAACCGGCCTGAAGGTGTGCGTCCTCAACGACGTGCACGCGCACGGCCTGGGCGAGGCCACGCTCGGCGCCGGCCAGCCCTACCGCACCGTCCTGTCGATCGCCGTCGGCACCGGCATCGGTGGTGCCCTCGTCGAAGACCACCAGGTCTCCTTCGGGTCGCGCGGCATCGCCGGACACGTGGGCCACATCCACCACCACTTCGCCCCCGACATGACGTGCTCGTGCGGACGCAAGGGCCACATCGAGTCCTTCTGCTCCGGCTCGGGCATCACGGCCTGGTACGACTCGCTGCGCAGCGACTCCGACCCCGAGGTCGACGGTGGGCGCGCCCTGCAGGAGCTTGCCGAATCCGGCAACGCCCTGGCTGCCGCTTGCTTCTCCCGCTCCGCGTTCGCGCTCGGTGAGGCCACGGCCTCGTTGGTCAACTGCGTGGACCCGGCCGTCGTCATCCTGTCCGGGTCCATGACCCGCTCCGGGGACATCTGGTGGGACGCCCTGCGCGAAGGCTTCGCGGCCTCCGCGATGACGCCCGTCGCCGACACCCCCATCCTCGTTGGTTCCCTCGGTGGCGACGCGCCGCTGCTCGGAGCCGTTTCCTTCTTCCTGCACGCATAGGAGTTCACCATGCACCCGCTCATTGCAAACCTGAAGGGCAAGCTCATCGTCTCCGTCCAGGCGTACCCGGGCGAGCCCATGCGCCACCCCGAGACGATGGCGCAGATCGCCCGCGCCGCCGAGATCGGTGGCGCCGCTGCCATCCGCTGCCAGGGCCTGTCCGATATTTCCGCGATCAAGGGCCGCGTGGACGTGCCCGTGATCGGCCTGTGGAAGGAAGGCCACGAGGGCGTGTACATCACCCCCTCGCTGCGCCACGCCCGCGCCTGCGTCATGGCCGGCTCCGACATCGTCGCCCTGGACGCGACGGGTCGCCCGCGCCTCGACGGCCTGAGCTTTGCCGAGACCGTTGCGGCCCTGCGCGAGGACGGCACCCTCGTCATGGCTGACTGCGGTTCCTTCGAGGACGCCCAGCGCGCCGTCGACGCCGGCGTGGACATCGTGTCCACGACCCTGGCGGGCTACACGGGCGACCGCGTGAAGACCGACGGCCCCGACCTGGAGCTGCTGCGCGAGGTCGTCGCCGCGTTCCCGGACGTCCCCGTGATCTGCGAGGGCCGCGTCCACACGCCCGAGCAGGCCGCCGCCGCCATGGAGGCGGGCGCCTTCGCCGTCATCGTCGGCACCGCCATCACGCACCCCACGTCGATCACGACGTGGTTCAAGGCAGCCGTGGAAGGCTGATCCTGTCGCTGTTGCGACAGTGCGCGGGCGGGTGACCAACACCCGCCCGCGCACTTCGTTTTTCTCCCGGGAATGCGCGTATATTACCCAGCATGTCTGTCCCGTACTCTCGCGCTCACGCCGCCCTTCGCGCTACCGGCATCGTCTACGTGTGCCTCGGTTTTGGCACATCCGCGTGGCTCTCGCGCCTGCCCGACGTGCGCGATGACCTCGGGCTGACTCCTGCGACGATCGGCACGATGCTGCTCATCGCCTCCCTCGGCTCTCTGCTCACCCTGCCGACCTCCGGCCCGATCGTCACCAAGATCGGCGCGCGGGCCTCGGGCCGCATCGGCGTGCTCATCTGGGCTCTCGGCATTGTCTGCGCGGGGGTGGGGGCGCTCAACGTGTCGATCCCGCTGGCTACTCTTGGCCTCGTGCTCCTGGCCGCGGGTAACGGCCTGTGGGGCGCGACCATGAACATCGAGGCCGGCCTCGTGCAAGCCGCCGTGCGCCGCACCGTCGTTCCTATCATCCAGGCGATGTACGCGGTCGGCATGCTCGGTGGCGCCCTCCTCGGCGCGCTCGCCTCCCAGATGGGCCTGCCCCTCGGCGCCCACCTCTTCGGCCTGGCCGCGCTCGAGCTTCTCGCCTGCGGCACTGCCGTCGGCTTCTACCTGACGAAGGAAGAGGTCGCGGCCCTCGCGCCCGCTCAGGACAAGGGCGACGGGGGAGAGGCCTCGTCGAACAAGGCGAAGGGCCTCACGCGCGTCGCCTGGCGCGAGAAGCAGACCGTGCTCATCGCCCTCATGGTCATGAGCGCGGGCCTCATGGAGGGCGCGGCGAACGACTGGCTCAACCTGTCCATGGTCGACGGCTACGGATACTCGACGGCAGCGGCCTCCGCTGCTTTCGCGTTCTTCCTGCTCATGATGACGGTCGTGCGTTTCGCGTCCCCGCGTCTCGAGGCCTGCCTGGGATCGCCCATGCTGCTGCGGATCACCTTCTCCGGCGCGGTCGTCGGCCTGCTGCTCGTGGCCTTCGCGCCGCACCACCTGTTCGCGGTCGCGGGCATCGCGCTGTGGGGCATCGGGTCGGCCCTTGGCTTCCCGCTGGGCATTTCGGCGCTGTCCGTCGACCCCGTGATGACGCCCGCGCGCGTCTCGGTGCTGTCGACCGTGAACTACGGCGCGGCCCTCATCGGCCCGCCGCTCCTCGGCCTTATCGCCGACCACATCGGCTACCACCGTGCGCTGGCCTTCGTGGCCCTGCCGGTCCTCCTCGCGATTGTGCTCGCCGGGCAGGTGCCCGACCGCCGCGGGACGAAGCGCACGGACCTCGCCTTCGGCGACTAGGCAATCGGTGCCTCTGGCCTGTCTTTGAGCCTTCCGTCCGCGGCTGCGCGGGCGTATCCTGGTGTACGAGCGCGCTTGTGACGCGGCGCTCAGTCTCGCTGCGACGGAAGAAGGGGAATCATGGCGCGAATTATTGGATACCGTCGTTTCGGAGGCGTTGAGGTGCTCGAGGAAGGCTCGGTGTCACTCCCCGCGCCCGGAGAGGGGCAGGTGCTCGTCACAGTGCGGGCCGCCGGCATCAACCCTGTTGACTACAAGCTCTTCGGTGGATTGACGAGGCCCCTCGAGGTCCTCCGCACCATCGTTCACCCTGCCCGTTGGTTCGCTCGCGGGGCGGACCGGCCGCTGCGCGGCGTCGGGCAGGATTTCGCGGGCGTCGTGGCGGCCGTGGGCCCGGGCGTGAGCAACGTGGGGGTGGGCGACGAAGTCATCGGTCTCCTGCGCGCCGCCCCCTGGCAGGTGCGCGAATACGGTTCGCTCGCGACCCAACTCGTTATTTCGGCCGACAACGTCGTCCCCAAGCCCGCCTCCATGAACTTCGACGTCGCCGGAGGGCTGGGCGTTGCCGCGCAGACCGCGATGGGTGCGCTCCGCCGTGTGAGGGCGGAGGCGGGTGACGTTATCGTTGTCGCGGCAGCTGCCGGGGGTGTGGGAGGCCTCGTCACGCAGCTCGCTCGTGCCCGCGGGGCGAGCGTTATCGGTATCGCCGGTCCCTCTAACGCCGACTACCTGCGGTCCCTTGGCGCGATCCCCGTGGCCTATGGCGAGGGCCTGGAGCAACAAATCAAGGACGCGGCGCCCTCGCCCGTCACTGCCTTCATCGACTGCTTCGGCGGATACTCGTCGCTGGCCCATAGTCTCGGTGTGCCGGGAGAGCGCGTGGGGAGCCTCGTGCCGACGCCTGCGATCGCCCTGCGGCGCGCGCGCTTCACGGGCGGGCGCGACGGAAAGATCTCCGACATCGCGATGGTTGCGGGTCTCGTGGAACGCGGCACGGTGACCCTGACCATTGCGCGTACCTACCCGTTCGAAGTGGGGCAGGTACGCGCCGCGTACACGGAGCTCATGGGCGGTCACGTGCGAGGCAAGATCGTCATCACGATGGACTGAGCCCGTCGCGCTGCCGGGGTTAGGCCGAACGCGCGCTGTGCGACTAGGCTTAGGGGCATGACGACCCTTGCTGATCTGACGACCCTGCGCGTGGGCGGGCCCATCGCCGAGCACGTGCGTGTTTCTACGACCGACGCCCTGGTGGATGCCGTCGCCGCGGCCGACGCCGCCGGCAGCCCGCTCCTCGTCGTCGGCGGAGGGTCGAACCTCCTGGCGTCAGACGCCCCCTTTGAGGGTACGGTCGTCGATGTGCAGCCTTTCGATGAGGTTGCCTCCATCATCCACGAGGACCCTGCCGGCTCGGTCGTCGTGCGCACCGGCGCGGGCACGGTCTGGGACGCTTTCGTCTCCTGGACGTTGTCTGAGGGGCTCTGCGGCCTCGAGGCGCTCTCCGGCATCCCCGGGACCGTCGGTGCCTCCCCGGTGCAGAACGTGGGCGCCTACGGCCACGAGGTCTCCGAGACCATCGAGAGCGTCGAGGCCTACGACCGCCTGACGGGCATCGTCGTGCGCCTGCTGCCCACCGACCTCGGTTTCGCCTACCGCTCCTCGGCGATCAAGCGCAGCGTCGGCGAGCCCGGCCTGGGCGACCGCCCCTGGGGGCCGACTGGCCGCTGGGTGGTCCTGTCCGTGGACTTCCGCCTCGAGCGCTCGCCCCTGAGCGCCCCCGTCATGTACGCCGAGCTGGCGCGCCGCCTCGGCGTCGAGGCCGGGGAGCGCGCCGACGCGTCCCTGGTCCGCTCCACCGTCCTGGATCTGCGCAGCGGCAAGGGCATGGTCCTGGATGCGGAGGATCACGACACGTGGAGCGCCGGTTCCTTCTTCACGAACCCGATCCTGCCCGAGGCCGTGGCCGCCTCCCTGCCCGAGGACGCGCCTCGCTTTAGCGCGGGGGAGGGCCTCGTCAAGACGAGCGCCGCCTGGCTCATCGATCACGCGGGCTGTGGCAAGGGCTTCCACCTGCCCGAGGCCGGGGACCCGCCGCGCGCGTCCCTGTCCACCAAGCACGTGCTGGCCCTGACGAACCGCGGCGGTGCGACGGGCGCCGACATCGAGGCCCTGGCCCGCGCCGTGCGCGAGCGGGTCTTTGAGGCATTCGGCGTGACCCTGGTGCCCGAGCCGGTCACGGTCGGCATCAACTGGTAGCGGGTGCGCCTGAGGGACGCTTTGCCCGTAGGTAGTTGGGGAACGGTCGGTTCCGGCATCAGCCGTATCTGCGCTTTTCGAGTCGCCGCTACACGGATAGGTTGTCACGATGCGGATAGGTTATGCGCATCCGGATAGGTTAATAACCTATCCGCATCTTTATAACCTATCCGCGTGCTCATAACCTATCCGCGTGAGGCTGCGGCGCGCAGGCGCTCGATCATGTCGGGTACGTTGCGGGTGACGGCCGTCCACAGGAGCTGGTCGTCCATGCTCTGGTACCCCGAGTGTGCCGCGATGTTGCGGGTCGTGCGCAGGGCGCGCTTCTCGGGTGAGGTCAGGGCGTCCATGTAGGGTGCGTACTCTTCGCGTTCCAGGAACGCGGCCAGCCGGATGATCACCATGCAGGCGGAGTCGTACTCCGGGCAATCGGCACTGAAGGTCTCGACGGGGACAGTGGCAACTCTCTTGACGCGGTGGGCGATGACGTCGAGTTCGCGCAGGAAGTTCTCAGCGTCGAAACTGGGCGCATGTCTGCGTGCCACTCGCGGTCGAGGGGTGAAGGGAGCAGGGTCACTCATAGTGCCACGGCCTCGTCAACGGCAGCTCGCAGTGCATCGGGCACGTGTGTATCCGCGTGAACCTCCGTCGGGAAGCCTGTGAGCTCGCTTGCGAACGAGGCAATGTCCGCCAACTCGAACAGTGATAGCTCGCGGGTGGGCGTGCCGATTAGGTCAATGTCTGACTCGAATCCGTCCGTGCCCCGGGCGACCGAGCCGAAGACGCGGAGGGTGCCGAGGCCTCGTTCCTGGGCGTAGGTGGTGATCGAGGACGCGTAGCGGGCGAGCGGTACGGAGGGGCGGTAGTCGGCGGTGCGGAGGATGCGTTCGAGCAGCTCGGAGGAAACTGCGCGCTTGCCGGACTCGATCTGCGCGAGGGTCGACTGGCTCATCCCGGTCATCCCCGCCAGCTCGGCCTGTGTGAGGGATGCGTCCTGACGTGCAGCACGCACGAGGGACGGCGCGTCGTGACGATGAAACCGGCTCATGTCTCCATGATAGTGCACGCGTGCACTATTGGTGAAGTGGTCGTCGTGTGTAGGCCCAGGTGCGAGGCCGGGGACCCGCCGCGCGCGTTCCTGTTCACCAAGCACGTGCTGGCCCTGACGAACCGCGGCGGCGCGACGAGCGTCGACAAAGAGGCCCTGGCCCGCACCGTGCGCGAGTGTGTCTTTGAGGCCTTCGGCGTGACCCTGGTGCCCGAGCCGGTCACGGTTGGCATCGCCTGGTAGCGGGTCACCTGGTCGTTGTTTGCGGCGTCTGTCGCTGGCCGGGTAGCGGCGTTCACGTGGGTACTGTCAGCTACCGACTGTGTTCGCTGCTTTCTAAGTTGCCGCTAAGTGGATAGGTTGTCACGATGCGGATAGGTTATGCGCATCCGGATAGGTTAATAACCTATCCACATCTTCATAACCTATCCGAGTGTTCATAACCTATCCGTATGTGAGCCGCCATTCGCCATTAGCTTGCGCCTCCATACATTCTGCACGTAATTCCCCGGAGTATGTTGTGAAGCGCACTCTCAAAACCGCAGAATATCAACGTTCTGGTTTCAATGTTTGAAAGAGGCGTGGGGGAACTGTGTGCGAGATTGAGGGGCGTATGGAATCTCGCGAGTGTTGAGGAGAATCTGGCCAGCGCTCGCGGTCGGCCGAGCGCCCAGCCAGCAGTGTTCCTAGACCGCAGTCGGTTTCGCGGCAGGTACCTACGCCGCAGGCGTCGCCAGCCACGCGTCTATGTCGGCCTTCCAGGCCTCCTTGCGCGTCGGCGAGGCCAACGACGCGTCGATGGAAGACCGCGCCAGGTCGGCCAGAGCCTGGTCGGACAGACCGAAAACGTCGCGGGCGACCTCGTACTGGGCGACCAGGCGCGAGCGGAACAGCAGCGGGTCGTCGGCCGCCAGCGCGACGGTAGCCCCCGCCGAGATCAGCGTCGGCAACGGCACCTGCGAAAAGTCCGTGTAGACGCCCAGGTGCACGTTCGACGTGGGACACACCTCCAGGGCGATGCCCTCGTCGATGACGGCGCGCAGGAGCGCCGGATCTTCGCTGGTACGCACCCCGTGCCCGAGGCGGGCGGGGGCCAAAGCGGAGACTACCTCGCGCACGGAGGACGGGCCCAGGAGCTCGCCGCCGTGCGGAACACCTACGAGCCCGGCGCGGCGCGCGATGCGGAACGCAGGGGCAAACGACGCCGTGGAGCCGACGCGCTCGTCGTTGGACAGGCCGAAACCCACGACGTCGCCGGGGCCATCCCCAGCAAACGACGCGGCCAGGCGCGCGAGCGTGCGCGCGTCCAACGGGTGCTTCATGCGCGACGCCGCGACGATCACCCCGATGTCGACGCCGGTATCGCGCGAGGCCAGGCGGGCCTCGTCGATGATGATCTCCAGGGCCGGGGTGATGCCCCCGACGTAGGGCGCGTAGGACGTGGGGTCGGCCTGGATCTCCATGCGCACGGAGCCCTCGGCGGCGTCGTCCTCGGCGGCCTCGCGGATGAGGCGGCGCATCGCGGCCTCGGAACGTACGAGGTGGCGCGCGGAGTCGTAGGCGCGCTGGAAACGGAACCAGCCGCGCCCGTCGGCCGGCATGGAGGCCGCGTCGATGTGCAGCAGATGAGGAGGTAGTCGCACGCCCTGTGCGCGCGCCATCTCGACCATGGTCGTGGGCCGCATGGCCCCCGTGAAGTGCAGGTGCAGGTGAGCCTTGGGGAGGGTTGCGAGGTCACGCCTGCCCGGTGGGGTGGGGCGCGGGGCCGTCAGGTTAGGGACAGCGGGCGCTTCCACGGCCTAGTGCTCCCCGAGCCAGATGATGATGTCGCGGATCAGGCCGGGGCCCTCGGGCTCGTTAAGGAGCTCGTGGTAGGCGCCGTCGATGATGCGCAGGTGGATGTCGGCGTCCGGGTGCGCCGCGCGTGCCCCGCGCACGAGCTCGCGCGAACCGCGCAGGTCCGCCATCAGGTCGTTCGACCCGTGCATGACGAGGGTCGGAGTGCGCAGGCGTGCGGCGCGCGCAACGACCTCGTCGCCCTGAATGATCATCGTCGCGCCCGTCAGGATCGGCACGCCGCCCTTGTAGGTGAGCGGATCCGCGTCGAAGTCGCGCTGAACCTCGGGGTCGCGCGACAGGGGAGAAACCTCCATGTCGGACGCGCCCTTCGCCACGACGAGGCCGGGGCGCAGCCGGGCGATCGGCAGCAGCCTGCGCGCCTGGGACGGGGAGACGTGGGGGAGGGGACGCAGCGCGGGCGCGGATAGGACCGTGCCGCGCAACCGCGTAGGGTCCAGGATCGTGGAGGCGGCCGCGATGATGCCGCCCATCGAGTGTCCGAACAGGAACAGGTCCGGCGTGCGCGCGTGTGCGAGGGTCGCCCGGCGCGCGTCACCGAAGTCGCGGATCAGCGCGCCCACGTCCACGCGGGCGAGGGGACCCTCAGAGGTCCCGTGGCCCGCGTGGTCGTAGTAGGCGACGTCGTAACCGGCACGGGTGAGCGCGGAGCGCAGGTGGGCGTAGCGCCCGCTGTGTTCCGCGTACCCGTGGGCGAGGAGGACCGTCCCGAGGGGGGCCTCCTGCGCTGTCCGTTCGAACGAGACGTGCATCAGGCGAAGAGCTCCTGCACGCGGGTGATGCCCTCGACGAGGTCGTCGTCGGCCAGAGCGTAAGAGAAGCGCAGGAAGCCGGAGGGGCCGAAGGCCTCGCCCGGAACCGCCGCGACCTCGACCTCGTCGAGAATCAGGTCGGCGAGCTCGCCCGACGTGTTGGCCACGCGGCCTCGGATCTCGCGACCCAGCAGGCGCTCGACGGAGGGGTAGACGTAGAACGCGCCCTTGGGGGTGGGAACGTCGAAACCGTCGATCTGGCGCAGCATGTCGACGATGAGGCGGCGGCGACGGTCGAAGGCGACGCGCATCTCGTCCACGGCGTCCAGGGAACCCGACACGGCGGCGCGCGCGGCCTCCTGGGCGACATTGTTGACGTTGGAGGTCAGGTGTGACTGGAAGGACAGCGCAGCCTTGATGACGTCGGAGGGGCCGATCATCCAGCCCACTCGCCAGCCGGTCATCGCGTAGGTCTTGGCAACGCCGTTGAGGATCACGGCCTGGTCGGCCAGCTCGGGCACCAGCTTGACGATGTGCGCGGTCTGCGCGTCCTCGTACAGCAGGTGCTCGTAGATCTCATCCGAGATGACCCAGATGCCGTGCTCGAGGGCCCACTGGCCGATCGCGGTCAGCTCCTCGGGCGTGTAGACGCTGCCCGTCGGGTTGGACGGCGAGCACATGAGGAGGACCTTCGTGCGCTCGGTGCGCGCGGCCTCGAGCTGCTCGACGGTCACCTTGTAGTCCTGGTCGGCGCCCGCGAACACCTCGACGGGGGTCGCGCCGGCGAGCTTGACGACCTCGGGGTACGTGGTCCAGTACGGGGTCGGCAGGATCGCCTCGTCGCCGGGGCCCAGCAGCGCGGCGAAAGCCTGAAAGACGGCCTGCTTGCCGCCGTTGGTCACGACGATATCGGCGGGGGAGACCTCGTAGCCGGAGTCACGCAGGGTCTTTTCCGCGATGGCCTCGCGCAGCGCGGGCAGGCCGGCGGCGGGCGTGTAGCGGTGCATCGCGGGGTTGCGCGCGGCCTTGACGGCGGCCTCGACAATGTAGTCGGGCGTGGCGAAGTCGGGTTCGCCGGCGCCGAATCCGATCACCGGGCGGCCGGCGGCCTTGAGAGCCTTGGCCTTCGCGTCCACGGCCAGGGTCGCGGACGGGGTGATGGCGTTGAAACGATCAGAGACACGGGTGCGAGGAGTATTGGTCACCCCTCCATGGTCCCACGTCGCGCGCGCGTGTGGCGGAGAGCGCACACGATGCGTGCGTGGGCTACCTCTCATTTACGAGGTCGGGGCTGGTATCACGCGGCATGCGACCCGCCGACGCGCATCTCGGTTGGACAAAGCGCCGCCTTATCCACTAATGTTCGTCAGGCAGGTTTTCCTGCGTAGGGCAGTGGCGCAATTGGTAGCGCACCGGTCTCCAAAACCGGCGGTTGTGGGTTCGAGTCCCGCCTGCCCTGCGGATTAGGCTGATCATTTTCGTAGGAGGATTCCCATGGCCGATCGTGTTGCCTCGGATGCTGAATCCTCGCGCCGAGATCGCACTAAGAACGAAGCTACCCGCAAGCGTAGCGCCGCCACCAAGGAGCAGACGAAGCGTCCTGGATTCTTCGGTGGCATCTGGCTCTTCTTCAAGCAAGTCATTGACGAAATGAAGAAGGTTACCTACCCCACGGGATCCGAGACCTGGACCTACTTCCTCGTCGTCGTTGTGTTTGTCGCCGCAATCATGCTTTTCGCTGGCCTACTCGACTTCGGATTCGGTAAACTAAGCGCATTGATCTTCGGCTGAGACCGACGAACCCGCCCGCAGGACACTGCAGGCGGGTTTCTTCTACGGTCCGGCCCCACTCGCAGGAGGGAAACGTCGTGAGCGACGAACAGTACACCGAGGACCAGGTCCTCGAGGCCGCCCAGGAAACCGTTGAGCAGGAGACCGTCGAGGCTCCGGCTCGGGATACTGTTGAGGAGGTGACCGAGGAGGTCGCCACCGAGGACACCGTGTCCGAGGAAGAGGCCCCGGCCTCGGTCGAAGAGGAAGCGATCGCCAAGCTGCGCCGCAAGCTCTACATGTCCCCCGGCGACTGGTACGTCATCCACACCTACTCCGGCCACGAGCGCAAGGTGAAGGCGAACCTCGAGCAGCGCATCACCACGCAGAACATGGAAGATTACATCTTCGCCGTCGAGGTTCCGGATGAGTATGTCATGGAGTATCGCGGCAACGCGAAAAAGCGCGTGCGCCACGTGCGCATCCCCGGCTACGCGATCGTCTGCATGGACTTCAACGAGGCCTCGTACCGTGTCGTCAAGGAAACCCCCGCCGTCACCGGCTTCGTGGGCGACCAGCACAACCCCGTGCCGCTCTCGATCGACGAGGTCGTCATGCTCCTGACGCCCAACGTCCTCGAGGAGGCTGCCGAGGCTGCCAAGGATCAGCCCGCCCCCGTCCAGGCCGTTCAGACTCAGTTCGAGGTCGGTGAGATCGTCACCGTCACCGACGGACCTTTCGAGACCATGTCGGCCACGATCTCCGAGATCATGCCCGAGGCTCAGAAGCTCAAGGTCCTCGTCACCATCTTCGAGCGCGAGACGCCGCTCGAGCTCGGCTTCGACCAGGTAGAGAAGCTCGAGCAGTGACATCACGCACCCGGACTTGGGATCAAGCCCGGAATCGCGTTATGATTCACTTTTGTGTGCGTAGGGCGCACTATGCCCACTGAAACCCAGTGAGCTGACGCCAAACGCTCCGCCCTGACCGGCACCCGTCGGCCAGAACTTCAGAAGAAAGACCCGCATTCATGGCACCGAAGAAGAAGGTCACCGGCCTGATCAAGCTTCAGATCGCAGCCGGCGCCGCTACCCCCGCACCGCCCGTCGGCCCCGCTCTGGGCCAGCACGGCGTGAACATTGTTGAGTTCACCAAGGCTTACAACGCGGCCACCGAGTCGCAGCGTGGAAACATCATCCCCGTTGAGATCACCGTCTACGAGGATCGTTCCTTCACGTTCGTCCTCAAGACGCCGCCCGCCGCTGAGCTCATCAAGAAGGCTGCTGGCATCCAGAAGGGTTCCGGCACCCCCAACACCGTCAAGGTTGGTTCGATCACGATGGATCAGGCTCGCGAAATCGGCCAGTCCAAGATGGCTGACCTCAACGCCAACGATGTCGAGGCTGCTGCCAAGATCATCGCCGGCACCGCCCGCTCTATGGGCATCAACGTCGAGGGCTGACCTCAACCAACCCCCCGTGGTAGGGCAGGCGCTGCCCGACACCCACGACTGCAAGGAGAAGAAGCAGAATGACCAAGCGCTCCAAGAGCTACCGCGCAGCGGCCGAGAAGGTCCACGCGGACGTGCTGTACACCCCCTTCGAGGCCATGAAGCTGGCCAAGGAGACCACCGTCACCAAGTTCGACTCGACCGTTGAGGTCGTCTTCCGACTGGGTGTCGACCCCCGCCAGGCGGACCAGATGGTCCGTGGCACCGTTTCCCTGCCGCACGGCACCGGCAAGACCGCCCGGGTCTTGGTCTTCGCCGTTGGTCCGCGCGCCCAGGAAGCGATCGACGCAGGCGCCGACGAGGTCGGCGGCGACGAGCTCATCGAGAAGGTTGCCAAGGGCTACACCGACTTCGATGTCGCCGTTGCTACCCCCGACCTCATGGGCAAGGTTGGCCGCCTCGGCCGCGTCCTCGGCCCCCGTGGCCTCATGCCGAACCCCAAGACGGGCACCGTGACCATGGACGTCGCGAAGGCCGTCAAGGAGATCAAGGGCGGTCGCATCGAGTTCCGCGTCGATAAGCACGCCAACCTGGCGTTCATCGTCGGCAAGGCCTCCTTCACCGCCGAGCAGCTGACTGAGAACTACGCCGCTGTCCTGGACGAGGTGCTGCGTCTCAAGCCGACCTCCTCGAAGGGCCGCTACCTGCTCAAGGGCGCCGTCGCCACGACGATGGGCCCCGGCATCCCGCTGGATGTCACCAAGGTCAAGGACCTCATCGAGAAGTGAGCGTCGCTCGCTGATCAAGCATTCGGGCCCCGCGCAGCACTGCTGCGCGGGGCCCGGCTTTGTCTGGGGAGTGTTTGTGGGATCAGCTGGTGACATCCCGAACAAAGTAAGGGACATAGGTCACATACTATTGGCACGGAATAGGGTAACCTTAATTTGCTTCTATAAACCTATGTTCGTGAAGGGTCGCGATAATGTCTCAGGTTGCGGGTTCGGGTGTCACGAAGGCGCGCTCGGCCGTCACGATTGGTGCGTTTACCGCCGTCTACTTCGTCCTCATGTGGTGCTCGGGGATGCTGGGCTTTTTCGGCCCGGTGTTCATGTTCGTCGGCTGGATTGTCGGGCTGCTGCTCAACGGATCCGTCGTCATGCTGATGCTGGTGCGTTCGCGTATGTTCGGCACCCTCACGATCATGGGAGGCATCGTTGCCTTCCTCATGGTGGTGACCGGGCACGCGTGGGTGACCATTCCGGTTGCCCTGATCCTCGGCTTCCTGGGTGATCTCATCGCCAACGGTGGCGGTTACGTCAGTGCCCCTCGAAACATTGCGGCATACATGCTGTTCTCCCTGTGGATGATCGGTCCGCTCGCTCCGATTTTCTTTGCTCCCGACCCCTATTACGAGGACGTCGCGTCCCAGATGGGCCAGGACTACGCGGATAGCATGCGAGCCCTCTTCAGTCCCGCAGTCATCAGTGTGTGGGTCGTCGTTGCGATGATCGTCGCGTTGCTTGGCGGACTCATCGGTCGTTTCCTGCTGCGCAAGCACTTTGCGAAGGCCGGAGTTGCCTGAGATCTCGCTCGCCGAGGCTGCCCCAGGCGAGGCGACGAGCAAGCTTGATCCGCGAACGAAACTTCTGGCCCTCCTCGTCCTCAACGCGCTCGTCATGCGTGCGAGCCCCACGTCCACGCTCCTTGCGGTCCAACTGCTTGCGGTGGTCGCGCTCGCGTGGGAGGCCGGCGGTCGGGCGGCGGTGCGCACCGGGCTTGGGTGCCTCGTCTGCGATGCGTGCAGTCTTGGGTCGCCTTTCCTCGTTGCGTGGCTTGAGAGTGTGGGCTCGCCGCGTGGCCTCGTTCTCCTGATCGGCACGTGCAGCGCGATCGCGTTCTGGTTTGCGCGCTTCTTCGCGGGCTTCGGCCTGGCGCTCTACGTGTACCGCACGACGAGAATCGGTCAGATGAAAGCGGCGCTACGCGCGGTTCACCTGCCGCGCGTATTCGTCGACGCTCTCGCCGTTGCTTTCCGCGTGATTCCGACGGTGGGCTCAGAGGCGGTGGCCATCCGTGAGGCGATGGAGATGCGCGGCGTCGACCTCGGGGTGCGCGGAGTTCTCCGTCACCCCCTCGTGATCGCCGAGCGCTTTCTGGTTCCCCTGCTGTCCTCTATCGCGCGTGTGGCCGACGACCTGGCTGCCTCGAGCGTCATTCGAGGCCTCGGCGGCCCGACGCGCCCCACATCGCTGACGCGGCTGCGCGCCACCGCCTGGGATGCGCTCGCACTCGCGTGCATCGCTGGCGTCGTCGCCATCGAGGTCGGCGCGTACCTCGGAGTACTCCCATGATTGACGTTGAATCCCTGTCGTTCTCCTACGTGAGCGAGCTGACTGGGGACCGCGTCAAGGCCCTGCACGGGGTCGACGTGTCCGTCCGGCCGGGCACCCTCACGCTCGTGTGCGGCTCCTCCGGCTGCGGAAAGTCGACGCTCATGCGGGCGCTCACCGGCCTCGTCCCACAGATGACCCCGGGAGAGCTGGATGGTGTGGTGCGGATTGATGGGCGCGACCTCGCCGAGGTCCCCCTGACCGAGGTCGGTCACCTGTGCTCGTCAGTCTTCCAGAATCCGCGCACACAGTTCTTTTGTGACACCGTCTCCGAGGAGCTTGCGTTCTGCGGCGAGAACTACGGCCGCGATCACGAGGCCTTGATCGAGGAAAGCACGCGTGCCGCCGAGCTCATGGGCATCTCGCACCTGATGGACAGGAAGCTGTCGAGCCTGTCGGGCGGGCAGCTCCAAAAGGTTGCACTCGCCTGCGCGCTTGCCTCCGGGGCGCCGGTACTCCTGGCCGACGAGCCAACCTCGAACTTGGACCCCGATGCCATCGCCGACGTGCGGCGCGCACTCGCGATCCTCAAAGAGCAGGGGATGACGATCGTTGTCGTCGAGCACCGCCTCCACTTCCTGCGGGGGCTCGCCGACCTGGTTCTCCTCATGGAGGGCGGAGAGGTCACGTGCGCGTGGAGTGGTGAGGAGTTCTACGCGATGGATGACGCGCAGCGGCAGTCGCTCGGACTGCGTACCCTCGTGGATCCTGGCCCGCCCGAGGCATGGGTGCCCTCGCGGAACTCCGACAAGGAGGCCTCCCATGAAGGGGGAGTGCGCCTGTCCTGCCGGGATCTGAGCTTCTCCTACGGGAACACCCCTGTGTTCGACGGGTTGAACGCGGACTTCCCGGCAGGACAGATCACCTGCATCGCGGGAATGAACGGCGTTGGGAAAACGACCCTCGTGCGCGTTCTGTGTGGGCTGGCCGCTCCCGGATCCGGGACGATCACCCTGGACGGGCGGGCTACCAATCGTCGGCAGCGCCGGGCCGCGTGCGCGCTCGTCATGCAGGACACCGGACGGCAGCTTTTCTCCGACACGCTTGCGGGTGAACTCACGATCGGAGCCTCGGAGGCGAGCGGCGAGGATGCGGACAAGCTCCTGGGCGACTTCGACCTCGCACACCTGGGGGATCGGCACCCGCTGAGCCTGTCGGGGGGCCAAAAACAACGCCTCGTCATCGCAGCCGCGCGTGCCACCGGGCGTCGCATCGTCATTCTTGACGAACCCACGTCAGGGGTCGACGCGCGACACCTCACCTCGATCACGTCCACCCTGCGCCGCATTGCCGACGAAGGTGCGGCCGTCATCGTCGTTACCCACGACGGCGAGTTCGCCTCGGCCTGCGCGGATCGACTCATCACACTCACGCCGACGGGTGCCATCTGCGCCCGCGAAGGAGACCACCAATGACCGACACTGACGAGCGCGAGGACACCACTGCCTCGTCCCCGAGCGATCCGCACGCTGACATGATCGCTGCTGGCGACCCGCGTGCGGCGCACCTAGCGGGCCAGCGCGCCTTCAAGGAGCTGACCGCTCCCATCCGTGGATCCATGATGCTCTCCCGGGTGCTCGGCCTCATCTACGGTGCGCTCGCGGTTGCCCCCTACGTCATCCTCGTCCAGCTTGGGGAGGTGCTGCTGGAGGCGGCCCGCTCGGGTGCCTCGCCTGATCGCGCCGAGGTGATGACGCTGCTCATGTGGCTGACCGGTGCGTTCGGCCTCCGATACGGCATCTACTTCATCGCGCTGACCGTCACTCACTTCGCGGACGTGCGTTTCGGGCACATCGTGCGCTCCCGCATGGTGAGTGTGCTCGCCGCAGCGCCCCTCGCCTGGTTCACATCCACGAACTCGGGGGCCGTGCGCAAGGCGATCCAGGACGACACGCACGACGTGCACACGGTCATTGCGCACGCTCCCGTCGAATCCGCGGCCGCCGTCAGCGCACCGCTGTCCCTGCTCATCTACGCCTTCGTCGTCGACTGGCGACTCGGACTCCTGTCGATCGCCACGCTCCCCGTCTACGGACTCCTCAACGCGTGGATGATGCGAGGCATGGGGGAAAAGACCGCCGAGATGGACCGACACCTGACGCGGGTCTCGTCCACGATGGTCGAGTTCGTCTCCGGTATCAGCGTCGTCAAGGCGTTTGGGACCGTGGGGCGCTCGCACGAGCGATTCACCCGGGCCGCCGAGGACTTCTCCCGCTTCTACGTCGACTGGTGCGGCCCCCTGCTGAAAGGCTCTGCGCTCGGGCAGGCGACCGTATCGCCCTCCCTGATCTTGCTCATCTCGACGGCGGGAGGGTCCGCGCTCGCGGCCTCGGGCATCGTGAGCCCGGTCCAGGTGATCACCTGCGCGCTCATCGCCCTCGTCATCCCGGCGGCCATCGAGGTGCTGGGTACGACGACCTGGGCCTACCAGATCGCCGGGGCCGCCGCGCTGCGCATCGTGGACCTACTTTCGGTCGCACCGTTGCCTGCCGAGGGGAGTTCAGTGCCGGGGGGAGCCGACATCGAGATTGATGGCGTGTCCTTCTCCTACGGGGCAACCCTCGCGCTGGACGACGTCAGTCTGACCATCCCCGAGGGCTCGGTGACCGCCCTCGTGGGTTCCTCCGGCTCGGGAAAGTCAACGCTCGCGACGCTGGTCGCGCGCTTCGCTGACCCGGACCAGGGGAGCGTGCGTATCGGCGGGGTCGACGCTCGCGACATCGCCCCCGATGCTCTCTACCGGCACGTCTCCTTCGTCCTCCAGGATCCGCAGCTCCTCGACATCTCCGTGCGCGACAACATCGCGCTGGGAGTCCCGGGCGCCAGCGACGAAGCGGTGTGGGCGGCCGCCGGGGCCGCGCGCATCGACGACTACCTGCGCTCCCTGCCCCGAGGCCTCGGCTCCGTCATCGGGGAGGACGCCCACCCCTCGGGTGGCCAGGCGCAACGAATTGCGATCGCACGGGCTCTCCTCGTCGACGCCCCCATCCTCGTTCTCGACGAGGCGACTGCCTTCACCGATCCGGAGGCCGAAGCCGATATCCAGGCGGCGCTGACCCGCCTCGTTCAAGGAAAGACGGTCCTGGTCATCGCGCACCGCGCAGCATCCATCGCCGGCGTCGACCAGATAGCCATCCTCGACGCGGGCCGCATCATCGCGGTGGGCACGCCCGACGAGCTCGCCGATCACCCGTATATGCGGCGCATGAGCGCGCCCGCGAAAGGACACTGACATGTTCGGCCTCATCTCACGGCTACGCGAACCCCTCTCCGAGCAGGGGCGAGCCGACTTCGCCCAGGCGAGCGTCCTGTCCTGCATCGTCGGCGTGGTGCGCGGAGTCTCCCTGGTTGCTTTTATCCCGGCCGCTATTGCTCTGACCTCGGGGAATCCCGCGTGGGGCATGAGCCTGGGTGCCTGGCTCGTTGTGCTGGGCGTGTGTGCCGGTACCTCGTTCATCGTTGAGTACCTGCTCGCCATGCGCTCCTACTCGGTGGCCTTCGACTTCCTGTCGAACATGCACCGCGCGATCGGCGACAAGGTGGCGTCCCTGCCGCTCGGCTCCTTCCGCGCGGACACGGCCGGAAAGACATCCCGCCTCGTCTCGCGTGAGCTCATGGTCCTGGGCGAGATCTTCGCGCACATGTACTCGCCTCTCATCGCCGCGATTGTCACCTCTGTGACGATGCTCGTCGGCATCACCGTGTTTTCGCCGGTACTCGGACTGGTGTGCTTGGCGGCGATCCCGGTCATCGGCGGGGGAGTGTGGGTGGCGCGCCGATGCCTGCAGTCCGGGGCGTCCCTGAAAGAGCCTCCCGCTCGCGAGCTGTCCCACCGCATCGTTGAATACGCGACCAAGCAGGGCGCCCTGCGCGCGTGTGGACGCTCCTCCTCCTACGAGCCCCTCATGCGAGCAGAGGACGCATACGGAGTGGCCGCGCGACGCTCACTCATGAGGGAGACGGTTGGCCAGATCGTCAACGGCATGGCTGCCCAGACGGTCGTCGTGACGCTCATCTGCGCGATTGGCTGGCTGTCGGTCGCCGGGACCGTCGGCCCGGTGGAGGCGGTCGTCTCCATCGGCCTGCTGCTGCGCTTTACGCAGATCCTCGTCGATATTGGGGCGCTCGCCTCCGCCTTCGAGACCCGGCGCCCCGTCCTAGACCTCAGCCACGACATTCTTTCCGCCCCCGAACTGCCCACGCACAACGGCGGGCGATGCGGGGACGAGGCCCCGGCCTCGTCGGGCGCGTCCGTCGCCCTTGAGGGCGTGTCCTTCTCCTACGAGGCCGACCATCCGGTCCTGCAAGGCGTGTCCTTCCGGGTGGAACCCGGAACGATGACGGCGATCGTCGGCCCCTCGGGGTGCGGCAAGACCACCATCGCGCGCCTCATCGCACGCTTCTACGACGTGGACGCCGGACGTGTGCTCGTTGGCGATGGGGATGTTCGGGACTGGGACACTGCCGACCTCATGGCACAGCTGTCCCTTGTCTTCCAGGACGTCTACCTCTTCGATGACACTCTCGAGGCCAACGTCGCGGTCGGTCGCCCCGACGCGACCCGGGCTGACATTGAGGAAGCGGCACGTCTGAGCGGAGTCGACGAGATCGTTGAACGTCTGCCCCTCGGCTGGGAGACCCCCGTCGGCGAGGCCGGCCGAGCCCTGTCAGGCGGCGAACGCCAGCGTGTCTCCATCGCTCGCGCACTCCTGAAAGCCGCGCCCATCGTCCTCTTCGACGAGGCCACGAGCGCCCTCGACCCCGAGAACGAATCCCGCGTCACCGACGCCATGGCAGCCCTGAGGCGCGACGCGTCCCTCATCGTCATCGCGCACAAGCTCGACACGATCACCGCGGCCGACCAAATCGTTGTCCTCAGCGAGACTGGACGCGTCGCACAGATCGGCACGCACGAGCAGCTCTACACCCAGCCGGATGGCCAATACCGGGCATTCTGGGACGCTCGCTCTCGGGCAGCGGGATGGAGGCTTGTCTGACTGGTGGCGGGGCCAAGCTCGCGCATCTGCCCAGAGGCGGACTGTGCGCGCGGCCGGCCCCGGCCTCGTCTGTGATGCTCGCCCCGTTGCTTGCAAGCCCTAGCTGGGCCTGTTAAGCTGATCCTCGCCGAAGACCGTTGGTGTCCACACTAGTGGAGGAAAATCCAACGCAGGTGAGTGAGCAGCCCTGTGCTGCAATCGAGCGTATGCCCGACACGATCCTGCGTGTCGGGTTTTTTCTTACCTACGGTCACGTATCTGGAAGGAGGACCATGGCGAAGTCCGACAAGGTGGCAGCAGTTGCCGAGCTCGTGGAGCGTTTCCGCGCAGCCGACGCTGTCCTGCTGACCGAGTACCGCGGCCTGACCGTCGGCCAGCTGAAGCAGCTGCGTCGCGGCCTGGGCGAGAACGCGACCTACGCCGTGGCAAAGAACACGCTGGCGCGCCTGGCGGCCAAGGAGGTCGGTCTCGACTTCCTGGCTGAGGACCTCAAGGGTCCCACGGCCATCGCTTTCGTCTCCGGCGAGCCTGTTGAGGCTGCCAAGACCCTGCGTGATTTTGCTAAGGACAACCCCGCCCTCGTGCTGAAGTCCGGCGCGATGGACGGCGCTCAGCTGAGCGCCGAGGCTGTCAAGAAGCTTGCCGATCTCGAGTCCCGCGAGGTCCTGCTGGCCAAGGCCGCAGGCGTCCTCAAGGCCAAGATTGGTCAGGCGGCGTTCGCATTCAACGCTCTGCCCGTCAAGGCAGTGCGCACCATCGATGCTCTGCGCGAAAAGCAGGGCGAGGCGGCCTGACGAGACAGGCCATGTTCCACGCCGCCACCCCGGCTGCGTGAAACTACCCAACAATCTGCACTCGTGCAGGCCAATTAGGAAGGATGCCACTCATGGCTAAGCTCTCCAATGACGAGCTCATCGCAGCTTTCAAGGAAATGACCCTCATCGAGCTCTCCGACTTCGTGAAGCTCTTCGAGGAGACCTTCGACGTTGAGGCCGCTGCCCCCGCAGCCGTCGCCGTTGCCGCCCCGGCCGCCGACGCCCCCGCCGCCGAAGAGAAGGACGAGTTCGAGGTCGTCCTCGAGTCCGCCGGTGACAAGAAGATCGCCGTCGTCAAGGTCGTCAAGAACCTGGCCGGCCTGGGCCTCAAGGAAGCCAAGGACCTGGTTGACTCCGCGCCCTCCACCATCTTCCCCGCCGCGAAGAAGGAAGACGCCGAGAAGGCCAAGGCTGAGATCGAAGAGGCCGGCGGCAAGGTCACCCTTAAGTGACTTTCCCCGTCTGAAGCGTTCAGACTTTCACCCCTCGGTGGGTGAGCGAGCCCCGTCCCGCATCCGCGGGGCGGGGCTCAGTGCTCGGGCATACGCCCGACTTGACCATGACGCGACGTGAGGCTTCAGAATCATTTCCATGAGCGACGAGAACACTTTCTACACCGTCGGCGAGGTTGCCGAGCGATTCTCCTTGACGGTGCGAACGCTGCATCACTGGGAGGCCCGAGGCCTCCTCGCTCCCGCCGAGCGAAGCTGGTCGAACTACCGGCTCTACTCAGCCGAGGATTGTGCCCGCGTCCAAAGGATCATCATCTACCGGGCGACTGGGATGAGACTGACGGACATCAAGGCTCTTCTCGATTCTGGCGAGTCGGGGATCTCCCACCTGAAGCGGCAACGAGAAAGGCTCATCGCTCACCGTCAAGAGACGGACATGATGATCGAAGCACTCGACATACTTCTGGAGGATGCAATGAACGACAACGCACTGACCGTCGAACAGATCGGGGAGATTCTGGGGGACGCCGACTTTGCGGCCCACCAGGCGCGAGCCGAGGAATGCTACGGCGAGACCGACGACTGGAAAGAGTGGCACCGCCGCACCGCCTCGTGGCAGACGGGCGACTGGCAGGCGAGCACCGAGCGAATCCGCAGGATCGAATCGGACATGATCGATGCCATTCGCGCACGCGTCGCCACCGGTAGCGACAGGGCCGCCGAGCTCGTTGATGCACACCGGGACGCGCTGAGCGAGTACTTCCCCGTGAGCCCAGCGAAGCACTACCTCATTTCTCGTGCTTACCTGTGCGATGATAGCTTCCGCTCCCACTACGACTCTCAGCAGGAGGGCTTTGCTCAGTGGCTCGCGGACGCAATCGAGCACGTCGCAGTTGCGCGCGGCGTCGATACGGACGACCCGCAGTGGCGTTGATGCGGAGCCTCCCGCTCTGAGAGTGCCGGACCCGCAGCCTCGAGTGAGGGCTGCGGGTCCGGCGCTTCGACTATCCGCACAAGCCTGAGCGGCACGGAGAAGTGCGTGCCTCCTAGGGGCGCAGCCGCAGCCGTCCTCCCGCGTGATGCGCAGCATAGCGGCGGAGCTGTATCCGGCTTGCCAGTTTCGCGCCGCCTCTGCTACTATCTTCTCTTGTCGCAATCCTGCGTAGCTCAACGGCAGAGCATCCGACTGTTAATCGGACGGTTACTGGTTCGAATCCAGTCGCAGGAGCAGATGCCCCGAGTTCTCATGAACTCGGGGCTTTTTGTTGATCGGGGAGGAGTGAAACATGCAGGCGATCGCTGATCACGCCTACCACATTCTGATCATCGCCTTTGTTGCTACCACGATCGTCCAGGCGGTCGTCACGATCATGAGCAAGCCCCGCAATAAGAAGCGCGGACCCGTCGCCCCCAGGGAGAGCGCAGTCGATCGTGAGAAGCGCATGCGAGAGCGATACGCAGCTTTCGGGGAGCGTTGGCGGGAGTGGCTGGATCAACCGCGGAGGAGAGGTGACGCTGACCGTCTCGTGACGGCCGCGAGCATCTGGGGCAGCCCGGAACAGGGAGCTTCCTTTCCCCGGCGCTTCCATGCCAGTCAGCTCGGCAAGGTCACGGTCAATAGGCGCAGCTACCTGGCGATGCTGGACGTCCCCGTCGACGCTGTCCAACCGAGGCGTGAGCTGGCCCCGACGTCATGGGCGAAGGTGCGTCTCGACGTGTCGGCGCTCCACTCCAAGGCCGCGCAGAAGCCCCGTCTCATGCGCGTGTCGCTCAGTAGGGATCGTGCGCTCGTGGAGCTGCATCGCACGCGCGTCGTCAAGGTTGACGAGATTCTCCCCAGTGAGGTCGTCGGCTTTGTCCGAGGCTTCACACGCCTCGGCCCACGCACCGGCAAAGTGGATGGTCTGCGTTGGCTGCCCGCCGAGACAATGGAGTTGGGAGCCAAGCCCCTGTGGAAGACCTTCCGCGCGATGCGCGACATCTCCTGCGTGGCTCCCGAGGGGTCGACCGTTGCCGATGCCTTGAATGCTGTGGACTTCCATGCCTTTGCCTTCGTCGCCTTCCGCGCCGAGAGCGCGTGGAAGGAGCCCTGTGCCCACTTACGTGTTCTGGATTGTTCCGGCGTGACCTACCAGGTGGGTGATGCATTCTCGCAGGATTCCTCCGATGAGCGGTGGGCGCCCCCTGGGGATGATGCGGCGCCCTCGATGGGTGCGGATGGTGGGGAGGGTGCTCGGGCTTCTCGACGAGGCCGTGGCCGCCCGAGCAGGGGCCGTAGCCTGAGAAGAAGGCGTAGTGTGGCGGAGGAAGCGGTTGCATCCGCCAGTGACGACCAGAAGGTTGGGAAGTCGCAGTCCGTCGAGTCGCACGACCGCGAACCCGAGCCGCTGGCTGACACGGACCTCGCCGTGGTGCCGATCGATCCTCGCGAGGTGCTGTGGGCCGTGGAGAAGATGGTCGAGCTGTGACTGTTCATTGCTGTGTGCAGATGAGGAGGTACGAACGGTGGGGGAAGAACTTGTTGAGGCTGTCCTGCGGGTCGTGGAGGAGATCCCCGAGGGGCGTGTGGCTACGTACGGCATGATCGCCCGTGCGGTTGGTACCGGTCCGCGCGTCGTCGGGCGGATTATGCACGACTGGGGCGGTGGGGTCCCGTGGTGGCGTGTCGTGAGCGTTCACGGAACTTTTCCAACAACTGTGCGGGGTGAGGGATTCTCCGAGTGGGAACGAGAGGGGATTCCTCACGATCCAACACGTGGAAAAGTGTTGATCAAAGAGTGTGTGGTGGAGCAGGACTGGCTGAACGCTGTCGCGCGCCCCATCATTGAAAACATGCAGAATAATGCGGAATTGTCAGACTGAACCCCCTCGAGATTCGATTACGATTTGGTTACGCGTGAGTGAATTTAGCTCGCGCAGATCACTGTGATGCTCTACTCTTAGGAGGACGCCGAAGAGGGCGATTCTCCGGAACAGTGACCGTTAACGTTAACGAAGCCGGGGGAGCAAACTCCAGAAACAGAGAAGTTACTGGTACCCAAGGGGTGAGAAGTGACGAACTTACTAGAGCTAAAGGGGATCTCAAAGACGTTCCCCGGTGTGAAGGCGCTGTCCGACGTGGACCTCGACCTTCGACCCGGTGAAGTCTTGGGTCTCTGCGGTGAGAACGGAGCGGGCAAGTCCACGCTCATGAAGGTGCTCACCGGTATCCACAAGTCCGACCCGGGCGGCGAAATCTGGCTGCAGGGGGAGAAGGTCGACATCCAGTCGCCGGAGCACGCACGTGACCTCGGCCTGTCGATCATCCACCAGGAACTCAACATCGTTCCTGACCTGACCGTCGCCCAGAACCTGTACATCGGTCGACCCGGCACGTCCAAATTTGGCTACGTCGACGACCGCAAGATGGTTCGTGATGCGCGCGAACTTTTCGAGCGCCTCAACATGGACATCGACCCCACCGCACACTGCCGTGACCTGCCGGTCGCGCGTCTGCAGATGGTGGAAATTGCGCGTGCGCTGTCCTTCGACTCGAAGATCCTGGTCATGGACGAGCCAACGGCTCCGCTGACCACGACCGAGACGGAGTCCCTGTTCGAGCTGGTGCGCGACTTCGTGTGCCCGACGACCGGCCTGATCTTCATCACGCACCGCATGCCCGAGCTCACCGAGCTCACCAACCGCATCTCGGTCCTGCGCGATGGCAAGTACATCGGCACGGTGGACACGGCCACCACCCCCATGAGCGAGGTCGTCAAGATGATGGTCGGTCGCGAGGTCCCTGCGGACGCTCGCCCCACCACCAAGCCGCTCTCCGACGAGGCCATCCTGCGCGTCGAGCACCTCTCGACCGTCAAGGCCGTCCACGACGTGTCCTTCGAGGTCAAGAAGGGCGAAATCTTCGGCTTCGCGGGCCTGGTCGGCGCCGGCCGCACCGAGGTCGCCCGCGCGCTGTTCGGCGCTGACCCCCACACCTCGGGCGACATCTACGTCCACGGCAAGAAGGTCAGCATCAAGGGTGCGAACGATGCCGTGAAGAACGGCATCGGCTACCTGTCCGAGGACCGCAAGCAGTTTGGCTTGCTCCTCGACAAGGACCTGTCCTTCAACACTGGCATGGCAGCCATGGAGCACTTCACGAGCGCGTCGGTCGTTGCTACCAAGAAGCTGCGTTCGGTTGCTCAGGACTACGTGAAGAAGCTGCGTACGCGCACCCCCAGCGTCGACGTCGAGGTCCGTAGCCTCTCGGGCGGCAACCAGCAGAAGGTCGTCGTGGCCAAGTGGCTCGAACGTGATACCGACATCCTGATCTTCGACGAGCCGACGCGCGGTATCGACGTGGGCGCGAAGGACGAGATCTACACGCTGCTCGAGGACCTGGCGAAGCAGGGCAAGGCGATCATCGTGATCTCCTCGGAGCTGCCCGAGGTCCTGCGTCTGGCGAATCGCATCGCCGTCATGGCCCATGGCCGCATCATCGGCACCCTCGACAACGAGGAAGCCACCCAAGAAAACATCATGGAACTGGCCACCGTCGGCCAGGAGGAAGCGAACGGAGTACACGCGTGAGCACCGCCGTCGTCGATAACAAGGGCCTGGAGGCGCCGTCGCGTTTCAAGACCTTCATGAAGAACAACATGCAGCTGCTGCTCGTGACGCTGGCGCTGCTGGTTGTTCTGGCATTCTTTAGCTTTGCAGTGCCCAACTTCGCGTTCGTGAATCGTGAGGTCTATCTGGGCATCGTCCTTCAGTCGGCCTACACGGGCGTCATGGCGCTCGGCGCCACATTCGTGATCGCCACTTCGGGCATCGACCTCTCCGTCGGTACGGGCCTGAGCCTCGTGGCGGTTATGGCCGGCGTTTTCCTGGCGGGCGACAAGATGAACCTGCCGCTCGGCCTCGGCCTCGTGCTGACGCTGCTGGTCGGCATGGCGATCGGCCTGGTCAACGGCCTGAACGTCTCGATCCTGGGCCTGCCGCCCTTCATCGCAACACTCGCCATGATGATGGTCGCCCGAGGCCTCGCGCTGATCATCTCCGACAAGGCCTCGATCTCCATCGCCAACCCCGGCTACAAGTTCATTGCCTCGGGCACGCCCATCCCTTACGTTGCCAACGCTGTCATCATCTTCGTGGTCCTCACGGTCCTGGCGACCTTCCTCATGAACAAGACCCTGCTGGGGCGCTACGCCCTCGCGATCGGCTCCAACGAAGAGGCCACGCGCCTGTCCGGCGTCAACGTCCGCCTGTGGAAGATCATCATCTACGTGGTCGCGGGTGCGTTCATGGCTATCGGCGCGATCCTGTACTCGGCTCGTAACGGCCTCGTCCAGCCTGCTGAGGGTGTGGGCATGGAGCTCAACGTCATCGCCGCGGCCGTCATCGGCGGTACCTCCCTGTCGGGTGGCCGCGCCTCGATCCCCGGCGCCCTGGTCGGCGCGATCCTCATGGAGACCCTGAAGAAGGGCCTCACGATGATGGGTATCGCCGCCGAATGGCAGTTCGTCGTCACCGGTATCGTCCTGCTCCTTGCGGTCGTTATCGACAACCTGCGTCGCATCCGCGAAAACGCAGCCTGATTCTTACCCATTCAATTCACCCATCGTGGACCGACGTCGGTTCACACACACCAAGGGCGGGAATGACCCCGCCACCCCACGAAAGGAAAACCAATGCGCCCCATCGGACGTATCTTCGCCGCCGCCGCCGTCGGCTCCATGGCCCTGGGCCTTGCTGCCTGCACGACCTCGACGGATTCCTCCTCCTCTTCCGACGCCAAGCCCAGCGCGTCCTCCGGCTCCGCCAAGGTTGACACCTCCGGCAACGCCCAGGATTGGGAGAAGGCTGCGGTCAAGGGCGATGGCACCAAGACCATCTACCTGGTCTCCAAGGGCTTCCAGCACCGCTTCTGGCAGGCCGTCAAGGAAGGCGCCGAGCAGGCTGGCGAGGAGCTGGGCTACAAGGTGAACTTCGTCGGCCCGCAGGACGAGACCAAGGTGACCGAGCAGACCGACCAGCTGAAGTCCGCTCTGGACTCCGGCCCGGCCGCCATCGGCTTCGCCGCCCTCGACTCCAAGGCTGCCGCCGACCTGCTCACCGAGATCAACGGCAAGGGCATCCCGGTCGTCGCCTTCGACTCCGGTGTTGAGTCCGACATCCCCGTCACCACCGTCCAGACGGACAACAAGGCCGCCGCCGCCGAGGCCGCCAAGCACATGATCGAGCTGCTCAAGGACAAGAAGGGCTCGGTCGGCATGGTCTGCCACGACTCGACCTCCACCACGGGCAAGCAGCGTTGCGAGGGCTTCAAGGAGTACTTCAAGGCCAACGCTCCCGCCGACCTGAAGCTCCTCGACGAGCAGATCGCCGGTGAGGTCACCAAGGCCGCCGACACCTCGCTGTCCATCATCCAGGCCAACTCCGACATCGTCGGCATGTACGGCTCCAACGAGGCCGCTGCCTCCGGCATCGTCCAGGGTGTCGCTGAGTCCGGCAAGGACGTCACCGTCGTCGGTTTCGACTCGGGAAAGACCCAGATCGACGCCATCAAGGCCGGCACCGAGGCCGGCGCCGTGACCCAGTCGCCCGTGAAGATCGGCTACTACACGGTCAAGGCCGCGGTCGCAGCGCTCAACGGCGCTGAGCTGCCCAAGGTCATCGACTCGGGCTTCGCCTGGTACGACAAGACCAACATCGACAACGCTGACATCAAGGCGAACCTCTACGAGTGAGCCGATAGCTCCATCGGGCACGAGGCCGGGGCTGGGGAAGTGACAAACTGAACCGGTGGCCCGCCGCGGGTCCCGCTCCACGACTGTGGGGTGGGACCCACGGACCCGGCACTTTTCCATTCGAAGGATCCGAGGGGGCGAGCGCCCCCGCGCTCCGACATCGACGTCTTCAAGAGGGATGAAGGAATAATGACAAACCACCCCCGCATCGGAATCCGCCCCACTATTGACGGCCGCCGTAAGGGCGTTCGTGAGTCGCTCGAAGAGCAGACCATGAATATGGCGAAGTCCGTCGCCGAGCTTTTCACCTCCAACCTGCGCTACCCGGACGGCAGCCCTGTCGAGGTCGTCATCGCTGATACCACGATTGGCCGCGTCCACGAGGCCCAGGATTGCGCCGCGAAGTTCCGCGCGAACAACGTCGGCCTGACCCTGACGGTCACCCCCTGCTGGTGCTACGGCACCGAGACCACCGACATGGACCCCGCGATGCCGCACGCCATCTGGGGCTTCAACGGCACCGAGCGCCCCGGCGCCGTGTACCTCGCCGCCGCCCTGGCCGGCCACGCCCAGATCGGCATCCCCGCCTTCGGCATCTACGGCGAGCACGTGCAGGACGCTGACGACACCTCCATCCCCGAGGACGTGCGCACCCGCCTCCTCGACTACGCGACCGCCGGCCTGGCCGTTGCGCAGATGAAGGGTGAGGCCTACCTGTCCATGGGCTCCGTCTCCATGGGTATCGCCGGCTCCGTCGTCGACCCCGACTTCTTCGGCTCCTACCTCGGCATGCGCAACGAGTACATCGACATGAGCGAGTTCACCCGCCGCATCGAAGAGGGCATCTACGACCCCGAAGAGTACGAGCAGGCCTACCAGTGGATCCGCGAGAACTTCAAGCAGGGCAAGGACTGGAACCCGCCGGAGTGGCAGTACCCCGAGAAGCACGAGGACTGGTGGAAGTTCGTCACCAAGATGACGATCATCGCCCGTGACCTCATGCACGGCAACCCCCGCCTGGCTGAGCTGGGCTTCGAGGAAGAGGCCGGCGGCCACGGTGCCATCGTGGCAGGCTTCCAGGGCCAGCGCCAGTGGACCGACCACTTCCCCAACGGCGACGTTCTGGAGACCATCCTCAACACGAACTTCGACTGGACCGGCATCCGCCAGCCCTCCGTCGTGGCCACCGAGAACGACTCGCTCAACGGCGCCTCGATGCTGTTCGGCTACCTGCTGACCAACACGCCGCAGATCTTCTCCGACGTGCGTACCTACTGGAGCCCCGAGTCCATCGAGAAGGCCACCGGTTGGAAGCCCGAGGGCCGCGCGGCCGCTGGTCTGCTCGACCTGCGTAACTCCGGCTCGACTACGCTGGACGGCGCCGGTAAGGCTGTTCGTGATGGCGAGAATGTCATCAAGCCCTGGTACGAGGTCACCGAGGAAGACCGCGAGGCCACGCTCGCGGCCACGACGTTCCACCCGGCCTCGACCGGCTACTTCCGTGGCGGCGGCTTCTCGACCCACTTCCGTACCTCCGGCGAGATGCCCGTGACGATGTGCCGCATCAACCTGGTGCGCGGCCTCGGACCGGTCATGCAGATCGCCGAGGGCTACACGGTCGAGCTGCCCGACGAGGTTGCCTTCACCATCGAAGAGCGCACCAACATCGAATGGCCCACCACCTGGTTCGTCCCGAACCTGACGGGTGAGGGCGCCTTCAAGAGCGTCTACGACGTCATGAACGCATGGGGCGCCAACCACGGTGCGATCTCCTACGGCCACATCGGCGGCCAGCTCATCACGCTGGCGTCGATGCTGCGCATCCCGGTCAACATGCACAACGTCCCCGCGGAGCGCGTGTTCCGCCCCAAGGCGTGGTCGCTGTTCGGCACCGAGTCCCTCGAAGCCGCGGACTTCCGCGCCTGCGAGACCTTCGGTCCGATGTACCGCTGATACAACCACCGGTCGGGCTCGGGTGTCCTCTCTCCCCGAGCCCGACCGGGCTCGCCCCCACGCGGGGCACCACCACCGGGATCGAAGCCCCGGCCTCGCCGATGAGGAAAGCCGCACAAGAACCCAACGACGGGACACGCCGACCCAGGGCGTATCTGGAGGAGACCTTCAATGACCACCGTACTTGCTGTTGACCTTGGATCCGCATCCGGACGAGTCCTCGCCGGAACGCTGCACGACGGCCGCCTTGACGTCACCGACATCCACCGCTTTAAGCACGAGGCCCGCCGCCGCGAAGATGGCACCCTCACGTGGGACGTGGCCACGATGGAGGCCGAGACGATCACCGGCCTGAAGAAGGCCCTCGAACAGTTCCCGGACGCCCGCGCGGTCTCCATTGACACATGGGGCGTGGACTGGGCTCCCCTCGACGAGAACGGTGAGCTCGTTGGTGACGTTATTGCCTACCGAGATGAGCGCACCTCCCGCACCCTTGACGCTTTCCGTGATCGCATCGGCGACCGCGAGTTCTTCGACCTGACCGGCAACCAGCCGGCCACCATCAACACGGCGAACCAGCTGTTCGCCTACCTGCAGGAAAACCCCGCCGACGCGCAGCGCGTCGCTGCCGCCCTCTTCCTGCCCGACTACTTTGCGTACCGCCTCACCGGCGTCGTCGGCTGGTCGCGTACGATCGTCTCGACCTCCGGCCTGCTCACCCCGGGCGGCGGCGACTTCAATGACGAGGTCTTCAACCGTCTCGGTATCCCGCGCGGCTGGTTCGGGGACCTCGCCGCCGACCGCACCGTCGTCGGCCCCTGCACGGTCCCCGGCCTCGAAACCCTCACCGTCGTGCGCGGCGGTGCCCACGACTCCGCGTGCGCCGTCCACGGCCTGCCCATCGAGGAAGGCAAGCGCGCCTACTTCCTGTCCTGCGGCTCCTGGTCCGTCCTCGGCGCGATTGAGGATGAGCCCCTCATGAGCGACGCCGCCTTCGACCTGGGCATCACGAACGAGGGTCGCACCGACGGGGGAGTGCGCCCGCTCTTTAACATCACCGGCATGTGGATCCTTCAGGAGATTCAGCGCCAGTGGGAGCGCGAGGGCACGCCCACCGACACCGACGAGCTGGTCGCCCAGGCTCGTGAACTGCCCGCCGCCTCCGGCGTTTTCGATCCCGACGAGGAAGCCTTCGCCACCCCCGGCGACATGCAGCGCAAGATCGACGAGGCCCTGGACGCCCAGGGCGCGGCACGTCCCGACTCCATGGCCGGCTACGTGCGCGTCATCATCGAGTCCTTCGCCCGCCGGTACGCCCGTGCGATCGGCGAGCTGACCGAGGCCACGGGGAAGGCTCCCGACCAGCTCAACCTCGTGGGCGGCGGCGCACGCAACCGCCTCCTGTGCGACCTGACCGCCCAGATCTCGGGAGTGACCGTCGTGCGAGGCCCCATCGAGGCATCGACATTCGGTTCCCTCCTCGCCCAGCTCGAAACCATCGGCGCCCTCGCCGAGGAGGACCGCGCCACCGTCATCGCAGCCAGTGCAGCAACCCATGTCCACGTCCCGACCCGCAGCTAAGAAAGTCTCGCTCGCCGACATCGCGCGGCGCGCAGGTGTCTCGACCAACACGGTCTCGCGCGTCGTGCGCGGGGATCCTGAGGTGTCGGAAAAGACGCGCGCGCGCATTGCGAAGCTTGTCGAGGAACTGGGCTACGTGCCCAACTACGCGGCGCGAGCGCTCGCGGCCAAACGCACCAACGTCCTGCAGGTCGTCCTGGCCGCCCCCATGTTCCACGGACACGGGCGCGTGCTGCTGTCGATCCTCAACGCCTCGTCGCAGGCCGGCTATCACGTGTCCCTGTCCTACGCCTACGGCCCGGACGGGCAGTTGCGCAATGACTTCGCTCCCTTCGACGTCGACGGAGTCATCATCCTGGGTGGTCAGGACCCGACGATCGACGTAGCGATCGAGGCGGGCAAGCGTTTCCCAACCGTCCTCGTCCTGACGAGCGAAAAGGGGCTCGACGGCATCTCCACCGTCGCGGTCGACAACGTGCGAGGTGCGCGCCTGGCGACCGAGCACCTTCTCGCCCAGGGGCTCACCGACGTCGTTCACATCTCGGGTCCCGTCGGCTGGTCGGACGCGCAGATGCGGCGCATCGGCTACGAGCAGGCGTGTGCGTCCTACGACATCGAGCCCGTCGTGCTTGAGCCCGACTCGTGGGACTCGCGTGACGGCTACGACGTCATGCGAGCGGCCGGTCGTCTGCCCCAGGGCGTACAGACCGCCAACGACCAGCTGGCCCTGGGCGCCATGCGCTACATCTACGAGCGCGGGGGAGTAGTCCCTCGCGACGTGCGAGTCGTCGGCTTCGACGACATCGACGGCGCAGACTCCTACGCGCCCCCGCTCACGACGATTCACCAGCCCTTCGACCGCCTGGGACGCACGGCCGTGCGCCTCGTGCGTTCGCTCATGGACGGCGGTCCCTCACAGGACATCGTCCTCGACCCCGAGCTGGTCATCCGGGCCAGTTCACACCTGTAAGAAAGGCACGTTCATGCTCTATGGACCTATGACGCACCCGCAGTTCCTGCGCGCGCTCGCGGCCGCCGGCCACGGCTCGAAGATCCTGCTGGCGGATGCGAACTACCCGCACACGACGGGTGTGAACCCGCGCTGCGAACTCATTTCGCTCAACCTTGCCCCGGGTCTCCTGGATGTCAGCCAGGTTCTCGACGTCCTCAAGCGCACGATTCCGATCGAGCGCGCAGAGATCATGACCCCCGCCCCCGACGCTGATCCGGTGGAGATCCCGATCCACGACGAGTTCCGCGCGGCTCTGCCCGGTGTGGAGTTCGGCGAGATTTCCCGCTGGGACTTCTACGATGCCGCGCGTGACGAGAACGTCGGCATCATCGTTGCGACGGGCGAGCAGCGCCTGTACGGCAACCTGCTCCTGACGGTCGGCGTGCGCCAGCCCGGGGAGTAAAACCCGTTTGCCGCCCCAGGGCGTGCCTTGTCGCATCGGTGACGAACGCTTTCGTTTCGTTTTCGTTTCAACTAGATGGTGGCTCCGGGGTAGAGAAGACAGTTTCATCGCTGGTGGGTGGCTCGTAAGAGCTGCCCACCAGCGCGTTTATCCTTGCAATATCTTTGAATAATGAAAGATGAACGGCGTTGTCCTGAACGTTTGTGCGCCCTGTGTGCACCTGTGTGACTCCTCTTCTCGTGATGTTGCATACTTTCGTTTTAGTGACTATTCTTTTCTTAACGAAAGAGAAAGCGACAAAGAATGTTGCTGATTCTGTGAAGAGGTGTCCTATGGGACGTGCAGAAGAACGCACGAACTACATCCTGGATCGCCTCGCCCGGGAGGGTGAGGTGAGCGTCGCGCAGCTTGCCTCCGATCTGGGAGTTTCGCCCGTCACCGTGCGCGCATCGCTCAAGTCTCTCGACGAGCAGGGCTACCTCGTGCGCACGCACGGAGGAGCGCGTCCCACCACCTTCCGCAACATTCACCTGCGCCAGAACGATCGTGTTGAGATCAAGGAGCGCATCGCTCGCGCCGCCGCCGACATGATCCACGACGACGATCGCATCATGATCGAGGCCGGCACCACCTGCGCCCTCATCGTCAAGTACCTCGCCGGCAAGCGCGGGGTTCAGGTTCTCACCAACTCCGTGCTGGTCTTCGCGAACGCCCGCTCCAACCCGAACCTCAACATCACGCTGACGGGTGGGCACTTCCGCGCCGAGTCCGAGTCCCTCGTGGGGCCGGTCGCCGAGCGCGCCATCAATGACTTCAACGCACGCGTCGCGTTCCTTGGGACCGACGGGTTCAGCGTTGATCGGGGTCTGACCACCCAGCTTGTAGAAGGTGGACAGGTCGGCTCCATTATGCGTACCCGCGCACAAGAGACGTGGCTGCTCGCTGACTCCTCCAAGTATGGGGAAGCCGGCTTTGTCAGCTTCATGGGGATCGACGAGGTCACCGGAATCATCACCGACGATGAGATCCCCGAAGAATCCATCAAGGAATTGGCCGAGCGCACGAAGCTGCGCATCGTCTAGGAGGAATTACATGGCCACCATCGTGGTGATGCCCCAGCTGGGCAACTCTGTTGAGTCATGCATCATCGTCGAGTGGATGATCGCAGAAGGCGACACCGTCTCCGTCGACCAGACGCTCGCGTCCATCGAGACCGACAAGTCGACCATGGAGGTGCCCTCGACCGCCGAGGGTACCGTCCTGAAGCTCCTGTGGGAGGAAGGCGACGAGGTCCCCGTGAAGGATCCGCTCATCATCGTCGGTGAGCCCGGAGAGGACATCTCCGGCCTCGTTCCCGGTGGCGACGCTGCCCCCGCCGAAGCCGACGCTCCCGCCGAGCAAGTCGCCGCTGCCCCCGAGGCTGGCGCCCCCGCCTTCGCGACCGAGCGCGCCACCGGCGCCGTCTCTCCGCGCGCCCGCGCCCTCGCCGCGTCGAACGGCGTCGACGCCTCGGCCATCACCGAGGGCTCCGGCCCCCACGGCCGCGTCATCGAGCGTGACGTCGCCGCCGCGATCGCCGCCGGCCCCGTCCTGACCTCCGCCGCGCGCGCCGCCGGCGTGAGCGCAGCCGAAGGCACCGGCATCGGTGGGCGCGTGTCCGTCGCCGACGCTGGCCGTACCGCAGAGGCTGCCCCGGCCGCCGCTGTCGTGGCTCCCGCCGCCGCTGCCGCCGACTTCCCCGGCGCCTCGGCCTCCGCCCCGCTCAAGGGCGTGCGCAAGGTCGTCGCCAAGCGAATGATGGAGTCCCTGACCTCCACCGCGCAGCTGACCCTCAACACGACGGCCAACGCCGCCGGCATCCTCGCGATGCGCAAGAAGGTCAAGAACGCCGACGAGGCCCTGGGCCTGAACAAGATCACGCTCAACGACCTGGTCTGCTTCGCGGTGTCGCGCACCCTGCTCAAGTACCCCGTGTTCAACGCTCACCTCGAGGACGGCGTCCTCACCGAGTTCGAGCAGGTCCACCTCGGCTTCGCGTGCGACACCCCGCGCGGCCTCCTCGTCCCCGTCATCCGCTCCGCGCAGGCACTGGGCCTCAAGGCGTTCTCCGACGAGGCCAAGCGCCTCGCCGGCGGCGCGATCGACGGCTCCCTGTCGCCCGACTTCTTGAGCGGCGGCACCTTCACGGTCTCCAACATCGGTTCCTTCGGTATCGAGACCTTCACCCCCGTCATCAACCTGCCCCAGACGGCCATCCTGGGCGTCGGCGCGATTACCCCGCGCCCGACCGTGGCCGCAGACGGCTCGATCGGCGTGGAGCAGCGCCTAAACCTGTCGCTGACGATCGACCACCAGGTGATCGACGGTGCGGACGGCGCTCGCTTCCTGCGCGACCTGGTCGCAGCCATCGAGAACATCGACGTGACGGTCCTGGCCTGAGGAAAGAGGAATACTCATGAGTGACACGCATTTTGACGTCATCGTCCTCGGTGCGGGCCCCGGCGGCTACCTGGCTGCCGAGCGCCTCGGACACGCGGGCAAGAAGGTCGCCCTCGTGGAGGAGCAGTACCTGGGCGGCACCTGCCTGAACGTGGGCTGCATCCCCACCAAGACCCTGCTCAACGGCGCGAAGAACTACCTGCACGCCAAGGAAGCCAGCCAGTTCGGCGTGGACGCTCAGGGCGTGGCCGTCAACTGGACGCAGATGCAGGCCTGGAAGGACCAGGTCGTGAAGGGCCTGGTCGCCGGCGTCGCAGCCACTGAGCGCAAGGCGGGGGTCACCGTCATCAACGGACGAGGCCACCTCGATGCCCCCGGTCGCGTGACCGTCGAGGGTACGACCTACACCTCGGATCACGTCATCATCGCCACGGGTTCCGTGCCGGCCATGCCCCCGCTGCCCGGCACCCAGGACAACCCGGCGCTGGTCGACTCCACGGGCATCCTGTCCCTGCCGCAGATCCCGGCCCGTCTCGCGATCATTGGCGGCGGCGTCATCGGCGTCGAGTTTGCGTCCCTGTACGCCACCCTCGGCTCCCAGGTGACCGTCATCGAGATGGCCCCCGAGATCCTGCCCTTCATGGACGACGACCTGGCCGCCAAGGCCCGCGCCGCCATGAAGGACGTGACCTTCGAGCTGGGCTGCCGCGTCGAGTCCCTCGACGGAGGCACCGTCCACTACTCCAAGGGCGAAGAGAAGCTGAGCGTCGAGGCCGACGTGGTCCTCATGGCTGTTGGCCGCCGTCCCGCGACGGAGGGCTGGGGCGCGCAAGAGGCTGGCCTGGAGATCAACCGCGGCGTCGTCGTCGACGACACGATGCGCACCAACCTGCCCAATGTGTGGGCCATCGGTGACGTCACCGGACGTTCCCTCCTGGCGCATGCCGCCTACCGCATGGCGGAGATCGCCTCGGCGAACATCCTCGATCCCTCCGCTAAGAAGCGCGGCGAGGTCATGCGCTGGCACACCGTTCCGTGGGCCGTCTTCTCGATCCCCGAGGCCGCAGGCGTCGGTCTGACCGAGTCCGCCGCCAAGCGCGAAGGCCGCGAGGTCCTCGTCGCCAAGGTCCCCGCCCTCATGTCCGGCCGCTTCATCGCGGAGAACGGCTTCAAGGCCCCCGGCGAGGCGAAGATCCTCGTCGACCCCAAGACCCACCAGGTGCTGGGCATCCACGTGCTGGGTGCGTACGCCGCCGAGATGATCTGGGGCGCCCAGGCCGTCCTCGAGATGGAACTGACCGTCGAGGACCTGCGCCAGGTCGTCTTCCCGCACCCCACGGTCTCCGAGGTCATCCGCGAAGCCGCGTGGGCCGTCAAGCTCTAACGAACATTCCCTACATCAAGGAAGAGTAGAAACATGACTCAGTCTCTTATCATCGACCCCAATGAGGTGCGTCGCCCCGGGTACGTGAAGTTCCCCGAGGTCCCCGTCAACCAGTACACCTTCGACCGTGACACCGAGATCGCCCGCTACGGCGAAAAGGGCATGGTCCAGATGCTCCACGACATGATCGTCGTGCGCACCTTCGAGTCGATGCTCGACTCCATCAAGAAGACCGGCGCCTGGGAAGGCGTCGAGTACAACCACCCCGGCCCCGCCCACCTGGGCATCGGCCAGGAGAGCGCCTACGTCGGCCAGAGCTACGTGCTGTCGCCCGATGACTTCATCTTCGGTTCGCACCGCTCCCACGGCGAGATCCTCGCCAAGTGCTACTCGGCCATGCACCAGATGGATGAGAGCCAGCTCGAGGGCATCATGAAGGGCTTCCTCGGCGGCGAGACCCTGTCCTACGCCGAGAAGATCGACTACAAGGACACGAAGGACCTCACCGAGAACTTCATCCTCTTCGGCGCCCTCGCCGAGATCTTCGCCCGCAAGTCCGGCTTCAACCGCGGCCTGGGCGGCTCGATGCACACCTTCTTCCTGCCCTTCGGTTCCTACCCGAACAACGCGATCGTCGGTGGCTCCGCCCCCATCGCGAACGGTGCGGCCCTCTTCAAGCGCATCAACCGCAAGCCCGGCATCGTCATCTCCAACATCGGTGACGCCGCCATGGCCTGTGGCCCCGTGTGGGAGGCCATGAACTTCGCGTCCATGGACCAGTTCCGCTCGCTGTGGCGCGAGGAGGACGGTGGCAACCCGCCGATCCTGTTCAACTTCTTCAACAACTTCTACGGCATGGGCGGCCAGACCTTCGGTGAGACCATGGGCTACGAGATCCTCGCCCGCGTGGGTGCGGCCCTCAACCCCGAGGCCATGCACGCCGAGCGCGTCGACGGCCTCAACCCGCTGGCCGTCGCTGATGCGACCACCCGCAAGAAGAAGATCCTCGAGGAGGGCCGTGGCCCCGTCCTCATGGACACCATCACCTACCGCTTCTCCGGCCACTCGCCGTCGGACGCCTCCTCGTACCGCACGAAGGAAGAGGTCGACCTGTGGGAGCAGGTGGACTGCATCAAGGAGTACTCCAACCTGCTCATCTCCAACGGCCTGACCACGCAGGACGAGATCGACGGCTACACCGCCTCCCTGACCGAGAAGCTTGTCAAGGTCCTCAAGCTCTCGATCGACGACGAGGCCACGCCTCGCGTCGCCGACGGCTACATCGACTCCGTCATGTACTCCAACGAGAAGGTCGAGGCCTTCGACGACGCGACCCCCGAGATCGACCTCGAGGACAACCCGCGCGTCAAGGCTCTGGCCAAGAAGGTGCGTACCTCTGTCGACGAGAACGGCAAGCCCGTCTCCAAGATGCGCATGTACCAGTTCCGTGACGGCCTGTTCGAGGCCATGCTGCACCGCTTCAAGACCGACCCGACGATGGCCGCTTGGGGCGAGGAAAACCGCGACTGGGGCGGTGCCTTCGCCGTCTACCGTGGCCTGACCGAGGCCCTGCCCTACCGTCGCCTGTTCAACTCGCCCATCGCCGAGGCCTCGATCGTGGGCGCCGGCGTCGGCTACGCGATGGCCGGTGGCCGCGCGGTCGTTGAGCTCATGTACTGCGACTTCCTGGGCCGCGCCGGTGACGAGGTCTTCAACCAGATGGCCAAGTGGCAGTCGATGAGCGCCGGCCTGCTCAAGATGCCTCTCGTCCTGCGCGTGTCCGTGGGCGCGAAGTACGGCGCTCAGCACTCTCAGGACTGGAGCGCGCTCGTCGCTCACATCCCGGGCCTGAAGGTCTACTTCCCGACCACCCCGACCGACGCTAAGGGCATGCTCAACCTGGCGCTCGCCGGCACCGACCCGGTCGTGTTCCTCGAGAGCCAGAAGCTCTACGACAAGGGCGAGGACTTCGAGCCCGGCGGCGTGCCCGAGGGCTACTACGAGACCGAAGAGGGCGAGCCGGCGATCCGCCGCGAGGGCACCGACATCACGATCGCTGCCTACGGTGCGACCGTGTACAAGGCCCTCGAGGCCGCGGACGTCCTGGCTGAGAAGTACGGCCTGAGCGCCGAGGTCATCGACCTGCGCTTCGTCGCCCCGCTCAACTACGACAAGCTCATCGCCTCCGTGAAGAAGACCGGTCGCCTGGTCCTCACCTCGGACGCGGTCGAGCGCGGTTCCTTCCTGAACACGGTCGCTGCCAACGTGCAGACCCTGGCCTTCGACGCGCTCGACGCGCCGATCGCCGTCGTGGCCTCGCGCAACGGCATCACGCCCGGACCCGAGATGGAGTCGTTCTTCTTCCCGCAGGTCTCCTGGATCCTCGATGCGATTCACGAGCGCGTCCTCCCGCTGCCCGGCCACGTGCCCACCACGAAGCACGCGACCGAGGCTGAGATCGCGCGCCTGAACCGCGCGGGACTCTGAGGCGCTGGGGGCGGGCCGTTCCCCTTTCCTGCCCGCCCCCGTCCTTGGCTCGCATTCCCTGACGCGAGCCCGCGAGGCCGGGGCTACACTCCTCCTCACCGTGCCCCGGCCTCGCCCACATACTTGTTTCAATACCGTTTTTCTCCACCCAACGAAGAGATGGCAGAACCCATGGACATCACCAACGACCCGGCAGCAACCCCGGCCCAGCGCATCGAGGCGCTGCGCGCCGGCGTGGCCGACGAGCACTTCCCCAGCTGGGTGCCCGAATCGAATAACCACATTCACACGTGCTTCTCGTTCAGCCCCTACACGCCCACGCACGCCGCCCTGCTGGCGCGCCGCAACGGCCTGCGCGTCGTCGGATCGGTCGACCACGACTCGATCGGCGCCGCCGCTGAGATGAGCGAGGCGACCCGCATCCTGGGCATGGGTTCCGTCACCGGCTTTGAGATCCGCGCCCGCTTCGGCGAAGGCACGCCGCTCGCGCAGCGCAAGCTCAACAACCCCGATTCCGAGGGCGTCGCCTACATGACGGTCCAGGGCGTGCCCGCCCCGGCCCGCGAGAAGGTCGCCGAGTGGCTCGCCCCCAAGCGCGCCGCCCGCCTCGAGCGCACTCTCGCCATGGCCGAGAGCGCCAACAAGATCCTCACCGACCTGGGCCTGGAGCCCTTCGACCCGCGCTCCGACATGGTCGGCATCTCCCAGTACGCCAATGGCGGTGGGATCACCGAGCGTCACCTGCTGGCCGCCATGGCCTCGGCCCTCATCCGTGGTTTCGGCCGTGGTCCCGCCCTGGTCCAGGGCCTGGACTCGATGGGCGTCGAGATCCCCGAGTCCCTCGCTCGCGTGCTCTCCGACGCCGACAACCCGCACCTCATGTACGACCTGCTGGGCGTCCTGAAGGCCAACTACCTGGATCGCATTTACATCCAGCCCTCCGACGAGCTGCCGAGCGCGGCCGAGGTCGTCGAGTTCGCCGACTCTGTCGGCGCGATCGCCACCTACGCCTACCTGGGCGACGTGTCTGCCTCGCCGACGGGCGACAAGAAGGCCGAGAAGTTCGAGGACGACTTCCTCGACGAGCTCTTCGAGTACATGGAGTCTATCGGCCTGCGCGCCGTCACCTACATGCCCCCGCGCAACACCCCCGAGCAGCTTGAGCGCATCCACGCGCTCGCGGCCGCCCACGGCATGCTCGAGATCTCGGGTGTGGACATCAACCAGCCCCGCCAGCGCTTCACCTGCGAGGAGCTGCGTCGCCCCGAGTTCGCGGACCTCAACGAGGCCACGTGGGCGCTCGTCGCGCACGAGGCCCTGTCCTGCGTGGACCCCTCCCTGCACCTGCTGGGCCGCACGGGTCGCCTGACCCCCGAGGCGCTCGCCGAGCGCATCAGCCAGTACGCACCCCTGGGTCGCGCGATTGCCGACGGCGAGGACGCCGCCGCGGTCGCCGCCCGAGCCACATCGATTAACTGACGATCACCGTCAAGAAAGAGAGACATCATGAGTAACGCCCCCGAGGTACGCGGGCTCTTCCTCAAGGCCCTCGGCCGCCCGGTCATCGTGGCCCCCAGCTCGGCCGAGCCGACCGTCACCTTCGACGGCCCGCTCACCGAGGTGTGCCCCTGCTCCCTGAAGGAGACGGAGCTTCCCGTTGTCGTGCGCGCCGGCGAGGAGACCTTCGAGGTCCGCGCCACCGCCACGGGTGAGCGCGCCATCAACGGCCGCGTCGCTCTCGTGACGGGCGGCGCCCAGGGATTCGGCGCGGAGATCGCGCGCGGCCTGGTGGACGCCGGCTGCTTCGTGTACGTCGCCGACCTGAACGGCGAGGGCGCCGCAGCAAAGGCGGCCGAGCTCGGCGGCGAAGGCGTCGCCCACCCGATCACGGTCAACGTCGCCGACGAAGAGTCCGTCGCCGCGATGGCCACCGAGATCGAGCGCGTCACCGGCGGCCTCGACCTGGTCGTCTCTAACGCGGGTATCGTGCGCGCAGGCTCCGTCCTCGAGCAGGACGCTTCCGCGTTCCGCCTGTCCACGGACATCAACTACGTGGCCTTCTTCCTGGTCACCAAGCACCTGGGCCAGCTCTTGGCCCGCCAGCACTCGACCGCCCCCGAGTGGCTGACCGACATCATCCAGATCAACTCCAAGTCCGGCCTCGTCGGCTCGAACAAGAACGCGGCCTACGCGGGTTCGAAGTTCGGCGGCATCGGCCTGGTCCAGTCCTTCGCCCTCGAGATGGTTGCTCACGGCGTGAAGGTCAACGCGATCTGCCCCGGCAACTTCTACGACGGCCCGCTCTGGTCCGACCCGGACCGTGGCCTCTTCGTCCAGTACCTGAACTCCGGCAAGGTCCCCGGCGCCAAGACGGTCGCCGACGTCAAGGAGTTCTACGAGGCGAAGGTCCCCATGCGCCGCGGCGCCCAGGGAATCGACGTTCTGCGCGCGATCTTCTACATCGTTGAGCAGGAATACGAGACCGGCCAGGCCGTGCCCGTCACGGGCGGCCAGGTGATGCTCTCCTGACTTCTCACGAGGCCGGGGACGCATGCGGGTTTCTCGCCAGCTCCCCGGCCTCGTCCTTTCTTCCCACGTCCAGTTGTTTTTCCAGTGAAAGAGTCAGTCATGACCCAGATTCCCTCCACCCAGTACGCGATTCAGATCGTCGGCAAGGAAGAGTTCGTCGTTAACCCGGCGAAGCCCGTTGACCCCGTTGGCCCGACGCAGATCATGCTCGAGGTCGAAGCCTGCGGCATTTGCTTCTCTGATACGAAGCTGCTCCACCAGTTCGATGGCCACCCGCGCAAGTCGGATGTGGTGGCGGGCATCGACCTGGACGCCCTCAAGGACATCCCGTCCTACCACCCGAACCAGGAGGCCGTGACGCCCGGCCACGAGCCCGTCGTGCGCGTCGTGCAGGTCGGCGAGAAGGTCACGCACTTCAAGGTCGGCGATCGCCTGCTGGTCCAGGCTGACTGGAAGCACCTGCGTACCGCGAAGTCGAACGGCGCCTTCGGCTACAACTTCGACGGTGCCCTCGAGGAGTTCGTTGTCGTCGACGAGCGCTGCGTCGTGTCCCCGGACGGGGAAGAGTTCCTCATCCACGTGTCGGAGGGCCCGTCGGCCGCAGCCGTCGGCCTCATCGAGCCCTGGGCGACCGTCGAGGGTTCCTACGCGTGGGCCGAGCGAAACCACGTCGCCGACGGCGGCCGCCTGCTGGTGGTCGGTGAGGGCGACATCGACGCTCTGACCGCCGAGCACAAGCCCGCCGAGGTCGTGCGCGTTGCCGCCGACGCCATCGAGAGTGTCGAGGGCGAGTTCGACGACATCGTGTTCTTCGGTGCGGACGCCGACGCCATCGAGAAGGCCGCGCTCCTGATCGGCACCCGCGGCACCATGTGTGTCGTCCTCGGCGGCGAGAAGATCTCGCGCAAGGTGTCCCTGGACATCGGCCGCGTCCACTACGACTTCACCCGCTTCTGCGGCACGACCGGCTCGGACCCGCGCGAGGGCTACGCCTGGATCCCCGCCAACGGCGATCTTCGCGAGAACGACCGTTGCGTCTTCGTCGGCGCCGCCGGCCCGATGGGCGTCATGCACACGATGCGCGCCGTCACCTCGGGTGTTCCCGGCGTCAGCGTCGTGGGCACCGACCTGTCGGACGAGCGTCTGGCCAACCTGACGAAGGTTGTCGGCCCGACCGCCGAGAAGAACGGCGTGCCGCTGGACATCGTCAACACCTCCTCGACGCCGCTGGTGTACGGCTACACCTACGCGACGTGCCTCGTGCCGGTCCCGGCGCTGGTCTCCCAGGCCGTCGACCTGCTGGCCGAGGGTGGCATCCTGAACGCGTTCGCCGGTATCCCGGCCGGCACGTTCGGCGACTTTGACCTGCAGGGCATCATCGAGCGCCGCATCTTCATGCTGGGCACCTCCGGCTCGGACGTCTCCGACATGCGCACGGTCCTGCGCAAGATCGAGGCTGGCATCATCGACACCACGATCTCCCTGTGGGCGATCACCGGCATGGCGGGCTTTGGCGACGCCATTAACTCGGTGATGGACCGCACCTCGGGCGGCAAGATCATGGTCTTCCCGATGATGCACGACCTGGGCCTGACCCCCGTTTCTGAGCTGGCCGAGAAGCTGCCGACGGTCGCTGCGAAGCTCGACGCCGACGGCCTGTGGACCAAGGAGGCCGAGGAGGCGCTGCTCGCCACCCGCTGAGCGCTCCGCCTCGACCTTTGCCCCGGCCTCGTCTGTCACTCAGACGAGGCCGGGGCTTCCTGCGCCTGCGAAGCGTGCGGGGCTGCTCTTATTCCCGGCCGAAGGAGTATGCTAGGAAGAGGCGAGTCGCGGGAGGGGACATGCGTTGTTGGCGATCGCTGGTGGATCACGGTTCTCGTGCGCCGGTGACAAGAGACGAAGGCTACGTGGCGTTGCAGGCGTGGCTGGTCGGCCAGCTGGACCCGCGCACGCCCCACGCGGCGGACGTCTTTGCGCAGGACAGGGAGTGCCTCTACGATGCATTCCTGTCCGTGCTCATTGGCACGGGGCTGGGATTCATCGACTACGACGACATCCGCTTCCACCACGGCCTCTACGCCTTCGACTTTTTCGTGGGCGACGTCCACGCGCCACCCCGGCGTGGGGGAGCGGACGGGCCGGGGGAGTCCCGCGCGGCAGGGCAGCTCTCCCCGGCGGTCGCCACCCCGGCGATGTGCCACGCGATTGTCGACACGTGGCTCGGTGACGTGGGCAGGCACATCCACTTCGTGGCATCTGTGATTGCCTCCGTGGCCACCCTCGAGCTCGTCGCCGATGTGAGCGTCGACGAGTGCGTCTTCGAGTGTGACCTGCCGCCGGATTACGCGCGCTCCACCGCGAACATGCCGTTCGAGGACGGGAGCCTGCCGATCGGCTCGCTGGACGCCTGCCTGCTCGCCGAAGGGCCGCTCATTCACCTCGAGGCGCGCCCGCGCTACAAGGGACAGGCCCTGTCCCCCTCGGGCTTTACCGAGGCCTTGGCATCGGCCGTGCAGATGGGGCTCTCCGTGGAGTCGTCCTCTGCGTTCGCCTTCGGGGCCGCCGCCACTCTGCGCGCCCCGCACGGGGGCCCTGAGATACTCGGGTGGGCCGCCGACGCGGTGGCTCGTGCCCTGTCCGCGTGCGGGCACACCGGGGGAGTGCAGATCCGAACGCGCTTCGATCACGCGCCGGCGTAGGATCCGATCGCCGCGCCGTCGCGCATAACGAAGCCCCGGCCTCGTCCGTTCAATGAACTGCGCCCCGAAACTTGGACGCTTTAAATGGTAGCCGTTATGCGGCTTCCT
>OCLT01000184.1_pt1 | contig 108853 bp, 104 predicted proteins | sample 1481411 | NCBI WGS metagenome assembly OCLT01 (sample SAMN04168690, study PRJEB22393) | synthetic metagenome | isolation source: purchased from BEI Resources HM-276D
AAACACTTGGCTACGAAACGCCAAGTGTTTTATTCTTGAATCTGTTCCAACCACTAATACACTAGTGTTGCACTTGAAATCCGAATCCAAGGATTAACAAAAATCAGGACAAGGCGACGAAGCCGCAGACAGTACAGATAGTACGGCAAGGCGAGGCAACGCCGTACCGGTTTTTGTTAATCCACTATATATTGATTGATATGAGGGTGGGTTACACATGCTTAAACGATATAAGCCATTGTATATTTATGGGATTCGGAATGGAACATTTTACCCTGCATTAGTATTTCCGCTTTTTATTATGCCGTCTGAAAATATCATGATGATGCGTTTTCAGACGGCATAGCTGATATTGCAGTATCAGATAGGGGCAAACGGAAAACACTAAACCGAACAATATTACTGCTATGCCAAGCGTACTTATGGGGGCATAAACTTACATGCTTGGTCTGTTATCCGAATGACCGTACGGGGATTAAAACCCCTAATATGCCGTCTGAACGCCTATTCCGGCACAGGTTGGGGGACGTTGTGCCGGATGGCGTAAACGGCGGCCTGCACCCGGCTGCTGAGGTTGAGTTTGCGGAGCAGGTTTTGAACGTGGACTTTGACGGTGGATTCGGCAAGATCGAGGTGGCGGGCGATGATTTTGTTGCTGTGTCCTGCGGCGAGATAGCCCAAGATTTCCAGTTCACGAGGGGTAAGTGAGGAGAGTGCCTGCGTCCCTTGGGCAGGTTGGGGGGAAATCAGGCTTTTGACGAGTTTGGCGGTCATCTCGGGCGAGAATACATTATCGCCTTCAGCGGCTTTGCGTATGCTTTCGAGCAGAAAGTCGGCGTTGATGTTTTTCAGCAGGTAGCCGCGCGCGCCGATGCGCATACATTCGGTCAAATCGTCGCTGTCTTCGGAAACGGTCAGCATAATCACTGCCTGCTGCGGATTGATGCTGATGATTTGGGAGAGTGCTTCGCGTCCGTTCATACCGGGCATATCAAGGTCAAGCAGGACGACATCGGGTTGCAGCCGACTGATCATTTTGATACCCGAGAGGCCGTCTGCGGCTTCGCCGATGACTTCAAAACCGTGTTGGCGCGACAAAAGGGCTTTAATGCCGCTGCGGAAGAGGGTATGGTCGTCTATCAGAATAATTTTAATAGTCATTTCAAGCTTTCTTCAGATGCAACCGTCAATGAGACGGTGGTTCCCTGTTGAGCTTGGGAACGGATTTCTAAAACGGCATGGATGCGTTTGGCACGCTCCTGCATGATGTGCAGTCCGACATGGCTGCCCGTGGGTTCTCCTATTTTCTCCGTGTCGAAACCTTGTCCGTTGTCTTGGATGGTCATGGTAAAGCGTCCGCCGTGTTCGGAAAGGGTGAATTTTACATGGGTGGCGCGGGCGTGTTTGCGGATGTTGGACAGGCTTTCCTGCAGGATAAAAATCATTTGGAGCTGCGCTTCCTGAGGCGGCAGGAACGAACCGTTTTCCCAGGCGGTTTCGACCGTTATCCCGGTTTGTTGCGTAAAGCGGGCGAATAGGTCGGCAACGGCTTCGGGAAATTCTTTATTGCTGATTTTGGTACGGAAGTTGAGCAGCAGTTCGCGGACATCTTCATAACATTCCTGCACGCCTGTTTTGATAAAGCTGATGTTTTCTGCGGCTTCCTCCCGTTTGTTTTCGGCAAAGGCGGTTTCCAGCATCTGTACCTGTAGGTTTAGGAACGTTAATGCTTGTGCGATGCTGTCATGTAATCCTTGCGCAATCAGGTTGCGTTCCTGCAATACTGCAAGCAGGCGTTTTTCTTCCTCCTGTTTTGCGCCGGCAAGCGATACGCCCAATTGCCTGCCTAGTGTTTGAAGCAGGATGCGGTCGTCTTCATCAAGAGAAATGCCGTTTGGAAAGCTGAGCAACAGCCTGCCCAATGTTTCGTTCTGGTACTCAATGGGGAAGATTTCCTCATGGTACTTCCCCAAATCCGAAGCTGCTGTGCCGCAATCCGCATGATGAATGGAAACATAAACATCGGATCCGCCGTCCAAACAAACTCTGCCGGAATCTGCTCCTACGGCGGGCAGGATACGGTTTAGAAAATGTTCTGCAGCCTGTTGCGGTATGTAGGATTGGTGCAGGTCCCGTGTAGTTTGGTACAGCAGGGTCAGGTTTTGATTTTGTTTTTCGAGACTGCGTGTCTGCTCGGCGACTTGTCCTTCCAAATCATCATATAAAATTTTCAACCTGCCGCCCATTTGATTGAAACAACGCCCGACCTGTTTGAATTCCGGCGTACCGCCTTCGGGAACCGGAATATCGAAACACCTCCGTCCGATGCGTTCCGCACCTTCCCTTAACGCCTGCAGCGGCCGGATAACCCAAATCTGGTGCCAAAACAGCATCAGTACAGACGACACCAGCGTCATCAACATAATTGCCCATTGAAAACGCCTGAGCCACCATGTGTTTTTTTCGTTGGCATTTTCCAATGCCTGCAAAAACAGTTCGATGTTTCCGGCAAAGCGGTAGAGATCGACCTGAGTCGGTCGCCGGTAGGACTGGAGCGGGGGGAGGATGTGTGCCTGCCAATCTATAATCAGCATGGATTGTATCAAATCATAAGCAAGAGGGGTGTCCGAAGGAATCAGCGGATGGATGGCATCGCTTTGGGCAATGCGTTTTAAACTTTTTTCAAATTCGGCAACCTGATTGTCAATTTGCGCACGGGGCGAGCCTTCACCCGCCATGTATGCCAGACGGTATGCCTGCATTCTCAAGTTGCCCGCCTCTTCGATGACGGAGGCCGCGTTTTCCAGACGCAAAGAGAGCAGCAGTGTCAAAACGACAGACAATGCCGCCAACCCGACCCACAGTCCGGTCAGGAGTTTCAGGCGCAGGGAAAGGCTGATGCCGTCTGAAAAACGGGCTGGCAGTATCATGCTCGGCGAAAAATTGTTCCAAATAATGCAAACAATATCATTCTTTGGAATTAGATACAACTGCTCAGAAAGAATTGGTTAAGGAAAACTTAATCCGCACCGCTTCAGTGTTAAATCATGTTATGATAAAATTCAGATAATATGAATTTATTTGCCGTCTGCTTCAGACGGCATTTTGAGTCATTGGGAACGGCAGACTGCAATCATGAAAACCTCGAACTTTTCCAAGAGAACATCCGCAATGAAAACTTTTGCCCTGATACTGGCCGGCGGTCAGGCGAGCCGTATGGGAGGCGAGGACAAAGGGCTTGCTCTTTTGGGGGTAAGGCACTGATAGACCATGTCATCGACAGGGTCAGGCCGCAGGTCAGCCATATCGCCATCAGCACCAACCGGAATTTGGAAGAATATGCTCGAAGAAGTCCGCATATTTTTCCCGATGCGCGGCAGTGGCAGCATTTCGGCCCGCTTTCGGCATTGTGTACCGCAGCCAACGATTTGCAGTTGGCGGCTGCTGACTGGCTTTTGGTTGTGCCGTGCGATATGCCGTATCTGCCGGACGATTTGGTGGCGAGGTTTGAAACCGTGTCGAAACGCACACCGTTGTGCAATGCGTATTATGTGGAAACGCCGATAACGATGCACTACAACATTATGTATATCCGCCCGCAGATTCTGCAAAGCGCGATTCCCTATCTGTTTTCGGGTATGAAAACATTAAGAAGCTGGTTGCAGCAGCAAAGGGCGCGGCCGGTCAGATTCGAGTTTGACGGGCATTTTGCCGACTTGAACACGCAAATCGATTTGCAGGAGGGATAAGGGCAAGACCGCCGACCGGCGTGGAAAGGAAAGGTCAAGCCATACCGGGCGGTTTTTGCCCGAATCGGAGGCATAATGCTGTCTGAAGGCATTTCAGACGGCATTTTTCGCGGGGAGATGCTACAATTTGCACCATTTTTACCGACACAGGGAAACAGGATTATGTTTACAGGCATTGTTCAAGGATTGGGAAAACTGACGGCAATCCACCGCCCGTCGGAGGCATTTCACACTTATGTCGTCGAGCTTCCGCAAGAGGCGGCGGACAATCTGCAACGCGGCGCATCGGTCGCCAATAACGGCTGCTGCCTGACGATTACCGAAATCGAAGGAAACCGCGTCAGTTTCGATTTAATGGCGGAAACTTTGGCAAAAACCAATTTGGGGCTGCTGAAGGAAGGCGATTGCGTCAACATCGAACGGGCGGCGCGTTTCGGAGACGAAATCGGCGGACACGTCATGAGCGGACACATTATGGCAACCGTGCCTATTGTCGAAATCGAACGGGACGGGTTCAACCGCACGGTTTGGTTTTCGCTCCCGCATGAACTCAAACCCTATATCCTGACCAAAGGGTTCGTCGGCTTGGACGGTTGCAGCCTGACCATAGGCAAAGTCGAAGACGGCCGTTTCAATGTCCATCTGATTCCCGAAACTTTGGAACGGACGCTGTTCGGCAGCAGAAAGGTCGGCGACAGGATCAACATCGAAATCGATCCGAATACGCAGGCAATCGTCGATACCGTCGAACGGCTGATGGCGCAAAGATATGCAAAGTGAGGCAGAGATGGAATTGAACGAATTTCTCGATAAAGCCTATGCCGTTTTGCGGCGTTTGGATGCCGTGCTTCCGCCCGAACCCGGGCATACGGATTGGAACGCGCTTGCCTTCCGCTGGCAGAGTGCGGGCAAAAAAGGTTTTTTGGAACACTTGCCCGATCCGCACACCTTTCCCTTGGTAAGGCTGGCGGGAGTCGGCAGGCAAACCGAATTGCTGGTGCGTAATACCGAACAGTTCATTGTCGGCAGACCCGCGAACAATGTATTGATGAGCGGCGCGCGCGGAACAGGCAAATCCTCGCTGGTCAAAGCCCTGCTACACGAATATGCGGATAAGGGATTGCGCCTGATCGAAGTCGATAAAAGCGATTTAATCGGCCTGCCTTACCTGTTGACGCTTTTGAAGGAATGTCCGGAAAAATTTATCGTATTTTGCGACGATTTGTCGTTTGAAAGCGGCGATGAAACCTATAAGGCATTGAAAACCGCGTTAGACGGCGGTCTGTCTCAACGTTGCGCCAACGTTTTGGTTTACGCGACTTCCAACAGACGGCACCTGATGCCCGAATATTTTGACGAGAATGCCGGTACGACGGGGATGCGGGGGGAAATCCATCAGAAAGAAGCGGTGGAAGAAAAAATATCCCTGTCCGACCGATTCGGATTGTGGCTCAGTTTTTATCCGTTCGATCAAAACGATTATCTGGCGGCGGTGCAAAATTGGCTGGAAGATTTCGGCGTGCCGTATGATGAAACCGCACAGATGGCGGCATTGCAGTGGGCGCAGACGCGGGGCAGCCGTTCGGGACGTTCCGCGTGGCAGTTTGCCTGCGACTGGGCGGGCAGGCTGCCGAAACAACGGGCGTTGTGAGCGTTTCGGGGATTATTTGAGGCAGGAAGAAAGCCACATTTGCTGCTGTTGCGGTGTGAGGATATGGAAGAACCGGTGTTGGATTTCCAATTCGTCCACCGCAAAATCCATACCGGACAAATAGCGGCTTTCGACATAATCGCGCGCCTCGTTCCGATTAAAAACATCCGAGGAAATGATTTCGACGACAGACCGGCGGCGGCTGTGTTCGGAATGCATAACCTTCAAACGCGCCCTGTCGCCCGCCATTTTGAAGGCGGTGCGGATTTTACGCAGCTCATTGTGCTGACTTTGGGTCAGCCCGAGTCGGCGTATGTCGCAGTTCGGTTGAAAATCGTTCGGGGGGATATAAGCCGTGGCGGCGTGGGAAAGCTGACAGGAAAGCAAAGCCATACTTAAAAAAGAGGCGGCAGGTTTGGCAAAACGGCAGGGAGCAGGCAGTGGCACGGCTTTTCCTCTTGTTGGAAATTTTAGGAAATATACTAGATTGACGTGTGAAAGATGGTATTATCGCGGTTAACTTTTGTTAATAATGCGTACGTATGTCCGGCAGGCAGACATAACGGCGGAATCGGAACGTATAGTGGATTAACAAAAACCAGTACAGCGTTGCCTCGCCTTAGCTCAAAGAGAACGATTCTCTAAGGTGCTGAAGCACCAAGTGAATCGGTTCCGTACTATCTGTACTGTCTGCGGCTTCGTCGCCTTGTCCTGATTTTTGTTAATCCACTATAAAAGGATATTGAAGGAAAAAACATGACTACTTACCGTATCGCACCCAGCATTTTATCGGCAGACTTTGCCCGCCTCGGAGAAGAGGTGGAAAGCGTCATTGCGGCAGGTGCAGATCTGATCCATTTTGACGTGATGGACAACCATTATGTGCCGAACCTGACCTTCGGCCCTATGGTTTGCGCGGCGTTGAAGCCTTATGCAAGCGTGCCGATTGATGTGCATCTGATGGTCGAACCCGTTGACGACCTGATTCAGTCGTTTGCCAAAGCAGGAGCATCAATCATCACGTTCCATCCCGAGGCGAGCCGCCATATCGACCGCAGCTTGAGCCTGATTCGTGATATGGGCTGTCAGGCGGGGCTGGTGTTGAATCCGGCAACGCCCGTATATCTGTTGGAAAACGTATTGGACAGGCTGGATATGGTTTTGCTGATGTCGGTCAACCCCGGATTCGGCGGACAAAGCTTCATCCCGCACACCCTTGAAAAAATCCGCCGGGTGCGGGCGATGCTGGATCGGTACGAAGCACAAAGCGGGCGGCACATCGCCATCGAAGTGGACGGCGGCATCAAAACCGACAATATTGCCGCCGTTGCCCGAGCTGGTGCGGATACCTTTGTTGCCGGTTCTGCGATTTTCGGCAAACCAGACTATAAGGCGGTGATTGATGCGATGAGGGCGGAACTGGAAAAAAGCGGCAGGCTGAACCTTGCGCCAATGATTGAAATAGAAATGCCGTCTGAAAATTAGCTCTGTTTCAGACGGCATTGCGTTATTTTTCGACGGGCAGCCCGAAATGCAGGTAGGCGCGTTCGGTCGCCATCCTGCCGCGCGGGGTGCGTTGCAGGAAGCCTTGTTGGATAAGGTAGGGTTCGATAACGTCTTCGATGGTGTCTGTAGATTCGCCGATGGCGGCGGCAACATTGTCCAAACCGACCGGGCCGCCGCCGAATTTGTGCAAAACGGCTTCGAGAAATTTCCTGTCCATCACGTCCAGCCCCTGCGCGTCCACGTCCAGCATACTTAAAGCGGCATCGGCGATGCCGCCGTCGATTGTGCCGTTGTTTTTCACGTCGGCGAAATCGCGCACGCGTCGCAACAGGCGGTTGGCGATGCGCGGCGTACCGCGGCTGCGTTTGGCGATTTCTTCCGCGCCTTCTTCGGACATATCGAGCTGCAACAGTTGTGCCGAACGGCTGACGATGGTGGTAAGGTCTCGGTTTTCGTAAAACTCAAGGCGGGAGACGATGCCGAAGCGGTCGCGCAACGGATTGGTCAGCATACCGGCGCGGGTGGTCGCGCCGATGAGCGTGAAGGGCGGCAGGTCGATTTTGACGGAACGGGCGGCGGGTCCTTCGCCTATCATAATGTCGAGCCGGTAGTCTTCGAGCGCGGGATAGAGGATTTCTTCGACAACAGGGCTGAGGCGGTGGATTTCGTCGATGAACAATACATCGTGCGGATCAAGGTTGGTCAAAAGGGCGGCGAGGTCGCCTGCGCGTTCGAGGACGGGGCCGCTGGTTTGGCGCAAATTTACGCCCAATTCTTTGGCGATGATGTGCGCCAGTGTGGTTTTGCCCAGTCCGGGCGGGCCGAAGAGCAAAACGTGGTCGAGTGCTTCGCCGCGTTTTTTGGCGGCTTGGATGAAAATGGCAAGCTGTTCTTTGGCTTTGTCTTGCCCGATGTAGTCGTCCAGCGTTTTGGGGCGGAGGGCGCGTTCGAGCAGTTCTTCCTGTGCGGAGGCGGTTTGGGCGGCAACGATGCGTTGCGGTTGCGCGGCGGTCAGGTTGTCGGTTTGCAGCATAGTGTTCCCTTTGTCGGGTATGCCGTCCGAACGGTCGGCGGCGTTTCAGACGGCATTGAAAAGATAACGGTCAAAAGCGTTTTATCCGCGGGTTTCGCGCCAAACGAGATAGTCGCGCAGGGGCGGCATAGGCGGGTTGATGCAGTGGGGGCAGATGCCGGTGGTGTCTTCGTCGTCGCTGTCGATGTGGTAGGCGTTGGGGTCGAAGCGGATTTGCTGCATGACGGCTTGCGCCAATGCCTGCGCCTGAACAACGTCGAAATTGAATTTTTCGAGGATTTCGTTCAACAGGCGGATTTCGCCACCGCTAAATTCCGCACTGTGTTTGAGGATGAGGCGTTGATAATCTTCGTTGTTGATTTTAGGCAATAAATCGGTTTTCAGGGTCATGATTTTATGTCGGGGGCGGAATGGCTGAAGCGTGAATTATAGCGGATATGGCGGCGGCTGTTGCAAAGCTTGGATTGGGTATCGTCCTCAAAACTTTATAGTGGATTAACAAAAACCAGTACAGCGTTGCCTCGCCTTGCCGTACTATCTGTACTGTCTGCGGCTTCGTCGCCTTGTCCTGATTTTTGTTAATCCACTATAAAAGTGGCTGCATTGGACGTTTTAATGTTTTTCTGTTTTGTCTTGCGCCGCTCGAAACGCTTTTTGCAATGGGGCGATTTGTGCCAGCCGCGCCCGGTCGATTTGTTCGGCGATAAGGTGCGCTTTTCCCTGTGCGCGGCATTCGGCGGCGATTTTGCCCGAATCCGCCTGATTGGCGGCTTCGAGTAAGGCGAGCCAGTGCGCGCGTTGCGGGTAGGGCGTGTGTTCGCGGTTCAGACGGCCTTGCGTGTCGGCAATGCAGACGTTCAATGCCGTCTGAAAGCGTTCGGGTCGTCTGAAAGCGTCGGTTTTTTTCAAAACGTTCAGAATGGTTTGGCTTTTAAGCTGTCCGACTTGGTGGAAAATAATGTGCCAACGGCAAACCAATTCGGCAAGCTCGGCGCAATGTTTCGGCGCACGCAGCCGCTGATTGACTTCGCGCACGGGTTCGACACCGGCGAGGTCGTGTCCGTGGTGGCGCGGCAGGATGTCGGACGGTGTTTTGGCTTTGCCCAAGTCGTGCAGCAGGGCGGCATAGCGTTCGGGCAGGCTCAAGCCCATATCGGCGGCGCGTTGCAGCGTCATCAGGGTATGGATGCCGCTGTCGATTTCGGGATGGTAGTCGGCGCGTTGCGGCACGCCGAAGAGGGCATTGACTTCGGGCAGCAAGACTTTGAGCGCGCCGCATTCGCGCAACACTTCAATCATTTTGCGCGGATTTTTTTCCATCAAACCTTTCGCAAACTCCTGCCAGACGCGTTCGGCAACCAATGCGTCCGCTTCGCCGTTTTCCACCATCTGCCGCATCAGCTTTATGGTTTCTTCGGCGATTTCAAACTTGTAACGCGCGGCAAAGCGGGCAGTACGCAGGATGCGGACGGGGTCTTCGGCAAAGGCTGGGGAAACGTGGCGCAAAATGCCTGCCGCCAAATCCCGTTGTCCGCCGAAAGGGTCGATAATCTTGCCGTCCGCATCTTGCGCCATCGCGTTGATGGTCAGGTCGCGGCGCATCAAATCCTGCTCCAGCGTAACGTCTTTGTCGGCGTGGAAACTGAAACCGACGTAACCTTTGGCGGTTTTGCGCTCGGTGCGGGCGAGGGCGTATTCTTCGTGTGTTTCGGGATGGAGAAACACGGGAAAATCTTTGCCGACCGGCTGGAAGCCTTGCGCCAGCATGGTTTGTGCGTCTGCGCCGACGACCACCCAATCGCGGTCTTTGACGGGCAAGCCCAAAAGATAATCGCGGACGGCACCGCCGACGAGATAAGTCTGCATATGCTTCCTATTTTAAAGTTATCAACAATGCCGTCTGAAGCGGCTTCAGACGGCATTGTTCCAACCGGCGGTTATGCTACGCCTTTTTTCTCCAAGTAACTTTCGTAATCGCCCAAGTAGTGTTCATATCCGCCTTTGCCGTCCAGTTCGATGATTTGGGTTGCCAAGGAGGAAACGAACTGACGGTCGTGGGAGACAAAAATCAGCGTGCCGTTGTATTTTTCCAGTGCCATGTTCAAGGATTCGATGCTTTCCATGTCCATATGGTTGGTCGGTTCGTCCATGACTAAGACATTGGGTTTCAACAGCAACAGTTTGCCGTAAAGCATACGGCCTTTTTCACCACCGGAGAGAACCTTCACTTTTTTCACGACATCGTTACTGCCGAAGAGCAAACGCCCCAAAGTGCCGCGGATGACTTGTTCGTCGTCGCCTTCCTGCCCCCATTGGCGCATCCATTCGCTCAGGTCCATATCGACGTCGAAGTCGTTTTCATGGTCTTGCGGATAGTAGCCGACACTGGCTTTTTCCGCCCATTTGATGGTGCCTTCGTCCGGCAACAGGCCGTCTGAATATTCGGGGTTGTACGCGCCGGCCAAGAGTTTCAGCAGGGTGGATTTGCCCGCGCCGTTCGGGCCGATGATGGCGAGGCGTTGTCCCGCTTCAAGGATGAAGTTCAGGTTTTTAAACAACTGGGTTTCAAAGCGTTTCGCCAGTTTTTCAACTTCCACAGCCTGACGGTGCAGCTTGGCTTTTTCATCGGCTTCAAAACGGATATACGGGTTTTGACGGGTGGAAGGTTTGACTTCGACCATCTCCGATTTGATTTTGTCGGCCTGTTTCAGACGGCTGGTTGCCTGACGGGCTTTGGATTTGTTGGCAGAGAAGCGGGCGACGAACTCTTGCAGCTCTTGCAGTTTCTCTTTGGCTTTGGCATTGTCTTTCAGGGCGCGTTCGCGCGATTGGGCGGAGGCGAGCATGTAGTCGTCGTAGTTGCCCGGATAGATGGTGATGGTGTTGTAGTCCAAATCCGCCATATGCGTGCAGACTTCGTTCAAAAAGTGGCGGTCGTGGCTGATGATAATCATCGTGGAGTCGTATTGGTTCAACACGCCTTCCAACCAGCGGATGGTATTAATGTCCAAGTTATTGGTCGGTTCGTCCAAGAGCAATACATCCGGCTTGGAGAACAGCGCCTGCGCCAGCAATACGCGCAGTTTGAAGCCCGGGGCGACTTCCGCCATTTTCGCATTGTGCAAATCTTCGGAAATGCCCACGCCGCTCAACAGTTCGGCGGCACGCGCTTCGGCGGTGTAGCCGTCGTATTCGGCGAACTTGGCTTCCAGTTCGGCGGCTTTCATGTAGTCGTCTTCGGTGGCTTCGGGATTGGCGTAAATCGCATCACGTTCGGTCATCGCCGCCCACATTTCGGTATGCCCCATCATCACCACGTCCAGCACGCGCATGTCTTCGTAGGCAAACTGGTCTTGGCGCAATTTACCCAAACGCACGCCGTTTTCAATCGCCACTTCGCCGGCCGTCTGTTCCAAATCGCCGCCGAGGATTTTCATGAAGGTGGATTTGCCTGAGCCGTTGGCGCCGATCAAGCCGTAACGGTTGCCTTCGCCGAATTTGACGGATACGTTTTCAAACAGCGGCTTTGCGCCGAACTGCATGGTGATGCCGTTGGTAGAAATCATGATTGGTAAAGCCTTTATTGAACAAGAGATTAAATTTTTCGAATTTTCGGATTGTAACATAACCGCCCCGCCGTCTGAAACAGACGGGCAAATTTTCAGACACTTATAGTAAAATATCCGTTTTATTATTTCAGACAAAAGGTTTCCAAATGATAGTCCTTCACGGCATCCCAAATTGCGATACGGTCAAAAAAGCCAAAAACCGGCTTGCCGGATACGGCTTGGAGTTTGAATTTCGGGATTTTAAAAAACAGAGGCCGTCTGAAGCGGAAATCTGCTCGTGGCTGGAACAAGTGCCTTTGGCAACCCTGCTCAACAAACGCGGGACAAGCTGGCGCAAACTCGATGCCGAAACACAGCAAAAAGTGCTGTCCTCGACGGCGGAGGCCGTCAAACTGATGTCCGAAATGCCGAGCCTGATCAAGCGTCCCGTATTGGAGTGCGGCGGCAAGGTTTACGCCGGCTTCAGCGAAGAAACCTACGACGGCATCTTCAACCGGCAAGCCCCGTGCAGACAGGGATAAAAACCGTTACAATACCCGACTTGAATTTCCCGTTCCCATTCTATATCCCGATTTAAAATATGTTCCATTCCATCGAAAAATACAGAACGCCCGCCCAAGTCCTTTTGGGCCTGATTGCATTAACCTTCGTCGGCTTCGGGGTCAGCACGGTATCCCATCCGGGTGCCGACTACATCGTCCAAGTGGGCGACGAAAAAATCAGCGACCACTCCATCAACAACGCCATACAGAACGAACAGGCGGACGGCGGCGGCCCTTCGCGCGACGCGGTGTTCCAATCCCTGCTGCAACGCGCCTACCTGAAACAGGGCGCGAAGCTGATGGGCATTTCGGTTTCTTCCGAACAAATCAAGCAAATTATCGTGGACGATCCCAATTTCCACGACGCAAACGGCAAATTCGACCACGCGCTTTTAAACCGCTACCTTTCCCAACGCCATATGTCTGAAGACCAGTTTGTCGAAGAAATCCGCGATCAGTTTGCCTTGCAGAATTTGGTAAACCTCGTCCAAAACGGCGTATTGGTCGGCGACGCGCAGGCGGAACAGCTGATCAGGCTGACACAGGTCAACCGCACCATCCGTTCGCACACTTTCAACCCCGACGAGTTCATCGCCCAAGTCAAAGTGTCTGAAGCCGATTTGCAGAAATTTTATAATGCGAACAAAAAAGACTATCTGCTGCCGCAGGCGGTCAAATTGGAATATGTCGCCTTGAATCTGAAGGATTTTGCAGACAAGCAGACCGTCAGTGAAACGGAAGTGAAAAATGCATTTGAAGAGCGCGTGGCGCGTTTGCCGGCAAATGAAGCCAAACCTTCTTTCGAGCAGGAAAAAGCCGCCGTCGAAAACGAATTGAAAATGAAAAAGGCGGTTGCCGACTTCAACAAGGCAAAAGAAAAATTGGGCGACGATGCGTTCAACCATCCTTCCTCGCTTGCCGAAGCCGCCAAAAACAGCGGTTTGAAAGTCGAAACCCAAGAAACTTGGCTGAGTAGGCAGGACGCGCAAATGTCCGGTATGCCCGAAAACCTGATCAATGCCGTATTCAGCGACGACGTATTGAAGAAAAAACACAATTCCGAAGTGCTGACCATCAACAGCGAAACCGCGTGGGTCGTCCGCGCCAAAGAAGTCCGCGAAGAGAAAACCCTGCCGTTTGCCGAAGCCAAAGACGCGGTACGTCAGGCTTATATCCGTACCGAAGCCGCCAAACTTGCCGAAAACAAGGCAAAAGACGTGCTTACCCAACTGAACGGCGGCAAGGCTGTTGACGTGAAATGGTCGGAAGTGTCCGTTTTGGGCGCACAGCAGGCAAGGCAGTCCATGCCGCCCGAGGCTTATGCGGAACTGCTGAAAGCAAAACCGGCAAACGGCAAACCCGCCTACGTCAGGCTGATCGGTCTGCCGGCACCCGTGATTGTCGAAGTACAGGCTGTAACCCCGCCGGATGATATCGCCGCACAGCTTCCGCTTGCAAAACAGGCTTTGGCGCAACAGCAGTCTGCCAATACTTTCGACTTGTTGATACGTTATTTCAACGGCAAAATCAAACAGACCAAAGGAGCGCAATCGGTCGACAACGGCGACGGTCAGTAATTGACACTTTTGTTGACAAAATAACGGTCGGAATATTCCGGCCGTTTTCCCATACGGCGGAATATGATGAGCCACAAAAAACAAGATGCCTTCCAAGGATTGATCGACGCGCTGAAGGTTTTACCCAACGTCGGGCCGAAATCGGCACAGCGGATAGCGTATCATTTGCTCCAACACAAGCGCAAAGAGGCTGAAAAACTGGTGGATGCCTTGCAGACGGCATTGAAGCAGGTTTACCATTGCGCGATGTGCAACACGTTTTGCGAAGGCGGATTGTGCGATATTTGTGCCGATGAAACACGCGACGGGCGGCGGCTGATGGTGGTGCATATGCCTGCCGACGTGTCGAATATGGAAGCGGCAAACTGCCACGACGGGCTGTATTTCGTCCTGATGGGGCAAATCAATACGGCATTGGGAATGGACGTATCCGCCATCGCATTGGACAGGCTGGCGCAACGGCTGGGCGGCGGGGAAGTCGAAGAAATCATTATTGCAACCGCTTTTACCGCAGAAGGCAATGCGACGGCGTATGTCCTGTCCGAGTTTTTTAAAAACCTGCCTTACAAAGTCAGCAGGCTGTCGCAGGGCATTCCCTTGGGCGGCGAATTGGAATATGTCGATGCGGGAACGCTGGCGCAGGCGGTGTACGAACGCCGCCTGATTAAAGAAGGCGGGGCATAACGCCGCCAATGCAAAATGCCGTCTGAAGCCTTCAGACGGCATTTTTCCGGGCGGTTTACTTGCAGTTTAGCCCTTGAATCTGCAATGCGCCTCCGTTGCCGACTTTGAACACGCACTGCGTCGCGCTGCTGCCGGACACGGTAATGCTGCCGCTGCCGCCGTTCAGGCTGATAGGTTCCTTAACACCCATACCGACTGCCGTTGCCGCCAGCTTTTGCGCGTCGGCTTCGGAATAAGGCGTGTTGTTGGCATCGATTTTGATTTCTTTGGCGTAGGCAGCCGCAGCGGCGGATAAGGCGATGGCGCACAAAGCAAAAGCAGTTCGGATATTCATTGTTTTCCTCAAGAAACGGTTTTTCTGAAGGAAAGGATAGGGCAGTTTGACGCGTTGTGCAAGTTTTCCGCCCGCTCTGCCGCCCCGTCCCCCGCACTCGGGCGTTCGGACGCTGCCTGGGTTTTACGGTACAATAAACTTTTGCCGCCGCCCCCAAACCGCCGTCCGGGGCGGCACGTTTGCAGACATTTTTAAGGTAGCGTTATGTTTTCTCTAGAGGCTTGGATAGGCTTGAGGTATCTCAGGGCGAAAAAGCGCAACGGCTTTATGTCGTTTATCACGATGGTTTCGATTGCCGGAATCGCCTTGGGCGTAACCGCGCTGATTGTCGTCTTGTCGGTTATGAACGGCTTTCAGAAAGAAATACGCGGGCAGCTCCTGAATGTCGCGCCGCACGCCGAAATCGGCTATATCGATAATACGGATACGGATTGGCGCAACCTGCTTCGGTTTACCGAAAACCGCAAAGGTATTTTGGCTGCCGCGCCCTATGTTTCCAATCAGGCATTGCTGGCCAATGCGGGCGAAATCAGGGGCGTGCAGATGCGCGGCATTTTGCCGTCTGAAGAACGCAAAGTGGTGGAATACGGCGACAAAATGCCGGCAGGCAAATTTGAAGATCTGATTCCGGGCGAGTTTGACATTATCCTCGGTGTCGGCTTGGCGGAGGCTTTGGGGGCGGAAGTCGGCAATAAAGTTACCGTCATCACGCCGGAGGGCAATGTTACGCCCGCCGGAGTCGTACCGAGGTTGAAACAGTTTACCGTGGTCGGTCTGGTTAAGACGGGCGTTTACGAAGTGGACAACTCATTGGCAATGACGCATATCCAAGACGCGCGCGTGCTGTACCGTTTGGATAAGGAAGTTGCGGGGCTGCGGCTGAAGCTCGCCGATCCGCAAAACGCTCCCGCCTTGACGGCAACACTGATTCCGGAGGCGCAAAGGGACGCGGTTTGGGTGCGCGATTGGACGTACAGCAACCGCAGCTATTTTGAAGCGGTCGAACTGGAAAAACGGATGATGTTCATCATCCTGACGCTGATTATCGCTGTGGCGGCGTTCAACCTTGTCTCTTCCCTGGTGATGGCGGTTACGGAAAAGCAGGCGGACATTGCGATTTTGCGGACTTTGGGTCTTTCCCCTGCTGGCGTGATGAAGATTTTTATGGTGCAGGGCGCGTTTTCAGGCTTTTTCGGCACGCTGGCGGGTGTGGTCTGCGGCGTGCTTTTGGGTTGGAACGTCGGCAGGGTCGTGGCGTTTTTTGAAAACCTGCTCGGTGTCCACCTCATCAATTCGCAGGTTTATTTTATCGACTACCTGCCCAGCGATGTCGATATGGGCGACGTTGCCCTGATTGCCTGCATTTCTTTGGGACTGTCTTTCGTTGCCACGCTCTACCCGAGCCGGCGCGCGTCAAAAACCCAACCGGCGGAGGCTTTGCGTTATGAGTGAGTTGATTTTGAAATGCGAAGGCGTGGGCAAACGCTATCGGGACGGCGGTTTGGACGTTCGGGTGCTGCACGGCTTGGATTTGGAAATCCACGCAGGGGAAAGCACCGGCATCATCGGTTCTTCGGGCAGCGGCAAATCGACGCTGCTGCATATTTTGGGCGGGCTGGATATGCCGTCTGAAGGCAGGGTGCTGCTGATGGGCGAGGATTTGCGTACCTTAAACCAGCGGCGTTTGGGCGATTTACGTAACCGCCATCTCGGTTTCGTGTACCAGTTCCACCATCTTCTGCCTGAATTTTCGGCACTGGAAAATGTGATGATGCCGCTTCTGATCGGCAAAAAAAGCCGTGAAGAGGCTGCGGAGGCGGCAATGGCGATGCTGGAAAAGGTCGGACTGAAACACCGTTCGACGCACCGCGCGGGCGAACTTTCAGGCGGTGAGCGGCAGCGTGCCGCCATTGCACGCGCCTTGGTTACCCAACCCAAATGCCTGCTTGCCGACGAACCGACCGGCAATCTCGATCGTGCGAACGCCAGGAATGTTTTGGATATGATGCTGGAACTGAAAACAGAATTGGGAACGGGGCTGGTGGTCGTAACGCACGACGACGAACTCGCCGGCCGCTTCGAGCGCGTGATGGTCATGAAAGACGGCAGCCTGCACCCCAAACAGGGCGCAAACGCCTAAACAGCCGAAACAACACCGCGCCGTCTGAAGCCCCACGCCTTCAGACGGCATTTGGATAAGGAATAAAATGGAACGGCAGACAGATGAATTTGCCCAAGCGGCGGCAAGGGCGGCAATCCGTTTTTTGGAACACTATGCGGGTTCCGGCGACGAAGTGCTTGCAAACTGCACCGAACGCCTGTTTCAGGCATTGCAAAACGGTCATTCGTTTATCCGTTTGAGCGGTGGCGAGGCTGACGCGCTGTCGGCACTCGCACCCGTTGTCGGAACATCCGCCGCGCCTTTGATTTTGGAAGGCAGAAGGCTGTTTTTGGGCAGGATGTGGCAGTTGGAATACGATTTGGCTGCCGAGATAAAACGCTTGGCGGCAGCCGGCACATCCGCCCCCGACGCGGCAGGCGCGAGGCAAAACCTCGCAAAATGGTTTCAAGGCACGGGCAGCGAAGGGCAGCGCGATGCCGCCGCCTTGGCACTGTTGCAGTCTTTTATGGTGATTACCGGCGGGCCGGGAACGGGCAAAACGACAACGGTTGCCAAACTGCTGGCGCTGATTTGCGGTGAAGACGAAAATCTTCCCAACATCGCGCTTGCCGCACCGACGGGCAAAGCGGCGGCACATATGGCGCGCGCGCTGCACCGTGCAATCAACGGTTTTGACGCGCCGGAGGCCGTCCGCCGCCATTTGCTCAAACTGGAAGGGCAAACCGTCCACCGACTGCTGAAGCTGCGCCCGCCCAAAATGCAGGCGGCGTTCAACCCTGTTTACCCGCTGCCGTTTGACGTATTGGTTATCGATGAAGCCTCTATGCTGGATACGGCATTGATGCTGCAACTTTTAAAAGCGGTCAAAACCGGCGCGCGCGTGATTCTGCTGGGGGATGAAAACCAGCTCCCGTCCGTCGGAATAGGGGCGGTGCTGTCCGTTTTGTCACAAAAAACCGTTTTGGACGGAGAAACGCACCAAAGGCTGGCCGGCTTCCTTCCGGAACACGGTTTCAGCGTCAGCGCAAATCCACCCGTGTTGGCGCAAAACACCGCCCATCTGTCGTTCAGCCACCGCTTCGGCGACAACAGCGGCATCGGCTGCCTTGCCCGTGCCGCCGTATCGGGCGATGAAGGGGCGTGGGCATTGTTTGACCGGTTTCCGGACGAACTGGAACATTCGGAATGCAGTCCGAACGCTCGAGTCGAAAGGTTGTACCGGGCACACAAAGCCTATTGGCAGGCGGTAAAAGACGGCAATATCGAAGCCGCATACGCGGGCATTTCGGATATCGTGGTTCTGGCAGCTTGGCGGCAGGATGCGGAAGACTTCAACGAAGCCTATTGCCGCCATGTACGCCGCAAAATGAACATACCGGAACATTTGGCATATTTTGCCGGAGAGCCGATTATGATCAGGCAGAACGACTACGCGCTTGAACTGTTCAACGGCGACATCGGACTGATTATGGAAGATGTCGGACGGCAGGGCAGCCTTGCCGCCTATTTTGCCGATGCGGACGGATTTAAAAAGGTAGCGGTAAGCTGCCTGCCCGAATTTGAACCCGCATTCGCCATGACCGTCCACAAAAGCCAAGGTTCGGAATACCGGGAAGTATGGCTGCTGCCGCCTTCCGCCGCACCTTCGGACGAAGGGGACGATGCATTGTCCGGATTGAGTAAGGAGCTGTTATATACCGCCATTACCCGCGCGAGAGAGAAGTTCGTATTCTTCGGCGGGGAAGAAGCCTTCCGGCAAGCTGCCGCCACCGTCAAAACGCGTCAGACGGCATTGGGCAGTATGCTCGAGCGGGTATTTTCACAAGAATAATCCGCCCGAATGCCGCGCCGCCGCCCCTTATGCCTTTTTCAAACGGTATAGGAAAGTGGTTTCCCGGGTTCGCGCAAAAGCAAGCGGATCGCTCGGATTCGCGGCTTTTTTGTGCTTCGGCTTGGTTTTCATCATATCGGCAACACGCAAACCCGCCTGAGCAAATGCCTTATCCAGAAAATCGGATGGACGCAGGTGCAGATGTTCGGCAAGATCGGAAATGATCAGGCGGATTTCTCCGTCGGGATTCAGATGTTTCGGCGCATCCCGCAAAAACGCAGCCAGCATCGCAGATTCGGGGTCGTATAACGCGGATTCGACGGCGGAAGTCGGCTTGGCGGGAAGCCAGGGCGGATTGCAGACAATCAGATCGGCAAACCCTTCGGGAAACAGATCGGTTTCCCGTATCTCAACCTGTTTTTCAAAGCCCAAACGGGCAATATTGGCACGGGCGCAGGCGACGGCTTTCGGATTGGTATCCGTGCCGATGACGGAAGGAATGCCCTGTTTCGCCAAAATGGCGGCAAGCACGCCGGAGCCTGTCCCGATATCGAATGCCGTCTGAAAACCCGTTGACGGCGCATGGGCGAGCAGGTCGAGGTATTCGCCGCGCAACGGCGAGAATACGCCGAAAGGAACGTGTATGCTGCCGCCCAGCTGCGGAACGGCAACCCCTTTCTTATGCCACTCGTGCGCACCCATAAACCCCAGCAGCAGATTGAGCGGCAGGAAAAACGGTTTGCCGTCCGCCTCTCCGTACACGTCGAGCAAAGCGGAGCGTATATCGGGCGCGCGTTTGTTGTCCAACACAAAACCGGGGCGGATTTCAACGGCAAGCATATTCAGAATACGGCTCTGCTGCGCCTGCTTCATACGGTGGGCATGGAAAAGGGCGGCGATATCCGCATCGGAACGGACGGCGGCAGGTTTGCGAACCCTCTTCTTCATTGCAGAAAGCACCTGTTTGGCATTGTGGAAATCGCCCTGCTAGACAGTTGCAATATTTTGATAGGCAGCCTTCAAAATGCCGTCTGCACCGCTTTCGCGGACATAATGCCAACCTTTGGGCGGCTTTTGCAGACTTTCGTTGCGCCATTCGAACCCGTCATCGGGAAAAATAAAAGAAGACATGGGATACCTGCGTCATGTTTTGAAAATAGGGCGGCAGAACCGCAAACCATACGGATGGTACAGCAAGGAGCGGCAACACAGAACAGTTTTTTGTTCCCGCCTTGTCTTTCCAAGCCCATGCCGTCTGAAGCCGGAATGTTTCAGACGGCATCGCATCAAACTCCATAAATAAACCACATATGCTTGAAATAATACCTTCAACCCCAATGTACGCGAAAATCGGCAATCTGTCAGACACAAGAGAGTACCTATGACACAAAAAGAAAAGCATTTTGAGGAATATGCCGCCTTGGCAACCCTTCCTTTGCGGGATGTCGTCGTTTACCCGCATATGGTTCTGCCGCTGTTTGTCGGCAGACCGAAATCCATCGCCGCACTGGAAAACGCCATTACCCGCGAGGAGCCGGTTTTCCTGTTGGCGCAAACCGATGCGGCGGTAGAAGAACCGATTGCCGCCGACCTGTATCAGACCGGTACGGTCGCACAAGTCCTGCAAGTGTTGAAACTACCCGACGGCACGGTAAAAGTATTGGTCGAAGGGCTGTATCGCGGACGTGTTCTGACCATTGAAGACACGGGCGGTCTGTTCGTTTCCCATATAGAGACGGTCGTGGAAGAAGACACGGGCGGCAATACCGACCTCGAAGCCGTGCGCCGCACCCTGTTGGCGCAGTTTGAACAATACGCCAAACTCAATAAAAAAATCCCCGCCGAAATTATCGGCAGCATCAACGGCATTGCCGAAAACAGCCGGCTAACCGATACGGTCGCAGCGCATTTGCAGTTGAAACTGGCGCAACGCCAACAGATTTTGGAAATTCCCGAAATCGGCAAACGGATGGAATTCCTGCTGGCACAGCTGGAATCCGAACTCGACATTATGCAGGCCGAAAAACGCATACGCGGACGCGTCAAACGCCAAATGGAAAAATCCCAGCGCGAATATTATCTGAACGAACAGATTAAAGCGATACACAAAGAACTGGGCGAAGAAGACGAAAACGGCGAACTGGATGCCTTGGAAGCAGATATCAAAAAGGCGGGTATGACCAAAGAAGCGGAAGAAAAATGCCTGTCCGAACTGAAAAAGCTCAAAATGATGCCACCGATGTCTGCGGAATCCACCGTCGTACGCAACTACATCGACACTTTGCTCGAGCTGCCGTGGAAGAAAAAATCCCGCGTCAGCAAAGACATCGCCAAAGCCGGACTGGTGCTGGATGCCGACCACTACGGCCTGGAAAAAGTCAAAGAACGGATTTTGGAATACCTCGCCGTCCAAAAACGTATGGACAAACTCAAAGGCCCGATTCTGTGCCTGGTCGGCCCTCCGGGCGTGGGCAAAACCTCTTTGGGCGAATCCATCGCCAAAGCAACGGGGCGGAAATATGTCCGCATGGCTTTGGGCGGCGTGCGCGACGAAAGCGAAATCAGGGGACACCGCCGCACCTATATCGGCTCTATGCCCGGTAAGATTTTGCAGAATATGGCAAAAGCCGGCGTGAAAAACCCCTTGTTCCTGCTCGACGAAATCGACAAATTGGGTAACGACTTCCGAGGCGATCCCGCCAGCGCGTTGCTCGAAGTGCTCGATCCCGAACAAAACAACAAGTTTGCCGATCATTATGCGGAAGTGGATTACGATTTGAGTGATGTGATGTTTATCGCCACATCCAATAGTCTGAATATTCCGACTCCGTTGCTCGACCGTATGGAAATCATCCGTCTGTCCGGCTATACCGAAGACGAAAAAATCAATATCGCGATGCAGTACCTCGTACCGAAGCAAATGAAGCGCAACGGTGTAAAAGAAGGGGAATTGGCAATCGAAGAAAGCGCGGTGCGCGATATTATCCGTTATTACACCCGAGAGGCGGGCGTGCGTTCGCTCGACCGCGAAATTGCCAAAATCTGCCGCAAGGTGGTGATGCAGATTACCTTGGACGAAGATAAGAAGAGGTTGTCTGAAACCAAGAAAACCAGCAAAGCCAAACCTAAAGCGGTTAAAGTAAATGAGAAAAATCTGCACGACTATTTGGGTGTGCGCCGCTTCGATTACGGCGTTGCCGAAAGCGAAAACCGTATCGGGCAGGTTACCGGTTTGGCGTGGACGGAAGTCGGCGGCGAATTGCTGACCGTCGAAGCCGCAGCATTGCCGGGTAAGGGCGTGATTCAGTGCACCGGCCAGTTGGGCGATGTGATGAAGGAATCCGTGTCCGCAGCGTGGTCGGTTGTCCGCTCCCGTGCGGAATCAGTGGGTTTGGCTCCTGATTTTTACGAGAAAAAAGACATCCACATCCACGTTCCCGAAGGCGCGACGCCGAAAGACGGCCCTAGTGCGGGTATTGCGATGACCTTGGCGGCGGTATCTGCCTTTACCAAAATCCCGGTACGCGCCGATGTGGCGATGACGGGCGAAATTACCCTGCGCGGCGAAGTTTTGCCCATCGGCGGTTTGAAGGAAAAACTGTTGGCCGCCTTGCGCGGCGGCATCAAACACGTCCTGATTCCGAAAGACAACGTCAAAGACTTGGAAGAAATCCCTGAAAACGTGAAAACCGGCCTGACCATCCATCCGGTCAAATGGATAGACGAGGTATTGGCTCTGGGTTTGGAAAGCCAGCCTGAGCCTTGGGCAGAACCTTCTGGTGCGGAAGCGGCGGCGGAATCCGCTTCAAAACCAAAACCCCGCAGCAGGGCAACCAAACATTGAAACGCAGGAAATGTGTTGTAAAAATGCGGTTTCGTCCTGAAAGCCTGTCAAATAGGGTGATTCCGTATTTTTTGCTTGACACGGCAATTTCAGAATTGCTATAAAGCGAAAGTTGCTCAAGCAGTACAAACCCCGAGTATTCGGGCATTTCATCATTTTTTAAGACAGGAAGGGACTGATTGTGAACAAGTCTGAATTGATCGAAGCGATTGCTCAAGAAGCCGACATTTCCAAAGCCGCCGCACAAAAAGCTTTGGATGCCACTACCAATGCAGTAACCACCGCCCTGAAACAAGGCGACACCGTTACTTTGGTCGGTTTCGGTACTTTCTACGTGGGCGAACGTGCGGAACGCCAAGGCCGCAACCCCAAAACCGGCGAGCCTCTGACCATTGCCGCCGCCAAAACGCCTAAATTCCGCGCCGGCAAAGCTTTGAAAGACGCACTGTAAGCCGTTTTTTATGAAAAAAGCCGATTCTTTAAAGAATCGGCTTTTTTATCGGTCCACATTATTCTGATTTCAAATCGGCAACACACTGCTTGTCACGTGCTTCAAAGGCATTTGCGCCGCCGAGCAGGTCAAGCTGTTCTTGTGCGCCGAGTTTGCCGAAGGATCTAATCTGTTTCTCGCTCAATCTGTCCAAAGGCTGCTCCCACATACATTTGCAGTAGTCGACGGCGAGGCGGGTATTGTTTGAATCTAAACCGCGGGCCCGCAAATCGTTTTGCCATTTTTCGGCAAACGGAATATTCTTCACGCAAGACTCGACAATTTTCTGTTTTGCCTGCGGTTTGGACATCGCGCATTGGGAGAGCAGGGCGGTTAAAGCGAGCAACGCCAAAATGACCCACGCCCAAATGCGGATGGTGCGGATTTTGGCTTTTGCTTTTTTGCGCGCGGCAACCTGCTCTTTCGTCAGCATTTCGTGTTTCGGCTCAGTCATGCAGGCTTTCCATGCGGATCATGGTAATCGGTTTTTCCACGCAATCCAGTGCTTCGATGGCTGCGATTGCCGACTTGATGTGTTTTTCGACCGTGCTGTGGGTCAGAATCACGATTTCGGCAGTGGTCTGATCAATCACGCCTTTTTGAATCAGTGCTTCGATGGACACGTTTTCTTGTGCCAACAGCGCGGCGATTTGCCCCAGCGTGCCCGGTTCGTCTTTGGCTTGGACGCGCAGGTAGTAGCTGCTGGTAATTTCGTCCATAGGCAGGATGGTTTGCGCTTGGACTTGCGCGGGTTGGAACGCCAGATGCGGTACGCGGTGGGCGGTATCGGCTTCAACCAGGCGGGCGATGTCGATGATATCGGCAACCACGGCGGAAGCGGTCGGCAATGCGCCCGCGCCCGCGCCGTAATATAAGGTTTCGCCAACCATATCGGCGTTGACGCGCACGGCGTTCATCACGCCGTTGACGTTTGCCAAGAGGCGGCTTTCGGGAATCAGGGTAGGGTGGACGCGCAGCTCGATGCCTTTGCCGGTTTTGCGGGTAATGCCCAACAGTTTGATGCGATAGCCAAGTTCTTCGGCGTATTTGATGTCGCGGCTGTCGAGTTTGCTGATGCCTTCGAGGTAGCAGGCGGAAAAGTTCATCGGCGTGCCGAATGCCAGTGCGCTCATGATGGTGATTTTATGGCCCGCATCGTTGCCTTCGATGTCGAAGGTCGGATCGGCTTCGGCATAACCCAATGCCTGCGCTTCTTTCAGTACATCGGCAAACGCGCTGCCTTTTTCGCGCATTTCGGAGAGGATGAAGTTGCTGGTGCCGTTAATAATGCCGGCGATGGATTTAATCCTGTTTGCCGCCAAACCTTCGCGCAGGGCTTTGATGATTGGGATACCGCCCGCTACTGCCGCTTCAAATTGGACGATGACGTTTTGTTTTTCCGCCAGCGGGAAGATTTCGTTGCCGTATTCGGCGAGCAGTTTTTTGTTGGCGGTAACGATGTGTTTGCCGTTTTCAATGGCTTTCAACACCGCATCTTTGGCAATGCCGGTACCGCCGAACAATTCGACGACGACATCGACGTCTTCACGTGCGACCAGTTCGAACGGATCTTTGACAAAGGCTGCGGACGGGCAGGTTTGTCGGGCTTTTTCTTCACTCAAATCGCACACGGCAGAAATACGGATTTCGCGCCCCAAGCGACGGGAAATTTCCTCCGCGTTGTCCCGCAACACGGCAGCCGTACCGCCGCCGACCGTACCCAAACCTAAAAGACCGATGTTTACTGGCTTCATTGTGTCTCCTTGTAAGCCGACTGAAATGTAAATATTGAAAGACGAAAATATCCGCTGCCGATATAATTGTGCCGCACTTTGAATCAAATGCCGTCTGAAATCGGCAGGCGGGTCAGATGAAATCTGCCAATCCTACATGAATTTGTCTGATTTTGCATCCCTTTCGGTGTAGATGATGCGGCAACGGGGTAAAAAAATGTTGTTTGAAGAAAATCCGATAGACGGACAGTTTGCGGAATATGAATGCGGTGCGGGCGGAATCCGGCTGGCGGGGCAAAGTTTCCATAAACCCGTGCTTGTACATAAGGATTCGGTCTGCCTGTCGCAATGCCGAACCTTGTCCGATCTGACTCCGGAAAACCTGTTGTCCGACGTCAAACCTGTTGACTATCCGGAAATATTGATTATCGGGACGGGCGCGGCTCAGGAGTTTATCCATCCCAAAATCATGGCGGATTTTTCCCGAATCGGAATCAGCGTGGAATGCATGAATACCGATTCGGCATTCAGGACATTGGTTTTCCTGCACTCGGAAGGGCGCAGGGCTTGGGCTTGGCTTCAGCCGTAAATTTCCCGTTTCAGACGGCATCGGCACTGACTTTCAGGTAAAATACGGGCTTTTCCCGCCCGACGATGTTTCCGTTATGATTGAAATCAAAAACCTCACCCTGCAACGCGGTTTGAAAGTCCTGCTCGACAAAGCCAACGCTACCGTCAATCCCGGTCAGCGCGTCGGTTTGATCGGCAAAAACGGAACGGGCAAATCGAGCCTGTTTGCCTTAATCAAGGGTGAAATCACTCAGGACGGCGGCGATGTCTCGATTCCGAAAAACTGGCGGCTCGCTTCCGTTTCCCAAGAAACGCCCGATTTGGATATTTCCGCTTTGGATTACGTTTTGCAGGGCGATGCCGAGTTGCAGGCTTTTCAGACGGCATTGAGGCAGGCAGAAGCGCAAAATGACGGCATGAAGCAGGCGGAATATCATGCTAAATTGGAAGAAATCGACGCTTATACCGCGCCGGCGCGTGCGGCAAAATTGTTGAACGGGCTGGGTTTTTCGCAAGAAGAACACAGCCGCCCCGTCAAATCCTTTTCCGGCGGCTGGCGTATGCGCCTGAATCTTGCGCAAGCCCTGATTTGCCGCGCCGATTTGCTCTTGCTTGACGAACCGACCAACCACTTGGATTTGGAAACCGTCTTGTGGCTGGAAAACCACCTTGCTTCTTTACCCTGCACGCAAATCATCATTTCCCATGACCGCGATTTTCTCAACGCGGAAACTACCCAAACCATTGAATTATCGCAGCAAAAACTCACGCAATACGGCGGCAATTACGATTTTTACCAAAACGAACGTGCGCAGCGTCTCGCGCAACAACAAGCTGCCTATGTCAAACAGCAGGCGCAAATCAAACATTTGCAATCCTTTATCGACCGCTTCAAAGCCAAAGCCACCAAAGCCGTTCAAGCGCAAAGCCGCATGAAGGCTTTGGCGAAGCTCGAACGCATCGCTCCCGCGCATCTGGACAGCGAGTTTTCCTTTGAGTTTTACCATCCCGACCATCTGCCCAATCCTTTGTTAAAGCTAGAACACGCAGATTTGGGTTACGAAGGCAAAACTGTTTTGCACGACATTACCCTGTCGCTGGAAAGCGGCGCGCGCTATGGTTTATTGGGTGTCAACGGCAGCGGTAAATCTACCTTTATCAAAGCTTTGGCAGGCACAATCGATTTACTCTCCGGCAGCATCGTCCGTTCCGAAAAACTCAATATCGGCTATTTTGCCCAACACCAACTCGATACCATCCGCTCCGACCAAAACCCTGTTTGGCATATTCAGCAGCTTTCTCCCGAAGTACGCGAACAAGAAATCCGAAATTTCCTCGGAGGCTTCAATTTTGTCGGCGATATGGCGTTGCAGAAAACCGAACCATTTTCCGGCGGAGAAAAAGCCCGACTCGCTCTTGCCATGATTATCTGGCAAAAGCCGAACCTGCTGCTGCTTGACGAGCCGACCAACCATTTGGATTTGGATATGCGCCACGCCTTGACGCTCGCTCTGCAAAGTTTCCAAGGCGCCTTAATCGTCGTATCGCACGATCGCAGCCTGCTTGAAGCCACGACCGACAGCTTCCTCCTGATCGATAAAGGCCGTCTGAAGAACTTCGACGGCGATTTGAACGACTACCGCCAATGGCGTTTGGCACAGGAAAACGCCGCCGTCGCGCCCGCAGCATCCGCACAAAGCCAAAGCCGCAAAGACACCAAGCGCATCGAAGCGCAAATCCGTCAGGAAAAAGCCCGACGCGGCAAGCCGATACAGCAGAAAATAGACCGTGCCGAAAAAGAAATGGCGCAGCTTTCCGAAATTCAGACGGCATGTGAAGCATTTTTAGCACAAGAAGAAGCTTACTTCGAGGAAAACAAAGAAAAATTGCAGGACACCTTATCCGAGCTGGCAAAAGTCAAAACACAACTTGCCCAAATCGAAGAGGTTTGGCTGGCTTGCCAAGAAGAATTGGAACAGATTGAAACTGAAATCGAGAAACAGTTTGCCGAGCGATAAAGAAGCGCGGGCAGGGTGCTTATCTTTGCCTGCCAATAACGGTATAATTCGGGCGTTATCACCGCCTTTTACCGGTATAAACATCAGACTTTTTGCCGCCTTGGGTCTCCTGTCCCTTTCCGGCGCGGCGGCGCAAGCCTCCGTATACCATTGCAACTCAAATGGCAAAAGCGTATATACATCAGCCCCAGCAGGATTGTGCGCCGATGCGGATTTACCTAAAATCAGCAGCCATCAGGGAGGCGGATACCGCCTGAAAATTAAAAAACTCAGTTAAGAAGCCAAAATACACATAGAAAGTAAAAAGAAAAACAAAAAACCTGCCGGGAAAAAGAACAAGCAGGCTGCCAAAGCCCCGAAAGAAAATCAAAAGCAACCAACCGAAAAGAAAAGCCCGTAAAACGCCAAGAAAGCATTACAAAAAATACCAAAAAATCAAATGATTATCCGAAAATCAAGCACATTATGAAATCAAAACTCCTCTTAATCCTAATCAACTTTTCCCTGATTTCAAGCCCATTGGGTGCGAATGCGGCCAAAATCTACACCTGCACAATCAACGGAGAAACCGTTTACACCACCAAGCCGTCCAAAAGCTGCCACTCAACCGATTTGCCCCCAATCGGCAACTACAGCAGCGAACGCTATATCCCGCCCCAAACGCCCGAACCGGTATCATCACCGTCAAACGGCGGACAGGTTGTCAAATATAAAGCCCCGGTCAAAACAGTATCCAAGCCGGCAAAATCCAATACGCCGCCGCCGCAACAAGCACCCTCAAACAACAGCAGACGCTCCATTCTCGAAACAGAATTGAGCAACGAACGCAAAGCATTGGTTGAAGCCCAAAAAATGTTATCACAAGCACGTCTGGCAAAGGGCGGCAACATCAACCATCAAGAAATAAATGCATTACAAAGCAATGTATTGGACAGGCAGCAAAATATTCAAGCCCTGCAAAGGGAACTGGGGCGTATGTAAAGCCGTGTTTTCAAATCGACCGTTCCAAGGATTTGACAGAAGAAATGATGAAAAAGCAGCGGCATATCCTGTGTGTCGGCTGCCTGTATATTATATTGAAGGTCAACGTATTTCCCAATACCGGCTGGATGGAAGCGTCGAAAGGGATGCAGGGCATGTCGTTCAGTACCTTCGGATACGCGGATGCTCCGGGCTATACATTCAGCCGCATTGGCCATACTTTAATTTTCCTACTTGGAAAGACCACAGGGACACGTACAACTGTTTCCGATAGTTCGCATAATGTATATTATGTTAAATTATATATTTGTGCAAATAACTCCAAGGCATTAAGCTGTTGTTTGATGCTTTGCCAGTTTGGGAGAAAGTTGTCCATATGCGCCATAAAACGGGCGTTGCGATGGCGTTCGAGCAAATGGGTCAGTTCGTGGACGACGACGTATTAAGCGGTGCGGACACCCGAACCGCGATCCCCTAAATGTCTTGGTGGGAATTTAGGGGATTTTGGGGAATTTTGCAAAGGTCTCAAAACCCGCTCGCCTTATAGCCTGTCTGTGCTGCCATTTCAGCCTCCAAAACCCATATTTTCAAGGTGGGCATTGACTTTGCTTTGCCACTTTTCCACTTCTCGGGCAAGCTCGGCCATCGGGCTGCGGTAGCGGTCTTCCAGCGTGTTCAAGCGGCTGATAAGCTGCTGAATACTGTTTTCCAAGCGATTTTCGATTCGGCTTTGTAAATCGGCAAGCCATTTGTCTTGAACGGCAAGCTGCTTGATTTCGGCTTCGGAAAGTCGGCCAAATTGTTTGAATACGGCAAGGTTCAGGGCTTCGATTTGGGTTTTGACTGCGTCTTTCGCGGCTTTTTCCTGCGTCATCAGTGTTTGGGTGGTTTGTAAAACAGCCCGTTCGCCTTCTTCTATGCCGCTTTCTTCCAATGCGGTTTTCAGAAGTTTGGCGGAAAGTTTGCCTTTTGCATCCAATACGTCGTTCAGCGCACCCTCTTCGCCGCCGTGTTCTTCTATGTGGTTTTCCAATTCTTGGCTTAGGCGTTCCAGCTCGCTTTGTTTTTCTTCCAGCTTGGCGATGCCGTCTGAAAAGTAGCGGCGGGCAACCAGCTCGGGGGCGATGACTTCGCTGCGGTATTTTTTGCTGATGCGCTTGGTTTTGGCTTTGCCTTTTTTGTCGGTTTCGGTTTCCTCAAAGACGACGGTCAGGTTCGCGGCTTCATCGCTTTCTTTGGTGATTTCGGCCAGGTTTTTAACCGCCTTCCAGCCATCTTGGGCGATGAGATAAACATCGTCTTGCAGGGTTTCCGCCCAGTAGTCCGTCAGGATTTGGTAGAAATCGTATTCTTCAATCAGGCTGCCGGGTTTGAACGCGTCCAGCAGGCTTTCGCTCCATTTCCGGATAAGCCTGCCCGGTTGGATGGCGGCAAGGTCGTTTTGAGTGTGCCACGCGGCAAACTTTGCTAGGTGTCCGGCTTTGAAGGCGGCGTAATCGGGGTGCGCCAATATATGGGCTTTGATTTGGCTGCTTTCGATTTTATAGTGGATTAAATTTGGGGCTGTACTAGATTAGCCCTAAATTCCACACCAATCCCGCAGGATTTTAAGCTGTTGAGAGTGGGAAAGATTTGCAATCGATTCCGTTGTATAGTGGTAAAGTGGCCATCGTGTTCGGCAAACAACTCGTTTTTCATACGGCCTAAAACTTGCCAATAGGCTTCCAATGCGTCCATATCGTGCGCAGGTATGCCGCCATAAAGATAGATAGGCGGCGAGATTTTGCAGGTCTTCGACTTCTCCGCTGTCGATATAGCGAGGCAGATTAAGGTTGTAATCTTGTGCTGCGATTTCGCTTAAATGCACCATACGGCTGTAACGAGGTTTGTGAAAGTGTCGATGATTTTGTGAATGTCTTGCTCACGCAGACGGTTTTTGTTGCCGTCTTTAATGAAGCCGCGCGATGCGTCAATCATAAACACGCTGCCGCCGCTGATAACTTGGTTTGTTCCCTCTTCGGCAAATTGGGCGGTTTGGGCGTGTTCTTTGTCGATGACGATGATGCAGGCAGGAATGCCCGTGCCGTAAAACAGGTTGGCAGGCAGCCCGATAATGCCTTTAATAAGGTCAAGGTTAAGCAATTCCGTGCGAATACGCGCTTCGGCATTGCCGCGAAACAGCACACCGTGCGGAAGAATAATCGCACCTTTGCCGCTTGGTTTCAGGCTTTTGAGCAGATGCAGCAAAAAGGCGTAATCGCCGTTTTTTTCGGGCGGGATAAGGCGGATTGGCAACGGCAAAATCGAAGGTCTTAAGCCCGTCGTTTTCATCACGGAAAGACGAATCGGACAAGGTGTTCCCGGTGTTGATTTCGGCGGTTTCGTTGTTGTGCAAAATCATATTCATACGGGCAAGGGACGCGGTTGCCACATCTTTTTCCTGACCGTAAAGGCTGATTTGGCTGCCGGCTTGGGCGGCGGCTTTGAGCAACAGCGAACCCGAGCCGCAGGTCGGGTCATAAACGCTGGTGCTGGACGGCAATCTGCGCTGATTCCGATAATCTTCGCCATAATGCGGGAGACTTCGGCAGGCGTGTAAAACTGCCCTTTGGATTTGCCTGACTCGGTCGCAAAATGGCGCATCAGGTATTCGTAGGCATCACCTAACAAATCGTCGTCTTCGGCTTGGTTGGAAGAAAGGTTGAGCTTTTTAAAAATGCCGACAAGCCTGCTCAAACGGTCGATCATCTCCTTACCTTTACCCAGTTTGTCTTCGTCGTTGAAGTCGGTAACGTCGATCACGCCTTTTAAGTCGTTGGCTTCGGCAATTTGGGCGATAATCTTATTCAGGCGGTCGCCGATGTCGGCGGTGTTTTTGAGTTTGACGATGTCGTCAAAAGTCGTACCGGCGTGCAGCTCAATCATGCCGCCGCCGTACTTATGCTTATCAGAAACATATTTTAAAAACAATAGCGTAAGCACATAGTTCTTTATAAAGGCTCGCATCCATACCGCCGCGCAACTCGTCGCAGCCCGCCCAAAGTGATGCATAAAGCTGATTTTTTTTTGATTGCCATAAGGTTTTGCCTAATAAATGGAAATTACAAATCAAACGCGATTTTAACACGCCGGCGGCAACGGCTATATCGGCATTCACAGCTTCCAGTTTATCGGATCGATACCGTGCCGGCTCAAATAGCTGTTTGCCTGTGAAAAATGGCGGCAGCCGAAAAAACCGCGATATGCCGACAGAGGAGACGGATGCGGTGCGGTCAATATCAAATGATTTTGACTGTCTATCAGCCTCCCTTTTTGTTGTGCATACCCACCCCACAACATGAAGACAAGGTGCTTGCGGTGTGTCGCAAGCTGCCTGATAACGGTATCGGTAAAGCGTTCCCAGCCTAAAAGGGCGTGCGAATGCGCCTGTCCTGCACGCACCGTCAAAACCGTGTTCAGAAGCAATACGCCCTGCTCCGCCCACGCTGTCAGACAGCCGTGCGCGGGAATGGAAAAGCCTTCGATGTCGGTTTCCAACTCCTTGTAGATATTGAGTAAAGACGGCGGTATGCGGATACCCTGCCGGACGGAAAATGCCAAACCGTGCGCCTGCCCTGCCCCGTGATACGGATCTTGTCCGAGAATGACGGCTTTGACCCGGTCGAACGCTGTCAGGCGGAATGCGTTGAACACATCCGCCGCCGGCGGATAGATGATTTGTCCCGACAAACGTTCCTGCCTGACTGCATTTAAAATTTCCTGAAAATACGGCTGCTGTTTTTCGCCGCCGAGTGCATCGTGCCAAGTGTCCATATCTGCCCTATCCTTTCAAATTCGGCTATACTGCTGATATTGCGTTATTTTGTCAAACGACGCGCTTTGTGGGGAAATGTATGACTGTATGGTTTGTTGCCGCTGTTGCCGTCTTAATCATCGAATTATTGACGGGAACGGTTTATCTTTTGGTTGTCAGCGCGGCTTTGGCGGGTTCGGGCATTGCTTACGGGCTGACCGGCAGTACGCCTGCCGCCGTCTTGACCGCCGCTCTGCTTTCCGCGCTGGGTATTTGGTTCGTACACGCCAAAACCGCCGTTAGAAAAGTTGAAACGGATTCATATCAGGATTTGGATGCCGGACAATATGTCGAAATCCTCCGACACACAGGCGGCAACCGTTACGAAGTTTTTTATCGCGGTACGCACTGGCAGGCTCAAAATACGGGGCAAGAAGAGCTTGAACCAGGAACTCGCGCCCTCATTGTCCGCAAGGAAGGCAACCTTCTTATTATCACACACCCTTAACACTCGGAGGAATTATGGAATTTTTCATTATCTTGTTGGTAGCCGTCGCCGTTTTCGGTTTCAAATCCTTTGTTGTCATCCCACAACAGGAAGTCCACGTTGTCGAAAGGCTGGGGCGTTTCCATCGCGCCCTGACGGCCGGTTTGAATATTTTGATTCCCTTTATCGACCGCGTCGCCTACCGCCATTCGCTGAAAGAAATCCCTTTAGACGTACCCAGCCAGGTCTGCATCACGCGCGACAATACGCAGCTGACTGTTGACGGCATCATCTATTTCCAAGTAACCGACCCCAAACTCGCCTCATACGGTTCGAGCAACTACATTATGGCGATTACCCAGCTTGCCCAAACGACGCTGCGTTCCGTTATCGGGCGTATGGAGTTGGACAAAACGTTTGAAGAACGCGACGAAATCAACAGTACTGTTGTTGCGGCTTTGGACGAGGCGGCCGGGGCTTGGGGTGTGAAGGTTTTGCGTTATGAGATTAAAGACTTGGTTCCGCCGCAAGAAATCCTTCGCTCAATGCAGGCGCAAATTACTGCCGAACGCGAAAAACGCGCCCGTATCGCCGAATCCGAAGGTCGTAAAATCGAACAAATCAACCTTGCCAGTGGTCAGCGCGAAGCCGAAATCCAACAATCCGAAGGCGAGGCTCAGGCTGCGGTCAATGCGTCAAATGCCGAGAAAATCGCCCGCATCAACCGCGCCAAAGGTGAAGCGGAATCCTTGCGCCTTGTTGCCGAAGCCAATGCCGAAGCCATCCGTCAAATTGCCGCCGCCCTTCAAACCCAAGGCGGTGCGGATGCGGTCAATCTGAAGATTGCGGAACAATACGTCGCTGCGTTCAACAATCTTGCCAAAGAAAGCAATACGCTGATTATGCCCGCCAATGTTGCCGACATCGGCAGCCTGATTTCTGCCGGTATGAAAATTATCGACAGCAGCAAAACCGCCAAATAAGCCGTGATGAAAATGCCGTCTGAAGTCCAGTTTTCGGGGTTCAGACGGCATTTTTATTTAAACCCGGGCAAGGTTGTATTCCGCTTCAAATATAGTGGATTAACAAAAACCAGTACGGCGTTGCCCTATTTGTACTGTCTGCGGCTTCGTCGCCTTGTCCTGATTTTTGTTAATCCACTATATGTTTCGGAACCGCCTACCTGCCCCGGTAAAAACTGCCGGCAAAATATTTCTGCACGCCCTCGCGAAGCAAGACCAAGGTTACGGCGGCCAAAGGCAATCCCGCCAACATTCCGACAAAGCCCATCAGCTGCCCGAACGCCATCAGCGAAAAGATAACCCAAAACGGCGACAGCCCGATACGGTCTCCCACGATTTTCGGCGTAATGAAAAAACTTTCGAGAAACTGTCCTACGGCAAAAACCGCCCAAACCGATAGGATGCCGTTCCACGAACCGAACTGGAGCAAGGCGGCGACGGTGGCAAGCAGCAATCCCGTAAACGCCCCGAGATAAGGGACAAACACCAAAATACCGGCAAGCATACCGATGGCAAACCCCGAATCCAGCCCGACCAGCACCAATCCCAAACCGTAAACCAAGCCCATAATCAGCATTACCAGAAGCTGCCCGCGCAAAAATTCGCCCAATACCTCGTTCAAATTGCCTGTAATGCGCGTATAAGCACCGGCAAAACGCCTCGGAACCAGTTTGGCAATGCCGCACGACCACCGCTGCCAATCCAGCAGGAAATAGTAAAGCAGCAAGGGAAGCAGCAGCAGGTTGCCGATACTGCTGACAATATTGCCGCCCTGCCTCATCAAAACGGGAAACCACGCCTTAAGCGCGTTGCTCAACTCTCCCGTATGCGCCTGAAGCCACGCAATAATAGATGCCTGATCGATTTCCACATATCCGCCGATTGTATTTTTCAACCACGGCAGCAGCGTGTTCTGCATAAAACCGATTAATTGGGGCAGGCGCGATGCCAAATTGTTGAACTGCCCGACCAGCATAGGGACGATAATCAACAATAATGCCAACAACAAAATCAAGGAAAACACCATCACAGACATCGAAGCGGATGCACGGTTCAAACCCTTTTTCTGCAACCATTCGACCAAAGGGTCCAATACATACGCCAGCACCGCCGCAACCGCAAACGGAGTCAAAGTATCGCCGAGCGCGAAAACCAGCCAGACCAAGGCGGCAAACGCCGCACCGGCACCCATCCACGGCTTGATGCCCCGCCCTTTCCTCCGATACATAAAAACCACCCTTCTAAAAATAATATTGTGCGCCAGTATAGCAGAACCGCCGCGCCGTCAAAAAAGCCTCCGCCTTCCCGATAGCCTGTTATCGCGGTTTAGGCTAAAATAACGCACATCCGATGCCGTCTGAAAGGCAAACCCGCCTTCAGACGGCATACCGTACACGACAAGGCAGCACATCATGACCGAACAAAAAAACAAAACATCCCTCATCGAATTTCCCTGCACCTTCCCATTGAAAGTAATGGGCGCGGTGCATCCCGAGTTCGAGCAGGCGGTTTTAGACACCGTCCGCCTCCACGCCCCCGACACGCAGGCGCACCACATCACCACGCGTCCGAGCAGCAAAGGCAACTATACTGGCGCCACCGTACAGGTAAAGGTTGAAAACCAAGAACAATTGGACAACATCTACCGTGCGCTGACTTCGCACGAACTGGTCAAAGTGGTACTTTGAGATGAAAATCATACACAAAGGTTTGGTCGAATATCTGCCGACTTTTGAAGCGATGAAAACCTTTAATGCCGGACGGAATGCCGACACCGAAGACGAACTGTGGGTCGTCGAACACCCGCCCGTGTTCACACAAGGACTGGCGGGAAAACCCGAACACCTGCTGATTCGCGACGACATTCCCGTCGTCCAAATCGACCGGGGCGGGCAGATTACCTATCACGGGCCCGGGCAATTGGTCGTTTATACGATGATTGATTTCAAACGGCGCAAAACCAGTGTTAGAAACATCGTTTCCGCGCTTGAAAACAGCATCATCGCCACATTGGCAGAATACGGCATCGAAGCGGCGGCAGACCCCAAACGCCCCGGCGTTTATGTCGGAGAACGCAAAATCGCCTCACTGGGGCTGCGTATCAAAAACGGCTCCGTCTATCACGGGCTTGCGCTCAACGTCAATATGGATTTAAGCCCGTTTACCCACATCAACCCCTGCGGCTACGCCGGTATGGAAATGACGCAAATCGCGGATTTTGTCCAACCCTGCCCCACGCCGGACGAAGTCGCCGCCAAACTCACCGCACACCTTGAAACACAATTCACACCGAAAGCAGACAACAATGAGTGAAATCAAAACCGACGACCCCAAACGCGGCATCAAACTCAGAGGCGCGGACAAAACCGCGCGCATCCCCATCAAAGTCGTCCCCCTTCAGGAAAAACTGAAAAAGCCCGAATGGATACGCGCCAAACTCCCATCGCGCAAATTCTTTGAAATCAAAGACATTTTGCGCGAACAAAAGATGCACACCGTTTGCGAGGAAGCCTCCTGCCCCAACATCGGCGAATGCTTCAGCAAAGGCACGGCGACCTTCATGATTATGGGTGACATCTGCACCCGCCGCTGCCCGTTCTGCGACGTGGGACACGGTCGGCCCAATATGCTCGACCCCGACGAACCGAGAAACCTCGCCGAATCCGTCAAAGCCATGAACCTGCGTTACGTCGTCATCACCTCCGTCGACCGCGACGACCTGCGCGACGGCGGCGCACAGCATTTCGCCGACTGCATCAAAGCCATCCGCGAAACCAGCCCGAACACCAAAATCGAAATCCTCGTCCCCGACTTCCGAGGACGCTTGGACATCGCACTCAAAATCCTTGCCGAAACCCCGCCCGACGTGATGAACCACAACCTAGAAACCCATCCGAGCCTGTACAGAAAAGCCCGTCCCGGTGCCAATTATCAACATTCTTTAGACTTATTAAAACGTTATAAAGAAATGATGCCGCACATCCCGACCAAATCCGGCATCATGGTCGGCTTGGGCGAAACAGACGAAGACGTGCGTGAAATTATGCGCGATATGCGGGCGCACAATATCGAAATGATTACCATCGGACAGTACCTCCAGCCTTCAGACGGACACCTGCCCGTCCTGCGCTACGTTACGCCCGAGCAGTTCAAAATCTTTGAAAAAGAAGCATACGAACTGGGCTTCAGCAATGCCGCCATCGGCGCGATGGTACGTTCCAGCTACCACGCCGACGAACAGGCGGCGGAAGCCTTGAGGGAAAGCCACGGCGGTTGCGGGCATCATTAAACCCGGAACACCGCGCCAAAGTAAAAAGCGATTCCCTGCGCCTGCCGCGCCGTTTGGCGCAAGCCGCACCCGTGTTAGCCGCCTATGCCGTCTGAAAGCCCTTCAGACGGCATAATTTATTCCCAAAATCCGATAATCTTGTAAATTCTGACGCTATTTGCGACTTTATAACGCTAAATGACCGAGCAGATATGGATCAACAGCCGTTATTGAAATTGCCGAATTCCCACATAATAATTTGGCGAATGGATGGGTTAGGGAAGATTTTTTCCCAATTGAAAAATAACGATAACCTGTTTATTGAAGCCTATTTACGCCCGGTTAACTTTCATAGTAACTCTTTTGAATAAAAAGAAAACTTCAAAATAATCATCCCGACATACTTCTCACAATTAGCGTACAACATCTGATTATCAGGGTACGCTGTCAGTTTTTTATTGACAATTTAATTCAAATTTCCTATATTTTGTCCTTAACTATTCCTTACATTTCATTTAAGAAAACCCATCATGAACAAGCGATGCTACAAGGTTATCTTCAACAAGAAACGCAGTTGTATGATGGCTGTAGCAGAGAATGTTCATCGTGACGGCAAGAGTATGCAGGATAGTGAGGCGGCTTCGGTTCGAGTGACCGGTGCCGCTTCTGTTTCTTCTGCCCGGGCAGCCTTCGGTTTCCGTATGGCTGCCTTTTCTGTCATGTTGGCTTTGGGTGTTGCTGCGTTTTCCCCTGCCCCTGCTTCCGGCATCATTGCCGACAAATCCGCCCCTAAAAACCAACAAGCCGTTATTCTTCAGACAGCAAACGGTTTGCCGCAAGTCAATATTCAAACTCCGTCATCCCAAGGCGTTTCTGTTAACCGATTCAAGCAGTTCGATGTTGATGAAAAAGGCGTAATACTAAACAACAGCCGCAGCAATACGCAAACGCAACTCGGTGGATGGATTCAAGGCAATCCCCATCTGGCACGCGGCGAAGCGCGGGTAATTGTGAACCAGATTGACAGCAGTAATCCTTCGTTGTTGAACGGTTATATCGAAGTCGGCGGCAAACGCGCCGAAGTAGTCGTTGCCAATCCGTCGGGCATCCGTGTGAATGGCGGCGGATTGATTAATGCCGCTTCGGTTACGCTGACTTCGGGCGTTCCTGTTTTGAATAACGGCAATCTGACGGGCTTTGATGTTTCTTCGGGTAAAGTCGTGATTGGGGGCAAAGGTTTGGATACCTCTGATGCCGATTACACCCGTATCCTTAGTCGTGCTGCTGAAATCAATGCGGGCGTTTGGGGTAAAGATGTCAAGGTGGTTTCGGGTAAGAACAAATTGGATTTTGACGGCTCTCTTGCCAAAACAGCTTCTGCGCCATCTTCTTCGGATTCTGTTACTCCTACCGTTGCCATCGACACCGCCACACTGGGTGGGATGTACGCAGACAAAATCACTTTAATCAGCACCGACAACGGCGCCGTAATCCGCAACAAGGGTCGGATTTTTGCCGCAACAGGCGGCGTTACGTTAAGCGCAGACGGCAAATTGAGCAACAGCGGTTCGATTGATGCTGCCGAAATCACCATTTCCGCTCAAACCGTTGATAACCGCCAAGGCTTTATCCGCAGCGGCAAAGGCAGTGTATTGAAGGTTTCAGACGGCATAAATAATCAAGCAGGCTTAATCGGCTCGGCCGGTTTGCTGGATATTCGCGATACAGGCAAAAGCAGCCTGCATATCAATAACACAGACGGCACGATTATTGCGGGCAAAGATGTTTCCTTACAGGCAAAATCACTGGACAACGACGGCATATTAACCGCCGCACGCGATGTTTCCGTTTCTCTTCATGATGATTTTGCCGGCAAACGCGATATTGAAGCCGGACGCACACTCACGTTCTCCACCCAAGGCCGTCTGAAAAACACCCGCATCATACAGGCAGGCGATACCGTATCCCTGACCGCCGCCCAAATCGACAACACTGTCTCCGGTAAAATCCAATCCGGAAACCGCACCGGGTTAAACGGCAAAAACGGCATCACCAACAGGGGTTTAATCAACAGCAACGGTATAACGCTGCTGCAAACCGAAGCCAAGTCGGACAATGCCGGCACGGGCAGAATTTACGGCAGCCGTGTGGCAGTTGAGGCAGATACCTTGTTGAACCGGGAAGAAACGGTCAACGGCGAAACCAAAGCGGCGGTAATTGCAGCGCGGGAGCGGTTGGATATTGGAGCGCGGGAAATTGAGAACCGAGAGGCGGCATTATTGTCCAGCTCCGGCGATCTTCATATCGGTTCTGCATTGAATGGAAGCCGACAGGTGCAAGGAGCAAATACATCACTGCACAACCGCAGTGCGGCAATCGAATCATCAGGCAATATCCGTATCGCTACAAAAGATTTGCAGAATACCAATGAGCATCTGCGTTTCCATACGGAAGAAACCCATCGCGAACACCGTATCGAATATCAGGCGGAAGGCAGAACAGAACGCTATCCGGAAGGTTCTCAAAAAGAGTTGGGCTGGGAAATATTTGAAGATGAGTCTTTACATATGCGGACTCCGGACGGCAGCCCCCACTCTGTCTGGTACAAATACGATTACGAACGAATCACCGCCGAGAGCAAAATTACCGAATCCAAGCCCGGTCAAATCATCAGTGGCGGCAATTTGGTTTTAGATGCCGCCAAGCTGAAAAATCATAACAGCCGGATTATTGCCGGCGGCAGATTGATCGTCGGTACGCCCGAATCCGCATTGGACAATGATGAAACTTTGGGAACAAAAACCATAACCGATAAAGGGGACTTGCACCGTTACCACCGTCATCACAAGAAAGGGCGGGATTCTACGGGATACAGTCGGTCTCCCTACGAACCGGCCCCCGAAGTCAGCTCCATCCGTATGGGTATTTCAGCCTATAAAGGCTATGCGCCCCAACAGGCATCTGATATACCCGGCACTGTTGTACCCGTTGTTGCTGAAAACGGCATCCATCCTACATTTACTCTGCCGAACAGCAGCTTGTTTGCCATTGCGCCAAACAACAAAGGCTATTTGATTGAAACCGACCCTGCCTTTACCGACTACCGCAAATGGCTGGGCAGCGGCTATATGCTTGCCGCACTGCAACAAGACCCGAACCATATCCACAAGCGTTTGGGCGACGGCTATTACGAGCAGAAACTGGTAAACGAACAAATCGCCAAGCTGACAGGCTACCGCCGCTTGGACGGTTATACCAATGACGAAGAGCAATTCAAGGCTTTGATGGATAACGGCATTACCATAGCCAAAGAATTGCAGCTTACTCCGGGTATTGCCCTGTCTGCCGAACAGGTTGCCCGTCTGACTTCCGACATTGTTTGGCTGGAAAACGAGACCGTTACCCTGCCCGACGGGACAACTCAAACCGTATTGAAACCCAAAGTCTATGTCCGCGCACGCCCCAAAGATATGAACGGACAAGGGGCGTTGCTGTCCGGCAGCGTTGTTGATATCGGCAGCGGCGCCATTGAAAACCGGGGCGGCTTAATTGCCGGGCGCGAAGCACTAATTTTAAACGCACAGAATATTAAAAATCTGCAAGGTGATTTGCAGGGCAAAAACATCTTCGCCGCAGCAGGCAGCGACATTACGAATACCGGCAGCATCGGCGCAGAAAACGCCCTGCTGCTCAAAGCGAGTAACAATATAGAAAGCCGCAGCGAGACCCGCAGCAATCAGAATGAGCAAGGCTCGGTACGCAATATCGGCCGGGTGGCAGGCATTTATCTGACCGGCAGGCAGAATGGAAGCGTCTTGCTGGATGCAGGCAACAATATCGTCCTGACGGCTTCCGAATTGACCAATCAATCTGAAGACGGTCAAACCGTACTGAATGCCGGCGGCGACATCCGCTCGGATACGACGGGCATTTCCCGCAATCAGAACACTATCTTTGATTCCGACAACTATGTGATTCGCAAAGAACAAAACGAAGTCGGCAGCACCATCCGCACCCGGGGCAATCTCAGTCTGAATGCAAAAGGAGACATCCGTATCCGTGCAGCAGAGGTCGGCAGCGAACAAGGCCGTCTGAAACTGGCAGCCGGACGGGATATCAAAGTCGAAGCCGGCAAAGCCCATACCGAAACCGAAGATGCCCTGAAATACACCGGTAGAAGCGGGGGCGGCATCAAACAGAAGATGACCCGCCATCTCAAGAACCAAAACGGACAAGCCGTATCCGGCACGCTGGACGGCAAAGAAATCATTCTGGTTTCAGGACGCGATATTACCGTTACTGGCAGCAATATCATTGCAGACAACCATACCATTCTCTCGGCAAAAAACAATATCGTCCTTAAAGCAGCCGAAACACGCAGCCGCAGTGCCGAAATGAACAAAAAAGAAAAATCCGGACTGATGGGCAGCGGCGGCATCGGCTTTACGGCGGGCAGCAAAAAAGACACGCAAACCAACCGATCCGAGACCGTCAGCCACACAGAAAGCGTCGTCGGCAGCCTGAACGGCAATACCCTGATTTCGGCAGGAAAACATTACACCCAAACCGGTTCGACCATATCCTCGCCCCAAGGCGATGTCGGCATTTCCTCCGGAAAAATCAGCATCGATGCCGCACAAAACCGTTACAGCCAAGAGAGTAAGCAGGTTTACGAACAAAAAGGCGTAACCGTCGCCATTAGCGTTCCGGTTGTGAATACCGTAATGGGCGCGGTTGACGCCGTAAAAGCAGTCCAAACCGTCGGCAAAAGCAAAAACAGCCGGGTCAATGCCATGGCTGCTGCCAACGCCTTGAATAAAGGAGTAGATTCCGGCGTGGCACTCTATAATGCCGCCCGAAATCCCAAAAAAGCAGCCGGTCAGGGCATCAGTGTCTCCGTTACCTACGGCGAACAGAAGAACACCTCCGAAAGCCGCATCAAAGGCACGCAGGTGCAAGAGGGCAAAATCACCGGCGGCGGCAAAGTTTCCCTGACTGCTTCAGGCGCAGGCAAAGACTCCCGCATCACGATTACCGGCTCCGATGTGTACGGCGGCAAAGGAACACGCCTCAAAGCAGAAAATGCCGTTCAGATTGAAGCCGCCCGCCAAACGCATCAGGAACGCAGCGAAAACAAATCCGCAGGCTTTAATGCCGGAGTCGCCATCGCCATCAACAAAGGCATCAGTTTCGGCTTCACAGCCGGAGCAAACTACGGCAAAGGTTACGGCAACGGCGACGAAACCGCCTACCGCAACAGCCATATCGGCAGCAAAGACAGCCAAACCGCTATTGAAAGCGGTGGCGATACCGTCATCAAAGGCGGGCAGCTTAAAGGCAAAGGCGTTGGCGTAACGGCAGAGAGTCTGCATATCGAAAGTTTGCAGGATACCGCCGTGTTTAAAGGCAAACAGGAAAATGTTTCCGCCCAAGTTACGGTAGGCTACGGCTTTAGTGTCGGTGGCAGCTATAACCGCTCGAAAAGCAGCTCGGATTATGCATCCGTCAACGAGCAAAGCGGTATCTTTGCAGGAGGAGACGGCTATCGGATTCGCGTAAACGGCAAAACCGGATTGGTCGGCGCCGCTGTTGTTTCAGATGCCGACAAATCAAAAAACCTGCTGAAAACAAGCGAAATCTGGCATAAAGATATTCAAAACCATGCTTCGGCGGCTGCTTCCGCCTTGGGCTTGAGCGGCGGTTTTTCATACAGCCCGAAGCCTACCAGCGGACAGTATTCCACCAAAAAAGAAGCAGAAATCGGTAAAATCGGCGGCAAACCGGTCAGCCTGATGCGTTTTGACCAGGTTTCGGCGAAAGACGACGAGTTGAACGAAAAATATCGAAGTGAGCGTATTGAAAAAGGGGAAACCTTTAAAGAGGCAAATTTAAATCAAAACAACGCCGGCGGCTTGAAATTCGGTTTGAAGCAAAACGATATACACAGCAACGACAAATACGCCTTGGCAAAAATGGGTTTGGGCAATCTGTTGGGCAATGCCAAAGAATCAGAAAGCCGCCAATCCATTACCCGCTCCGTCATCAGTGAGGGAGATTGGCAAATTGCTTCCGCGCAGGGCAGGAAAAATATTGCCGGTATTGAAAAAGGCACTTCATCCGCACATAAGGCATTGGCAAAAGCAGACCGCGAAGGCTTGCTGAAAGAAGTCGAACTCAATAGGGATGTTGCCAAAGAGTTTATCAATGAGACGCTGATCGGCGGCATTGCAGACGAAGCCTACCGCAGCCAGTTTATTGCAGAACACCGCCTGATGACCTTTAAAATGGATGAAAACGGCGAGCCGATTGAAGATAAGCAGCTTGAAGAGGATATAAATAAACAGTTTGACAACTCAGTAAAGTTGAAAAAAGAATTTGCCTCATTTAAAGATTATTGGGAAGCCTATAAAGCCATTGGGGGAAATATCTACGAATTGCGCGAAGTATCCGACCAGGAACGGAAAAATCTGAAAACTGCCCGTTACACCGACCCGGAGACCGGCAAAACCGTTGAAAAAATCGTTGTCGGCGTCAACGGCATTTTCAATAATATACAAGCAGCCGCCAAATTTGCCGCCCAACAATATGTGGGGCGTTTCAATCCCGAGAAAAACCGATATGAACGCACCTATGAAAATGTTTATTTCCTGCACAATCCGGAAACCAATGGGCGGGGCTTTTCAAAATTGCCCGAAATCGCCGTTGCGGCCTTTCATAAAATGCTCGAAGGGGCAAAAATAGGCAATAAGACCGTTATCGGCTTGAGCAATTCAGGCTTGGCTTTAGGCAATATCATGGAAGACTACGGGAAGGATAAAAACGGCCTGTTTGTCGGCTCGCACAGCCGTGGAACCCTGGTGGTCGACAATGTACTCAATACCTTGAATACCCAAGCCAATCGGGATAAGAAAATTTTATCCAATACCGAACTGAAAATGGTCGGCCCTGCCGCCAACGTTGTCCGGGCAGATAAAAGGCTGTTTCAACTGCAGCAGGGGGTAACGACACCCAGAACGGCAGATTTCGCCCGTCAGTCCATCCAAATAGAAAACCACGAATTAGACCTTATCGGCATGCTGATTGGCAGAAATCCGGCAACAGTCGGAACCAATACCCGGCAAAAAAGCCAATGGCAGGCTATAAGGGATATTATAGGGGATTACACCTCGCCGCATAATTGCTACGGTATGGCTAATAAACAATGTGTAACAGATGGTTATCGAGACCCTGAAAATAAACAAACCCAAAGTCCGACAGGTGTATTTGAAAGAGGAGTGTCCAACGAAATCGAAATTATGTACCGTCCTGTACGCATTTATGATCTGCAACATCCGAAAGGAAAAACAAAATGAAATATATCGTATCAATCTCTCTGGCTATGGGATTGGCTGCCTGTTCGTTTGGGGGATTCAAACCTCCGCCCGATGACTCGGCATTTTGGAGATTGACAAATTACGCCAAACTTTATCCGGGATTAACCTCAGCGACACTTGACCAATACCCACCTGAAGAGAGACGAAGACAACTGCATGATTCTTTTGCTAGAGAAAAAAAAGACTGGAAAGAGTGCGGCTATGACCCAATAGGTGGGGGCGGTGGGAGTGAAGCAGATGCCTGCATGAGAAAAAGAGGTTGGTATCGTGTAGGTAACGACATTTATCCCGAAAACAAAAAATACGAATGGCCTCGAGAAGAAGGAAAAACAAAATGAAATATATCGTATCAATCTCTCTGGCTATGGGATTGGCTGCCTGTTCGTTTGGGGGATTTAAACCAAATCCGTGGGACGCCGCGTCATTTTGGGAATTGAAAAATTACGCCAATCCCTATCCGGGATCAGCCTCGGCGGCACTTGACCAATATCCATCGAAAGCAAGACGAAGGCAACTGAAAGACATGCAAGAGTGCGGCTATGACCCAATAGACGGCGGAAAGTCTGAAGCAGATGCCTGCCTGAGGAAAAAAGGCTGGTGTCGTAAGGGTTTCGACCCTTATCCCGAAAACAAAAAATACGAATGGCCTCGAGAAGAAGGAAAAACAAAATGAAATATATCGTATCAATCTCTCTGGCTATGGGATTGGCTGCCTGTTCGTTTGGGGGATTCAAACCTCCGCCCGATGACTCGGTATACTGGAAGTATTCCCGTATAGAACAAGAATATCCGGCAATGATGAGTAAAAATATCAATTTACGCATATATTCTTATGAAGAATATAGCAAACAAATAGATGATCTTTTTGCTAAGGAAAAAAAGACTGGAAAGAGTGCGGCTATGACCCAATAGGTGGGGGAGGAGGAAGTAAAGCAGATGCCTGCATGAGAAAAAGAGGTTGGTATCGTGTAGGTGACGACATTTATCCCGAAAACAAAAAATACGAATGGCCTCGAGAGAACTGAAACAAGGCTGCCTGAAGGGAAACTTTCAGGCAGCCTTGTTTTATTGTTTCGACAACGCTGGAAACCTCATAATCCGTTTTCCTTTTTCACTCCCCCGGTGGTACAGCCACCTTATTTCACGTTTCGGAAACAGATGCACCAGAATTCTTTTCATCATACGGCTGTCGCCGAAAGGTGCGAACCAGTTGATAAGCCACATTCTGTTTCCACTGCACCAGTTTTCCGAGTGGCGCAGAACATCATTGGATTGGAGATATTGCCATTCGGTTTCTTCATCGAAATAAGCCCAAGTGCAGTAGGCGACGGGGTGTCCGTTGCTGCTGAACAAGGCAAATTGCCCGTTTTTCAATACCGGCAAGATATTGACGGCGGCTTCTTGTACGCCGGCATGCTGATAAATAGGCGAAACTGCCCACAACCATACCAAAGCGCCGAATGCTTCGGTTTCATTGAATGTTTCCTGCGGGAACAGTTCCGGCGAAATAATATCGATATTTTCTATCTTCATGATTTTAAATTTAAGTTTTAATAAGGTTTGGAATAAATAGCGGATATTGACCCCGGCAGCCGCGCGCTTCGTCCTAAAATACCGGGCTTCTTCAAAGCCCCTGCCGCAAACACATCATACGACAGATTGCCCTTCGCATTAAACACACCTTCAAACCGACAGCCGCTCCAAGCAGCGTCTGTCCGGGCAGGCATGCCGTCTGAAAGCCCCTCAGACGGCATAATTTATTCCCAAAATCCGATAATCTCAAAAGAATCTGTCGGTTAATGAGAACGATTCATTATAAATTTTGATAAAAAACCGTGCTCTATTTGTTTTTTGCTATGGTTAATAAGTGTAAATGTTCTTTATGGATGAGATGGATTCTTAGTTTTAGCAGCAAAAAAACCGATAAGAAACAGCATACTGATTTGGAAGGCATCGGGGAATACGCCCTATTTCTTTTGATAATTGTTTGTATTTTAAATAGAAAATTTGTCATGCCGACAGCTTTTGCATACAATGCACGCATCCCGAATAGCGACACAGATGCTGTTCAGACATACCGAAAACCAAGTTACAGAAAGAGAGATATTATGCAAGGCAATCAAGCTGTTGTTGATTATATGAACGAATTGCTGTCTGGCGAGCTGGCGGCACGCGACCAATACTTTATCCACTCCCGCCTCTACTCCGAATGGGGCTACACCAAACTTTTTGAACGTCTCAACCACGAGATGGAAGAAGAAACCACACACGCCGAAGACTTCATCCGCCGCATCCTGATGCTGGGCGGTACGCCGAAAATGGCACGCGCCGAACTGAATATCGGCACGGACGTGGTTTCCTGCCTCAAAGCCGACCTGCAAACCGAATATGAAGTACGTGATGCGTTGAAAAAAGGCATCAAACTGTGCGAAGAGGCTCAAGACTATGTTACGCGCGACCTGATGGTTGCCCAACTGAAAGATACCGAAGAAGACCACGCCCACTGGCTGGAACAGCAGCTTCGCCTGATCGAGTTAATTGGCGAAGGCAACTACTACCAAAGCCAACTGTAATCCGTATTCGGAATAAAAGGAGTCCGTATGAAAGGCGACCGTTTGGTTATCCGCGAGCTGAACAAAAACTTAGGCTTGCTGCTGGTAACCATCAACCAATATTTCCTTCACGCCCGTATTTTGAAAAACTGGGGCTTTGAAGAACTGGGCGAACATTTCTTCAAACAGTCCATCGTTGAAATGAAAGCTGCCGACGATTTGATCGAGCGCATTCTGTTCCTCGAAGGTCTGCCGAACCTGCAAGAACTGGGCAAGCTTCTGATTGGCGAGTCCACCGAAGAAATCATCGCCTGCGATTTGACCAAAGAACAGGAAAAACACGAAGCCCTGCTTGCCGCCATCGCCACAGCAGAAGCGCAACAGGATTACGTCAGCCGCGATTTGTTGGAAAAACAAAAAGACACCAACGAAGAACATATAGACTGGCTGGAGACCCAGCAAGAGCTTATCGGCAAAATCGGTCTGCCGAACTACCTGCAAACAGCGGCGCAAGAGGACTAAAACACAAACCACTGCCAAATACAGCAGTCCCCCGCACCATCAGACGGCATATCCGTATAAACGGATATGCCGTTTTTCTTTTTCGGTTTGCGAATAAAATCTAAATTGATTTGAATCAATACCTGATAAGGGTTTTTGTTTGATAATACCGATATGAAATTCAGGGTGCTTGTTTGCTGTTTCCCAATCTGTCTTGATTTTATCTCTTTCCTCTTGATGTGTGTGTGTTTGGGTGTGGCTGCCGCCACCCCTTTTTTTTGGCTTTTATGTGAAGTAAAATCCGTAACAGCAAATGCTTAACTTTAACCATTTATCTGGAAGCAAATGATGGGCAACAAATTGACTCTGCCTGCCGAACTGCCTGACGAACAGGATTTGCGGGCGGTATTGGCATACAATATGCGGCTTTTCCGCGTGAACAAGGGTTGGTCGCAAGAAGAATTGGCGCGGCAATGCGGTTTGGACAGGACTTATGTGTCGGCAGTCGAGCGCAAACGCTGGAACATCGCCCTGTCGAATATCGAAAAAATGGCGGCGGCTTTGGGCGTGGCGGCGTATCAGTTGCTGCTGCCGCCGCAGGAACGGTTGAAGCTGATGACCAATTCCGCCGATACCCGACAAATGCCGTCTGAAAGCGGTATTTGACCGCCGAACCATCCGCCTCCCTTTTTCCCGCCAATCGAAAGAATAAAAATGCCTGCAAACCTGTCTTCAGCACTGGAAACCTTCAAACAGCAGCGCGATGCCGCCGAAGCGCATTATTTGAAAGCCAACCGCGTGTCGGTATTTTTCAGAGAATACACGGCGGCAGTCGAAACCTTACTGGCGGCATTGTGGGCAGAGTATTTTCAAAACAGCGCGTTATGCCTGATGGCGGTAGGCGGCTTCGGACGCGGCGAACTGTATCCCTGTTCGGATGTGGATTTGGCGGTTGTCTCCCCTGCCCCGCTTTCAGACGGCATTCAGGAACAGATTGCCCGGTTTGTTCAAACCCTGTGGGACTGCAAACTGATGCCGTCTGTAAAAAGCGGCAGCGTTGATGAACTATGTGAAAGCGTGCGCAATGATATTACGGGGGACACAGCGTTTTTAGAGGCTAGGTTTTTGTTTGGCAACCGCCAAACGGTGGATAAACTGGCGGAAAAAATGAACGCGCAGCGCAATGTGGCGGCGTTTGTCGAGGCAAAACTGGTGGAGATGGAACACCGCCACGCCAAATCGCAAGGTTCGGGGGCAGTATTGGAGCCGAATATCAAAAGCTGTCCGGGCGGTCTGCGCGATATCCACACCCTGCTTTGGATAGCGAAGGCGCAAGGCTTGGCGACCGACCTGCCCGACCTGCTCAAACAGCGGATTTTGACGCGTGCCGAAGCCGGTATGCTTTCGCACGGCTACCGCCGCCTCGCCCACATCCGCATCCATCTGCATTTAAACGCCAAGCGCGCCGAAGACCGCCTGCTGTTCGATTTGCAGCCGCAAGTCGCCGAAAGCATGGGTTATGAAGGCTTGAACCTCCGCCGCCAAAGCGAAGAACTGATGCGCGTGTTTTACCGCGCGATTAAAACCGTCAAACAACTGGGCGGCATCCTCACGCCTATGCTGCAAAGCCGCGTTTCCTCCACCCCGTTGCGCGTTACCCTGCGGATTGACGACGACTACATCCAAGTCAACAACCAAATCGCCGCGCGGCACACCGATATTTTTTTCAGACGGCCCGAACACATTTTCAAAATCGTCGAAATCATGCAGCAGCGCAACGACATTACCGCGCTCGAACCGCAAACCCTGCGCGCCTGGTGGGGCGCGACGCGCAAAATCAACCGCAGCTTCTACCAAAATCCCGAAAACCGCCGCCGCTTCGCCGGTTTTTTCCGCAACGGCAACGGGCTGACCCAGACCCTGCGCTTTCTCAACCTCTACGGCGTGTTGGGCCGCTACCTGCCCGCGTGGGAAAAAATCATCGGCCTGCTCCAACACGACCTGTTCCACATCTATCCCGTGGACGACCACATCCTCACCGTCGTCCGCAACGTCCGCCGCCTTGCCTTGGATATGCACAGCCACGAGCTGCCCTACGCCTCTGCACTGATGCAGTCCTTTGAAAAACAAGACATCCTCTACCTTGCCGCCTTTTTCCATGACATCGCCAAAGGACGCGGCGGCGACCATGCCATACAAGGCATCGCAGACGCGCGCCAATTTGCCGCTGACCACTTCCTGACCGGAGAAGAAAGCGACCTGCTCGCCTGGCTGGTCGAAAACCACCTGCTGATGTCTGCCGTCGCCCAAAAAGAAGACATCCAAGACCCCAGCGTACTCGATGCCTTCTGCAAACGCGTGCAAACCCACGAACGCCTCAGCGCGCTCTACCTTCTGACCATTTCCGACATACGCGGCACCAATCCCAAGCTGTGGAACGCATGGCGCGCCAGCCTGCTGGAAAGCCTCTTCCATGCCGCCGGACGCTACCTTACAGGCAACGGCGGCAACCCGCACACCCTCTTCGGCCGCCGCCGGCAGGAAGCCGCCGACTTACTCACCCGCGCCGCCGTCCCCGAAAAACAGCAGAAAAAACTATGGAACGCGCTCGGTTCCGCCTACTTCGCCCGCCACCAGTCCCGCGAAATCCTGTGGCACGCCGCCAACCTAGTCCACGACTTTGAAACCCCCATCGTCCGCAGCCGCATCCTGCCCAAAAGCGACAGCTTTCAAGTCATGGTTTTCATGCCCAACGGCCCGCGCCTGTTCGCCCGCCTCTGCCGCATCTTCAGCCGCCACGGCTTCGACATCCTCGCCGCCCGCGCCTTCATCACCGAACACGACTACATCCTCGACACCTTCATCGTGCAAATCCCCTCGCAGCACGCCCCCGAAGACTACCCCGACATCCAAAGCGCGCTCGAAGCCGAACTCAACAGCTTTATCCACGGACACACCGTTGCCGAAACCCAAAGCCGCAGCCGCCGCATCAGCCGCCGCAGCCGCTATATGCCGATCGCACCGAGCATCACCATCACCCCCGAAGAAGACTATCCCGACTGGTATTCCGTCGAAATCACCGCCGTCAACCGCCCCTTCCTGCTCGCCGATATGGCGGAAGTCTTTTTCGCCCACAACGTCAGCCTGCGCTATGCCAAAATCTCCACACTGGATGAACGCGCCGAAGACAGTTTTACCGTTTTTAGCCCCGACCTGAAAAACCCAAAAATCCAGTCCTCATTGAAGCAGACGCTGCTGGAACAATTATCATAACGCCCGCCTTCAGACGGCATTCCGCCGCCACGCCGTATGCCGTCTGAAAGCGGGGGATATTGTAAATAATTTATTAATATAAGGATTTATATGAATATTATTATGGACTCAACAAGAAAATTTGGGATTTTATGGGAAGAAAACTCTGAATGTAATGGTTTTATTTATGGAAAAATTCAGATAATAATAGGAGAGAATATATATCCTAAGATATGCCCATATGGATATTTTACGCTAAATGCAGTTTTTAATAGTTTGAAGTCATCCTTTGAAGAGAAGTATTATGCAGGTGGAAACAATGGTTTAGATTTTGGAGAGCAACTATTTGATATAGATAAATATAATTCTCTGGAATTATGCAATATATTTTCTATTGATACTACATATATGAGTGGAGGGGGTAATTGTGAAATAGATTGTTTAGTATTAGAAATGGGATATTCTGGTGAGGAAGAGAGACTTTTTTATAGTTTTGACAATGGGAAAAACTTTAAAGAAATCAGGTATAAGAAAGGTACAGTTGAATCTGTTATTTTTCAATTGAATCTATAATATATGGGGCTGTAACTAGATTAGCAGATATGTTACCCTCGAAATATTAAGATAATATACTGAAAATTAAAGGAAAAAATAAATAAAGAACTACTCCGTTTTTTTGTGCTGGAAGTTACCGCCCGATATAGGGCTTCAATAACTGAGCCACTTACCAAAAATTAGAAAAAAGCTTTTCCTGAAATTGAAAGAACGGGAGCAACAGTGGTCGGCAAAGGAAAACCGAGCTATTCAAAGGGGACCAAAATTAAACCTGATAAACTGTCAAGCCGCCGGTAACGTGCTATAATGCCGTGCATCTTGCACAAACTGAAAGACCGAGCATTATGCGTATCGTAGAAAAAGCCTATACTTTCGACGATGTTTTGTTGGTTCCCGCACATTCGACCGTGCTGCCGCGAGACGTTAAACTTCAAACCAAGCTCACCCGCGAAATCACACTCAACCTCCCCCTGCTTTCCGCCGCGATGGACACTGTTACCGAGGCGCGCCTCGCCATTTCGATGGCACAAGAAGGCGGCATCGGCATCATCCATAAAAACATGCCGCCCGAAATGCAGGCGCGCGCCGTTTCCAAAGTGAAACGCCACGAAAGCGGCGTGGTCAAAGACCCCGTAACCGTTGCACCGACAACGCTCATCCGCGAAGTCTTGGAAATGCGTGCGCAGCGCAAACGCAAAATGTCCGGCCTGCCCGTCGTTGAAAACGGCAAAGTCGTCGGCATCGTAACCAACCGCGACCTGCGTTTTGAAAACCGCGTCGATTTGCCCGTTTCCGCCATTATGACCCCGCGCGAACGTCTGGTTACCGTCCCCGAAGGCACAAGCATAGACGAAGCGCGCGAACTGATGCACACGCACAAAGTCGAGCGCGTTTTGGTTCTGAACGAAAAAGACGAACTCAAAGGTCTGATTACCGTCAAAGATATTTTAAAAACCACCGAGTTTCCCAATGCCAACAAAGACTCCGAAGGCCGTCTGCGCGTCGGTGCGGCAGTCGGCACCGGCGGCGACACCGAAGAGCGCGTCAAAGCCTTGGTTGAGGCCGGCGTGGACGTGATTGTCGTCGATACCGCCCACGGGCACAGCCAAGGCGTGATCGACCGCGTGCGTTGGGTCAAAGAAACCTATCCGCACATCCAAGTCATCGGCGGCAACATCGCCACTGCCAAAGCCGCTTTGGATTTGGTCGCCGCCGGCGCGGATGCCGTCAAAGTCGGTATCGGTCCGGGATCGATTTGCACCACCCGTATCGTGGCAGGTGTCGGCGTGCCGCAACTGACCGCCATTCACAACGTTGCCGAAGCCCTCAAAGGCACGGGCGTTCCGCTGATTGCCGATGGCGGCATCCGCTTCTCCGGCGACATCGCCAAAGCCCTCGCCGCAGGCGCGTACAGCGTCATGCTCGGCGGTATGTTTGCAGGCACGGAAGAAGCGCCGGGCGAAATCGAACTCTACCAAGGCCGCTCATACAAATCCTATCGCGGTATGGGTTCCTTGGGCGCGATGAGCCAAGGTTCTGCCGACCGCTACTTCCAAGACAAAACCGACAGCACCGACAAATACGTCCCCGAAGGCATCGAAGGCCGCGTTCCTTACAAAGGCCCGATTGTGAACATCATCCACCAACTGACCGGCGGACTGCGCTCCAGCATGGGGTATTTGGGTTGCGCCAATATTGCCGAAATGCACGAAAAAGCAGAATTTGTGGAAATCACTTCCGCAGGTATGAGCGAATCGCACGTTCACGACGTTCAAATTACCAAAGAAGCACCGAACTACCATCGCTGATTTGAACAGCCTTTTCAAGGAAAAATGCCGTCTGAAACCTGATTTTCGGGTTTCAGACGGCATTTTTTGTCCGTTCAAGGCAAGCCGCACGGGCTGATTGCGCGGACGGGCAAAGCAATTCGGACGGACACGCCGAAAGAATGAAAATGCCGTCTGAACGCCGTTTGCGCCCCGTCTGCCGAATACCGCCGGCCTTTAAAACGGCGGTGGAAATAAACGCAATCTTTCAATACGGGCGTTTCAATTTGCTGGAAATAACGCTCCGTCCGCCCACATCAAAAAATCGGGTGGAGGCTTCGGGAAAATATGCCCCGCCTCCTCAAGCCACCCCGTCAGCATTATGATTTGCCTTTCCGTTTTTTTACCTTAATCGGAACCGGTTTCTTTGCCTTTTTCCTCGATTCTGCGGCGGCAGACGCGCCCCTTCCCCTTACTTTGCCGCCTCGGGCTGTTTTTTTCTCGGCGGCGGTTTTCGGCTTCCCTTTCCCCGCCGTCCCTGCCGGTTTGGCAGACGCGGATGATTTAACTTTCCGCCCCCTGCCGCTCCCCCCGGCAATCAGGACAAAATCGATTTTTCCGTCATCCAAATCGGCACGGGCGACCCGGACGGCAACCCTGTCCCCCATGTTGAAACGGATGCCGCTGCGTTCGCCTTCGATTGCCATGATTTCGGGGCGGAAGTTGAAATAGTCTTCGCCCAAATCGCTGATATGCACCAAGCCGTCAATGTGGATGCCGTCCAGTGTTACAAAGATACCAAAACTGGTCATGCCGGAGATTTTACCTTCGAATACTTCGCCGACCTTATCGCGCATATAATAGGTTTTCAGCCAGTTTTCCACGTCGCGGCTGGCGTCGTCGGCACGGCGCTCACAGAACGAGGTATGCACGCCCAAAGCCTGCCAGCTTTTTTTTGGCGTGTAGGTTTGCTGATTCAACACGGCTTTGATGGCGCGGTGTACGGTCAGGTCGGGATAGCGGCGGATGGGCGAGGTGAAGTGGGCGTATGCTTCGTAGGCAAGACCAAAGTGTCCGTCGCAATGCGGTTCGTAAACCGCCTGCTGCATGGAGCGCAACATCATGACTTGCAGCAATTCGGCATCAGGTCTGCCTTTGAATTGTTCGACAAGCGCGGCATAGTCTTTCGGCGACGGGTTGTCGCCGCCGCCAAGTTGAAGCCCCAACAGACCGAGCTGCTCGCGCAGGGTGGCGAGTTTTTCGGGCGTGGGGCCCAAATGGTTGCGGAACAAAGCCGTATGCTTGTTTTTCAACAGGAAATCCGCTGCGCAAACATTCGCCGCCAGCATACATTCTTCAATCAGCTTGTGGGCATCGTTGCGGACAACGGGGACGATTTTTTCGATTTTGCCGTTGTCATCGAAAATCATCTGGGTTTCGACGCTTTCAAACTCCACCGCGCCGCGTTCGAAACGCTTTTTCTGAAGGATTTTGAAGAGTTTGTAAAGGGTGTCGATTTGGGCTTTGTACGGATGGTCGATGCCGTCTGAAATCCATTTCCAAACTTGGTTGTAGGTCAGGCGGGCATGAGAGCGCATTACGGCGGGGTAGAAGCGGTATTCTTTGATATTGCCCGCATAGGTAACGACCATATCGCACACCATACACAAACGCTCGACATCGGGATTGAGCGAGCAAATGCCGTTAGACAGGTTTTCCGGCAGCATCGGAATCACACGGCGCGGGAAATATACGCTGGTACTGCGTTCTTGAGCATCTGCATCAATCACATCGTCAGGGCGGACATAATGGCTGACATCCGCAATCGCCACGACCAGACGGTAATTGCGTCCGACTTTTTCGGCAAACACCGCGTCGTCGAAATCGCGCGCCGTTTCGCCGTCTATCGTTACCAAAGGCAGGTCGCGCAAATCGACGCGGCCTTTCAAATCGCTTTTGCGTACATGGACGGGAATTTTTTTCGCAGCTTTGGCACACGCTTCACTGAATTGGTGCGGCAAATGATGCTTGCGCACGGCAATTTCAATCTCCATGCCGCTGTCGGCATAATCGCCCAAAACTTCGATGATTTTTGCCACTGCCGGCCGGTTTTGCTCAGGATAAACCTCAATTTCGCCGACGATGACCTGACCGGATTCAGGTTTGAAACGCGCCACGCCGTCCGGTTCCAATACGATGCTTTGGTTCAGACGCTTGTCTTCCGGCTCCAAAATCGCCACGCCCCTATCCATATAGAAACGGCCGACCACTTTGCTTTGCGCGCGTTCGACAATATCCAGAACTGTCCCTTCGCGGCGGCCCCTACGGTCCATGCCGGCAGGACGAACAGTGACAATATCGCCGTGCATAATGCCGCGCATCTGGCGTTCATACAAAACAAAATCACCGTCTTTGGCGGGCGTGAGCGGCACGGCAAAACCGAAACCGTCCTTATGCGCCTCGACGCGGCATTTGACCAAATCCAATTTGTCCGCCGCGCAAACCGCGCCCCGACGGTTGATTAAAACCTGACCGTCCCGCGCCATCGCCTTCAGACGGCGTTCAAAAAAGACATACTCGTCTTCCGTAATCGACAGCTCGCGCGCAAGCGATTCGATTTTTGAAGGCACACCTTTGCGCTCCAACAATTCGATTATCCATTCCCGACTGGGCAAAGGATGTTCATAACGCTGTTTTTCACGACTTAAAAACGGGTCTTTTTCCCGTAAATTTAAAGATTTAATATTTTTATTCATTTGGACTGTTGACATTCTCTTTATGAACTATATAATAGCGACTTCTTTGCGGCAGGACACTGTACCGCAAAACAGCAAATAAAGCAAAGCCCGGGTGGCGGAATTGGTAGACGCGCTAGCTTCAGGTGCTAGTATCCTCACGGGTGTGGAAGTTCGAGTCTTCTCCCGGGCACCAAATCAAATGCTTTGCTTTATTTCAATATTTAGATTGCCCGGGTGGCGGAATTGGTAGACGCGCCAGCTTCAGGTGCTGGTATCCTCATGGGTGTGGAAGTTCGAGTCTTCTCCCGGGCACCAAATAATAAATTATCCCGATTGGGATAATTTCCGCCATTAGAGAGGTGGATGAGTGGTTTAAGTCGCACGCCTGGAAAGCGTGTATACGTGAATAGCGTATCGAGGGTTCGAATCCCTTCCTCTCTGCCAAATACAAATCCCAAACTTTTACGGTTTGGGATTTTTTATTATTCAAACAATAATTTCATTGGGAAAACCCGTTATTGTCTATAATCGTCATCAACCGCTTACAACTATCCGTTACCGTTTTTTGTGGTATGTTTTGCGGTATGTTTTACCCTCTTCCTCAGCCTGTAAGGACTCAAAAGGCGTATTCCTTCAAACGGCATTGTTCGACATGCTGCCGGGAAGCCGAACCCGATACCGAAACGCGACGGGGCGATATACCGCTGGAAAAATGGCGGCAGTTTCTTGATTGGGTAGGAAAAACGCCGTCTGAAACAGCTTCAAGAAGCCGCAAAGCCCGTCCGAATAAAAAATGCCGTCTGAAATTTTTCAGACGGCATCGCGTATCATTTAAACATTAATCCAGTAAACATCAATCCAGCTTTTTAAAGTGGCGGCGGCGTTCCAATTCGCTCAAGTAACGCTTGCGCAGACGGATGGATTGCGGCGTGATTTCAACGAGTTCGTCATCGTCGATAAACTCAACCGCACCTTCCAGCGTCAGCTTGATTGGCGTGGTCAGGCGAACGGCTTCGTCGGTACCGCTGGCACGGATGTTGGTAAGTTTTTTGCCTTTGAGCGGGTTGACCACCAAATCGTTGTCGCGACTGTGGATGCCGATAATCATGCCTTCGTAGATTTTGTCGTTGGGCGATACGAACATACGGCCGCGGTCTTCCAGATTCCACAAGGCGTAAGCGACTGCCTCGCCCTGCTCTTGGGACACCAGCACGCCGTTGTGGCGGCCGGGCATATCGGGTTTGACGGGCGCGTAATCGTCGAACACGTGGCTCATCAGCCCGACCCCGCGCGTCAGGGTCATAAATTCGCCTTGGAAACCGATCAAGCCGCGCGCTGGAATATGGTATTCGAGGCGGGTGCGTCCGTTGCCGTCGCTTTCCATATTAGTCAGTTCGCCACGGCGGCGGCCGAGTTCTTCCATTACCGCGCCTTGGTTGTCGTCGGGTACATCCACGGTCAGGTTTTCATACGGTTCGCATTTTTGACCGTCGATGTCGCGGTACACGACGCGCGGTTTGCCGACGGCGAGTTCGTAGCCTTCGCGGCGCATGTTTTCCAGCAAAATGGTCAGGTGCAGCTCGCCGCGCCCGGATACGCGGAACACGTCGGCATCGGCGGTATCTTCCACGCGCAGGGCGACGTTGGTCAGCAATTCTTTTTGCAGGCGGTCGCGGATTTGGCGGCTGGTTACGAATTTGCCTTCCGTACCCGCCAGCGGGCTGGTGTTGACCATAAAGTCCATCGTCAGCGTCGGTTCGTCCACGCTCAACATCGGTAGGCCTTTGGGATTGTCTTTGTCGGTGATGGTTACGCCGATACCGATGTCTTCGATACCGGAAATAATCACGATGTCGCCGGCTTCGGCTTCTTCAAGCGGCACGCGTTCCAAACCTTTGAAACCCAAAAGCTGGTTGATGCGGCCTTGGGCGATTTGCTGATCGTGGTTCATGACGGCAACGGTTTGGCCGGGTTTGATGCGTCCGTTCAAGATACGACCGATACCGAGGCGGCCGGTGTAGTTGTCGTAGTCGAGTTGGGAAATTTGCAGTTGCAGCGTTTCGTCCGCGCTGCCGCTCGGTGCAGGCGTATATTTTAAGATAGTATCGAACAGCGGACGCATGTCGTTGCTCTCGTCGGTTTCTTCCAATTTGGCGAAACCGCTCAACCCTGAAGCGTAAACAATCGGGAAATCCAACTGCTCGTCGGTCGCGCCCAAGTTGTCGAACAGCTCGAAAGTTTGGTCGATAACCCAGCTCGGACGAGCGGACGGCTTGTCGATTTTGTTGATGACGACAATCGGTTTCAGCCCCAAAGCCAAGGCTTTTTTGGTCACGAAACGGGTTTGCGGCATCGGGCCTTCCTGCGCGTCCACCAACAAGACGACGCAGTCCACCATCCCCAAAACGCGCTCTACTTCGCCGCCGAAGTCGGCGTGTCCCGGCGTGTCGACGATATTGATGTGGTAGCCTTCGTAATCGATGGCGGTGTTTTTGGCGAGGATGGTGATGCCGCGTTCTTTTTCAAGGTCGTTGCTGTCCATCACGCGCTCGTCAACCTGCTGGTTGGCGCGGAATGTGCCGGATTGGCGCAGCAGTTGGTCGACCAATGTGGTTTTGCCGTGGTCGACGTGGGCGATGATGGCGATGTTGCGGATTTGTTTCATAATTAATGTTTTTCAAAAACTGTAAGAGATAACTACGCATTATACCACGCTTTACCGGACAGTATTTGGGAAATGAAGATGCCGTCTGAAGCCCTTGCCTTTCAGACGGTATAGTGGATTAACAAAAATCAGGACAAGGCGACGAAGCCGCAGACAGTACAAATAGTACGGAACCGATTCACTTGGTGCTTCAGCACCTTAGAGAATCGTTCTCTTTGAGCTAAGGCGAGGCAACGATGTACTGGTTTTTGTTAATCCACTATATCTTCTTACATACTTTTAGTTATCCGGTTGCGCAGCCACCTTGCCGCCGGAGCGATTTCCCCTGCCAACAGCCCTGCCGCAATGCCTGCCGATTCTTTTATGACATCCGCCGCCGCGCCGTGCAGCCACGCGCCCGCGCAGGCGGCTTCAAAAACCGGCACGCCCTGTGCGAGCAGACTGCCGATGATGCCGCCCAATACGTCGCCACTGCCCGCCGTTGCCAATCCCGCGTTGCCGCTTTCGTTGACATAGATTTCCGTATCGGGTGAGGCAACCAATGTTTTGTGCCCCTTTAAAACCACGGTTGCGCCGAAAATTGCCCCTATCTTCCTCACTGCCGCCGTCCGATCCGCCTGAACCTGCGCAACCGTCGTTCCAAGCAGGCGCGCGGCTTCGGCGGGGTGTGGCGTTAAAATCAGGTTTTTACACCCGCGCGCCAGATTTCGGGTTTCGGCATCGGTTGATAATATGTTCAGCGCATCCGCATCCAAAACGACGGGCTTGTCCGTGTGTTCCGTCAAAATTCCGGCAAGCGTTCCGACCGCCGCCCTACCTGTACCCAATCCACAACCGACAACCCAGGCGTTTATATCTTGACGTTTGGCCAAACTGTCCGCCGTATCCAGCATAATCTCGGGAAAACCGGCAATAACGGCAAAAGGTAGCGTATCCTGATTGAAACCCGCCCACACTTTGCCGCAGCCGAGATACATTGCCGCCGATGCCGCCAATACGGGCGCGCCGCTCATCCCTGCCGATCCGCCGACTACGGCGAGCGTGCCGAAAGTCCCTTTGTGCGAATCTTCCGCACGGGCTTTGAAAACATGGGGAAAACGCAATGCCGTCTGAAGCATCTGGCGGCGGCTCTCGCCTGAAAGATGAAAAACGGGAAACATTGCCCCTCCAATCGGTTAAAATAAGGCTCGAAAACAAACCGATTCTACCGCCGGAAACCGATTATGAAAAACAAAACCAAAGTCTGGGACCTCCCCACCCGCCTTTTCCACTGGCTGCTTGCCGCGTCCCTGCCCTTTATGTGGTATAGCGCGAAAGCCGGCGGCGATATGCTGCAATGGCACACGCGCGTCGGGCTGTTCGTCCTTTTCCTGCTCGTATTTCGCCTCTGCTGGGGCATTTGGGGCAGCGATACCGCCCGTTTTTCCCGTTTCGTCCAAGGCTGGGCAGGCATACGCGGCTATCTGAAAAACGGTATTCCCGAACACATCCAGCCCGGACACAACCCCTTGGGCGCACTGATGGTCGTTGCGCTTTTGGCCGCCGTGTCCTTCCAAGTCGGCACCGGGCTTTTTGCCGCCGATGAAAACACCTTCAGCACCAACGGCTACCTCAACCATTTGGTTTCCGAACATACGGGCAGCCTTATGCGGAAAATCCACCTCAACTTTTTCAAGCTGCTCGCCGTTTTTTCTGCAATCCACATCGCCGCCGTCGCCGCATACCGCGTATTCAAAAAGAAAAACCTCATCCTCCCGATGATAACCGGCTTCAAATACATCGAAGGCAAAACCTCAATCCGCTTTGCAGGCAAAGCCGCGCTTGCCGCCGCATTATCGGTTGCCTCGCTTGCCGCAGCCGCCATCCTGCTCCTGTCCTGAAACCCGACATCAATGCCGTCTGAAGCCCTTTTCGCCCTTCGGACGGCATCCCCTCACCACGCAAACGGTCTGAATGCCCGAAACGGCTTCAGGCCGTTTTTCTTCCGAAACCGTTATAAAACGGAAAACCGCCGCATCCGCAGCCGCCCCCATATAGCTTTCAGCTTCTAACAAATACCTTTTTATTATTTAACCGGGGAAAATCCTTTTGTCTAAAATGACCCGCATTCCGACAAAAATGCCGCGACGCACCGTATCGGAAACAAGGTGCGGGCAAACAGCAAAGGAGTCAGCCAGTGAATTATTTCCCTATTTTCGCCAACCTCGCCGGCCGCCCCGTATTGGTCGTAGGCGGCGGCGCGGTCGCCGCACGCAAAATCAGCCTGCTGCTGAAGGCGGGCGCAGAGGTCAGGGTTGCCGCAAAACACCTGAATGCCGAACTCTCCGCGTTGGCGGCGGAAAACAAAATCCTGTGGCTTGCCGAAGAATTTCGTGCCGAACACATCCGCACGGTTTTCCTCATCATTGCGGCAAGCAGCGACCAAGCCCTCAACCGGCGCGTTTTCCATCTTGCCGAAAGCTGCCAAAAGCCGGTCAACGTGGTGGACGACCGCGACCATTGCAGCTTCATCTTCCCGTCGGTTATCGACCGCAACCCGGTTCAGATTGCCGTTTCCAGCTCCGGCAGCGCGCCCGTCCTCGCCCGACTGCTGCGTGAAAGGCTGGAAGCCCTGCTGCCGCCGTCTTTGGGCGATATGGCGGAAATTTCAGGAAGGTGGCGCGATGCCGTCAAGGGCAAACTGAAATCCGTTACCGAACGCCGCCGCTTTTGGGAAAAGCAGTTTAACGGACGTTTCGCCGCCCTCGTCAAAAACCGGCAAAACACCCTTGCCGAACGGGAATTGGCAGGCCAATTGGAACAAAGTCGTCAAAATGATCAAGGCGGCTCCGTCTCGCTGGTCGGCGCGGGTCCCGGCGATGCGGGGCTGCTGACGCTCAAAGGGCTGCAGGAAATCCAGCAGGCAGACGTGGTGCTTTACGACGCGCTGGTTTCAGACGGCATACTGTCCCTCGTCCGCCGCGATGCGGAACGGATTTTTGTCGGCAAGCGCGCCCGGGGCGAGCGCACCCCGCAAGAGGACACCAATGCGCTTATGGTCAGGCTGGCCCGCGAAGGCAGGCGCGTGGTGCGTTTGAAAGGCGGAGACCCTTTCGTGTTCGGACGCGGCGGCGAAGAATTGGAAACCTTGGCACGCCATCAGATTCCGTTTTCGGTCGTCCCCGGCATTACCGCCGCCGTCGGCGCGACCGCCTATGCCGGCATCCCGCTCACGCACCGCGATTATGCCCAAAGTGCGGTTTTCGTAACCGGCCACCGCAAGGCGGATGCGCCCGACATCGAATGGCAGACCCTCGCCCGCAGCCGCCAGACCTTGGTGATTTATATGGGTGCGCTCAAAGCCGCCCTGATTGCCGAACGGCTGCAACAGCACGGACGCTCGCCCGACACGCCGGCAGCCGTTATCAGCCAAGGCACGCTGCCGGCTCAAAAAACCGCAACCGGCACGCTCGCCAACCTTGCCGAACTCGCCGAAACCGCGCCGAATCCGGCATTGATTGTCATAGGCGAAGTGGTGGGGCTGCACGAAAAACTCGCCTGGTTCGGTGAAAACGGCGAAGGAGAAAACCGGGTCGGGCAGACGTATCCCGCATTGGGCGGACTGAATGCCGGACAACGGGCGGCATAAGGCGGGAAAAATGGAAACGACACTGTTCAAACCCGCCCTGTGGCAGATACCGCATATCGGATCCGGCGGCGAAACCGCCCTTGCGGAAAAAACGGAAACCCTCAAACAACGCCTGCACCGGATTGTCGGCAGCCACCGGGATGCACGGTTTGCCAGCAGCCTTGCGGCAGAAGATATGGTGATTACCGACCTTATCGCCGGCGAAAACCTCAATATCGGCATTTTTACCTTGGATACGGGGCTGCTCCACACGGAAACCCTGAACCTGCTGGACAGGCTCGGACGCGCATATCCCCATTTGCGGATAAAGCGTTTCCGGCCGGTTCGAGAAGATGCCGACCGTTATGTGGAAAGCAAAGGCAGGTTTGCCTTTTACGACAGCGTTGAAGCGCGCCGCGAATGCTGCCGCATCCGAAAAACCGAACCGCTCAACCGCGCCATTGCAGGCGCGGACGCCTGGCTTACCGGGCAACGCCGCGAACAATCCGCCACACGCACGGAACTGCCGTTTGCCGAATACGATGCCGGACGGGGCATCGGCAAATACAACCCGATTTTCGACTGGTCGGAACACGACGTGTGGGCATACATCCTCGCCAACAATGTGCCTTACAACGATTTGTACCGGCAAGGATTTCCCAGCATAGGCTGCGACCCCTGCACCCGCCCCGTCAAGGCGGGCGAAGACATCCGCGCCGGGCGGTGGTGGTGGGAAGGCAGAAACAGCAAAGAATGCGGGCTGCACAAATAATTCATAAATATCAGACAGAAGAAATAAGGAATATGGTATGACGAAAACCGAACCGAACAACGCCCAACTCGACTGGTTGGAATCCGAATCCATCCACATCATCCGCGAAGTGGCGGCAGAATGCGAAAACCCCGCCCTGCTCTTTTCCGGCGGCAAAGATTCCGTGGTCCTGCTCGCCCTCGCCTGCAAAGCCTTCCGGCTGGGCAGCCGGCCGGTGAAACTGCCCTTCCCGCTGGTGCATATCGACACGGGACACAACTACCCCGAAGTGATTGCCTTCCGCGACGCGCAGGCGGCAAAACTCAATGCCCGCCTGATAGTGGGGCGCGTGGAAGACTCCATTGCCAAAGGCACGGTGGTCTTACGCAAAGAAACCGATTCGCGCAATGCGGCACAGGCGGTTACCTTGTTGGAAACCATCGAGGCAAACGGCTTCGACGCGCTTATGGGCGGCGCGCGGCGCGACGAAGAAAAAGCCCGCGCCAAAGAACGGATTTTCTCGTTCCGCGACGAGTTCGGACAATGGGATCCGAAGGCGCAACGCCCCGAGCTGTGGTCGCTGTACAACACCAGGCTGCACAAAGGCGAAAATATGCGCGTCTTCCCGATTTCCAACTGGACGGAACTCGACATCTGGCAATACATCGCCCGCGAAAACCTCGAGCTGCCGCCGATTTATTACAGCCACAGGCGCGAAGTGGTCAGACGCAGGGGGCTGCTGGTCCCTGTAACGCCGCTCACCCCGAAAATGCCGTCTGAAACCTCCGAAATCCTTGATGTCCGCTTCCGCACCGTCGGCGACATCAGCTGCACCTGCCCGGTAGAAAGCACCGCGTCCACGCCGACGGAGATTATCAGAGAAACAGCGGTTGCCGACATTTCCGAACGCAGCGCGACCCGGCTGGACGATCAGGCAAGCGAGGCGGCAATGGAAAAACGCAAAAAAGAAGGCTATTTCTAAATTTCAAAAACCCTTTAAGCAGATATGAGGAAGAAAATATGACGGCACAACACCAAACCCCGCTCCGCTTCATTACCGCCGGCAGCGTCGATGACGGCAAAAGCACCCTGATCGGACGACTGCTCTACGACAGCAAAGCCCTGCTGTCCGACCAAATCAAAACCTTGGAATCCGGCAAAAGCAAAGGTTTGAAAGAAGCCATAGACTTCTCCATCCTGACCGACGGACTGGAAGCCGAACGCGAACAGGGCATTACGATCGATGTGGCATACCGCTATTTTTCCACGGCGAAACGGAAATTCATCATCGCCGACACGCCGGGGCACGAACAATACACGCGCAATATGGTTACGGGCGCAAGCACCGCTTCGGCGGCAGTCGTGCTGGTTGACGCATCCCAACTGGATTTCGGCGCGCAGCCCTTGCAGCTTCTGCCGCAGACCAAACGCCATTCCGCCATCCTCCGCCAACTCAACTGCCCGCATATTGTGGTGGCGGTCAACAAAATGGACCTGCTGGATTACAGCGAAGACAAATTCAACGCCATTGTGGAGGCATACCGCCGACTTGCCGAACAGCTCGGTTTGAAAGACGCGCATTTCGTACCGATGTCCGCACTCTTGGGCGACAACATTGTTTACCCCGGCGGCAATATGCCTTGGTATAAAGGCGAACCCTTATTGTCCATTTTGGAAACCCTGCCGGGGGCGGACGAAGTCAGCCGCACCGCCGACGATTTTTATTTCCCCGTGCAACTGGTCGTCCGCCAAGATGCCGACAAGGCCGATGATTTCCGAGGCTATCAGGGGCGCATCGAACGCGGTTCGGTCGCCGTCGGGCAAACCGTCCGCATCGAACCGAACGGGCTGACCGCCGAAGTGTCCGAAATCATCACGCCGAAAGGGGAAGTGGCGCAGGCTTTTGCCGGCGAGGCGGCAACCCTCCGGCTGGACCGCGACATCGATGTTTCGCGCGGCGACCTTTTTGTCGATAAAAATTCCCCGCTCGCCCCGCAAAAACATCTGGAAGCCACGCTTTGCTGGTTTGACGAACGTCCGCTCAACACCGCGCGCAAATACCTGCTCAAGCACGGCACGCAAACCGTGCCGGCAAAAGTCGGGGAAATTGAAAGCGTTTTGGATGTCCGCACGCTGGAACAAGAGGCCGGCGCGGAATCCTTGAAGATGAACGACATCGCCAAAGTCCGCATCAACCTTCAAAAACCCGTTACGGCAACGCCTTATGCGGAAAACACCGCCGCCGGTTCGTTTATCCTGATAGACGAAGCGACATACGGCACTGTTGCGGCAGGTATGATTTTATGAGTGAACACGATATGCAGAACACAAATCCGCCATTACCGCCTCTGCCGCCCGAAATCACGCAGCTCCTGTCGGGGCTGGACGCGGCACAATGGGCGTGGCTGTCCGGCTACGCTTGGGCAAAAGCAGGAAACGGGGCATCTGCAGGACTGCCCGCGCTTCAGACGGCATTGCCGGCGGCAGAACCTTTTTCCGTAACCGTCCTTTCCGCCTCGCAAACCGGCAATGCGAAATCCGTTGCCGACAAAGCGGCGGACAGCCTGGAAGCCGCCGGCATCCAAGTCAGTCGCGCCGAACTGAAAGACTATAAGGCGAAAAACATCGCCGGCGAACGCCGCCTGCTGCTGGTTACCTCCACCCAAGGCGAAGGCGAACCGCCGAAAGAAGCCGTCGTGCTGCACAAACTGCTGAACGGCAAAAAAGCCCCGAAATTGGACAAACTCCAATTTGCCGTACTGGGTTTGGGCGACAGTTCCTATCCGAATTTCTGTCAGGCAGGTAAAGATTTCGACCGGCGTTTTGAAGAATTGGGCGCAAAACGGCTGCTCGAACGCGTTGATGCGGATTTGGACTTTACCGCCTCCGCAAACGCCTGGACAGATAATATCGCCGCACTCTTAAAAGAAGAAGCCGCAAAAAACCGGGCAACGCCCGCGCCGCAGACAACGCCCCCCGCCGGCCTTCAGACGGCACCGGATGGCAGGTACTGCAAGGCAGCCCCCTTTCCCGCCGCCCTGCTGGCCAATCAGAAAATCACCGCCCGCCAATCCGATAAAGACGTGCGCCACATCGAAATCGATTTGAGCGGTTCGGATTTGCACTACCTCCCGGGCGACGCGCTCGGCGTTTGGTTTGACAACGATCCGGCACTGGTCAGGGAAATCCTAGACCTGCTCGGCATCGATCCGGCAACGGAAATACAGGCGGGCGGAAAGATGATGCCGGTTGCGCGCGCACTTTCATCTCATTTCGAACTCACGCAAAACACTCCGGCTTTCGTCAAAGGCTATGCCGCGTTCGCCCATTATGAAGAACTCGATAAAATCATTGCCGATAACGCCGTTTTGCAGGATTTCGTGCAAAACACGCCTATTGTCGATGTGCTGCACCGCTTCCCGGCAAGCCTGACGGCAGAACAATTCATCCGTTTACTGCGTCCGCTTGCACCCCGTTTGTATTCGATTTCTTCAGCACAGGCGGAAGTGGGCGATGAAGTGCATTTAACTGTCGGCGTGGTTCGTTTTGAACACGAAGGCCGCGCCAGAACGGGCGGCGCATCGGGTTTCCTTGCCGACCGGCTGGAAGAGGACGGCACGGTGCGCGTGTTTGTGGAACGCAACGACGGCTTCAGGCTGCCCGAAGACAGCCGCAAGCCGATTGTGATGATCGGCTCGGGCACCGGCGTCGCACCGTTCCGCGCTTTCGTCCAACAACGTGCCGCAGAAAATGCGGAAGGCAAAAACTGGCTGATTTTCGGCAATCCGCATTTTGCCCGTGATTTTCTCTATCAAACCGAATGGCAGCAGTTTGCCAAAGACGGCTTCCTGCACAGGTACGATTTCGCCTGGTCCCGCGATCAGGAAGAAAAAATCTATGTGCAGGACAAAATCCGCGAACAGGCGGAAGGACTTTGGCAATGGCTGCAGGAAGGCGCGCATATCTATGTGTGCGGCGATGCGGCAAAAATGGCAAAAGACGTGGAAGCCGCCTTGCTGGATGTGATTATCGGGGCAGGACATTTGGACGAAGAGGGCGCAGAAGAATATTTGGATATGCTGCGCGAAGAAAAACGCTATCAGCGTGATGTTTATTGATTAAATATAATCGGGAGGAACACAAAATGACCGTACAGACCAAGACAAAAGGTTTGGCGTGGCAAGAAAAACCGCTATCCGACAACGAACGTCTGAAAACCGAAAGCAATTTTTTACGCGGCACGATTTTGGACGATTTGAAAGACCCGCTCACGGGCGGCTTCAAAGGCGACAACTTCCAACTCATCCGCTTCCACGGTATGTATGAGCAGGACGACCGCGACATCCGCGCCGAACGCGCCGAGGCAAAACTCGAGCCCTTGAAATTTATGCTTTTGCGCTGCCGGCTGCCGGGCGGGATCATCAAACCGTCCCAATGGATAGAACTGGACAAATTTGCCCGGGAAAACAGTCATTACCGCTCCATCCGGCTGACCAACCGGCAAACCTTCCAATTTCACGGCGTGCCGAAAGCCAAGTTGCAGACGATGCACCGCCTCTTGCACAAACTGGGTTTGGATTCCATCGCCACGGCGGCGGATATGAACCGCAACGTGCTTTGCACGTCCAACCCGATCGAGTCCGAACTGCACCGGCAGGCTTACGAATACGCGAAAAAGATTTCCGAACACCTGCTGCCGCGCACGCGCGGTTATCTGGATGTGTGGGTGGACGGCAAAAAAGTTCAAAGTTCCGACGACTTCCTTCAAGAAGACGAGCCGATTTTGGGCAAAACCTATCTGCCGCGAAAATTCAAAACCGCAGTCGTCATCCCGCCCTTGAACGATGTGGACTGCTACGGCAACGATTTGGATTTCGTCGCCGTTTCAGACGGTAACGGACAGCTTGCCGGCTTCAATGTTTTGGCAGGCGGCGGGCTTTCGATGGAACACGGCAACACCAAAACCTATCCGAACATTTCACTGGAACTGGGTTTCGTGCCTCCGGAACACGCGCTGAAGGCCGCCGAAGCGGTGGTAACCACGCAGCGCGACTTCGGCAACCGCAGCGACCGCAAAAACGCCCGCACCCGCTACACCATTCAAAATATGGGCTTGGACAACTTCCGCGCGGAAGTTGAACGCCGTATGGGTATGCCGTTCGAACCCGTACGCCCGTTCAAATTTACCGGGCGCGGCGACCGCATCGGCTGGGTGAAAGGCATAGACGGCAACTGGCATTTAACCCTTTTCATCGAAAGCGGGCGTTTGGTTGACGAAGGCGGGAAACAGCTTCTGACCGGCGTGTTGGAAATCGCCAAAATCCACAAAGGCGATTTCCGCATCACCGCCAACCAAAACCTCATCGTGGCAAATGTCGCCGAAGCAGACAAAGCAAAAATCGAAGAATTTGCCCGAACATACGGATTAATCCGCAACGATGTCAGCAAGCTGCGTGAAAATGCGATGTCCTGCGTTTCCTTTCCGACCTGCCCGCTGGCAATGGCGGAAGCCGAACGCGTGCTGCCGGACTTCATCGGCGAGCTGGATAAGATTATGGCGAAACACGGCACGTCGGACGACTACATCGTTACCCGCATTACCGGCTGCCCGAACGGCTGCGGACGGGCGATGTTGGCGGAAATCGGACTGGTCGGCAAAGCCGTCGGACGCTACAACCTCCATATCGGCGGCGACCGTGAAGGCGTACGCATCCCCCGTCTTTACAAAGAAAACATCACCCTGCCCGAAATCCTTGCCGAATTGGACGACCTGATCGGCAAATGGGCGGCAGAACGCAATATCGGCGAAGGTTTCGGCGATTTCGCCATACGGACGGGCATCGTCAAACCCGTATTAAATGCACCCGTTGATTTTTGGGACGCATCCAAAGCCGTCGCGATTGCCCGCGCCTGAACCCGTCCCCGCATTCCTGCGGGGATTTTCTTTTTTGCCGCACGCCGTTTCAATCCCGCAAAATTCCGATACTTGGTATAAAATACCCTCTTTTCCCACTCTAAAAAACCGTACCCGATACCGTCTGAAACAGCCCTGTCTTTCAGACGGTATAGGCACAAGGAAACACACTATGCCTGAATACCGCTCCAAAACCTCCACCCACGGCCGCAATATGGCGGGCGCACGTGCATTGTGGCGCGCCACCGGCGTGATGGAAACCGACTTCGGCAAGCCCATCATCGCCGTTGCCAACTCCTTCACCCAATTCGTGCCCGGCCATGTCCACCTGCACAATATGGGCCAGCTGGTTGCCCGCGAAATCGAAAAAGCCGGCGCAATCGCCAAAGAATTCAACACCATCGCCATCGACGACGGCATCGCTATGGGACACAGCGGCATGCTGTACTCCCTGCCCAGCCGCGATTTGATTGCCGACTCTATCGAATATATGGTCAACGCCCACTGCGCCGACGCGCTGGTGTGCATTTCCAACTGCGACAAAATCACCCCGGGCATGCTGATTGCCGCGATGCGCCTGAACATCCCCACCATCTTCGTCTCCGGCGGCCCGATGGAAGCGGGCAAGGTTATCGGCGTGGCAAACATCCAGCCCGAACGCCGTTTGGACTTGATTGACGCGATGATTGAATCGGCGGACGACAATGTCAGCAACCGGCAAGTCGAGGAAGTCGAACAAAACGCCTGCCCGACCTGCGGCTCGTGTTCGGGTATGTTTACGGCAAACTCGATGAACTGCCTGACCGAAGCACTCGGCCTTTCCCTGCCCGGCAACGGTTCGTATTTGGCGACCCACGCCGGCCGCAAAGAATTGTTCCTCGAAGCCGGCCGTATGATTGTCGAAATCACCAAACGCTATTACGAGCAAAACGATGAAACCGTGTTACCGCGCAGCATTGCCACCAAAAAAGCGTTTGAAAACGCTATGACGATGGATATTGCGATGGGCGGCAGCACCAATACCATTTTGCACCTGTTGGCCGTTGCCAACGAAGCCGGTGTCGATTTCAAAATGGCAGACATCGACCGCTTAAGCCGCGTCGTGCCCTGCATCTGCAAAACCGCACCCAACAACCACGACTACTATATGGAAGACGTGCATCGCGCCGGCGGTATCTTCGCCATCCTGAAAGAACTGGACAAAGCGGGCAAACTGCACACCGACGTGCACACCATCCACGCGCCGACGCTGAAAGACGCGATTGAACAATGGGACGTGACCAATCCCGAAAACACCCGTGCCATCGAACGCTTCAAAGCCGCGCCGGGCGGCGTACGCACCACCCAAGCGTTCTCGCAAAACCGTATGTGGAAAACCCTCGACCTCGACCGCGAAAAAGGCTGTATCCGCGACGTGGCACACGCCTACTCGCAAGACGGCGGTTTGGCGGTCTTGTTCGGCAACATCGCCGAGCGCGGCTGCGTGGTAAAAACCGCAGGCGTGGACGAGAGCATCCTCAAATTCACCGGCCGCGCCCGCGTGTTTGAAAGCCAAGAAGACGCAGTAGAAGGCATTTTGGGCAACCAAATCGTCGCTGGCGACATCGTCATCATCCGCTACGAAGGCCCGAAAGGCGGCCCGGGCATGCAGGAAATGCTGTATCCGACTTCCTACCTGAAATCTAAAGGCCTCGGCAAAGCCTGCGCTCTCTTAACCGACGGACGCTTCTCCGGCGGCACATCAGGTTTGTCCATCGGACACGCCTCGCCCGAAGCGGCGGAAGGTGGCGCGATCGGTTTGGTACACGAAGGCGATACCGTCGAAATCGACATCCCCAACCGCAGCATCCACCTTGCCATTTCCGATGAAGAGCTTGCCGCACGCCGTGCCGAAATGGAAGCGCGCGGCAGCAAAGCATGGAAGCCTAAAAACCGCGACCGCTACGTCTCCGCCGCATTAAGAGCTTACGGCGCGATGGCGACTTCCGCCGACAAAGGCGCGGTGCGCGACGTAGCGCAAATCGAAAGATAAGCCCCAAAACGTGCGGCAAATGCTGTCTCGTCTGAACAGTAAAGGTCTGATGATGGACAAATTTATCTGGGCGATGGCGGTATTTTCCGCAATTTTGGCCTCGTTATCGGCAGCGGCTTTAGCGCGATCGAGTATGTAAAAGAGCTGCCGCTCGCCGCCGTTGCCGTGATGCCTTGCGCGCCGAAGTCGTTGCTGTGGTTGTTGGCGAAGCTGAGGTAGTCGAATCCCGCGTCGGCAAGGTATTGCCCGTATGCGGAGGGCGTTCGGAATGCATAGCATATTTTGGGGGTTTGCACATTTTTTCGGCGTACCGCCTTCGTCAAACAGCGTGCCTTCGAGGTTGCCGACGGTAATGTCCGCGTCTTGCAAGGCAGATTCGACGTTTTTCAGAATATTGGTATCGGGCAGGTAATCGACCGGATAATTGCTGCCGAGCATAATGTCGCCCACGCCGATAATGGAAACGGTATCGGCTGTCTTTTCGTCAGGCGCATCCTGTCCGTCCACATCGCCGGTATTTGAAACGGGCGCGGGGTTTGAACCGTCAATCGGCAGCACGGGGATTCCGTTCCGGCAGGATGCGCCGAGGGCTTGACCCCGGCGGTTTGCGGTGCGGAAACGGCATAAAGGGCGAACCTTGACGAATTGAACATCAAATATTCGGGCATCGAAAACAGGTTTGAAACCGCCATCCTGAAGAAAAACGGCGTAAGATCCGGCTTCGTCTCCTTCGCCCCCAACCTTGCCGCCGTCAAACTGAACGATTATGCCAAAGTTAGAAAACGGATTACCAAAACCAAACAGAAAGCCGACATCGTCATTGTGATGTTCCACGGCGGCGCGGAAGGGAAACAGGCGGAACACCTGCCGTTCGATACCGAAATCTTCTATGGGGAAAACAGGGGCAACGTCGTTGAGTTTGCGCGGCTTGCCGTCGATTCCGGCGCGGATGTCGTATTCGGGCAGGGGCCGCACGTTACTCGCGCCGTCGAACTTTACCGCGACCGCTTCATCTCCTACAGCGGCGGCAACTTTGCCACCTACGGCGCAATCAACACCTCCGGCATCAGCGGCATCGCCCCCATTTTTAAAATTATCACCGACAAACAGGGGCGGTTCGTTTCCGGCAACATTATCCCCATCACTCAAGTCGGCGATAAAATCCCCAAAATCGACCCCGAGAAAACCGTTATCGGGCGGATTATTTATCTGAACCGCAGCGATTTCCCCAAGGGGAACGGGCTGGATGTCTCGCCCGACGGCAGCATCACGCGCCGGTAAAAAGATATTGGAAATGCCGTCCGGACAAATGCCGTCTGAAAGCCTTTTTCCGGGTTTCAGACGGCATTTTTCAATCGTCAATAATCCACTTTAATCCCAGAGGCTTTTTCCACTTCGGCGACCTCGCCTTCCGGTTCAAACTGCAAGGGATACAGGTTGAGCTTTTCCATCAGGATTCTGTCGCCGTCCTCATCAGGATTGCCCGTGGTCAGCAGCTTGTCGCCGTAAAAAATCGAGTTCGCGCCCGCCATAAAGCACATCGCCTGCATTGCTTCAGGCATATTGCTGCGCCCTGCCGACAGCCGGACATAACTTTGCGGCATCGTAATCCGCGCCACGGCGATGGTGCGGACAAATTCCGTCCAGTCCAAATCTTCGGCATCGGCAAGCGGCGTGCCTTCCACTTTGACCAACCGGTTAATCGGCACGCTTTCGGGCTGCGGGTCGAGATTGGCGAGACTGGCAATCAGCCCGGCACGTTCGGCGCGGGTTTCGTTCATCCCGACGATGCCGCCGCAGCAGACTTTCAAACCGGCGTTGCGGACTTTGCCCAAGGTGTCCATTCGGTCTTCGTGTTGGCGGGTGTGGATGATGTCGTTGTAGCGGTCGGGGTCGGTGTCGAGGTTGTGGTTGTAATAATCCAAGCCCGCCTCTTTCAAGTCTTCCGCCATACCTTCTTCGAGCATACCGAACGTGCCGCAGGTTTCCATACCCAAGCCCTTGACGGCTTTGATGATTGCGGAAACCGTCTCCACGTCTTTGGGTTTAGGGCCGCGCCACGCCGCGCCCATACAAAACCGGCTTGCGCCGCGCGATTTGGCGATTTTGGCTTTTTCGACGATTTCATCCACATCCATCATCTGCTCTTTGCCCAGATTGGTATTGTGGTGCGCCGATTGCGGACAATAGGCGCAGTCTTCGGGACAACCGCCGGTTTTGATGGACAACAGCGTGGAAAGCTGGATTTCGCGCGGGTTGAAATTTTGGCGGTGGATTTCGGCGGCTTGGTAAATGAGGTCGAGGAAGGGAAGTCCGAACAGGGCTTCGACATCGCATTTTTTCCAATAGCGCGCGGTGGGATGAGGCTTGCACTCGGTCTTACGGCGCAAGGCGACGGGGGATACGGTCATAATGTGTTCTTTCGTATTTACAGCGGCGCAATGACGCTGACAGGCAAACCGCCGGCGCAATGACGGCGGTTGCGGGTAATCAAATGGCTGAAAACAGCGGCGGCAAGTGTAACGCGTTTGAAAATACGGGGCAAACGGTTTTTCCGCCTTTGTGCCGCGCAGCCGGGCGATGCCGTCTGAAGGGCTTTCAGACGGCATCGCCCGGGCTATCTCAAAGCTTCCAGCAGCTTTCCGTGTATTCCGCCGAAACCGCCGTTGCTCATCACCAAAATATGGTCGCCTACTTCGGCGTTTTTCACGATTTCGGCAACGAAGGCATCGAAGTCTTTGCCGACGTTCAGCCTGCCGCCCAAAGGCGCGAGGGCTTCGGCGACGTCCCAGTCCACGCCGCCGGCGTAGCAGAACACTTGGTCGGCTTCTTTGAGGCTTACAGGCAGGGCGGACTTCATCGTGCCCAGCTTCATCGTGTTGGAACGCGGTTCGAGGACGGCGAGGATGCGCGCGCCGCCGACGCGTTGGCGCAAACCTTGAATCGTGGTTTCGATGGCGGTCGGGTGGTGGGCGAAGTCGTCGTAAACGGTGATGCCGTTTGCCGTGCCTTTGATTTCCATCCGGCGTTTGACGTTTTTAAACGCGCCCAAGGCTTCGCAGGCGGTCTGAATATCGACACCGACATGACGCGCGGCGGCAATGACGGCGAGCGCGTTCATGCGGTTGTGCCTGCCCATCAAATCCCATTTGACGCGTCCGGCGGTTTTGCCGTCGAGCAACACGTCGAACGAGCCGTCGGCATTGGCTTCGCCGGCCTGCCAGCCGTGTTCCGTGCCGAATTTTTCCACCGGCGTCCAGCAGCCTTTGTCCAAAGTATCTTGCAGGCTTTGCTGCCGTCCGTTGCAGACGATTAAGCCTTCAGACGGCACGGTACGCACGAGGTAGTGGAACTGGGTCTGTATCGCGCCCAAGTCGGCAAAGATGTCGGCGTGGTCGAATTCCAGATTGTTCAACACGGCGGTACGCGGACGGTAATGCACGAATTTAGAACGTTTGTCGAAAAAGGCGGTGTCGTATTCGTCGGCTTCGATGACGAAAAACGGCGATTGGCTGTTCGGGTCTTGGCGCGGCGTTTGCGGCAGGCGGGCGGAAACGCCGAAATTTTCCGGTACGCCGCCAATAAGGAAGCCCGGCGCGAGGCCGGCATATTCCAAGACCCATGCGAGCATGGAGGCGGTGGTCGTTTTGCCGTGCGTCCCCGCCACACCGAGTACCCAATGATGGTGCAGCACGTTTTCCGACAGCCATTGCGGGCCGGAAATATAAGGCAGGCCGAGGTTCAAAATCGCTTCAACCACATCCATCCCGCGCTTGGCGACATTGCCGATAACGTAAACGTCGGCTTTAAATTCGTCCAACTGAGCGGCATCGAAGCCTTCATACACGTCTATACCCAAGGCTTCGAGCTGGGTGCTCATCGGCGGATACATCTTCGCGTCGCAACCGCTGACTTCAAACCCCGCTTCTTTGGCAATGGCGGCAAGCCCGCCCATAAACGTGCCGCCGATACCGATAATATGGATGTGTTTCATCAAAGTTCCCCAATCGTTCAAATTTTGCCGTCCGACAGCGCAAGGGCTGATTCGGCTTCAATCAGTGCGGCTTGATGCCGGCAGCCGAACCGTCTTTCTGTGCATTTCCTTTCGGATTTTGGACGTGTTCGTCCCTCACCGTGTCCGAATAATCGCCGACCCCTGCGTCTTCCGCCCTGTCTTTTACTGCCGGTCTAACCGAACTGTACACCCGGTCCCGCCCCAAACCCGCGTTGGTACAATGTTTTCCCGGAGTTTGGCTGTAACTGGTTTTACCATTATGGCGGCACGCGTAAACATTTGCCGAAAATACGGTCTGAACCGCTGTAACAAGCAACATACTTCCAATTATTTTAGATACGCGCATATCAACCTCCTTTATCGTTCTTCTTCAAAAAAGGGAATGTATTTCAATAGCACTTCATCTAATTCTTTCATTCCCTGCTCATAATTGAACGGGTATTCCCAACCATCCCCTACTTTGATTTCAGAAATATCTTTAAACTTCCGCTTAAGGGCGGACACTTTGTCCATATCGTCATCAATTTCCTGTTTGCCGAACGGTATTTTCCGCTTTTCCAAAACCTCGTCATAATAACAAGATAAATTAAGCAATAGCCCCCAAGCACTATTTGCAATTACGACTAATCTATGTTTTTCCCTAGTTAAGTAATCTGCACCGCTATCATAGATTGCCCTTGTCGGGTCATAAAAAATTCGCAATTTTTCATAGCGTCCCCACACTTTAACCGATTCGCAATTTTATATCCGCGATTTTGCAAGCTGCCCATAAAAACCGATTGCCTGTCAAGACGGCACTACTTGTTAAAGATGCCCGATAATGCCGCAACTCTTCCGTATTTACCGACAAACGCCCTATTTGCTTAGAGCTGTTTTGTTTTCCACAAAACTTTAATTCGTTGATTTAACAAATTTTTTACCAAATTCTTTATTTGTTCGGATTCCATTAGCACGATTTTGAGCAATATCTGTCAAAACCATTTCCACCACACCCAAGCCAAAACCGCCGCCGCCACGGCATTGGACAATCAGATGAGTTTCCACTGCCCGTCCTTCCGCAATGCCGCCTTCTTGGGCTTCAAAGCACCCGCATAAAAAAACGGCGACAGCAGCATAGAAGCGATACATAAGAAAATCAATACGCCGTAATAGATTTTTTCAGACGGCATTTCTCTTCCTCAATACGCCGCCCGTTGGCGCATTTGTTCAAACAGGCAGATTGTCGCCGCCATCGCGACATTTAAAGACTCGGTTGCATCGTGCATCGGTATCCTGACACACTTGTCCGCCCTATCTAAAACTGCTTTACCGACCCCCGCGCCTTCGTTGCCAAACACCCAGGCTGTCGGTTCGCACAAATCTTCGCCGTACAAAACCGCCTGCTTTTCCTCGCGCAAGGCGGTGGCAAACACACGGCCTTTATAGCGCACCAACCATATTTCCAAATCCGCCTGCGGATAAATCTCCGACAAGAAATGCGCGCCCATTCCGGCTCGCAGCACTTTGGGCGACCACGCGTCCGCACAACCTTTGCCCAAAATGACCGCGCCGATTCCCGCCGCCGCCGCGCTTCGCAACACCGTGCCGACATTGCCCGGGTCTTGCACGCCGTCCAAAACCACGCAATCGCCGCCGGCCGGCAAAGCACCCGCATCTGGAATATCAATCAGCGCAAGCACATCATCCGCACAAGTCAGGCTGCTGATTTTCTTCAATATGCCGTCTGAAACGGAAAAAAACCCGTCTTCCGGCAAAACCGCCGTCAATTTACGGACTTCTTCAGACGGCATTTTCGCTTCGGGAATATATACCCCGACCGGCATCCCGCCGGATTGCAGGAAAACCTGAAGCAGGTGCACGCCCTCCAAAACGGTTTGGGCGTATTGCCGTCTGAACTTTCCTTGCGACAACAGGCGGTGCAGGTGTCTGATGTGTTCATTATTGGTCGAACTGATGTGTTTCACTTCACAAGCCTTTTAGAAATATGCAACCGGACAATACCCGACTGAACGCCGCCGAAATCTGTTTGCGATATTATCAAAATAAAATGGGAAAGTCAGGATGGACGGGCAAAATGCCGTCTGAAACCGAGTATTGGAAATCCGCACAACAGTTTGCCAACGCCAATGGACGGTTTCCGCTGTCGGCAACAAGCGGCCAAATTGGGCGCAGGACAGGCAAAACCCGTTTCCCCTGAAGGATTTTTTTCACATCCTTATGGATGCCGCCCATGGCCAACGTATCCGATGCCGCTACCGTCCTCAAAATTCCGTCCTGCTCCAAAAGATGCTCAGGAAGCCCAAACGGATGCCGCTTCAACACAAATCCCTGCCCCGTCAATATTTCCCTTAAATTTCCGCTTATCTGCCTGTCTTTCAAAAACCGCAGTTTATCCGTTTTTTCCAGTCGGAACACAAACAGCCTGCCTGCATAATGATGCAATTCAAAGCCTTGCAAGTTCCAACGTCCGGTTTTTGCCTCCGTCAAAACCCGGGCAATGTCGGCAAGGGCATTCTGATTCGGCACGGGAATGCCGTTTTCCTTCAGAAAATGCCGCAAAATATGGGTTTTCCGGCGCGGGGAAAACGTCAGCCACCGCGCCGTATCGAAATAACCGGCCCCGCAAACCCAACGGCAGTCCTGAACGACGACCTCGTCCAACAAAGCCAAATCTTCCTGCAAAGCGCGGACATTGTTCAGCACATGCCGCCCGAAATGGGGAATCTGCGCCGAAAGTTCGGGCAAAATACGGTGCCGGAAGCGGTTTCGCAAATAAGCCGTATCGGTATTGCTTTCATCCTCGATATTCGGCAAACCGTGTTTTTGGGCATAATCCCATATATCTTGGCGTGAAAAAGGCAGCAAGGGCCGCCAGATGATGCCTTTTTCCCCAAAAGGGCGGACGGCGGGCATAGCCGCCAAAGCGCGCAAACCGCCGCCGCGCGCGACCGCCAGCATAAAGGTTTCGATTTGATCGTCCCTGTGGTGCGCCAACGCCAAAACGTCAAAGCCTTTTTCGGCAAACGCGGCATAACGCTTTTGCCTTGCCGCCGCCTCGATGCCCAAACCGTTTTTTTCCACGCAGACCTTAACCGTTTCCAGCCCCACCCCGAGCATATCGCAATAGTTTTGGCAGAAATCTGCCCAATCGTCGGCACGGGGACTCAAGCCGTGATGGATATGCAATGCATCCGGAATAAAACCGCCCTTTTTTCCGGCGCGGACAAGCAGATGCAGCAAAACGACGGAATCCAAGCCGCCGCTTAATGCCACCGCTGTTTTTTTTCCATTCAGACCTTGAGGAAAACAATCCTTCAAGCATTGCTCAAACGCATCTAAAGTCAGCACGGTTCCGTCCCGATAAAGAAAAAGCAAGCAGTTTCAGACAAACTGCTTGCTGCTTGTTCTACCTGAATTATTGTTCCGAAAATTTGCCGTAAGCCATAATGCGGTCGAAACGGCGCGAAAGCAAATCGGCAAGCGGGATGCTTTGCGCTTCGTGCAGTTGTTTTTCCAAAACGGCTTTTACGTTTTTCATGGTTTGCCCGAAATCCCGATGCGCGCCGCCCAATGGTTCTTTGATGACGGTATCGACCAAGTCCAGCTTTTGCAGGCGGTCAGCAGTAATGCCCAAAGCCTGAGCCGCATCCGCCGCCTTTTCGGCGGTTTTCCACAAAATAGACGCGCAGCCTTCGGGGGAGATAACAGAATAGGTCGAGTATTGCAGCATATTGACGTAATCGCCTAGGGCGACCGCCAACGCACCGCCTGAACCGCCTTCGCCGATGACGGTACACAAAACAGGAACGCGCAGGCGCGTCAGTTCGTACAGGTTTTTGCCGATGGCTTCCGACTGCCCGCGTTCTTCCGCGCCGATGCCGGGATACGCGCCCGGCGTATCGATAAAGGTCATTACGGGCAAGCCGAATTTTTCTGCCGTCTTCATCAGGCGCAGGGCTTTGCGGTAGCCTTCAGGACGGGGCATACCGAAGTTGCGGCGGATTTTTTCTTTGGTGTCGCGCCCTTTCTGATGCCCGACGACCATCACGCTTTGTCCGTTGAAACGCGCCAATCCGCCGACAATCGCATAATCGTCGGCAAAGTGGCGGTCGCCGTGCAGTTCTTCAAAATCGGTAAACAGTGCCTCAATGTAATCCAAAGTATAGGGACGCTGCGGATGCCGGGAAACCTGTGAAATTTGGGCGGGTGTGAGTTTGCTGAAAATCGATTTGGTCAGGTCGTTGCTTTTTTTCTGCAAACGGTGTATTTCGTCCGAAATATCGACGGCAGACTCGTCTTGGACGAAACGCAGCTCATCGATTTTGTTGGTCAGTTCGGCTATGGGTTGTTCAAAATCCAAAAAAACAGGTTTCATAGAATGAAGCTCTCATCAACAGATTCTGCCGCTATCATACGCTATTTGTGCATATTCCGCAGTTAATTTATTGTCCAAAACGGCTTTTCCATACCCTCTTTTTGTGTTCGGACAGCATGGAAAACAGTGGATTAGTGCATATATACTAGTTATAAGGCGGCGTATCTTATGCTAAACTCGAAACAAATTCAATTATTTCAAACAAAATCGTATGAAAGACAAGCACGATTCTTCCGCCATGCGGCTGGACAAATGGCTTTGGGCGGCACGTTTTTTCAAGACCCGTTCCCTTGCGCAAAAGCACATCGAACTGGGTAGGGTTCAAGTAAACGGCTCGAAGGTCAAAAACAGTAAAACCATAGACATCGGCGATATTATCGACCTGACGCTCAATTCCCTTCCCTATAAAATCAAGGTTAAAGGTTTGAACCACCAACGCCGCCCGGCATCCGAGGCGCGGCTTCTGTATGAAGAGGACGCGAAAACGGCAACATTGAGGGAAGAGCGCAAACAGCTCGACCAATTCAGCCGCATCACTTCCGCCTATCCCGACGGCAGACCGACCAAGCGCGACCGCCGCCAACTGGACAGGCTGAAAAAAGGAGACTGGTAAAACCATTCCCGCTGCAAACAGAAGCACGAACCGCGTACCGCCGCATTTCAGACGGCATTCCCGAAACTTATTCCGCCTCGTCTATCCATGCCTGCTGCACGGCTTCGAGGATGCGTTCGCCGCAACGGGCGGGGTCGTCGTCAAATTCGGGCAATGCCATAATCAGGTCGCGCAGTTGGGTAAAGCGCACGGTTCTGGGATCGATGGTTTCGCCGTGCAGGTCATAGAGTTCTTCGGCGATGCGCTGGGTGTCGGTCCATTTCATATGAATTTCCTTTTATCGTCCGGCATTGAAGCCGTGTAGAATATGTTTCGGCAAAACTGCCGCCCCTTGAGGATTGCTGAATGTTTCAACTCGCCGGACAACACATCAAGCACCAGCCTATGTGTCGTCCTGATCTGGGAGGAGTTGTCCCTCCCAAACAAATCTGATTCTACCGCCCCGAAGAGCGGGGTTTCAACCGACAAGGAAGATTGATGAACAATATGTTTGCCGCAAAATTGTCCAAACTGGTTTATACCGCTTCCGACCATCCTGATTCCCTGTCGGAGATGGAGGAGTTTGACCGCCTGATTCTGCTGATACGCAAACTGTATCAAATATTGGACGGGCAACATATCCTCTCCAGAGTAACGGTTTGCCTTCACCACCAAAACCGGCGCGACCTGATTGCCTTGGATAAAGCGGCTGCCGGTTGCGATTCGGCAATGTTGCGCGCCCAACGTTGGCTCATCTACACGCAAATTGCGGAACGCCTTGCCGGGTCGGGCGGCGGTTTCACGGTTACGGTAGAAAGCGTGTCCGCCGCCTGTCCGGAGCTTGAAGGACGCTATCTCGAGCTTGTCCGCCGCGCCGCCGTCTCTTTCGGTTTCACGCAAGGATGGGAAAATCCGGCAGGCGGGCAGGAAAAAACACAAGCCGTCCCGGATGCCGCATCGGGTCATTCCGTCAGAAAACCAATCAAAATCAATATAGAAGCGAGAGTGGAACGCTATCCGGCATACTGCCCGACCGTCGCCCTAAAAGTATAGTGGATTAACAAAAATCAGGACAAGGCGGCGAGCCGCAGACAGTACAGATAGTACGGCAAGGCGAGGCAACGCTGTACTGGTTTAAATTTAATCCACTATAACCCGCCGGCGGTTTTTCCGGCTGCAAAACCGATAAATACCGGTGCATCGCGTCCGAGTAATCCGCCTCGGATGCCGCACTGGATTATTCCGTCAGAAAACCGATAAAAATCAATATATAGTGAATTAAATTTAAACCGGTACAGCGTTACCTCGCCTTGCCGTACTATCTGTACTGTCTGCGGCTCGCCGCCTTGTCCTGATTTTTGTTAATTCACTATAGAATCGAAAGTTCCGCCTGTACGAACGCCTGTTTTCGGGCGATTGCGCCTTATCCGCGCAACAATGCCGTCTGAAGCGTGCCGGCTTCAGACGGCCTGTTTTCAGTGTTCTTCGCGCGCGTGGTTGATGGTGTATTTGGGGATTTCCACAATCAAATCCTCGCCGGCGACAACCGCCTGACAACTCAGGCGCGAATCGGCTTCCAAACCCCAAGCCTGATCGAGCAGGTCTTCTTCCAATTCGGTCGGCTCTTCTAGGCTGTCGAAACCTTTGCGGATAATCACGTGGCAGGTTGTGCAGGCGCAGGATTTTTCGCAGGCGTGATCGACTTCGATATCATGGTCGAGCAGCACGTCAAGGACGGTTTTACCTTCGGGTGCGTTATCGATGACTGCACCCTCGGGGCATAATGTCGTGTGTGGAAGTACGGTGATTTTGGGCATTTTTATTGTCTTTCTGTAAAAAGTGTTTGTGTTCGTTTTCGGAAAACTGTCTGCCTAATGTCGCGGTTCGAGCAGGTCGGCAACATTTTGCCAGCCCGTCAGGCAGGCAAAATCGAGGGCGGTATAGCCTTCCGATGTCGTTGAGGCAGGATTTGCGCCGTATTCAAGCATGGCTTGAACCATAAGTGCATTTCCTGCGATGGCTTCATGATGAAGCGGCGTATAGCCGTCTTCGTCCTGTTCCCGCAGATAATCCGAGTTTTGGGACAACTGTTGCCGAAAATCGTCAATACAGTTCCGGCACATCGGATGCTCTTCCAGATTTTCGGGATGTTCTTTTTCTTCATACACCAGCAATATCTGCCCGGGATCGCCGAAATCGATTCCCCATGCGGCATCGTGTTCGGTGCGCTCCTCTTCCGTCATCTGCCCGCGCATTGCCTGTATGGTAAAGCCGCCGTAGGGGATGCCGTTGCACACGAACATCCAGTCGCTGATGTCGTCAACCGGAACGCAAACGCTTTCGCCTTGTTCGACATTGGTCAGTTCGCCGGGTTCATTGTTCAGCACACCGTAAATATAAAGACCGTCAAAATAAATATCGTCGATCCACATATGTTCGCAAATTTCGCCGTCTTCGCCGTCTTGGAAAAAAGGGACTTTGACCATGGCAAAATCCAAGGCGGAAATAATGCGGCGGCGTTCCCAAAAAAGCTCGCGCCAAAAATATTTGAATGTTTTACGGGCGCGTTCGTCGGCACGGTTTACCGGTTCGTCTGCCTGTTCTACATAATAAATGACGGAATCGCCCATCATATCTGCTCCTCAACGTGTACGGTATCTGTTTGCACCTTACTGCGGCTTTCTGCCTTCGGCATCCGATTCGGATTTGAAAAGTTCCAAATATTCGGAATAGGCTTTTTCCAAATCCGCCCGCGAAAAACAGGTGTAAATATGGATGCCGTCTGCAATTTCGTCGGTCAGCCTCGTGCCGCTTTTGCCGAAATATGCTTCTTTAAAAAGGCGGATTTTCGATTTTTTCGGCTTGTAGAATGCCGCGCCCGCCAAAAGCCGGGGCAGCGCGTAAGGGTATTCCCGGTGTCCGCGCCGTACCAAATCAAGCAGTTGTTTGCGGCCTGACCCGGCATTCCCTTCCTGCCTGCGTTCGTGGACGCTTTTTTCAAATTCCGATTCCGCCGTTTCGTTTTTCGGGAACACGATTTCGCCGCGAAGCGATAAAAACAAACGTTTCACAAGGTTTTCGTCCACGGCGAACAATTCGGTATCGCCTATCCTGCTTTTGCTGAAAATTTCATGGAGCAGGTTTTCTTTTTCTTTGTAATTGTCGGTTTTGACGGCGAGGATGCGTTCCAATCCGGCAACGTTCGCATAACCGTTGTTTTCCAAATGGCGCATTCTGCCTTCAAAATTGCTTACATCCGAAATGCCGATTTTATACACGCCCTTGATGACGGTTTTCATCAGATAGACAATGCCTGACTTTTCCATATCGATGTTTTTCAAGTGTTTTCGAGCCTTCAGACGGCATCGGATTATTTCTATGCCGTCTGAAACCGTTTAAGTATCAAATATTATCGACACTCTGGCCTGTCAGCGCGCGTTGGATGTTGCGGTTCATGCGTTTGGCGGCGAAATTGTCGGTGATGCTGCCGAGTTTGGCGGCGGCGGCACGGATGTCTTCGGCTTTTCCGTCTTTCAGACGGCCTTGCAAATCGGCGATGCCTTGCCGAATCTGTTGCAATTCTTCGGCATCCAGCAAATCGCTGTCCAACTCGAGGGCGGCGTTGACGGCATCGGTCAGGCTTTCGGCTTCGACTACGGCTTCGGCACGGGCGCGTGCCGCCATATCTTCGGCGGCATTGCTCATGCTGTCTTTGAGCATTTGGGTGATGGTGTCGTCGTCCAAGCCGTAGGAGGGTTTGACTTCGATTTGCGCCTGTACGCCGGTGCTTTGTTCTTGGGCGGAAACGGACAGCAGCCCATCCGCATCGATTTGGAAGGTTACGCGGATACGCGCCGCACCCGCCGCCATAGGCGGAATGCCGCGCAGGGTGAATTTGGCAAGGCTGCGGCAGTCGGCAACCAGTTCGCGTTCGCCTTGTACGACGTGTATCGTCATCGCGGTCTGACCGTCTTTGAAGGTGGTAAAGTCCTGCGCGCGCGCGGTGGGGATGGTGGAATTGCGCGGGATGATTTTTTCCGCCAAGCCGCCGTAGGTTTCCAAACCGAGCGACAAGGGCGTAACGTCCAGCAGCAGCCATTCGCCGTCGGTTTTGTTGCCTGCGAGGACGTTTGCCTGTATGGCGGCGCCGAGCGCGACGACTTCGTCGGGGTTGAGGTTGTTCAGCGGGGTTTGTCCGAAGAAGGTGGCGACTGCCTGTTGGACGTGCAGCATACGGGTCGAACCGCCGACCATAATCACGCCTTTGACTTCGTTTTTACCGACACCGGCATCTTTCAACGCCTGTGTGACCGGTTCGAGCGTTTTCATCACCAAATGCTGCGTCAGGTTGTGGAACTCGGCGCGACTGATGCTTGTGTCGATTGCCATGCCGTCTGAAAGCGTCGCCTGAATGCGCGCTTCGGTTTGCGTGGTTAATTGTTCTTTGGCGGCGCGGACGAGCGAGAGCAGGAGTTGGCTGTCTTGTTCGTTGAGTTGGGAGAGTCCGTTTTGTTCGAGCAGGCGGCAGAACAGGCGGTGGTCGAAATCGTCGCCGCCCAACGCGCTGTTGCCGCCGGTGGCTTTGACTTCAAACAGTCCTTTGGTCAGTTGCAATACGGATACGTCGAATGTGCCGCCCCCTAAGTCGTACACGACAAACGTGCCTTCCGAGGCGTTGTCCAGCCCGTAGGCGATTGCGGCGGCGGTGGGTTCGTTGAGCAGGCGCAATACGTTCAAACCCGCCAGACGCGCGGCATCTTTGGTGGCCTGGCGTTGGGCATCGTCGAAATAGGCGGGGACGGTAATCACCACGCCGACCAAATCGCCGCCCAAGGTTTCTTCGGCGCGCGATTTAAGGGTTTTGAGGATTTCCGCCGACACTTCGACAGGCGTTTTCACCCCCTGCCGCGTATGCAGTTCGATAACGCGTTGATTGTCGCCGAAACGGTAAGGCAGGTAGTGCGTATTTTGATGCAGATCGGCAAGCGTCCGCCCGATAAGGCGTTTGGCGGAGCTGACGGTGTTCAGCGGGTCGGTTTTTTGGGCGGACAGGGCGGTTTTGCCGACTTCAATGCCGCCGTTTTCCAGATAGCGGACGACGGAAGGCAGGGTAACGCGCCCTTCGGCATCGGGCAGGCAGGCGGCACTGCCGCTGCGGACGGTGGCGACCAAGCTGTTGGTCGTACCCAAATCGATGCCTGCCGCCAAACGGTGCCGGTGCGGGGCGGCGGACATACCCGGTTCTGAAATCTGCAAAAGAGCCATAAATTCTGCCTGTCGGTGCGGTGTGTAAAGGAAGGAAAGCGGCATTTTAACAGAATTTGCGCCGATAGTTGAGCAAACCGCTAAGGATTAGGTCGTGCCGCCGAAATTGCCCTCTACCGCCAAATGCCGATAAAATCCGCCTTTCCCGCCCATCATTAGGAATATAAATCGTGAAAGGACTCGACTATTGCCGCCAAAAAGCAGAAGAAAGCCGCTCCAGTTTTTTGTCGGGCTTCCGTTTCCTGACTCAGGAAAAACGGGATGCGGTAACGGTTTTATATGCTTTTTGCCGCGAATTGGACGATGTGGTTGACGAATGTTCCAACCCCGATGTTGCACAGGCGACATTGAACTGGTGGCGCGGCGATTTGGACAAGGTATTCGGCGGCGCGATGCCGGAACACCCCGTCAATCAGGCCTTGCGGCAAGTTAAGGAAACCTTCAAGCTGCCGAAATATGAACTGGAAGCCTTAATCGACGGGATGCAGATGGATTTGGTTCAAGCCCGTTACGGCAGTTTTGAAGAATTGAAACTGTATTGCCACCGCGTCGCAGGCGTGGTCGGCTGCCTGATTGCGCGGATTTTGGGGTTTTCAGACGACCAAACGCTGGAATACGCCGACAAGATGGGACTTGCGCTGCAACTGACCAACATCATCCGCGATGTCGGCGAAGACGCGCGCAGGGGGCGGATTTACCTGCCGATGGAGGAAATGCGGCGGTTTGACGTACCCGCAAGCGTGATTTTGCAATGCAGCCCGACGGGCAATTTTGCCGAATTGATGGCGTTCCAAATCAAACGCGCCCGCGAAACCTACCGCGAAGCCGTATCGCTGCTGCCTGATGCCGATAAAAAAGCCCAAAAAGTCGGACTGGTCATGGCGGCGGTTTATTACGAGCTATTGAACGAAATCGACCGAGACGGCGCACAAAACGTCCTCAAATACAAAATCGCCCTCCCTTCGCCGCGCAAAAAACGCATTGCCCTGAAAACCTGGTTATTCGGATTCAAACCGCGCCCCGGCACGCCGGAACGGGCATAAGGCGCATACCGCCCGCCGCCCGTCAGGCAAACCCGATTCCCACAGCCCCGCCGGACGGGGTTTCAACCATCGTCTGAAAGTCTGCATCGTAACCGCGCAATCCCGTTGGCGTTCGCGCTTTGAAATGGAATTGCTGGGAATTTAAACAGGAGCAGAAGTAAATGAAAGCAGTCAGGGATATAGCCTTATGGCTGGCAGTAACGGTTTGGATCAACTTTTTCCCCGACAGTTACCGCTATGATACCGTTCCACAGGGACGGTACGGATACTGGCATGCAGACCATCCGTGGTATCCCTATGCGCGCTTTCTGCTGCCTTTATTTTTAGCCTGTATCCTTTTCTACCGTCATTTTCGGAAACGGAAATAGATACGGCTGCAAAACCATTGGAGGAATAAATGATGAACACGCCGCATCCGCGCCCGAAAATCGCCGTCATCGGCGCAGGCTGGGCAGGACTGTCCGCCGCCGTCACCTTGGCGCGGCACGCCGACGTTACCCTGTTTGAAGCCGGCCGGCAGGCGGGCGGCAGGGCGCGCACACTGGCCGGAAATACCGACGGTTTCGGTTTTTTGGACAACGGGCAGCACATTTTGCTCGGCGCATACCGGGGCGTGTTGCGCCTGATGAAAACCATCGGTTCGGATCCCCGTGCCGCCTTTTTGCGCGTACCGCTGCACTGGCATATGCACGGCGGTTTGCAGTTCCGCGCCCTCCCCCTGCCCGCGCCGCTGCATATTTTGGGCGGCGTGCTGCTTGCCCGGCGTGCACCGACTGCATTCAAAGCCAAACTGCTTGCCGATATGTCCGATTTGCAGAAGTCCGCACGCCTCGGACAGCCCGACACGACAGTGGCGCAATGGCTGAAACAGCGGAACGTGCCGCGTGCCGCCGTGATGCAGTTTTGGCAGCCCTTGGTTTGGGGCGCGCTCAACACGCCTTTGGAAACCGCAAGCCTGCGCGTGTTGTGCAACGTTTTGTCCGACGGCGTGCTGACGAAAAAATCCGGCAGCGACTATCTCCTACCCAAGCAGGATTTGGGCGCAATCGTCGCCGAACCCGCCTTGGCGGATCTTCAACGGCTCGGCGCGGACATCCGCCTCGAAACGCGCGTATGCCGTCTGAACACCCTCCCGGACGGGAAAGTGCTCGTCAACGGCGAAGCTTTCGATGCCGCCGTCCCCGCCACCGCGCCCTACCACGCCGCCGCGCTCCTGCCCGAAGGCACGCCCGAACACGTTCAGACGGCATATCAAAACCTTCGCTACCACGCCATCACCACCGTCTATCTGCGCTACGCCGAACCCGTCCGCCTGCCCGCCCCGCTGACCGGCCTTGCCGACGGCACGGTGCAATGGCTGCTTTGCCGGGGCAGGCTCGGACTGCCTGAAAACGAAGTGTCCGCCGTCATCAGCGTTTCCGACCGCGTCGGCGCGTTTGCAAACCGGGCGTGGGCGGACAAAGCCCACGCCGACCTCAAACGCATCCTTCCGCATTTGGGCGAACCCGAAGCCGTGCGCGTCATCACCGAAAAACGCGCCACAACCGCAGCCGATGCCCCGCCGCCGGACTTGTCGTGGTTGCACCGGCACCGCATCTTCCCCGCCGGCGACTACCTCCACCCGGACTACCCCGCCACGCTCGAAGCCGCCGTACAATCAGGTTTCGCGTCGGCGGAAGCCTGCCTGCAAAGCCTGAGCGATGCCGTCTGAAAACGCCGGCCGACATCGGGACGCTTTACAAGGTGCGGCAAAACGCTAAAATACCTTAACCGACAACCAAAAAGGAAAAAGTATGGCGACACTGTCCGACAAAACCATCTTAGTAACCGGCGCATCGCAAGGTCTGGGCGAACAGGTCGCCAAAGCCTATGCGGCGGCAGGCGCAACCGTGATTTTGGTTGCCCGTCATCAGAAAAAACTGGAAAAAGTGTATGACGCGATTGTCGAAGCCGGATACCCCGAACCATTCGCCATCTGCTTTGACCTTATTAGCGCGGAAGAAAAAGAATTTGAACATTTCGCCGCCACCATTGCCGAAGCCACGCAAGGCAAACTGGACGGCATCGTCCACTGCGCCGGCTATTTTTACGCCCTCTCGCCGCTGGATTTCCAAACCGTCGCCGAATGGGTCAACCAATACCGCATCAACACCGTCGCACCTATGGGGCTGACCCGCGCCCTGTTCCCGCTGCTGAAGCAGTCGCCCGACGCGTCCGTCATCTTCGTCGGCGAAAGCCACGGCGAAACACCCAAAGCCTACTGGGGCGGCTTCGGCGCGTCCAAAGCCGCGTTGAACTACCTGTGCAAAGTCGCCGCCGACGAATGGGAACGCTTCGGCAACCTGCGCGCCAACGTCCTCGTCCCCGGCCCCATCAATTCCCCGCAACGCATCAAATCCCATCCGGGCGAAGCCAAAAGCGAACGCAAAAGCTACGGGGACGTGCTGCCCGCATTTGTCTGGTGGGCAAGTGCCGAAAGCAAAGGGCGGAGTGGCGAAATCGTTTACCTCTAAATCCGGAAAAGGCAGGCATCCCGCCCGCGCCGCGATTCCGTTTGAAAAATATCCGTACCTTCCGCGCGCATCCGTCCCGCACAGACAAACACCTTGACTTAAATTTACATAAGGACAATAATGACAACCCGTTATTTCCTTAACTTGACCTTAGGGTAAATTTTATGAAAACCGTTTCCACCGCCGTTGTCCTTGCCGCCGCTGCCGTTTCACTGACCGGCTGTGCGACCGAATCCTCACGCAGTCTCGAGGTAGAGAAAGTCGCCTCCTACAATACGCAATATCACGGTGTTCGTACCCCGATTTCCGTCGGAACATTCGACAACCGCTCCAGCTTCCAAAAAGGCATTTTCTCCGACGGGGAAGACCGTTTGGGCAGCCAGGCAAAAACCATTCTAGTAACGCACCTGCAACAGACCAACCGCTTCAACGTACTGAACCGCACCAATTTGAACGCATTAAAACAGGAATCCGGCATTTCCGGCAAAGCGCATAACCTGAAAGGCGCAGATTATGTCGTTACCGGCGATGTAACCGAATTCGGACGCAGAGATGTCGGCGATCATCAGCTCTTCGGCATTTTGGGTCGCGGCAAATCGCAAATCGCCTATGCAAAAGTGGCTCTGAATATCGTCAACGTCAATACTTCCGAAATCGTCTATTCCGCACAGGGCGCGGGCGAATACGCACTTTCCAACCGTGAAATCATCGGTTTCGGCGGCACTTCCGGCTACGATGCGACTTTGAACGGCAAAGTTTTAGACTTGGCAATCCGCGAAGCCGTCAACAGCCTGGTTCAGGCTGTTGACAACGGCGCATGGCAACCCAACCGTTAAGGAGAAATGATGAATCCGAAAACCTTGAGCCGTTTGTCGCTGTGTGCGGCGGTCTTGGCTCTGACCGCCTGCGGCGGCAACGGGCAAAAATCCCTGTATTATTACGGCGGCTATCCCGATACCGTCTATGAAGGTTTGAAAAACGACGACACTTCGTTGGGCAAGCAGACCGAAAAGATGGAAAAATACTTTGTGGAAGCCGGCAACAAAAAAATGAATGCCGCCCCGGGTGCGCACGCCCATCTGGGACTGCTGCTTTCCCGTTCGGGAGACAAAGAGGGCGCGTTCCGCCAGTTTGAAGAAGAGAAAAGGCTGTTTCCCGAATCGGGCGTATTTATGGACTTCCTGATGAAAACCGGTAAAGGAGGCAAGCGATGAAACCTTTGATTTTAGGGCTTGCCGCCGTGTTGGCGCTGTCTGCCTGCCAAGTTCAAAAAGCGCCCGATTTCGACTACACGTCATTCAAGGAAAGCAAACCGGCTTCAATTTTGGTGGTTCCGCCGCTGAACGAATCGCCCGATGTCAACGGAACATGGGGTGTACTGGCTTCGACCGCCGCGCCGCTTTCCGAAGCCGGCTATTACGTCTTCCCCGCCGCAGTCGTGGAGGAAACCTTCAAACAAAACGGCTTGACCAATGCCGCCGATATTCACGCCGTCCGGCCGGAAAAACTGCATCAGATTTTCGGCAATGATGCGGTTTTGTACATTACGGTTACCGAATACGGCACTTCATATCAAATTTTAGACAGCGTGACGACCGTATCCGCCAAAGCACGGCTGGTCGATTCCCGCAACGGAAAAGAGTTGTGGTCGGGTTCGGCCAGCATCCGCGAAGGCAGCAACAACAGCAACAGCGGCCTGTTGGGGGCTTTGGTCAGCGCAGTGGTCAATCAGATTGCCAACAGCCTGACCGACCGCGGTTATCAGGTTTCCAAAACCGCCGCATACAACCTGCTGTCGCCCTATTCTCACAACGGCATCTTGAAAGGTCCGAGATTCGTTGAAGAGCAGCCCAAATAAGCATATGCCGTCTGAACCTCTCCGAGCTTCAGACGGCATATGCGAATCTTGATACTTGCAAGCCGCACCGCCCAAAATCGGGCAGCCGGTTTCAATATCCGAACAAGGTTCGGGTTCTGTATTTTGCAGAACCCGAACCTTTTATTCAAATTTAAACTTAATTCCGGCGTGGTTGTATGGTATAGTGGATTAACAAAAATCAGGACAAGGCGACGAAGCCGCAGACAGTACAAATAGTACGGAACCGATTCACTTGGTGCTTCAGCACCTTAGAGAATCGTTCTCTTTGAGCTAAGGCGAAGCAACGCTGTACTGGTTTAAATTTAATCCACTATAAATTAACACGCAATGTACCCTGACCGGCAAAACTTCCCCAAACTTCATCAAAAAATCAACTGTACCCGTCTTTTTCAGACGGCATTGATACCGTAAGAAATTTCCCATGCAGAAATGGCAAACCGAGCTTTATTCCACACCGCTTTGGCTTTGTCTGACACCGAAAAGCGCGGTCAAAGTCTTGCTGCTGATTACGGCGATGATTACGCTGGTGTTAACCGAAATGCGGCTGAATGTGTTGAGTACCTTTATGTCCAAAGGGCTTTACGACTCGATGCAGGATTTGAAATGCTTCGGCATTTTGGATGTTTGCTGCAATGAACGCGGGCGTGGTGCTGATACGGGCGTTTAACAACGTCGTCAACGACTTCCTCGATCAAGGCTTGGCGATTAAATGGTCGGAGCGGCTCAACGAAGTGCTGACAGCACGCTGGCTTGCCGACAAAAACTACTACCGCCTGCAAATGCGCCGCCACGCGCCGGACAACATCGACCAGCGTATCCAACAGGACGCGCAGGAATTTATCGCTTCGACCATCGAATTTGTGCGCGGCATGGTCAATTCGGTCGTTACTTCTCTGGAATTTGCCGTTGTTTTGCGGGGCTTGGCTGGCATCCTGACCGTGTTCGGCTTCGACATTCCGCACGGCATCGTTTGGTTTGTCTATATATTTGTGATTTTGGCGACCTTTATCGCCATGTGGATAGGCAACCCTTTGATTCGTTACAATTATGAAAACGAAAAACTCAACGGCGACTACCGTTATTCCCTCATCCGCGTGCGCGACCACGCCGAAAGCGTGGCGTTTTACAGCGGCGAAAAACACGAACACGACCAGCTTTCTGACCGTTTTAAAGCCATTATCCGCAACCGCTGGCGTATTGCGCGACAAAGCGTCTGCCTGAGCGGCTTTAATGATATGTTCACCAACGGCATCAAGCTCTTCCCCATTATTTTGCAAGCGCCGCGCCTGTTTGCCGGACAAATCAAAATCGGCGACATCCAGCAGACCGTCCAAGCCTTCGCGCGACTGCAAAACGCGCTTTCTTTCTTCCGGATGTTCTACAACAAATTCACCGCCTACCGCGCCCGATTGGAGCGTCTGTACGGCTTTTTGCTGAGTACCGAAGAACAACACAGCGCGCGGCAACCCGAGATTAGCGAAGTTTCAGACGGCATTGCACTGGAATGTAAGGCGGCGGCAGCTTTTGCACGAATTGGCGGCAGCTTTTGCACCGCCGAAGCGTAGGAAATTGTATTAGCTTTTGCACAAATTTATCCCCGTTTAATGGTCTGTTAAACGGGGATTATCTTATGCCTTTAAAAGTAGTACGCTACTTGCGGTCAGAACTTATAAATCAGGTGGTCGTCGTAGCTTGAATTGCTGTTGATGTGCTGCTCACAGTCAAGGTTTGGCTGCCTGCAAAACGCTCCCATCCGGTCAGGCGCAGTTCTGCCACGAGGTCAAGATAAGCAGGCAGTTCGCTGCGGGTGCCGGAGAAGAAGACAAATGGCGGCCGCACCATTGCCATCAGGCGCAGAAACTCTACCATGCCGAAGTAGTTCATCGCGTCCCCTTTTCCCCGGCGGCGCGGCTTTGGTTGAACCGCGCGTCGTGCTGCCTGCCTTTCAGTTCGCTGATATACGCCTGCCGGCAGTGGTGGCGGTCGAAAAACACGCCGTTGATCAGGGTATATAAAATCTTCCAGCGGGTTTTGGGCTTTTGGGCGAGCCGCGCGCGGCGATAGGTGCGGCTTGAGAGGGTTTCGTCCGCCGCGCCGCCGGTTAGGGCGTTGAACAGTTGGTCGATGGCTACCAACAGGTGGTAAACGTATTTTTTCAGCCGATGTTTAGCGTCCATTCTTCGATTTCCTTTTCCAGCGCGTCCAATCCGGGCGCGGTTTCGATGGTGTTCAATTTGTCTTCGAGCTGCTGACGCTTTCCGATAATCGCGCCGGCGGCAACAGCCAGGCGGGCGGATTTTTCGATAACTTTTTCAATCAAAACGTCCAATTCCACGCCCCTTGCGGCGGCGATTTGCGCCAGCATCGGGGTCGGGGCGTTGTTGTCCGCCTGCCGCGCGAGGGCTTCTTTTTCCTGCCTGTAAAAGCTGTCGATTTCCACTTGGGGATAGCCCGCCAAGAGGCTGTTTTTGAGTTCGTCCGCCTTTTCCGCGAGGCGGAATGCCAAGGCGGTTTTTTGTTTGGCGAAACGGGCGGCGGCGGCGGCTTTGCTGATTTTCCATTTTTTGCCGTCCCATTCGTGGTAATCGGACGGGCGCGGCGGGGTTAAAACGGGGCGGCCGTCGGAATCTGCGGCAATCTGCCCGCCCTGCGCCTGTCCTGCCAAAAGGGCGGCGTATTCTTCGGCGCGGACGGCAACCGCGCCTTCGGGGATGCCGCCCAATGTGTCGTCGTAAAAGCCGTTTTTGAAATAGATGGTCATTTTGGGGTTTCCTTTTTTGTATTTACATTTTGGTTTTTTGCCGCTTATAATGTAACGACAAAATACGCTGCAAGCTGCAATGAAGATTGAATTTGACTCCGAAAAAAATCAACGCAATATCGAAGAGCGGAATTTGCCCTTTGAATCAGTCGGGCAAATACGCTGGACAACGGCCGTTATTGTGCCCGATGTCCGCTTTGATTACCCCGAACCGCGTTATGTTGCCGCTGCTTATCTAGGCGATACGCAACGCCTGCACATTGTCTGTTTTACGCCGATAAAAGACGGCATCCGTGTCATCAGTTTTCGCAAAGCGAATAAAAGAGAGGTTAAAAAATATGCAACGTCAATCCTTAACAAACGCTGACGGCGAAGTGCGGGAACTTGCCGCCGAAGATTTTGCGCTTGCCCGCCCCATTGCCGAAGCCCTGCCCGAAGACTTGGCACAGGTGCTTTTTTCCCATCAAAAACAATTGGAAGAAAAGGGCGTAATGCAAAAACGAAACACAGGCAAAACCCCGAAACAACTCGTTACCATACGCCTGTCCGCCGATGTGGTCGAAAAATTCCGCGCCGGCGGCAAGGGCTGGCAGACGCGCATCAACGAGGTTTTGCGCCAATATATCGCCCAATTGAAATAACGGGGGCGGCCGCTGCTTATCGGGCGCGCCCGACTATCCTTTCCCGCGCGGTTTCGGCCGTGCGGTTTTTTGTTGCCGGTGCCGTCCGAAGGGGGCAGCGGCTTTTTGCGCGGTCATTCCCGCCTTTCGTTATTCCCGCCACTTTCCGTCATTCCCGCGAAGGCGGGAATCCCGAAACCCCTGCCGCCGTCATTCCCGCGCAGGCGGGAATCCAGTCCGTTCGGTTTCAGCCGTTTCCGATAGATTCCTGCCGCGTTTGGGGTCTGGATTCCCGCCTGCGCGGGAATGACGGCGGCGGGGATTTCTGTTTTTTCCGATAGATTCCTGCCGCGTTTGGGGTCTGGATTCCCGCCTGCGCGGGAATGACGGCGGCGGGGGTTTCTGTTTTTTCTGATAGATTCCTGCCGCGTTTGGGGGCTGGATTCCCGCTTTCGCGGGAGTGACGGTGGCGGGGGTTTCGGTTTTTCCGATAGATTCCTGTTGCGTCGGGGGGTCTGGATTCCCGCTTTCGCGGGAATGACGAAAGCGGCGGGAATGACGAAGAGTGGCAGGATTGGCGGGGCATAGGTTTCGGGGGATTGGCGGCGCGGCCGGTTTCGGTCGGATTGCTTGGATCGGCGGGCTGAAGCCCATCTCTACAACTCGTCTCTACAACCCATCTCTACAACCCATCTCTACAGCCATCTCTACAGCCATCTCTACAGCCATCTCTACAGCCCATCTCTACAGCCCATCTCTACAGCCCATCTCTACAGCCCATCTCTACAACCCATCTCTACAGCCCATCTCTACAGCCATCTCTACAGCCATCTCTACAGCCATCTCTACAGCCATCTCTACAACCCATCTCTACAACCCGTCTCTACAACCCGTCTCTACAACCCGTCTCTACAGCCATCTCTACAGCCCGTCTCTACAGCCATCTCTACAGCCCGCTAGTCTTGCAGTGCCTCGAGCAAGCCGTCTCGGCGGCGGCGGTTTCGGGGTCCGGTTGATGTTCTTCCACTCTCTCTTTGCGGTTCTTCGTTGGTTTCAGGTATTTCGGGGCCTATCGGGGAGCTGGCGGCGTTTCCCGAGGCGGCTTTGCCGATGGCCATCCAGTCGCAACTGCCTTCGTACCAGTTGGTGATAATGGCGGCGGCGTGGTTTTTTGCGCGGATAAACAGCCAGTTGTGTTGCCTTCGATCGCCGGTAACGCGTTCCGAATGGCGTTCGGATACGAAGCATTTGACGTTGCCGTCGGCAAAGGCGACGGGGAAGACGACTTCGTTTTCGATGGGGCCGCCGCTTCGTGTGAACCTGTAGCTGCCGGTCTGTATCATTGTGCCGTCGGGGAATCTGACAATATCCACGCCGCCGATGGTTTGGCGTGTGAATTGCGCGGCAACGGCGGTGCTGATTTTTTCGTCCAGCCCTTGGATTTGGGCGGCGGTGTGGGTGTGGTCTCGGTCGGCTTTGTCTTGCAAACCTTGCGCCAGCGTGCCCGCGTCCAGCGCGCCTGCGTTGATGGTTTCGCCGTGGGACTTTATCCAAAACACGGCTTCGCCCAAGGTGTCGGCGGCTTTGATGCACAGTTTTAAAACCAGGGCTTTGGGGCGGTTTTCGTCGCCGCCTGTCGCCATTTTGCTGTCCGAGCGCGGGGTTAAAAAGCCGTTGTCGTTTAAATTTTCGTCCGTCCAAGTCGATACGAGCGCGCTTCTCTGCCTTTCGTTGCGGTCTTCGTAACCGAGGGCTGCCGCGTCTGTGTGGTTTGTCCAGTGTGAAAATACTTTGTGGACGTGCCGTTTGATTTCGTCTTCCTGCTTCGTTCCGACTGCCAAGCTGTTGCCCGCGTTGCGGATAAAGCGGTCTTCCGCCTGCGGGACGTTTTGGATGCTGCCGTATTTTCCGGTCAGCAGACGGTACAGCTCGGGATAAGCGGTTTCGGTTACGCGCGTGCGGATGTCGTCAAACGCCAGCCAGCCGGTCGGGATTTGGTCGGACGGAAACCACGCGGTGATGCCGATGTCGGTACGGCTTAAATCGGGCAGGCGGTTGCTGTTGCCCAAGGCGCGGTAAAGGTCGGGGAAGGTGTTTTGTGCAAAGGTCGTGCCGTTGGCTTTGAGATAGCCTGCGGGGTTTTGTACGGCTTTGGGAAAGGATACGATCGCGCCGACGGGGATGCCGTCCGAATTGAGTTTTTTCCATGCGGACCAGTTGTCGTTTGCGCTGCTCGTTTGGTGGCGTTCGTACACGTCGGACGTGTAGGCGGGATAACCCAACTGCCTGCACCAGCCGTGTTTCGTGCCGGCGATGACTTGGATATGGCAGGCGGTGTTTTCAACGGGCAGGTTGGAGCTGCCGACCGCCGTCGGCAGGGAATAGATGCCGTCTGTTTTGAGGGTGTTCAAATCGCCCCGGAATGTTTCGACTTTGAAATTGCCGATGCCGTATCCGGACAGTGTGTTCGGTTTGCCTTGGATGTCTTCGGCAAAACGCGGTTTGTTGGCTTTGTGGAAGATGTCGTGGTTGTTGTAGGAAATGCGGTTGTTTGCGCCGTGCAGGCGGAGGGTGTCGTCGCCGAAGACGATGTGGGCGTTGTCGGCATCCGCGCCGATGTAGGCTTTGTGGCCGCCGTTCCAGTTCGTCTGGTTGGCGGATAAATGGATGCCGCTTTGGAATTGGGTTTGGGCGGTAAAGGTTTTTTGGCCGTTGACGGTTTGGTCGCCGGTGATAACTACAGCCAGCCTATTTAGTGCTGCCAGTAATTGATTAGGCTGCGACTTATCCGGCTGGATACCGGCCGCAGTCAGCACGGCCAGCAGCTCGGATTGCACTTGGTTGAGCCACCACGCGGGCAGGATGGTGCCCAATTCGGACACGCCGTCGCCGTCGTGGAAGGTCTTATCGGGGGTTTCGATGGGGTGCATAAATCGTCCTTTAGCGGTAGGTAAATCGGATAGCGGTGTGGGCGGGCTTGAGGCGGTTGAACAGGCTCTCGATCACGGCATCGCTGTAATCGGTCAGCCTGTCGCCCGCCGCCGAGATACCGGCGCGGAATCGGGTAATGCGGTTGTTGCCGCCGCGCACGTTAACGTGCCACACCCACATGATTTCCTGCGGCGCAAGACGGTCGCCGGCGCGGTTTACACCGGCGCGGAACGGCTGCGGTTCGTCGATTTGGATTTGATAGCCCGCCGCCTCGGCCAAACGCACAAAATAAGGAATACTCAAGCCGCCTGTTTCGTTTAGCTTGGCCATGACGGCCAACACACGGTGCTGGCGGTTTTTGCCCGTACCGTCCAAACCTAATACGCGCTCCCAATCGGCCAGCATTTGGCCGGCGCTGCGCGGGTCGACGGCATCGGCAACGCTTTGAGCCGATTCCGCCACCGCATCCAGCGCTGCGCCGTCTATTTCTGCCTGCGCCCGCACACGCGGGGCATTGCGGGCATACGACACGGGGGGCAACAGGCCCCGCAAGATGTCTTGATAGCTCATGACGGCATCTCCGTTACATTAATCGCGCCCGCTTTAAACCACTCGATGCGGTTAACCGTATCGGCGGCACGGTTGGCCGTCGGCGCAGTCAGACGGCGGTCGATCACACCATCCACATTGCTGATAGCAGCCTCGATTTGCGACACAGTCAGGCCGTCGCCGGGGATCAGGGTGTCGAAATATTCTTTTAGGGCCGTCCGTATGCGGCGCTTGGCCTCGTCCAAGTCGATACCGTCGAGCTTGACTTGCACGGTAACAGGCACCGCCGTTACGGTTGGCTTGAGTACCAGCGCATTTTTTGCCGTTACCGGGCGCATCTCGTCGATATAAGCCTGTACGCGGCGCACAGTTTCTTCCGACGACACACCGTCGGCGGAGGTAATGGCAATATCCACCGTACCCAAGCCGCGGCGCAGCGGATAAACATATGCGCTGGTTACGCCGTCAACACTCAACGCCCAGTTTTTATAGTCGTAACGGTTGCCGCCTGCGGGCGGTCGGCGGATGATTTCCAACAGACGCGCCAGCAGTGAGGCATCGCTTTCTCGGTCGGTGCCGCCTTGTACGGTAAGGCGGCATTCGGTGGCCACACCGGCGGGGGCGGCCATCAGTTGCGCCTCGCCGTCGCCACATTGGCGGCCGCGCCCGGCTCGTCGGCGATTGCCGGTATTTCCGCCGTGCCGCCGCTGCCGATAACGGCGCGGGCGGTAGTGCGGTAAAAACGCTGGCCGATACGCACTTGCAGGTCGTCTGAAAGCATGGATTGCGCAATACCGCTTACGGTCAGCGTGCCGCTGGCCGTGGTAGGATTGCGGCGGCTCAAGCCGCGCATGGAGGCATGCCGCTCCAAATACTCGCGGTCGGCGGTATCAGGGAAAATCTGCCGCACAATCCAGCTTTGATGCGCATATTGCCCTTCGGCGCAGCTGGCCAAACGGCTGGCGTGCACATAATGGTCGCTGTCGGGGCTGATATCGGCATCCGGCCACAGGCTTTTGGTATCGCGCAGGATACGCTCGCGGATTTGCTCAAATGTCGGCGTTTCAAACACGTTTAAAACCTCTTTAAATCACGGGCACTTCGTGGCGGTAATCAAACCCGCCCGCCGCCGTATCCATCCGGATATGCAGGATCAGGCGGCCGTCGTGCGGCTGCTCTGCGCGCACGGTAATCTTGTCGGCACGCCCGCTCTTAACAATCGGTTGCAGTGCCTCATCGGCATATTGCTCGGCCAACAGGCTGACCCGTTGCAGGTCTTTTTCGCGCTGCAACAAATGCAGCAGCGAGCCGAGCGTTTTATCCGCCCACCAGCTGCCCAACGGTGTCATCAAGCGGATATACACGGCATTTTGCAGCGTATCGACGGTGCGGCCGGTATAGTCGCCGATGCTGGGGTTTAGCTCTTTGTCCATGTTGGCATTTTGCCGTTTTCAGACGGCCTCACGGAGTACACGGGCTTCAATCCCACACGCACAAAAAAAGCAGCCCGAAGGCTGCCAAAGGTCTGCTTGTCTATGCCGGTTCCGCCGGTAAGGTTTTGCCGCCGATGCTGTCGGTATGCGGGTGCTGGCGCAACGATATATTGCCGGCCACCACGTCGCCGTCGGTGTTAAAGCTGCCGCCCGTTTGGTTAACATCGCCGCTAAAGGTGGCTCCGTCGCCGCCCTCGACGGCCATGCCGCCGTTGCCGTTGATTTGGCCTTGCGCCGTCAACACTGCACTGGTCTCCACCAACGGAGCGTTAAATTTGGCATCCGTGGCCGCATTAACCTCGTATTGTTTGCAGTTAACCCGGTACACGTCGCAATCGGCCTCAATGATTTTGCCTTGCTTAATCACGATTTTTGCACCCTCATGATTAAAAATCGCCGTCTCGCCGGGCTTAAGGTTTTTGATGCGGTAGCTGCCGTGCTGGCTGCACACAATCACACCGTGCGAAGTATTGCCGCCCAGCGGTATCACTACCGCTTCGCTGCCGTCGGGCGGATGGCTGGCAAAGCCGTATTCCTGCAAATGTTCAAGGTCTTGCAGGGTTTCGTCGGCCAAGCCGCTCAACTGCACGCGCTGTATCGGCTCGGACGACACCACCAGCGTGATTTTTCCCCGAAAGGCCGCGCGCAGGGTTTCGCCGATATTTTTAGCAGTTTGTGCCGTTTTTTTCGCCAATTTACTCAAACTCATTCAAACACCGCCGTTTCTGCTTGTTTTTTGCCGCCTTTTTTGCCCTTATGGCTCACGCCTTTGCGTTTGCCTTTGCGCTTGCGCGCCGCCTCGGCCTTTTTGGGGTAAGCGTCGGGTGTCCAAATACCGTCCTCTTTGAGCCGCAGCTCGGTTTGCGTACCATCCATGCGGGATAGCATAAACCGCCGCCCCATCAGAAAAAACACCGCATCGATACCGTGCTCGTCGTCGATCACATGCACACGCAGGCCAGGTTGCCACAATACGCCGTCGCGGGTTTTATGGCCGCCCACGGTTATCGTGAGTGTAAATCCCTCCAGCCGCCAGTCGGCCAGCTGCTTTTTAGCCTGCTTTTGCAATGCGGCCAAATTGTCGGCATCGGACACCACCACCGTTTTAGGGCGGTGCAGCGTCATCGTCGGGTCTTTGTACACCCACTTTAAATCGTGTTTGGCGCTGTCGCCGCTGCGGCCGTGCGATTGCGCCAAAAAAGTAACCTCGGAAAAGCGGTTGTCGGTATCCCACTCAATGTCCATGCGCTCGATATTGCAGCGGCTGTCGGTGCGGCTCCAACACAATGTCGCCACCGGCGGGCTGCTGTAATCCGCACCGCCCACCACCAACGTGCCGTCCGGCTCCAGCCACGGATGCAGCCCGACCGAGTTGGCAATATGGGTTAATGCCTGCCATACGGTTTCGCCCGGCTCGATGTCGATTTTGCCCAAAGCGGGGTTGTTTTCGGCCTTAAGCACCACCGCTTTAATCTGCGGCCACGGCGCGGCCAGCTTTTTGGCTGCATCCAATACCGTCATGCCCTTTACATTGAGCTGCGGCGCGGAGCAATCCACCAAAAAACCGGCCAAATCACGCCCGCTCAAGCTCAACTCGCGGCTGCCCTTGCTTTTGCCGTGGCGCTGGCTGCCGATGATGCCCGTCATCACGATTTGCCCGTCTATCACTACCTCGCAGCTCTCTCCGCTTAAATCGGGTATGGCCGCCTCCGGTCCCAACCTGCCGATGACAAAATCGAAGCTGTCGGCAGGGATTAAAAAGTCGCTGTCGATGTCGTAGCGCTCCCAGTGGCGGTGCTCTTTACCGCCCACGCGCACCGACACGGCATAGCCGTATGAATTATTTTGCATAGCTGTTGACCAAAGTGCCGCGCTTGATAAACGCGGGGTGGTGGATATGGGGATTGAGCCGCACCAGCTCTGCTGCGCGGGCTATATCGCCGTAAAACTCGTGGGCGATTTGGTGTATCGTACCGTCGATTGGGGCTTGGCGCACAATCAGCGGCGGCTTTTGGTTGATGACCGCCGCAACCAACGCATTCAGACGGCCTGCCGCCGCGCGCAGGGATTCTGCCGTTTGGTAAGCCTCGGTATACACGGCGTTGGCCGTCAGCCCACCAGACTCGGCAGCAGCCGTCTGCACCGCCCGCAAGGCGGCAATCTCGGCCTGCATACGGCGGCGCATGGCGCGGTTAACCTCAATCAAATCGGGCGCGGTCATCTCTTCGCCATGCGCCTCGATTAATGCCGTTGCCACCGACAACAGCGATGACGTGGATAACAGGCGCACCGCCTGCGCTACCGGCTGCACCTGTTTGGCGGTTAACCGGTTCAGGCGGTTTTGCAGGCCGTCTGAAAAGCGGCCGGTCAGCAAATTATCAGGGATAGCGGCGGCGCGGTCGGCAACAGCCGCAGCCCCGTCAAACCGCTGTCGCGGCGACCAACCGGCATGGTGCATGGCATTATCGGCCAAACCCGCCTCACGGCGTATGCCAGTATCTACCATGACCGATATATCCGCAAACAGCTTGGCCGAGCCGTTTTTAAACGCCGCTGCACTGTATCCGCCCCGATCGGGAAAGGCAATTTTGTCCAAATCAAACAAACGGCGCACCGCGCCAAACGTACCCGATGCCGCACTCCAAATGCCCAGCGCGCTGCCCCATAAAGCTGATACGCCCGCATCCACCGCCAACACCGCATCAACAAAGCCGATAGCCGCCTCGCGGTAGGTGTCGATATTAGCAATCAACGCCTCAAGCTCGACCAAAAAGGCGTTTTCAAAAACAAAGATTTCCTGCGCTTCGGCCGCCTCGCGGAAAGTAATATCGATGCCCGCATAATCCACATAATCGGCCTCATGTCGGTAACTCCATGATGCCGCAATCATGTTGTGCATCCGCCCCCAAACAGGGTGCACCAGCACGCCGCCGCCCGGCTGCTCCAGCGCATCCAGCAGCTTTTTCAGACGGCCTGCATAGCCCTTGCCCCAAAACACCGCATTAATCTGCACCTGCCGCCCGGTCATGCCCATGTCTTCAAGGTCGATACCCTGCACAAACGGCCGCGCATGCTCGGCCAATGCCTTGCCGTTGCTCTCGTCCACCACCTCAATATCAAAGCCGACGCCCTTGTAAGATGCGTCCTGCAATAAGGTATGCCATCCGCTCATTATTGACCCGCTCCACGGCCGAACATGGCCACTTGATACCGCGATACCTCATTCGCGATAACACGTCCGTCGATATTCAGGCTCACATTGGTATTGATGGTCTGACTTGCCGACGCCATCGCACTTTGCACTTGTGCCAAACCTGTTGTAACTGCAGCCGTATCCTGCGCCAATGCTGCCTGATACGCCGCCGTCTGCTGCTGAATGGCTGCCTGATACGCCGCCGTCTGAGTTGAAAACAACGGAGACAACATCTTATCGGTAGGCTGCGCTGACGGAGCAGCCAAATACTGAGGGACACCACCCCGCGCCTGTTCCCGCTTCGGCGCAGGTTCAAATCGGATACCGTTGTTTTTCAGACGATTAATCATTTCAGGAGTTGTCTTGGTACCACGCAAACCCTTTGGCAATGTGCCGTCACCCAAAGACTCGGAATACAGCAACATACCTAACAAACCCGCCCGTTTAACTAACGCTGGATTATTCATGAGCCCGCTACCGGCAGATTTTCCCCATGACAGCAACTTACCGCCTGCCGCTGTGGCACCTGCTGCCACGCCGCCTGCGGAAGCCTTACCCCATCCCAACGCTTTACTACCTACATCTTTCAGAAAGCCTGCACCTTTACCGCCACCGGCGGTTAATAACATTGCGGCAGACGCCGCTGTTGCCGCCGTCGTCAATGCTTGCAGGGCTAGAGTGGCATTAGGGTATTCCGCTGCCAGCTTTTTAAACGAGGTTTCCATATCCACCAATGTTCCCGTCAGACTTTCCCGCAACATTGCCAGCGATTCCTGTTGCTCTTGTTGCGCCGCTGCCGACAACATTCGCGCCTCGTTGTTCTTAGCAATTTTTCCGTTATCCAACGTTACGCCAGCCAACGAAGCCATATATTCACGGATTTGCGTCATATCCGTTGCAGCCAGCAAACCTTGTTTTGCCTGCAAATCAGGCAGCAGTTGCGCCAAAAGCGCGCCCTTAAGCATATTTGCCTGCTCCGCCGCCGTCTTATCGCCTGCAGCCGCGCGTTTCTTATAATCTTGGTATTGCTTATCCTTTACTAGCATGGCATCGGCAAGACGGGACAACACCTGCACTGCGTTTTCGCCGTTTTGCTTGCCTTGCACAACCGAGCCTATCCAATCGACACCTTTCTTCGGGTCATTCGGATTTGCCATCTTCTTCAGACGACCTATCGTGTCAGGCGACAGAGTTTTACTCAAAAGATTTTGCACATTAGTCGCCGCTTCGGCAGGACTGCCCGATTTATTCGCCGCAGATTGTAAGAGTGAGAGCAGGTAGTCCAAACCGCCGACACCATTCATCCCTGCCTGTTGCGCGGCAGAGAGCAGGCTCGGCAGCTCCCGAACCATATCCCGCACCTCGAAAGTGCCGTCTAAACCCGATTGCAAGACGTGCTCAAGCCCGAGTTGCAGGTCTTTACCGCTCATGCCGCCATCTTTCAGGGTTTTAATCAGTTTTGCCGTATCCTCGCCACTGCCTTCTGAGGCAAGTGCAAAAGCATATGCCGCCTGCGCTTCATTCTTGGTTTGGGCAAAATTCAGACCGGTGGTCATCATGCCGCTGATTAAATCCAAAGCCTTATCGTGGGTCCCGCCATTTTTCTCGACAAGTTCAAGTGCCAAATCCTTGATCTGTTGCGCACCTTCAGTTGCAATCCACGCTGCCGATTTACTGTTATCCTCAATAAATGCCTGTCTGGACACGCGGTTGATGTTCTCATCAAGCTGCTTTCTGTTGTCCATAGCAGGCTTAAGCACCGTATACGCTGCCGCGCCACCAGCCACCGCAGCTGCACCGAATCTTCCGATTTTTCCCATCTTGTCCGCAAATCCCGTGCCCTGTTTCAGTTCCGCGTTCAGCTCGCGAATTCGGTTACGCGTAGCGACCGCCGCCCGTGCCAAATCATTTTGTGATGCCTTGCCGCTGCGCGCCAAACGGTTAAACGCAGCCTGTGTCAGCATGATTTCGCGTTGAATCTGTTTTTCTGAGCGGATGCCGGTCAACGCATAAGTATGGCTTTGCCGTTCAAGTTGCGCCCGCGATTTCGCGGTACGATCTAATTGTCGTTGAGTATCAGCCAGTAGCCGTCTCGCTCCGTCATCTCGGGCGGTTAACACCAACGACAGTTTCATGTTCCCGTTTGCCATAAAAAGCAGCCTTTAAACGTATTAACTCAAGGTCAATTATCGTTTAAAGGCTGTTTAAGGGAGGCGGTATGGGCTTCAACCCCGTTTTCGTGCTTTATTTGTTTGTTGCGTTATAATACTAGAATGATAACCATTTTATTCAAAGGGATATTTTATGAATATGAAAAAATTGATTTCCGCAATTTGTGTTTCAATTGTTTTATCAGCCTGCAACCAACAATCAAAAACGGCACAAGCCGAAGAACCTGTCCAAAGTATCCAGGCTGCTGATTGTACCGCCCCAATGGACATCACAGTTGAACAATATCTCATCAATTTGGAGCAAGCATTTAAAACTCAGAACGTCTCAACAAAAATCCATAATAAAAATATTGTCAAGACCGATTGTGGTTATGACCTTACTTTGGTAATGGATTTTGGGGCGATTGCGCTCAAACTGGACGAGCAGCAAAAAATTAGAGCTATCTCAGTAGGCTACATTTTAAAAACCGACGGAGAGAAAGGACAAAATCTAGTCAATAATGCCATAAATGGATTACACAGTATTCAGGCAGTTCTGTCTTTAACTACCACAGACAAATTGGGCGAATCGGAAGCAGGAAAACAACTTTTTACAGCTTTAACCGAAGTCGTCAAAGAATCCAATCAGACAGGAGCAACAGCGCAAAAAGACGTTCCGGCAGATGGTATTTTATATAGCGTTGTTTTTGAAAAAGAAACAAACACCATTGCAATAATCGGCAGAAAACAACCCTAACCGTCAAATAAAAAAAAGGTCGTCTGAAACTCAGACGACCTTTTTATTTTCCCTCCGGCTTTCTCAGCCGTTTCGACACAATCACTCCCTCTTCCTTCGGCGTTTTTATGCCCAGGCTCGACAGGATGTCTTCAAACCATGCCGACAGCTCGGCGTGGCACATATCGCGCACTGCGTCCGCCCCTATCCCCGCCTTGCCATCAGGATGACCGCCTGACGGTAGCTTTTGTGTGCCGTCAGGTAGCTGCGTTTTACTGCTCCGCCGCCGACGGCGCATCGGGGCTCGCCGTAGCGGCGGACGGTTTTAGGCGCAAATCCTCCTGAGCCGCCATCACGGTATGGTAGTCTTCGGTAGAGAGGTTTTCCATCAGCCACTGCGCCGTCAGGATGTCGGATGGGATACCTTGGGCTTCAATCTGCTGCGACCAGTAGGTCAGCGTCTCTAGGACGTCGCGTTGCAGCAGTTCGGCTTTTGTGGCGTTTTCGGGCAGCTCGGGCAAGTCATCAATCAGGGCGAACGCCGCCAGTTCGCCGCCGACGGTCAGTGGCTTGAGGCGTAATTCAGATACGACTTTGCCATTGTAGGTCAGCCCGTGGGTCAGTTTGACGGTAATCACGCATTACTCCTTGATTTTGTGCAAAGCAATCATCTCAATGTCGATGCGTGCCTCGTTATCGACTTCATATTGCTCGCCGGTATCGACGGTAAAGCAGTCGAGGTAGGAAGTGCGGCGATCTTCGTCGTTGATGGGGTAAATCGTGATTTTCGCCTTGGTGATGTTGTCCCAGTCGATTTCCGTACCGTCGATCGGAATGGCGGCGGTAACGCTTAATTTGTGTTCGGTTACGCCGTCACAATAACCGTTGACTCGGCCGTTGCGGTTCATCGTTTTGACCGGCTTGCGGCCTGTAGTGGTTTGCGGCTTGATGCTCACAATCTCGATATCGCGGCCGTTCATCTCCATAATCACCGCGTCGGCATAGGTAGCGTCGCTCATGCTTTATCCTTTTTTAAGGTTTCAGACGGCCTTTAAACCTGTTTTAAACGCCGTCTGAAAAGGGTTACAAAATCAAATCAATGCGCCCGGCAAAGACGTGCAGGCCGTTGACCACATCGGCGGGGATAATGGCATTAACACGGTTGGGGTCGTTTTGCGCACGCGCCACCACCAGCTTGCCTTTGTTGGCCTCGGCGTTTTCGATGATTTCGGCTTGGTCGAGCTTAATCAGCACGTCCAAAATCTCGCTCTTAACCTTGGGCAGCAGGCGGTCGCTCAATTTGTCGCGCGGAAAACGCAGGGCAATGCGCTCTTTAACGCTGCGGCGCACATAATCCAGCGTGCGGATGGTGGTAATGTCGAGTAGTGCCGGGTCGTCGGTGTTGTTGGCCGACTTGGTATAGGTGGATACGGCACGCATAATCTGCACGCGGTTGTTGACCACTGTGAGCGGGGTCAAGCCGTTGTACAGCGCATTGTTGCATTCTGCAAACAGCGGCCATTGCGCATCAGGTGTAACGGCCAGCCCTTTGATTTCCAGCGTGTTCAGCGGCTTGGCAGGGTCTTCTTCAAAGGCCAACACCGCCGCATAACCTGCGGCGATGATGCCGTTTGGCTCTACCGCACCTTTGTACCAAGCACAGGTCATGCGGCCGTCGTTGATTTCGCCGGTAGCGGTGGTGGCCGTGCTCAAGGCCGCACTCATACCCAATACGCCGATACAGCCGCGCTGCTCGATGGCGTTGGATACGTTGGTAATATGGTTGCTCAAGGCTTTGGCGTTGGCGTCATCGCTAAACGGGCTGCAAATAATGTGATAATGCTTGCCCGCCACTTTGGACAAGGCCGTGGCAATGTCCGCATTTTTGGCACCGCCGGTAAAGGCATTGGCTTGATAAGTTAGGCCGGTATTGCCGGTGCTCACGGTTAAGCCGCTCTCGTTGCCGATCTCGCCTTTGTGTTTGGCCGTCAGCGTAACGGCTGCGCCGCTGCCGGATGCGGTAACGGTTACATCGGCGGCAGTGATGGCGGTTTTCAGACGGTCTGCCACTGTGGCGGCGGTCTCGCCGGTGTTAACGGCCGTGCTTACCTGCTTGCCGCCAATCGTGATTTCCACCACGCCCGGCGCGGTGGCCGTGCCGGAAAGGGTAACGGTTGCGGTTGCCTGCACGCCTGCGCTGTGGTCGGCAATACCGATAACGGTCAAATCCAAATAAGGGTTGTTGGCAAATGCTTGGCGCACCATCAAATGCGCCAGCGAGCCTTGTCCGAACAAATCGGCCGCCTCGGCATCGCTAAATAGTTGCACCGGCTCTAAGGCGGGCTGTATGCCCGCGGTCAGCATGGGTGCAACCATCAATACCTTTTGCGGATTTTGCGGCAAACCTTGTACGGCATTGCGGGTGTTAAATTCAATATACTGCCCGGGCACGCGGATGCTGCCCGGAATCGTGTCAAAATCAATATGGGGCATCATTACTCTCCCTTAGTATTGCGGGTTTTGGTATTTGGGGCGGCATCCTCAACCACCACCAAATCGCCGTCATCAATCATGCGGCGGTAATACAGGCTGTTGCCGTCCACCTCCACCGGCTCTTGGCCGATATATTCGTGCGGGTTGTGTTCGGTCGGCACACGCAGGCCATCTGCCGCCGTTACTTTGATTTTGCTCATTGCTTATCCTTAAGGGTTAGGTTTACAGGTATTTCATCGGCGGATTGCGGGTCGTAAATTTTGCCGTCCAACCCCTCGAAATCAGGCCACGGCTCGCTCAATGTACCCTGATACTTGGTAAAGATATGGTTGGGGTCGTCGGGATTGTCGGTGCGTTCGGGGTAGCGGTCATTTTCCAACCCGCAGGTGTTAAAGCGGATGGCATACTCAACCGCATATATGCTTACTGCGGCGTTTTGCACCAGCACATGATTGGCAATCGCGCGCACCGCTTTGGGCACCAAGCCGCGGCTATCGGCAAAACCGAGCCGCTGGCCGTCAAGCAGGCGGCGAACAGCGCGGATTAAATCGTTGCTGCCGATTTCGCGGCTGTCGATGCCGCCTTGCCGCTGCGCCTGCTCGTTGCGCAGATTGCGGGCCGCCACCATCACCACAAATTCGGCGGTATCCTGATAACGTCCGCATACGCCGCCGGTGCTGGCAGGCTCAACTTTGCTGCCGCCATACGTTACCCAAACCGCAGGCAGCGTATGGATTTGCCCCGCCAAATCGTCGGCCTCGCCGTTGTAGCTTTTAACCGTGCGCACCATGCGACCCAAGCCCCGTTTCAGACGGTCTGTTATCGCTTGCTCAATATCAGTGATCACGCCCGAACACCTTATTTTTACCGTTTACAAACACAATACCGTCTTCGCCCGCGGCCACTTCTTCGCCGCTATCATCCACGCCCAGCTGCACTTCGCCTTTGGCCATAGCACGCAGCAGGTCGAGCACGTCGATTTTGTAGCGGTTGCGGATTTCGTCGGTAATCAACACGCCCTGAGCCGCCGTCAGACGGTAGCGGGCAATGTCGCAGCAAAGGCGCACCAAGATGGGCGGCAGATCCTCAAAAGGTCGTCTGAACCGCCCCAGATACGCGTCGATTTCGGCAGTGGCGTCCACCAGCGCGGTTTGTGCGACCTCGCGGTCAATCAGCCCCTCGTTGTTGCGGTCGGTGAGCTGCAAGACTTCCAGCTCACCGAAACGCGCAACCATATCCTCAACCGTCGCGTATGCCATTACTCGACCGCCTTGCGTTGCAGCATAGGCTCGGCGCAGATTGCCTTCCACACCGCTTCGCCGACTTCGGCGCGCTTCACTTCGCGCCAGCCGCCGTCAAACAGCAGGCCGCCGCGCCAAAATTCTTTGCCGTCTGCGCCGGTACTGACGAGCATCACATCGCGGCTGTCCGCCAAAGCGTCGGCGGCACGTTGCGTATGCTGCACTTTGAGTTCGGCAAGTTCGGCGGACAGTGCCTTTTTGTCGTCTTCGGCTTTTTCCAAGGCTGTGGTCAGCATTTCGACATCGTTTCGGGCGGCGGCAAGCTCTGCCTGCACGGCGTCCAATTCGGCTTTGATGTCTTCAAACGACGGGGCGGCGGTTTCGGCGGTTTCTGGTTTGTTGTTGGTTTTTGCCATGATGACTCCTTGTTTCAGACGGCGGCGGATTCGCATTTGAAGTGCAACTTTCCCTAACAGAAAAAGGCCAGTATGCGG
>OCLT01000186.1_pt1 | contig 107363 bp, 80 predicted proteins | sample 1481411 | NCBI WGS metagenome assembly OCLT01 (sample SAMN04168690, study PRJEB22393) | synthetic metagenome | isolation source: purchased from BEI Resources HM-276D
CAGCTCCATTTTCAATGGGTCTTTCCTTTTGGGCTCAAAACTGCACGAACCATTGCTGAACGCCCCCTCACCCCTTTGCTTCGCAAAGGCCCTCTCCCACAAGGGGAGAGGGTAGAAAAAGCATTTACTCCGAAAGCTGCACCACCGTCCGCGTCGGGTCGGCTTCGATTTCAGGCTGGGTAAAGGGCAGTTTGACCCACTCACTGCGCGAGAACAGCCGCGTCTGGTCGCTGAAGTAGGGCGACTCGGGATTGCTCGACTGGCTGTAGGTCAGCACGGCTTCGGCCTGGACGCCGCTGTCGGTGAAGCCCACCGTCTGGATATAGCTGCTCGCGTTGCCGACGACGCCCCGGTAGCCACCCGGAGCGAGCGGGTTGAAGTCGATTTTGTCGAGCACGCCCTCGAACTCGGCGCCGCCGGGGAGCGAGATGAAGTCGCCGCCGCGCACCACGCCCTGCACCTCGCCCAGCGGGGCGTCGAAGGGAATGCCAGCGGCAGTCAGGGCGGCGGCGGCTTCCCGCAGAGCCCCCAGCAAGGCCGTCTGGGCAGCGGGGTCCGCCGTGTTCAGGCCGCGCGGCGTGTTCACCGGGTCGGCGGGGTCGAAGGGCACCGCGTAGACGTTGGGAATCGCCCGCGCCCGGCGCCAGAATTCGCGCCAGAGGGCCGCGCCCCGGCTTTCCTGCGAGCTGCGGCGGTCCCAGGCCGCGAGCGCGTTGCAGGCGGGTTGCAGCTCGGCGCCGCCTGCCGACTGGCACAGCTTGGCCGCGTCGGCAGCGTACATTTCGCCCGTGAGATTGCTCTCGCGCAGCAAGGTCGCCTGCAAGGTCGGAATGTCGAAGGTCCGGCCCGGCAGGCCATCCGTGCCGCTCAGGCGCCGCCCGATTTCCAGCAGGCCCATGCGGGTACGCGGCGACTGCGGGGCGTTGACCTCGCCGACAAGCGGGTCGAGGCCGGTTTGCGGCGCGGCGGGGTTGGCGAGCCACGCGCTGTTGTTGGAGTTGGCGACGAAATCCTGGCGAATCAACACCGGCATCTTGTCCGGCGCCCGCAGCCCCGGCACCCGCGAGGCAGGGTCGGTTTTCCAGTCGCAGGCCGAGTGGCTGCCGTCGAGCACGGCCAGCCCCGCCGCCGGAAACAGCGGCGCGAGCGGCGGAGGCGTGCAGGCCTGCTGCTGCGCCGCCGACACGTTGGGCGAACTGGAAATGTCGGCGTAGAGCGCGCTGCCCGCCCGGTCCGCCGCGATGGTGTTGACCCAGGGAATGCCCTGCACGTTCAGCGAGGCGCGGATGTCCCGCACGCTCTTGGCCCCGGCGAACCCCAGCCAGGTGGCGAGCATCCGGGTGTTGTTGCGGTTGGCGTCGCGCAGCGCGAAGGCGTACTGCGGTGTCCAGGTCAGCCCGGCGGCGGGCAGGTTGACGAGCGGCCCCTCGGGCGTGAAATACACCGTGCGGGTGTGCAGGCGCGGACCGTTGGCCGTCTTGACCTCGATGACAGCGGTGCGGCGTTGCAGTCGGCGTTGCTGGCCGTCCTTGACATAGCTCAGCGGGTCACCGGGCACCAGCGTGAGCGCCGCGAGGGTAAAGCGCTTGTCGGTGGACACGGTGTGCGTCCAGGCCACGTCCTGATTGAAGCCGATGTTGACGACCGGCATCCCGCCCAGGCTGGCGCCCATCACGTCGAACTGGCCCGGCAGGGTGAGGTGCAGTTGGTAAAAGCGGTTCGACGTTTCCCAGGGAAAATGCGGGTTGCCGAGCAGCAGGCCGCGTCCGTTCGTCGTCGCCTCGCTCCCGAAGGCCCAGCCGTTGCTGCCGATGGGCAGGTCGTTGAAGCGGTACTGCCGGTTGAAGGCGGCGAGGTCAGGACGCGGCGCCGCCGTGCTGGCCCCCGCCTGAGGAGGCCGGGCGCTGGTAATGGCGCTCACCATGGCCCCGGCGCTCGCCTGAATGGCCTTCTCTTCCCCGAGGCGCATCACGTCGAGTTCGGTCAGGGGCCGCACCCAGTCGGCGTTCCGGCAGGCCGAGGGCCACTGCTCCGGCGGCGTGTCGCGCAGGTAGCGGTTGACGCCCGCCACGTAGCCGCGCATCAGCGCGAGAATCTGCGGCTGGTCGCGGTAGCCCGCCTGCAAGCGGCCCGGCTCGATGACGGTCTTGAAAAACACGTCGCTGTCGAGGTTGTTTACCGGCTGAAAGCCCACCACCGTCTTGCCCTCGGCCCCCAGAAACTTGGAGCGCTCGCCGCGCACGGTCATGACCTGGTCGGCGAGCAGACAGAGGTTGTCCTGCGCGTAGCTGTAGCCCACGCCGTAGCCGATGCCGCCGAGGTCGGACGCCTGAATATGCGGAATCCCGTGGGCGGTGCGCTGAATCTGAACCTGATAGGTCTGGGCGCTCGCCGCCCCGCCGAGCATGAGGGGGCCGAGCAGCAGAGAGCCGAGCAGCAAACGCGCGGGAAGCGAGACGGAAGAAAAGGGGGAACGCGACATGGAAGCCTCCGGGAAAAAGAAAAGGGCAAGGCACGGCCCGTGGGGACCGCGACACTGAACTAGAAATGGACGGGCGGCAGTCTACCCCCAGCGGCGCCGGGAGAGGGCAAATGGCCGTCAATAAATCGCTGTTAGAGCATTTGACAGAATGATCTGGTCTGTCTTTGACCCTCTACCTTGATGGGACTCGGAGAGCTGCACCGCAGAGAGGGCCTTGCGAAGCAAGGGGTGCAGGTGTCTTTTTCTGTCAAATGCTCTAAAGCAGAGGGGAACACGCAGCGGTCACGTGCTCCCCTCTCCAACAGGCTGCCAATCCCCGTTTTTCTTCCGCTCAGCGGTCGCCGCGCAAGTCGGTGACGCGGCGCAGCTTGCCGCCCTCACTGCGGGGGAGGCTGCCGGGTACGTGCAGTTCGCAGCGCACCGTCACGCCCACCTGGGCCTTGATCTGGCGCTCGATTTCCTGGCGCAGGGCGGCGCTTTCGCTCAGGGCTTCGATTTGCAGCGTCAGGTCGTCCATGATGCCGGTGCGGGTCAAGATGACGTGGTAGTGCGGGCTGGCCTGGCCCATGCCGAGCAGCACCGCTTCGAGCTGCGTGGGGTACACGTTGACCCCGCGCAGGATAATCAGGTCGTCCGAGCGGCCCCGGATCTGGTCCATGCGGCGCATGGTGCGCCCGGTGCCGTTTTGGGCGGGCAGCAGCCGGGTAATGTCGCCGGTCCAGTAGCGCAGCACCGGCAACGCGGTGCGGGTCATGCTGCTCAGAACGAGCACGCCCCACTCGCCGTCGGGCAGCACTTCGCCGGTGTCGGGGTCCAGAATCTCGGGGTAGAAGTGGTCTTCCCAGAGGTAACTGCCCCGCTGCTCGCTCACGTCCTCGTTGCTCACGCCGGGGCCGATGATTTCGGACAGGCCGTAGATGTTGGTCGCCTTCACGCCCAGCCGGGCTTCGACCTCGGTGCGGGTCTTGTTGGACCACGGCTCGGCGCCCAGCACCGCGTATTGCAGCGAGATGTCTTCCGGGCGCATCCCGCAGCGGCCCAGCGCCTCGGCCAGCACCAGCGCGTAGCTCGGCGTGCAGGCGATGATCTGCGGTTCGAGGTCCTGAATAAGCTGCACCTGCTTCTCGGTGCCCCCGCCCGAAATGGGCACGGTGCACATGCCCAGCCGCTCGGCGCCGCCGTGGGTGCCCAGGCCGCCGGTAAACAGGCCGTAGCCGTAGGCGTTGTGGAACGTCATGCCGGGGCGCCCGCCCGCCGCGTAGAGGCTGCGCGCCACCACGTCGGAAAAGACGTTCAGGTCGTTGGCATCATAGGCCACCACGGTCGGTTTACCCGTGGTGCCGCTGCTCGCGTGGATGCGGCGCAGTTGGTCGCGGTCCGTCGCCAGCAGCCCCAGCGGATAGTTTTCGCGCAGGTCGCTCTTGCGGGTCAGCGGAAAGCGGGCGAGGTCGTCGAGCGTCTGTAGGTCGTCCGGGCGCACGCCCAGGGCATCGAATTTGGCGCGGTAGGCGGGCACGCGCTCGTATTGCCGCGCCACCATGACTTGCAGTTGCGCGAGTTGCAGCGCGCGGAGCTGGGGCAGGGGCAGGGCCTCACGTTCAGGTTGAAACAAGGAAAGAACACCTCCGGGACGGTCCAGCAGGACCAGACAACAGAATCTGAATTGAGACTTGTCCCGAATTGTAAACCCCTAACGAACGTTTGGTTGGTTGTTGCCCAGAGGAGTGCCGCCCGCTCTCCGCCAGCCATAAAAAATCCCCCCGATGTGGGGGGGCCAGAGAAAACTGAAGCGGCGGTTCAACCCGAGCTGCGGGCCAGCCGTTCTTCAAGCCACGTCACCGAAGGCTGCGCGTTCATGGTGCGGGCGGCGTCGAGGGCGCTGGTGCCCGCGCTGTCCCGCGCTTGTAGGTCGGCGCCTCGCTCCAGCAGCAACTCCAGAATGTCGAGCCGGGCAAACATCGCCGCGAACATCAGGGCGGTGCGGCCCGTCGGCCCGCGGCTTTCCACGTCTACACCGTGGTCGAGCAGCAGTTGCACCATCGGCAGCTCGCCCTTGAAGGCGGCGGCTTGCAGCGGCGTCTGGCCCATGTCGTTGGCGATAGAGGCGTCGGCGCCGCGTTCGAGCAGCAGCCGAGTCGCGTCGAGATGGCTGTGGTAGACAGCGAGCATCAGCAGGGTGTCACCCTTCTGATTGCGGACATTGAGCGGCAGGCCCTGGTCGAGCATCACGCGCAGTTCGGCGGCGTCGCCGGCACGGGCGACTTCAAAAGCGCGTTGCAAAAATTCGAGCACCTGACGGTCGAGGTCTGTGGGCGCAGAAGATGAGGTCATCGGAAACACGTCCTTGGGGGCTTAGCGCTTGGGCGCGGGGCGGTAGAGCTGCACGAACGCTTCACCGCGCGGCACCGGACGGCTGCCCAGCACGCGGCGCACGTCGGCGTCGGCGGGGAGGGGGGTCACCTCGCCCTTGCCGGCCACCTTGAGGTAAGGCGCGAGCGCGGGCGCGGTGTCGGCCATCTGGCGGAAGCTGGCAGCGGGCAGCGTGTCGCGGAAGGGACCGTACCCGCTGAGCTGCGAGAGCAGGGTGAGGTGCTGCGCCTCGCTGGCGGCGATCTGGGCCATCGTCGCGGCGAGTTCGGGCTGCGCGGCGGCGAGCTGGTGGGCCGCGCCGAGGTAAGCGCTGGTCGAAATCTGCTCGAGCTTGAGCGCGGTGTCGGCAAAGACGCCCGCGTCAGTCAGCAGCCGCGCCGGGAGGGCAAACGACGCCGTGAGCGGGCGGCCCCCCAGCGAGCACAGCAGTTCGAGGTGATGCGACTCGGCGGCGAGCACGCCGCGCAGGTCGTCGGCGGTTTCGGGGGTCAGCATGAAGCTGGCGTGACTGAGCACCTGAAAGTACAGGGTGACAGACAGCGCCTCGGCGGTGGCCGCGAGGTCGAGCACGGAACTCTGCTTGCCGACGGGCGCCCCGGCGCCGCCCAGGCCGAAAGCGTCACTGAAACTCGCGGCGACGGCGGTTCCGGCGAGGCCGCGCAGGAAGGTACGGCGACTGCCTTCGTGGGGTCTGCCTGTCTTGAGATCATCGGTCATGGTGGGGTTCCTCGTGAAGATGAACGGGGGGCCGGGCCAGCCCAAACGCTCTGTGCCCGGCCCCTGCTCGTGAGACTCAGAGCAGTCCTCCGAATTCCGTGGTGGGAGGAAAAGCGCCCCACACCACTCCATTCTCCGTTCTGCTCATCCAATTCACTCGCTTCGCTCGGTCCTCAAGGTGGCGTCTATTCCGCCACCTTGAGGACTAATGGTTTAGAGCTGCGGACGGCCCCAGAAGCGGTGCTCGGCGAGCGCCTGCACGAAGCTGTCGGCGGCGGCGCTGGCCCCCTTGTCCTGGCCCACGATTACGCCGAGGGCGGCGAGCTTGGCGCCCCCTTCGCCCGCTGCGAGACGCACGCCCGCGACTTCGGAGAGGTTCTGCACCGGAGCCGTGGCGCCGTCCTTGGCGGGGGAGTCGGCGGCCACGCGGCGCAGCACGTTGCCGATGCCCGAGCCGGTCACGATTTCGGCGCCTTCGCCGAGGCTGCCGATGGGCTTGGCGTGGCGGTAAGACCCCACCACGAAGTTGAAGCTTTCGGGGTGCTGCGCGAGTTCGCGCACCGCCGCCGCGCCGCCCGCCACGACCACGCCGTCGTAGACCACGGGGTCGGTGTTGGACAGGGTCGCCGTCGCCATCACGCCGGAAGCGATTTCACCGAGGTGGGGCGCCACGATGTCGTACTTGACATCGGCCTTCTTCAGGGCGTCTTGCAGCGCCTTCACTCCGGCAGCGTCCACACCGTCGGCGACGAGCACGGCCACCTTGCGGCCCTTGGCACTCTTGGGCTGGCCTTCTTCCTGGCTCAGGCCCTTGGCCTTTTGCAGCCCGCCCGAAGCGGTGGTGGGCGAGATGGCCGCAGCGAGCAGCGCAGTTTCAGAGGCGCTGTCCTGCTGGCCGCCGGGTTTGGCGTCGCTCGTGGAGGGCAACTTCTCGCCGAGGCCCTTGGCGACCTGCGCGGCGAGCACCTCGTTGATTTTTGCCAGATGCCCGAGCATCCGCACACGCACGTCGCGGGTTTCGCACTTGCTCAGCTCGAAGCGCAGCGACTTGGCGATGTGCTCCTTTTCCACCGGGCTCATCGAGTTCCAGAACAGTCGCGCCTGACCGTAGTGGTCGCTGAAGCTCTCGGCGCGCACGCGCAGCTTGGTGCCTTCCACCTTGTCGGGGTAGGTGACGAAGCCCGCCGCGCCCGCCTGGGCCGGCTTGTTGGCGGCCATCTGGTTGGGGAAGTACGCCACGCGGCCCTTGTTGATGGTGTGGCGCATGTGGCCGTCGCGCTGGTTGTTGCTCACGCGGATGATGGGGCGGTTGATGGGCAGTTCCTGCCAGTTGGGGCTGCCCAGGCGCGAAAGCTGGGTGTCTAGGTATGAGAAGTTGCGGCCCTGGAGCAGCGGGTCGTTGGTGAAATCAATGCCAGGAACTACGTTCTGGGTCATGAAGGCGACCTGCTCGGTTTCGGCGAAGAAGTTGTCCACGTTGCGGTCGAGGACCATCTTGCCCACGCGCTGTACCGGCACGAGGTCTTCGGGCACGATCTTGGTGGCGTCGAGCACATCGAAGTCCCACTTCATCGCCTCTTCTTCGGTGAACACTTGCACCCCGAAGTCCCATTCCAGCGTGCCGCCCTGGTCAATGGTCTCCCACATGCTGCGGCGGTGGAAGTCGGCGTCCTTACCGGCAATCTTCTGCGCTTCGTCCCACACCAGGCTCTTGACGCCGAGCACCGGCTTCCAGTGGAACTTGACGAGGTGAGCCTTGCCCTGGGCGTTGACCAGACGGAAGGTGTGCACGCCGAAGCCTTCCATCATGTTGTAGGCGCGGGGAATGGCGCGGTCGGAGTGAATCCACATCAGCATGTGCATCGCTTCGGGCGTCTCGGCGATGAAGTCGTAGAAGGTGTCGTGCGCCGAGGCCGCCTGAGGAATCTCGTTGTGCGGCTCGGGCTTGACCGAGTGGATCAGGTCAGGGAACTTGATAGCGTCCTGAATGAAGAACACCGGAATGTTGTTGCCCACGATGTCCCAGTTGCCTTCCTTGGTGTACATCTTCACGGCGAAGCCGCGCACGTCACGCGCCGTGTCCGCCGAGCCACGCGAGCCGGCCACCGTGGAAAAGCGCGCGAACACCGGGGTCTTGACGCCCACTTCGGTCAGCACCTTGGCATGGGTGTACTTTTCCAGGCTCTTGTCGAGTTGGAAGTACCCGTGCGCACCGGCGCCACGGGCGTGCACCACGCGCTCGGGGATGCGCTCGTGGTCGAAGTGGGTGATCTTCTCGCGGAAGAGGAAGTCTTCCATCAGGGTCGGGCCGCGCTCGCCCGCCCGCAGCGAGTTCTGGTCGTCGCTGACGACGTGCCCCATGTTGTCAGTCAGGGTGGTGCCGGGGTCGGTGGTGTTGGCACTGAGGTCCTGGGCCTTGCTCAGGTCGTCGACCTGCTTCTGGGCGTCGTCAAGAGACAGCGGGGTGGAGAGGGTACGTTTGGGAGCCATGAGCCACCTTCCTTTGAGAAGAGCGAAGTGAAAGTCAGCCACCAGAGCGCGGCCTTTTCGGGAAGACGTGTTCCTGGGAAACCCCAGGTGAACCCCCACAGAGTAGGCGCAAAGGGCGCCGTGAAAAAAGAAACACCTATTACGAAGACTCACTTCTACTTGATCTTCAAAGGTTCTCTAAAACCCACTAACTTGCAAAGATTAATCGGATAAGTTAGATGACCAATAGTTATTAAAGTGGGCCGCACTCGGCAGGCAAAGGCAAACCTGCTCCGTGTCCGGAACAGGCCTCCCCTCCTCTGCTGTGCGCCTTGTTTCCGCTTACCCGCCCAGGTAACTCGCCACCACCGCCGGGTCGTCCGCCAGCCTCGCGGCGGGGCCCTCGAGTTTGACGTGCCCGCCTTCGAGCACGTAGCCGTAGTCACTGATGGCGAGCGCGGCGCGGGCGTTTTGCTCGACGAGCAGCACGGTCACGCCGCTGTCGCGCAGTTCGGCCACGATGTGCAGGATGTCGCGCACGATCAGCGGCGCGAGACCCAGGCTCGGTTCGTCGAGCAGCAGCAGCTTGGGCCGGGCCATCAGCGCGCGGCCAATGGCGAGCATCTGCTGTTCGCCGCCCGAGAGGGTGCCGGCGAGCTGCTTGCGGCGCTCCAGCAAGCGCGGAAAGCGGCGGAACACGTCGGCCAGCCCACTTTGCATGCCCGCGCGCTGGGTGTAGGCACCGAGTTGCAGGTTGTCTTCCACCGTCATGGAGCCGAACAGTTCGCGGCGCTCGGGCACCAGCGTCATGCCCGCCGCCACCCGGTCTTCGAGCGGCATCTGGCGAACGTCGCGGCCCGCGTACCGAATGACGCCGCGTGAGGGCAGCGCGCCGATAAGGGCCGCCAGCAGCGTGCTTTTGCCCGCGCCGTTCGCCCCGATGACCGACACGATTTGCCCGGCCTCCACGCTGAGATTGACGCCCGTGACCGCTTCGACGCGCCCGTAGGCCACGTGCAGGTCGTCCACTTGCAGCAGCGCCCCAGGGTGGCCCGTCATACTTCCGCCCCCAGATAGGCTTCGCGCACCGCCGGGTTGCTGCGAACCTGCTGCGGGCTGCCCTGCGCGAGTTCCTGCCCGCTGTTCATGACCACCAGACGGTCCACCAGATTCATGACCAGGTCCATGTCGTGCTCCACGATGAGGATGGTGACGCCTTCGTCGCGCAGTTTCCTGAGCAGCGTCGCAAGCTCCTGTTTTTCTCCGAAGCGCAGCCCCGCCGCCGGTTCGTCGAGCAGCAGGAAACTGGGGTCGGCGACCAGCGCGCGGGCGATTTCGAGCAGCCGTTGCTGGCCGAGCGCGAGGTTGCCGGCCTGCTCGTAGGCTTGCTCGCTCAGGCCGACGCGTTCGAGTTGTGTGAGCGCGAGCCCTTGCAGCGCCGCTTCCTCGCCGCGCTCGAGGTGCAACATGCTTCGCAGCAACCCGGCCTGACCACGGGCGTAGCCGCCCATCATGGTATTTTCGAGCAGCGAGAGTTCGGGAAACAGCTTGACGTGCTGAAAGGTCCGCGCCACGCCGAGGCGGTGAATCGCCCGCGCCGGCAGCCGCCCGGCGTCGTGGCCCAGCACTTCCACCGTGCCGGAGGTCGCCGGGTTGACGCCCGTGACGAGGTTGAACATGGTGGACTTGCCCGCCCCGTTCGGCCCGATGAGGCCCACGATTTCGCCCGCGTTGACATCGAAGCTCACGTCGTTGACGGCCTTGAGCCCGCCGAACTGCTTGACGGCGTTGCGTACTTTCAGTATCGGACTGCCGGGCGCCGGGGTGGGCCGGTGCGGAAAAGTCACGGCCCGCGCCAGCAGCCGGGGCTTGCCCGCCGGGACAAAGCGCTCGATAAGCGGCCACAGCCCGCGCCGGGCAAATTGCAGCGTCAGGATAATGAGGATGCCGAGCACGACGATTTCGTAGTTGGTGTTTTCACCGAGCAGCCGGGGCAGCACGTCCTGCAAGACCTCGCGCAGCAGGGTGATGAGCACCGCGCCCGCCACGCCGCCCCAGACGTAGCCGCTGCCGCCGATAACCGCCATAAAGAGGTACTCGATGCCCACGTTCAGCCCGAACGGCGTGGGATTCACGAAGCGCTGCTGGTGGGCGTAGAGCCAGCCCGCCACCGACGCCATGACCGCCGAGAGCACGAACACCTGCACGCGCAGGGCAAAGGTATTGGCCCCGAACGCCTCCGCCACCACCGGCCCGGTTCGCAGCGCCCGCAGCGCCCGCCCGAAGCGGCTGGAAAGCAGAAACTGGGCGGCCACGATGGTCAGCGCCAGAAACGCCAGCGCCAGATAAGCGAATTCGCGCGGCTGGTCGAGCACCCTGCCGAAAAAGCTGACCGGCGGAATCTCGCGGATGCCGGTAAAGCCGCCGAGCGCGGGCGTGTTGCCGAACACGTAATACAAACTGATGCCCCAGGCAATCGTCGCCAGCGGCAGGTAGTGCCCCTGCATCCTCAGCGTGATGAGGCCGAGGATATTGGCGACGGCGGCGGTGAGCAGCATCCCCGCCGGCAGCGTGAGCCAGGGGCTCCAGCCGTATTTGGTGGTGAGCAGCGCGGTGGTGTAGGCGCCCACGCCCATGAAGGCCGCTTGCCCGAACGAGGTCAGGCCCGAAATGCCCGTCAGCAGCACCAGCCCGATAACGGTGATGGACACGATGGCGATGTTCGTGAGCAGCGTGACCTGAAACACCGGCAGGACCAGGGGCAGCACCAGCGCCAGCACGGCGGCGATAATGGCGAGCAGCGTGCGCGGGCGCATCACTCTTCCTCCTCGTCATGGTGCCGGGTGGAGAGGGAACGCCACAGCAGCACCGGCAAAATCAGGGTGAACACGATGACTTCTTTCCACTGGCTGAGGCTGAAACTGGCGTAACTCTCGATGAGGCCCACCAGCAGCGCCCCGATGGCGGCCAGCGGAAAAGACGCCAGCCCGCCGATAATCGCGCCGACAAAGCCCTTGAGACCGATGAGGAAGCCGGTGTCGTACCCGATGGGGAACTTGGGGCCGATGAGCAGGCCGCTCAGCACGCCCATCAAGGCCGCCACCGTAAAGGCGAGTGACCCGGCGAACTCGGGCCGAATGCCCACCAGCCGCGCGCCCAGCCGGTTCACGGCGGTGGCCCGCAGCGCCTTGCCGAGCAGCGTGCGCTCGAAAAAGACGGCGAGGCCCGCCATCAGCGCCAGCGAAACGACCATGACGAGCAGGTTCTGGTAACTCAGCGAAAAGCTGCCGATGTGGAGATCACCGCTGACGAAGGCGGGCGTGTTGCTGCCCTCGGCGCCGAAGAACGCAAGCCCCAGCCCGGTGAGCGCGAGGTGCAGCGCGACCGAGGCGATGAGCAGCACCAGCACGGTGGCGTTGCGAAGCGGCTGGTACACCACGCGGTAAAGCAGCGGCCCCAGCGGCACGACGAGCAGCAGCGTCAGCAGCACCTGCACCGCCAGTGGCGCCTTGAGCGGCGCGAGCCAGCCGGTCAGCGCCCACAGCAGCGCCCAGGCGCCCAGGCCAATCAGGACACTTCGCAGCGCCGCTTGAGTGTGCCCGGCGCGCAGCGACTGTACCACGTTCAGAATCACGCTCAGGGCGAGCAGCGCCAGTACCAGTTTCAGCGTGCCGGGCACCTTTCCTGCTTGCAGGCTCGCCAGCGTCAGCGCCCCGAACATCACGAATTCGCCCTGCGGAATAAAAATCACGCGGGTCACGGCAAACACCAGCACCAGCGCCAGCGAAAGCAGCGCGTACACCGCGCCGTTCGTCAGCCCGTCGGTGGTCAGGATGGGAAAAATGGTGGGGTCAAAAATATCCACAGCGGGCCCTTTCTCGAATCAAAACCCCTCTCCGGCGGCGCGGGCAAAAAAGCTCCGCAAGGCAGGAGAGGGCGTCGCGTGGCGGTGGGAGGGAGGTATTCCCCTCCCCCCCTCGGCACTCACTTCAGCAGCTTCCAGGTTCCGCCCTGCACCTGCACCATCACCCGCGAGCGGGCGTCGAGGCCGAGGTGGTCGGTCTTGGACAGGTTGAAGATGCCGTGGGCGCCGATGACGTTGCGGCTGCCCTCGATGGCGTCACGCAGCGCGGCGCGGAACTGCGGGGTGCCGGGCTTGCCCTTTTTCAGCGCGACGGGAATGGCCTTTTGCAGAATCAGGCCCGCGTCCCAGGCGTGCGCCCCGAAGGTGGACACGCTGTCTTTGCCGTACTTGTCCTCATAGAGTTTCATGTAGTTCAGGCCGACTCTGCGCGTGGGGTTGGTGGCGGGCAGTTGGTCGGCGACCAGCACCGGCCCGGCGGGCAGGAAAGCTCCCTCCACGTCCTTGCCGCCCACCCGCAGGAAGTCGGCGTTGGCGACCCCGTGGGTCTGGTAGATCTTGCCCTTGTACCCGCGTTCGTTGAGCGCCTTTTGCGGCAGCACGGCGGGCACCCCGGCGGCACCGATCAGCACGGCGTCGGGCCTGGCGGCGAAAATCTTGAGCGCTTGCCCGGTCACGCTGGTGTCGTTGCGGGCGTAGCGCTCGGTGGCGACGATCTTGAGGCCCTTTTTGGCGGCGACGGCCTGGAATTCGGAGAGCCAGCCCTCACCGTAAGCGTCGTTGAAGCCGATGTAACCCACCGTCTTGACGCCGTTTTTCGCCATGTGGTCGGCGATGGCGGCGGCCATGATCGCGTCGGTCTGCGGGGTCTTGAACACCCAGTTGCGCTTGCCGTCCACCGGCTTGATGATTGCTTCGGACGCGGCGAGCGAAATCATCGGAGTCTTGCTCTCGGCGGCCACGTCGATCAGGGCGAGGCTCGCGGGCGTGGTCGTCGTGCCGAGGATCAGGTCCACCTTGTTCTCCTGCACCAGCTTGCGGGCGGCAGTCACGGCAGCGGTGGTGTCGGAGGCGTCGTCGAGGATGATGTAGCTCACCTTTTCGCCGCCGATGGTCTTGGGCAGCAGGGCGACCGTATTGCGCTCGGGAATGCCGAGGCTGGCGGCGGAGCCGGTGGAAGAAACGATCACGCCCACCTTGATTTCGGCGGAGGCGGTGCCCAGGACGGCAAGGGCAAGGGTCAGCAGCAAACGGGTCTTCATGGGGAATCCTCCAAAGGAAAAAGTCAGCGCCAGGACTCGCCGGACACCACAACAAATTGAACTGAACGAACGGATGTTAGCAAAAGCTTGAGGCAGTTCACATCCAGCTTGCACAGCCCGCAACTGTCTAGCCAAATGTCAGAAATCTAGAAAAGTTTGGCGCGGTTCTGCCTCCCCGCTGCGGAACGCGCTAAACTCCGGTCATCCACCAACCATCTGGGTGCCGTGAACCGGCCAGTCGGCGGAGGGCAGTGCTGCCCTTTCTTCTCTTCCTGGCAGGCCATGGCATCTGCTCAGGAGACCTATGTCCGACGCTTCAGTCACTGCTGTTCCCGCTGCTCCCACGTCTACCGATTACCCGCCCGTGCAGGGGCGCTACTGGCCTCCCGGCAAGCCGCGCAGCCTGACGTTGCCGCAGACCGGCCTCTTCCACAACCTGCGCGTGAGTGCCGAGCGCTACCCCGAGAAGGTGGGGCTGTGGTTCTACGGGCGCGAGCTGACCTACGGCGACCTTTATGACCAAGTGGGTCGCCTCGCCGGGCACCTCGCCGCGCAGGGCGTGCGCAAGGGCGACCGGGTGGGCCTGTGGCTGCAAAACAGCCCCGCCTGGGCCATCGGCGCCTTTGCCGCGTGGCAGCTCGGCGCGGTGGTGGTGCCGCTCACGCCCATGCTGCAACCACGCGAACTGGCCTTTTTCCTGCAAGACGCGGGCATCAAGGTGGCCGTCGTAGGCGCCGAACTCTACGAAAAGGGCAAGCAGGCGGGGCTCGAACACGCCGTCGTCGCCAACGTCATGGCGGGCACCGTGCCGCAACAGGCGGGTGTGAAACTGCCCGATGGCCTGGACGCGCAGCCCGAGCTGCAAGCGGGCGACGTGACGCTGGAACAGGCGCTGCGCTCGGCCCCGGCCCCGATTGCGGAAGTGGACCGCGACGACCTCGCCATCATCTTCTACACCAGCGGCACCACCGGGCTGCCCAAGGGTTGCGCGCACACCCACGGCAGCGTGCAGGCGAGCACCTTCGGCGCCTCGGTGTGGGTCAACGGCACCTGCGAGGACGTGTTTCTGGCGGCCCTGCCGTATTTCCACGTCACCGGCTTTATCAACAGCCTGATGACGGCGGTGGCGGGCGGCGGCAAAGTCGTCATGATGGCCCGCTGGGACCGCGACACGGCGCGCGAACTCATCCGTGACCACCGCGTGACCGTCTGGACGAACACGCCCACCATGCTGATCGACCTGATGGCCTCGCCCAACTTTCAGGCGAGCGACCTCAAGACGCTGCGCAGCTTGACCGGGGGCGGCGCCAGCCTGCCCGCCGCCGTGGGGCAACGGCTGCTCGACACCACCGGCATCTTCTTTCTGGAAGGCTACGGCCTCTCCGAAACGATGGCGCAGTCGCACTCCAACCCGCACGGGCGCCAGAAACTGCAATGCCTGGGGATTCCGCTGTTCAACGTGGACTCGCGCATCATCGACATCGAAACGGGGGCCGAGTTGCCGCCCGGTCAGGTGGGCGAAATCGTAATCAACGGGCCGCAGGTCATGCGCGAGTACTGGCAGCGGCCCCGCGAAACCGAGGAAGCCTTTACCGAAATCGGCGGACGGCGCTTTTTCCGCACCGGCGACCTGGGCTACATGGACGAGGAAGGCTACTTCTTCTTCGCCGACCGCCTCAAGCGCATGGTCAACGTCTCGGGCCTCAAGGTCTGGCCCGCCGAGGTGGAAAACAAGCTGCACGGTCACCCCGCTATTCAGGAAGCCTGCGTCATCTCGGTGCCCGACGAGCGCAGCGGCGAACGCGCCCGCGCCCTGATCGTGCTGCGCCCCGGCATGGAGGCCACTCCGCAGGACATCGAAACCTGGGCCCGCACGCAGATGGCGAACTACAAGGTCCCGCGCGACTACCAGTTCGTGGACAGCCTGCCGCGCAGCCCCACCGGCAAAGTCGCCTGGCGTCAGCTTCAGGAACAGGCCCGCGCTGAAATGGCGGCAGGGCAAAGCTGAGCGACTGAATTCACGACCACATTTTTCCAAAAGCGTCCCGGCCTCCTTGTGCCGGGCGCTTTTCTTTTGGGCTGGGAAGTTGAGCTGGGAAGGCAGACAAACCACCCAGCGTTCTGAAGAAAATCTGCTGGCTTTCTTTCTTTCTTGCCACCTCCTGCTAGAGTCGCTCTTGAGACTCTTTGTCAGGTCAGGCTCTCCCACGGCGCTGACCTGACGCGCCGAGGAGGTGCCGACATGTCCCCCCAGGACCCCCGTAACGTCCTGCCCGATCCCCACGAATCTGTTTCCGCCTCCAGCACCGACCCGCTCGAACCGTTCAACAGCCGCCTGCCACGCAGTTTGCAGCGGCGGCTGCGGGTGTACGCCGCGCTGCATGACCGCAAAATTCAGGACGTGCTGGGCAGCGCCCTCGACGAATACCTGCGCCAGCGGGAGGAGTAGGCCATGCCGCCGGACTCCCCTCTGGGCACCCTGGCCGATGTGAGCGCGCCGCCCGGCCCCGCCGCGCAGATCGTGGCTGAGGAACGCTCGGTGTTCCTGCCGACCCGCGAACTGGCGCTCGAAGTCTGGCTGGGCGAGCAGCGGCTGTCGTTTTTCATCAACGGCAACCGTGACCGCGTGCCGCACATCGAGCAGCTCACGTCGGCAGGGGTCAGCATTCGCCTGACCGACTGGGTAGGCCGCCTGCCCTTCCGGCTGGTCTACGAGGACAGCGAAGAAGTGCAGGAAGTGGTCGTTTACCCCGCCAAGCTCTCGCGCACGCCGGGCACCGCGTTTGCCGCCCTGGCGCGGATGGTGGCCGAGCTGCCCGAGTTGCAGCGGCGGCTGCACTTCGAGGGGGGTGACCTGCCCGAAGCGCTCAGCGGGGTGCAGACCCTGTGGACGGTGCCGCTGCGCGCCCAGGACCTGCTGGAGCTGGCCGGAGAAGCGTGGCAACTGTGGCAACTCGCCCGGCGGCAGCCGCGCCCGGCGCACAGCGCGCAGGCCGGACGCGCCCGCGAGCGCGTGGTGCTGGGCGGACAGGTGCCCGACCGGGTGGACTGGAACCGCACGCTCGACCTGTGGGGCCGCGGCGAGTTTCCGCACCACGTCGCCCTCGACCTGCCTGCGCCGCAGCCGCCGCCCGCGCTGGCCGCCCTGCGTGAGCTGTGGCAGGCAATGGAAGAGGCCGCCGCGCAACTCGCTCCTGGCCCTGAGCGCGACGAGGTGCAGAGGCGTTTTGCCCGCGCCCTGGCGGAGTTTCCCCGGCCTGACCCGGCAAGCACGCCTGCTGCGGCCCGGCCCGGCCCCCCGGCCCGCGACCCCCTGTCGCGCCGCGCCGCGCAGCTCACCGCCGAGGTGCGTTCGCTCACCCGGCCCACCAGCGGGCTGCCGGGGGGGCGGGTCCGCATGGCCGAGCTGTACGAGTTCTGGGCGCAGATGACGCTGGCGCGGGTGTTCGGCGCCGTGCAGGGCGAGCTGTCCACCACCGCCGACGGCCTCTACACCGGCACCCTCCGCAGCGAGACCGGGCCCCTGCACAGCGACGCAGAGCCGAACGAAACGCAGCCCTGGGCCACCGTGTCGCTCAATCCCCGGCTGATGTTCAGCGGCATCGGCTCGTCCTCGCAGACCTTGCAGCCCGACCTGCTGGCGGTGCTGGGGCAGGGCGCCGGGAGCGAAGTCGTGGTGGCCGACGTGAAATACCGACCCCTGGACCGCCTGGGCACCGACCACCAGCGCGAAATCAACGACCAGTTGCTGCGCTACATGGGCCTGACCCACGCCGCCACCGGGCTGGTGCTGTGGCCCGGCAGCGACCCCGAGGCGGACCTGGACGGCGCCGCGCCCCCCGACCCCACGACTGACCGCCGCCTGAGCATCTTGCCGGGAGGCCGCGCCCGGCTGGTGCGGCTGCGGCTGCATCCCCTCGATCCGCCGCACCACCTTGACGACGACCTGCGCGACCTCGGGCTGCTGCCTGAGCGCCCTGAGCCCCACCCGGAGAACTGACATGAACTTCACGACTATTTTTGCCCAGTACAAGATTGCCCGCGAAACTTTGGCCACCCTTTCTCCCGAGCAGCAAGAAGCGCTGGAGCGCGCAGCCTGGGGCGCCGACTGGTCTACCGATGCGGGCGGGGGAATGCTTTCGCCGTTGCTGCCGTTGCAGATGCCGCCGGACCCCGAGCCGGGTGGCGCGGCGCCGCCGCAGACGCGAGCGCTCGACTTTCCCTGGGCCGACCGCGCGACGGCGGGGCAAGCGCGGCAGGCGGCGCAGGCCCAACTGGTGGTGTTCGACGTGTCGAGCGCGGCGCCGCTCGGCGGAGAAATGCGGCTGATTCACTCGGCGCATTTTGCCGACATGCAGGGCGACCCGCTGATCGCCTACGCGCCCGCGCCGCACAAACTGGGCCAGCAGGTGATTCAGGCCGAGCGCGCAGACATGGGCCTCGGCCAGCTCACCCGCACCACCGTCTTCGCTTACCGCGCCCTGCCGCCGGGACAGGAGGTGCGAACGCTGGAAGCGCGGCTGGTCTTTTTGCCGCGCAAGAATCAGGTGAGCAAGGTGCGTTGGCTGGCGGCTTACGACCACCAGTTGCAGGTGCAGGGCGGCGAAACGCGGCATGTCTGTCAACTGCGAGCGGCGCTCGACCAGGAAGGCAACGGCAAGCGCAGTTTTCACGCCTCCACCCTGGGCAGCACCCAGCTCAGCCCCCTGGCGCTGCACGCCCTGAGCGCGGGCGGCACCCGGCCCTACGCCACGCTGGAAAACGAAACCGCCCCGGCGCCCACCCCGGCGGCGCGGCACCTGCTCGACGAACTGCTCAACCCGCCGGTGCCCGCGCCCCCCAAGGTCAAGCCGCCCAAACCTCCCAAGCCGCCGAAGGCGAACCGCAAGGCCAAGCCCGCGCCCGTTGCGCCGGAACCTGTGGAAGCCGCATCTCCTCCTGAAGAACCTGCCGCCGAGCCGCCCGCACCCGCTGCGCCAGTCTCGGAAGCCCCAGCCACCGACATTCCAGCCCCTGAAGTCCCAGCCACCGAACCTCCCGCGCCGCAGCCCGCGCCCGACCCCTGGGCCGCCATAGATGCCCGAATTGCGGTGGACGAGGACGTGCTGGCCGTGTCACGCGCCGCGCTCGAACGGCGCCGGCCTCTGCTGCTGACCGGCGCGCCCGGCACCGGCAAGACGCTGCTCGCCACGCTGCTGGCCGAGGTGCTGTGCGGCCCTGGCAACTTCACGCTGGTCACCGCCGACGCCCGCTGGACGAGCAGCGAGGTGCTCGGCGGCCTGCGGGTCATGCCCGGCGAGGGCCTGCGCTACAGCTTCGTGCCGGGGGTGGTCACGCGGGCGGCGCAGCGGCACCGCGAAAGTATGCAGGCGACCGGGCGGCCCCACGCCCTCATCATCGACGAATTCAACCGGGCGCATCAGGACGAGGCGTTCGGGCGGCTGCTCACGCTGCTCGACCCCGCCTACCGTTCCCAGATGCCGTTGGTGGGCGTGCAGGACGGTGCCCCCGAGGACGTGTTTTTGCCCGCCGACTTCGTGCTCATCGCCACCATGAACGACGCCGACGTGGGGCGGCTGCATGAAATCGGCTCGGCCTTGCAGCGCCGCTTCGTGACGGTGCCGGTGGGGGTGCCTGCCGGGGAGCGCGCCTTTCTGGAACGGAGCTGGGCGCACCTGCCCGCCGGAACACTGGGGACGCTCTACGACTTCGTGGGCAGCGGCGACCCTGTCAGCGACCGTGAGGCCGGGCGACTGCGCGGGTTCGTGACAGTGGGGACCTTTTTCATGGAAGAGGTGCTGGGCATGGCGACCGATCTGGGCCTCGACCGGGCGCTGCGCAGTCAGGTGGCGCCGCAGCTCGGCAGCCTGGGCCGCAGCGACCTCGCCGCACTCGAAGCCCGCGCCCGGCAGACCGGCCTCCCCAAACTCGCCGCGCAACTGGCGACGGCAGGGCAGCAAGCTCCGTTCTGAATATCCGGGGTTCAGCCCTCACAACAGGGTGAAGTAGCTGTCCCCCGCGCAGCCCCGGCACAGGGTTTCGTCTCCCTGCACCACCTCACGCTCGTTGACGATTTCCTCGCCGCAGCGGTCACACACGGCGCGTTTGCCGGCAGCACTGACGAGGGCCGCGAGGTCAAAGCGCAGGTCCACCGGCTGCACGTCGAACAGGTCGGCGTCCGGCCAGGTCTGGTAGGCGTCGAGGTACGCCTGATAGCGTGTTTGTCCCTCGGGGCGCCCGGCACGCACCCGCGCCCGCAGGTCGGTCTGGGGCCGCACGCGCACCGCTCGCCCACTGCGGGTGTCCACCACCGCAGCGGCGACCTTGCCGTGGTCCACGAGCCGCAGCGTGCGCCGCCCCAGCCAGCAGCCGCTGCCCACGCTCACACCATCGGCGAAGCAGCCGTCGGTTTCGACGAAGACCAACGCCCGTTTGTCGCTGCGAGGAAAGTCCAGTCCCAGCGTCTCCCCCGCCAGCAGCGCCAGCCGCACGCCCAGCACCTGACGCGGGCAGAGGTGGCCGTGCAGCGCGCTGCTGCGGGCGAGCAGGTCGGCCAGGCGCGGGTCCGGCGGGGCGTGAGCGGTCATTGGGCGCCAGTGTGGCGGACGGGCGGGCGGGCAATGGTCAGATGGAGCGCAAAAGAAGCGTGGGCAGAGGGCCGCCTTACCCTTCCCGGTCCAGCAATCGCCACGCCGTCACGTCGAGCAGGCCGCGCGGCGTCAGCTTGAGCGCCGGAATCACGCTCAGGCCGAGAAAACTCAGGGTGGTGACGGGATAGGGCAAGGTGCAGCCCAGCAAGCGCGCCGCCGCCGTCACCCGGCCCAGGGCAGCGGCGGCCTCGGCCGGAGGCTGGTCGGTCATCAGACCCGCGTAGGGCAGGGGCAACTGCTCGCGGACCTCGCCGTCCACGACCAGGACGATGCCGCCGCCGAGCCGTTCGAGCGCCCGACCCGCCGCGCGCAGGTCCGCGTCGCTGCCGCCGAGCAGGGCCACCTGATGCGCGTCGTGCAGAATGCTGATGCCCAGGGTGCCGCCGCGCAGGCCGCTGCCCAACGTCCAGCAGCTCGACCACTCGCCGCGCCCGTAGCGGTCGGCGACGACCAGCCGGGCGTCTCCGCTGCCCGGCGCCGCACGCCCGGTGACGATCTGGTCGGGAAACATCTGGAGCGTGGGCCAGTGCGCGGGCGGATCGAAGGTGGCCCCGTCCCAGCCGGGCCCGAGGTCGACGCCGCCACCGGGCAGGGGGGGCGTCTCGCCGCCGGGCCGCGCTTCCTCGCCGCCCACGAAGGTTTCCAGCACCCCGAAGTGTTGCAAGTCGCGCAGCAGCACGAAGTCGGCGTGATACCCAGGGGCGATCACCCCGAGGTCGTGCAGGCCCCAGTATTCGGCGGGCTGGCTCGTGACCAGTGCCACCGCGTCGGCGGGGTGCAGGCCGCCCGCCACGCAGGTTCGCAGCAGCCGGTCAAGGTGCCCGAGTTCGAGCAGTTCGTCCACGCTCACGTCGTCGCTCACGAGCAGGGCGCGGCGTGGCAGGTCACGCAGCACCGGCAGCAGCGCCGCGAGGTTGCGGGCCGCCGAGCCCTCACGCACCATCAGCCACAGGCCGGCCCGCAGCCGCTCGCGGGCTTCCTCCGGGGTGGTCGCCTCGTGGTCGGAGTGCAGCCCCGCCGCCGCGTAGGCGAGCAGTTCGCGCCCGCCCAGGCCCGCCGCGTGGCCGTCGAGCCGTTTGCCGCTGCGGCGCCCAGCGTTCAGGATGTCCCATACGCCCGCGTCGCCGCCGAGGACGCCGGGGTAATTCATCATCTCGGCCAGGCCGAGCACGCCCGGCCGCGCCAGCATCTCGGCCACCTGCGCCGCGTCCACCCGCGCCCCGCCCTGCTCGAACTCGCTCGCCGGCACGCACGACGGGGCCGAGGCGTAGACCCGCAGGCCCGAGGTGCGCCCGGCGCCCAGCATCCAGTTCAGACCCGCCGGGCCGAGCACGTTGACGATTTCGTGTGGCTCGGCCACCACCGCCGTCGTGCCGTGGGGCAAGACCGCCGCCGCGAAACTCGCCGGGGTGAGCAGGCTCGATTCGATATGAATGTGCCCGTCGATAAAACCGGGCGCGAGGTACGCCCCCCGCGCCTGCACCGTGCGCCGCGCCCGCGCGGGCAGGTCGGGCCCCACCGCCGCCACCCGGCCCCCGGCCACCAGCACGTCGGCGGCGTAGACCTCGCGGGTGACCGGCTGCACGACCTGGGCGCCGCGCACCAGCAGGTCGCCGTCCTCTTGCCCGAGCGCCACCCGCACCAGCCGCTGCCGGTCCCCGTTCGTCTCGTCTCTGTCCTGACTGTTCATGCCGCAGTGTAAGAGGTCATGAGGGGAGGGGGTCATGCTGCCGGGGAGGGCGACGGCACCTCACCGCCTGCCGCACCGCACCTGCCGCGCCGCGCCTGTCACTCTCCCCCCGCCGCTCACCCACGGTCGGTTGTTCGGGACTATGTAATTTATTTCTCTAATGGCTGCTCAGCCTCTACACTTGCACTGTGTCCATTCAATCATTTGAGGAAAAATCGGTCCCCATGACGGTGGACCGCGTGCTGGACGACCTGGGCCTGGGCCGCTTCCAGTGGAAGCTGCTCGCCATCTGTGGGCTGACCTGGGCCGCCGACGCGATGGAGGTGCTCCTGATGGGCTTCGCGCTGCCCGGCATCAGTGCGGCGTTCGAGTTGCCCAAAGGCTCGCCCGCCGCGACGATGCTGCTCACCGCGACTTTTGCGGGGATGCTGTTCGGGGCGTGGTTCTGGGGGTATCTGGCCGACCGGGTGGGCCGGCGCAGCGTGTTTCTGACGACGGTGGCGCTCGGCGTGGTCTTCGGGCTGGCGGGGGCCCTAGCGCCGACGCTGACGTGGCTACTCGTCGCCCGCTTTCTAACGGGCTTCGCCATCGGTGGGACGCTACCGGTGGACTACTCGATGATGGCCGAGTTCGTGCCGACAGCGTGGCGCGGGCGGTTTCTGGTGTATCTGGAAAGTTTCTGGGCGGTGGGCACGGTGGTCGTCGCCGCGCTCGCGTGGTGGGTCAGTACCGCTTTTGCCCCCGCCGAGGGCTGGCGCTGGCTGCTGGGGCTGGCCGCGCTGCCGGGGCTGGTCGGCCTGATTGCCCGCATCGGCATTCCCGATTCGCCGCGCTCGTTGCTGGCGCGGGGCGAAGAAGCGCAGGCCCGCGCCGCGCTGCAAAAAGTCGCGCAGGCCAACGGGGGCACGCTGCCCGCCGCGCCGCTCGCGCACCCGGAGCAGCCGCCGCGCGTGTCGCCCGCCCAGCTTTTCCGGGGCGTCCTCGCCCGGCGCACGCCGCTGCTGATGGTGACGTGGTTTGGGCTGAGCCTGGGCTACTACGGCATTTTCTCGTGGCTGCCGAGCTTTCTGCGGGCGCAGGGGCTGGACCTCGGCGCGGTGTACCGCAGCACGCTGCTGCTCGCGCTCGCGCAGGTGCCGGGGTATCTGCTCGCCGCTTACCTGGTGGAAAAGATTGGGCGGCGGGTCACGTTGGTCGGCTTTCTGACGCTCGGCGCGGTGGGGGCGTACCTGTTCCTGCTCGCCCACGACGCGAACACGGTGCTGCTGACCTCGGCCCTGCTCTCTTTCGCGCTGCTTGGCGCCTGGGGGTCGCTGTACGCCTACACGCCCGAGCTGTTTCCCACCCCGCTGCGGACCACCGGCATGGGACTGGTCAGCGGGGTGGCCCGGCTCGCCAGCGTGGTGTCGCCGAGCATCGGGGCCATGCTGCTCACCGGCAACCTGACGCTCGCGCTGACCGTGTTCGCCGTGTGCTTCGCGCTCGCAGCGCTGGCGGCGTGGGGCATCGGGGTGGAAACGCGGGGGCAGGCGCTGGCGGAAACGGCAGAGTAATGCAAGTCCAACCGTCTAAAGCATTTGACAGAATGATCTGGTCTGTCTTTGACCCTCTCCCTTGATGGGACTCAGAGAGCCGCTTGCGGAGAGGGCCTTGCGAAAGCTTGGGGTGAGGGTGTCTTTTTCTGGCAAATGCGCTAAAGGCCAAAGACCCCACATGCCACAGCATTTCGCGGTCAGACGGTCAAACAGTTAGCCCGTTTGACACCTCTCCCCCTCCCCAAAGGAACACCATGACTGACCTCTCCCCCCTTCTGACCGACCTCTACCAGCTCACCATGATGCAGGGCTATTTTCTCAGCGACCTGCACCGGCAGCAGGCGACGTTTGACCTGTATTTCCGCCGCCTGCCCTTCGAGGGCGGCTACGCGGTGTGGGCCGGGCTGGAGCCGATGCTCGACTGGCTTCAGGGCTTGCACTTCGCCGAGGCCGACCTCGACTACCTCGCCTCGCTGGGGCAGTTCCGGCCCGAGTTTCTGGCGGCGCTGCGCGAGTGGCGCTTTTCCTGCGAGGTGACGGCGTTTCCCGAAGGCAGCGTGGTCTTTCCGCACGAGCCGCTGCTGACGGTGCGCGGGCCGCTGTGGGAAGCGCAACTGGTGGAAACGGCGCTGCTCAACACCCTGAATTTTCAGACGCTGGTGGCGACCAAGGCGGCGCGCTGCGTGCTGGCGGCGCAGGCGGGCGGCGGCACGGTCCTCGAATTCGGGGCGCGGCGGGCGCAGGGGCCGAACGGGGCCGTCAGCGCGGCGCGGGCGGCCTTCGTGGGCGGCGCAGTGGGCACGAGCAATCTGGAAGCGGGGCGGCAGTTCGGGATTCCAGTGTCGGGGACGCACGCGCACGCCTGGGTGGAGAGTTTTCCGACTGAACTCGACGCCTTTCGCGCCTACGCCGAGTTTTACCCCGACTCCACCACGCTGCTGCTCGACACGGTGGACACCCTCGGCAGCGGCCTGCCCAACGCGCTGACGGTGGCCGCCGAACTGCGGGCGAAGGGCCATGAACTGGGCGGCGTGCGCGTGGACTCAGGCGACCTCGCCTACCTCTCGCGGGTCATCCGGGAGCGGCTGGACGCGGCGGGCTTTCCCGACGTGAAAATCGTGGTGAGCAACGACCTGTCCGAATCGGTCATCTCCGGCGTGATTGCCGAGGGGGGCCGGGTGGACGTGTACGGCGTGGGGACGCAACTCGCCACGGCGGGGGGCCCCGGCGGCGGAGCGCTCGGCGGCGTGTACAAGCTGGCCGAACTGAATGGGCGGCCCCGCATGAAGCTGACCGGCGACCCCGCCAAGTCGAGCCTGCCCGGCACCAAAGCCGTGTGGCGCGGGTTAGATCATGATCACTTCGCCTGGGACGTGCTGACGCTGGGAGACGCTCCACATGAGGGCCTGCGCGTCAGCGACCCCACCAACCCGCTGCGCTCGGCCCGGCTCACCTCGCGCCTGCACTGGCGTCCGGCCCGCGACCTCGTGATGAGCGGCGGCCAGCGCACCCGCCCTGCTGAGGCGCTGCCCGCGCTGCAAGCCCGCGCCCGCGAGGAACTTGCGCGCCTCGCCCCCGAAACGCGCCGTCTGCTTAACCCGCACGTCTACCGCGTGAGCCTTGCCCCCGAAGTCTCGGAATTGCGCGACCGGCTGGCGCAGGAACTGCGGGGCCACTGACCTTGCCGCAGCCGTCCACGCTCAGCGGGGCCGTCTACGTCGGGCGATTTCAGCCGCCGCACGCCGCGCATGTCGCCAGTGTGCTCGCCGCGCTGGAGGCCGCGCCGCGCGTGCTGGTCCTGCTCGGCAGCGCCAATCTGGCCCGCAGCGTGAAAAATCCGTTCACGCCTGCCGAACGCGAAGTGATGTTCCGGGCCGCGCTGACGGACGCAGGGGCTGACCTGCGCCGCGTCACCTTTCGCCCGCTGCCGGACCGTTTCGACGCCGACCTGTGGGCCGCCGACGTGCGGGCGGTAGCGGCGGAGATCTTTGGCCCCGGCGCGAGCGTCGGTCTGGTCGGCTTTGAAAAGGACGCGAGTTCGAGTTATCTGCGTTGGTTTCCCGGCTGGCAGCGGGTCAACGTGCCGGAAACGCCGGGCCTGAACGCGACGGATATCCGCACGGCGCTGTTTGAGGGCGCCCCGCTGCCTGCTGGCCTGCCGCGCCCGGTGTCGGGGGCGCTGGGCCGTTTTGCCCATACGCCCACCTGCGCCCGCTTGCGGCGGGAATGGACCGCCGTGGGACAGGAACGCGCCGCGTTGCCCCCCGGCACCGTCTTGCAAGAGGAACGCTGGCTGCACGTCATGGACAGGCGGGTGTGGCTCGCTCACCGGCCCGGTCCCATCGGCCAGGGCTTGTGGGAATTGCCGGGGCGGGTGCTGCCGCCCGGCGAAGTGCTGCCGCCCGGCGAAGTGCTGCCGCCCGGCGAAGTGCCCCTCCCCGGAGACGCCACGTTCGACCACCCCGCGCGGACGCTGGTGACACGGACAGTGGCGCAGATACGGCTGGGTGCCCCTCCCGCCGGTTTTCAGGTGGTGCCCGTTTGCCTTGAAGTCGCCCTCTCCCGTCCCCGCCTGTTCCACGAGGACCACAGCGTCATTCTGGCGCGGCTGACGGGCCACGAACAGACCAACCAAGAAAAGCCCCCGGCCTGAGCACCGGGGGTTTTTCTTAGCGTTGTGCGGCGGCTTTAGGCCTGTCCTGTCTGCTCAGGCCTGACTGCTCGCGAACTTGTGCATTTCCTGCACGGCGGTGGTGGCCGCGAGCAGGGCGCCTTCCTGCCAGCCGTTCCAGTAGGAGGTGTGCTCGCCGGCCAGCATCATGCGGCCATGACGGGCGCAGAGGGTAGGGTAGTAGCGCTCGCGGGTGTCGGCGTTGTACAGGCCGTAGCAGCCGAGAGTCCAGGGCACGCGGTGCCAGCCCACGGTCACGCCGTTGTCGAACTCCTTGGCGGCGGCGGGGTGCAGCTGCGCGTTGTACTCCACGACTTTCTTCAGGCGCTCTTCGGGCGACATGCCGCTCATGACCACCGCGTCGGTGCCGAACATGTAGGCGCCGAGGACCACGCCCTTGCCGGTCGAGAAGTAGTTGTTCGAGGGGTAGGAGATGAGCTGGTTGGGCAGGTCGGTGTACGAGATGCCGCCGTAGATGTCATCGTCCTGTTCCCAGAAACGGCGCTTGTACTGCACGCCCGCCTTGAAGCTCGAGGCGTAGGGCACCTTCTTGATGGCTTCGGCGAGGTCCTTGTCCACGCCGGTCAGCTTGATCTGGCTGAGGATCGAGAGCGGAATGGTGCAGATGCAGTAGTCGCCGCTCGCGGTCTTGGTGGTGCCGTCGGCGTCCACGTAGGTCGCGGTGACCTTGTCGGTGTCCTGCTTGATTTCGGTCACGCGGGCGCGGTACTTGATGAAGCGGCCCACCCGGCTCTCGAAGGCGCGGGCCATGGCATCCATGCCGCCGACCGGCTCGAACATGGTGCTGCGGAACTCGTACCACATACCCTGGTTCAGGTCGCTCCAGAGCCGGCGCTCAAGCAGCGTGTCGAGGCCGATCGGCTGCGAGGGCGTGCCGGGTTCGAGGCGGGCACCGGGGTCGCGGTCATAGCCACGGAATGTGCTCGTTTCGAGGCTCTTGACGTAGCGCCCGTCCTTGTTGAGAAAACCCCATTCGTGCAGCGCTTCGAGCAGTTTTTCCTTGTCCTCGGTGGTCAGGCCGGTGTCGAGGTTGCCCTGGCTGGCGGCCTTGTTCAGCAGTTCGGCCACGTGCCCCTGCATGTCGGTGCGCGCCTCGGCCTGCCGCACCCGCGTGGGTTGCTGACCATTTTTCCCCTCGCGGTGGATGTAGGCGTTCCAGTTTTCCATGATGAACGGTTCGAGCTTGACCCCGAACTCGCGGGCGTAGTGGAGGTAAGCGTGATGGTGGCAGGGAATGCGCCAGGGGCCGGGGTTGATGTACAGGCCCCGGTCGAACTCGCAGGTCTGCTTGAAGCCGCCGAGCTCGGTGTATTCGTCGCCGCCGCGAATGGTCCAGCAGCGGCCCCCGGCGCGCCCGTTGAATTCGAGAATCTGCACGTCGTAGCCGGCCTTCTGCATTTCGTAGGCGCTCGCCATGCCGGCTAAGCCCCCGCCCAGAATCAGCACGCTCTTGCCCTTGCCGCCGCCGGTAAGTTGCGGCTTGGTGTAGGTCGAGGACGCGGCGAGGCCCATCGTGTTCATCATCTGGTAGGCGGCGGCGGCCCCACCGACCATGCCGACCATCCCCAGGAAATTTCTGCGGCTCATTTCACTCATGCTTGTTCCTGCCTTTGTCTCTGGTGGCGTTCGCTGTGGCGGCGCGGCGCATCAGCCCGCGTCTTCCCCGAAGGTCATTTCTCTCTCGACCGGCGGACGAATCTGCTTGAGGTCTTCGGGCTTGACCTGGTCCTGATTGTTGTTCAGCTCGGTGCGGACATAGTTGACGATTTTGGCCGCCTGCTCGTCGCTGAGGTAGTGGGCAAAGCCGGGCATCCCGCCGTTGCCGTTCAGAACCATGCTTTCCACATAGGGCGCACTGGCGAGCTTGGCGTTGCCGGCGAGCGCGGGGTAGTTGTAGACACCGCCGCCGCCGTTGGCACCCTTGCCGCCGGGCATGTGGCAGCTCTGGCAGACTTCGACGTACAGCTCGGCGCCGGTTTGGCCGGTGAAAAAGTCGTAGGTGCGCCCCTTGACCGGGTCCGCCGCCTGGGTCGTGCCGTGCGCGGGGTCTTCGGGAGCAGCGTTTTGACCGTTGGCGTTCTGCCCATTCTGGCCCTGGGCTTCCTGGCCCGTGGTGCCAAGGCCACCAGCGGCGTTTGTCTGAGCGGTTTGATTCTGCCCCGACTGGTTCTGGGCCGTCTGGTCCGTCGACTGAGTACCCTGGGTGGACTGGCTGGATTGAGTGGTCTGGGTGCTGGTGTTCTGGCTCGTCTGGGTCATGACCTGCCCGTTTTGCGCGGCGGTGTTGCGCTTGACCGCCGGGTTGAACAGCAGCAGGAAAATGACCCCGAGAATGACACCCAGCGCGAGGCTGAGCAGCAGGGTCGGGACGAGCGAAAAATTCCTGGGAGATGAGGACATAGGGCCTCCTGGTGAGAAACGAAACTCCCTGTCGACAGATGCCGCAGGGAGAAAGGACACGCTGTGACCGAGTTATACGCTCTTTGTCACATTTTTCCGCTTAATAGAACGCTCAGGTTGACGCCGCGCTCACGAGTGGTAGGGCAAAAACTTGGGTTCCCAAAACTTGCGCTCCACGAAGGCCCGCAGTTCGCCGTCGCTCAGACGCCGCACGCTGAATTCGGTGGCGACGCCGTCCTTGATGGCCTGCTTGATGACCGCCACCGCCACCTGCACGCTCGCCTGCGACAGTTCGTTGACCGGCGGGTAGGTGCGGCCCGGATGGTGCGCCTGAGTGTAGTCGGCGAGCGCGTAGGCGGCCTCGGTGACCATCTCGTCGGTGATCTCGCGCACGCGGGCCAGAATGGCGCCAAAGCCGAGGCCAGGAAAGATGAAGGCGTTGTTGCCCTGCCCGATTTCGTGCGTCTGCCCGCCGTGCTCGACCGGCGCGAAAGGGCTGCCGGTGGCGACGATGGCCGCGCCGTCCGTCCAGCGCAGGATGTCTTCGGGGAGCGCCTCGGAGTGCGCGGTGGGGTTGGACAGCGGAAAGACCAACGGGCGCGGCGTGTTGGCGAGCGCGGCCTTCACGATGTCCTCGTCGAAGGTGCCGGGGACACCGGAGAGACCGAGCAGCACGGTTGCTTTGGCTTCGCGCACCACGCCCAGCAGGTCGGTGCCGCTCCAGCCGCTCACCAGGGCGCGGGGCGTCGCCAGCGCCTGCTTGTAGGCTTCCATGGAGCGGTCGTCGGTGAGCAGCCCGCGCGAGTCGAGGACGAAGACGCGGCGGGCAATCTCGTCGGGGGACAGCCCTTCGCGGTGCATCCCCTCGCGGATAGCGGCGGCGACCCCGGCCCCGCCCGCCCCAGCGCCGTGGACGACGACCACTTGGTCTTTGAGCGCCTCGCCCTTGATGCGGCAGGCGTTGAGCACCCCGGCGAGCACCACCGCACCTGTCCCCTGAATGTCATCGTTGAAGCTCGGGACGACCTTGCGGTAGCGGGCGAGCACCTCGAAGGCCGCGTCCTTGGAAAAGTCTTCCCACTGAATAATCGCCTTGGGGTAGCGCTGAATGGTCGCCTCGACAAACTTGTCGATAAAGGCGAAATATTCCTCGCCGGTCAGCCGCTCGTGCTTGACACCGAGGTAGTGGGGGTCTTCGCGCAGGTCGGCGCGGCCCGTGCCCACGTCGAGTTCGACGGGCAGCGTCTTGTCCGGCCCCACGCCGCCCGCCACGGTGTAGAGGCTGAGCTTGCCGATGCTGATCGCCATGCCGCCGAAGCCCTGGTCGCCGATGCCCAGAATCGCGCTCGAATCGGTCGCCACGATAATCCGCACGTCGTTGAGCGGCACGTTGGCGAGGGCCTGCTCGGCACGCTCGATGGTGCGGGTGCTGAGCGTCAGGCCGCGCGGGTAGCGGTAGATCTGGCTGAACTTCTTGACCGCGTCGCCCACCGTGGGGGTATAGACGATGGGCAGCATTTCCTCGACGTGATGGGAGAGCAACGCGTAGAACAGCACCTCGTTGCGGTCTTGCAGGTTGCGCAGGTAGACGTGTTTTTCCAGCGCCGCGCCGCGCTTGGAGAACTCGCGGTAGGCGCGCTCGATGAGCACTTCCAGACTGTCCACCTGCGGCGCGAGCAGGCCGTCGAGACCGTGGGCTTCGCGCTCCTCGGCGGTGAAGGCGGTGCCCTTGTTGAGCAGCGGAATGCGGGTGAGGTTGAAGCCGCGCACCAGCGGGCGCAGGTAGCGGTGGCCGTCTTCGCCGCGCTTCACGTCGTAGTGGTCGGTCAGGGGCAGGGTCTTGTGGCTCATGGGGTCTTCTCCTGGGGGCAAAAAGCAGGGGACCGGGAAGGCAAGCGCGTCTTCCCCGTCCCCCTCACGTCAGCACATTCAGGCCAGCTGCTGGTAGCCGGGCAGCGTCAGGAAGTCCACCAGGGTGTCGCCCGTGGCGGTCTGCTTGAACAGGGCCGAGGCGTCGGCAAACTCGGCGCCCAGCTTGTCGGTTTCCTCGGTGTAGAGCTGGTCGAAGAGGCCCTGGTCGAGGGTGCGCCCGTCTTCGAGCGTCACGCCTTGCTTGAGCCACTGCCACAGCTGCGCGCGGCTGATTTCAGCGGTGGCGGCGTCTTCCATCAGGTTGTGAATCGGCACCGCGCCACTGCCGCGCAGCCACGCCGCGAGGTACTGAATGCCCACATTGATGTTGGTCCGCACGCCGGCTTCGGTCACGCTGCCTTCGGGCGCCTGAAGCAGATCAGTGGCGGTCAGACTGAAGTCCTTTTGCTTGTCGCTGCCAATCTGGTTGGGCTGCGGCATGATGCGGTCGAAGACCTCGGTGGCGAGCTGCACCATGCCGGGGTGCGCGACCCAGGTGCCGTCGTGGCCGTTGGTGGCTTCGCGTTCCTTGTCCACGCGCACCTGCTCGAAGGCCGCCGCGTTCTTTTCCTCGTCGCCCTTGACCGGGATAAAGGCGCTCATGCCGCCGATGGCCGGGGCGCCACGCTTGTGGCAGGTCTGGATGGCGAGCTTGGAGTAGTTCTGCATCATGGGCACGGCCATGGTGACCTTGGCGCGGTCGGGCAGCACGCGGTCGGAGTGGTTGCGCAGCTTCTTGATGTAGGAAAAGATGTAGTCCCAGCGCCCGCAGTTCAGGCCCGCCGAGTGCTCGCGCAGTTCGTAGAGAATCTCGTCCATCTCGAACGCCGCCACGATGGTTTCGATGAGCACGGTGGCGCGAATGCTGCCGCGCGGAATCTGAATGGTGTCCTCGGCGTAGTTGAACACGTCGTTCCACAGCCGCGCTTCGAGGTGCGACTCCATCTTGGGCAGGTAGAAGTACGGGCCCTTGCCACGGGCAAGCTGCTCCTTGGCGTTGTGGAAGAAGAACAGTCCGAAGTCGAAGAAGGCGCCGTAAAGCGTCTCGCCGTCCACTTGCACATGCTTTTCCGGCAGGTGCCAGCCGCGCGGACGCACCAGCAGGGTGGCCGTCGTGTCATTGAGCTTGTAGCTCTTGCCGTTCTGTTCCAGGCTGATGGTGCCGCGCACCGCGTCGCGCAGGTTGATCTGGCCCTGCACGCAGTTGTCCCAGGTGGGGCTGCTGGCGTCCTCGAAGTCGGCCATGAACATCTTTGCGCCGGAGTTGAGCGCGTTGATGATCATCTTGCGGTCCACCGGGCCGGTAATCTCGACGCGGCGGTCTTTCAGAGCGTCGGGCAGCGGGCTGATTTTCCAGTCGCCCGCACGAATCTCGGCGGTTTCGGGGAGAAAGTCAGGCAGTTCGCCCGCGTCAAGGCGTTGCTGGCGCTCCTCGCGCTTTTGCATCAGCTCGCGGCGGCGCGGCTCGAAGCGGCGGTGCAGCTCGGCGACGAATGCCAGCGCCTCGGGCGTCAGAATCTCGGCATACTCGGGCTTGATCGGCGCGTTGATGGTCATTCCGGCGGGCAGGTTCAGGTCGGTCATGGGGTTCTCCTGGGAAGAGAGGCGAAAGCCGAAGAGCAGTCCTTGCAGTTTTTCACTGGATGAACTTTGATTTCATTTTACAGCAAATGAGGCCGGCTGTTCCCGCATGTCCAGAGAACACAGACGGTAACGCGCTCTCTTTGGTTTGCCTCCTTGCCCCCGACGCCGCCGGGCGGGGGCTGTTTTGCACCGACTCCAAAATTTAGAGTGTCTCCTCAGAAAGTGGACGCACAATGGGTCAAGACTCCTCCTCTTTTGCTTCTGCGCTCCGGCCGCCGCTCGCGGCTCTTGCCTTTCTTTGCCGCCTGTCACCTTTCCCCTTGCCCAGTTCTCCCGAGGTTCCGCTATGACCCCCTCTACTCTGTCCAAACGTCTGTTGCCCGCTCTGGCCCTTGCTCTGTTGGTGGTGTTGCCCGGCTGTTCCCAGTCTGCGCCGCAGGCCCCCGACAAGGCGATTTTCATCCCGCAGGAAGCACAGACGACGGCCCCCACACTGACGCCTCTCACGACGCCGCAGGACACCGAGCCGTGACGGCGCGCCGCCTGACCTAAGCGTTAGGGTTTTTGTCCCGCTTTTGCCAGATGGGCGGCCTTTATCCCAACATCATTTGCTCCTTCCCCTGCCCTGACCCGGCGGGGATTTTTCTTTCCCCAGAGAAAAATGAGAAAAACTCATCAAACTTACCTTCCGGTCGGTAACATATTGACCGAGCGGTAAGTTCGTCTTACCCGGATCACTTTTCTTCCCCTCTCTCGTTCAAGGAGTCGTTTATGTACCTTGCTCTGCGCGAACTGCAACATCAGAAATTGCGTTCCCTGCTGATCGGCGGCATCGTCGCCCTCATCGCTTTTATGGTCTTTATGCTTACTGGCCTGACGCGCGGCCTCTCGCGGGACAGCGCCTCGCTGCTGCTCGACACGCCCGCGCAGTCTTTCGTGACCACCAAGGAAGCCGACGGCGTGCTCAACCGGTCTTTCCTGAGCCCGGAACAGGTCAGCGCCCTGCAACAAGACAACGAAGACGCGGCGGCCTTCGCCCAGACCTTCGTGAGCTTCAGCCACGGCGATAAACAGCTCAGCGGCGTGCTGCTCGGCGTGGACCCGCGCGGCTTTCTGGCGCCGGACGTAAGCGAAGGCCAGACCCTACGCGTGGCAGGCGGCGCGGTGGTGGACGAATCGCTGCGCGAAGACGGCGTGAAGGTCGGCGACGTACTGACCCTCAAGCCCAGCGGCGACCAACTGCGCGTGAGCGGCTTTACCCGCAGTGCCCGCCTAAACCACCAGCCCGGCATGTACGTGTCGCTGGCGCGCTGGCAAAAGCTCAACCCCCGTATGCACGGCACCGTGAACGCCGTGGCTCTGCCCGCCGCACCGGCTCAGGTCAACCTCGGCGGCGCCGACTTGAGCGTGACCAACCGCGCCCAGACGCTGCAAGTGCTTCCCGGCTACAAGGAAGAGCAGGGCAGCCTGACCATGATTCAGGTGTTCCTGATCGCCGTGGCGGCGTTCGTGCTGGCGACCTTCTTCTACGTGATGACGCTGCAAAAGACCGCGCAGTTCGGTCTGCTCAAGGCCATCGGCGCGAGCAACCGCACCCTCGCCGGCAGCGTGGTCGCCCAGATGCTGATTCTGACGCTGCTCGCCGTGGCCATCGCCGCCGCCGTCACCCTGGGCATGGTGCAACTGCTGCCCGCCGGGATGCCCTTCCACCTCACCGCCGCCAACATTGCCTCCGCCTCCGGCCTGCTGCTGGTCGTCGCCGCCCTGGCGAGCCTGCTGAGCGTGCGCCGCGTCGCCAAGGTAGACCCGCTGATTGCCCTCGGCGCAGCTTGAGCCCCTCCCCCTGAGGCTCTGCCCCGCCTGCGCCCCCTGCCCTAGCCCCCTCTCCTACAGGAGTTCCCCATGACTGCCATCCAGATGCCGGCCCCCCGTCCCGTTCCCCTGACCCCCGCTGCCGTGGCCGCGCCGCTCGCGGAGCCCACCCTGGCGCTGCGTCACGTGTCCAAGGTCTACCGCGACGGCGACACCGAGATCACGGCGCTGCACTCCACCACCTTCGAGGTGCGCCCCGGCGAACTGGTGGCGGTCAACGGCCCGAGCGGCAGCGGCAAGAGCACCCTGCTCTCCATTGCGGGGGCGCTGCTGCGGCCCACCACCGGGCAGGTCTTGATTGCCGGGCAGGACGTGACGCGGCTGAGCGAGCGCGAACTGCCTGCCTTCCGGCTCCAGCACATCGGCTTTGTACTCCAGAGCAGCAACCTGATTCCGTACCTCACGGTGCGCGAGCAGCTCACGCTGGTGCCCCGGCTCGCCCACGCCGACATGCGGCAGGCCGCCGCGCAGGCCGACGACCTGCTGCGCGTTCTGGGCCTCGAAGCCCGTGCTGGGCACTATCCCGATGCCCTGAGCGGGGGCCAGAAGCAACGCGTCGCCATCGCCCGCGCCCTGATGAACAACCCCGGCCTGATTCTGGCCGACGAACCCACCGCCAGCCTCGACGGCGCCCGGGGCCGCGAAGTGGTGCAGATGCTCGCCGATGAGGTGCGGACCCATCAGAAGGCCGGCGTGATGGTCACCCACGACGAGCGCGTGCTCGACCTGTGTGACCGGGTGGTGACTATGGTGGACGGGCAACTGCGCGGCTGACCCATAGAGCGAGTTCGCCTGTGAGGCACGTCCTGAGTGGCGTGCCTTTTTCGTTTGCTGGCATGAGCGGGAGAAAAGGACCGGCTGAGAACAGAGTGTCGGCCCCTTTACGAATGCCCTGGCATATGCCAGATTGGGCTCCTTACACGTTCACTCAAAATTCAAGGAGACCACATGAAATTCAACCGTCCTCTTTCTCTGGCTCTGCTCTCAGGTGCGCTGCTGCTGGCGTCCTGCGGCAACACTCCGGCGGGTGGAACCACCCCCGGTGGTACGAACACGGGTGACACCACCAACACCGGCGGCATCAAAGTCAACCCGATCACCGGCACGGGCAATGCGACCCTCTCGGCTGATGTGGTGCGCTCCAACCGTGGCGCGGCGGTCGAAGGCAGCACCGTGTACCTGTACCGCACTGGGGACCGCAGCGCGGCTGTCGGCAAGGCCAGCACCAACGCCCAGGGCTACGTCGAGTTCGCCAAGATTCCGGCGGGCAGCTACGACCTGGTGTTCATGAAGAGCAAGGCCGCCGGCTCCGAATTCGACGGCGCGGTGGCGAAGGACAACGTCAACACACGGCTGAAGATCGCGCAGTTCATGTCCGCCGATCCCAACGCTACGGCGGACGTGCCGCAGCTCAAGCTCGAAACGCCCACGGCTTTCAAGGCGAACGGCGAAGTGGATACCTGGGGTCCGCTGGGCAGTGGAACCGCGTTCAACGACGTGGTGAACGTGCGCGCCTACAGCGTGAAGAACAGCGACCAGCCGCGCGTGATGCGCTACTTCCTGTTCTCGCTGGTCAACATCGACAAGGACGGCACCTGGTCCGACGTGCGCCCGGCGGCGGGCCTGTACGAGCAGGACCCCGGTTACGTGACCCCCGGCGTGGACCCCAACAACAAGGGCCAGGGTCAGGACAGCGGGCTGGTCAGCCTCGACGCCACCGGCCTCGAAGGCGACGTGTACCTGCAAGTGGTGGGTCTAGATTTCAACTACAACCGCGTGGCTTACCTCGTGCCCCTCAAGCTCAACCGCACCAAGGCGGCTTCGGAAGTCGTGGCGCCGACCAACGTGCGTGCCATCGCCTACACGCTCAGCACCCGCATCGACTACCTCTACAAGACTCAGGACCCGGTGCTCGACGCGCCGACCAGCGGCACCAACCTGTGGGTGACGACCTCCTGGGATGCCCCCGTCACCCTGAGCGGTTACCGCGGCTTCCGCGTGCTGCGCTCGACCAAGGCTGAGGGCCCCTACAGCCAGGTGGCGTTCGCGGGTGAAGCCCAGTGCGCCAAACCCGCCGACGCCAAGGCCACCACCCGCCGCTGCACGGTGAGCGACAACACCGCCAGCCTGATCACCGACCAGGACTACTTCTACAAGGTCGTGGCAGCGGGCACCAACGAGGCGACCAGCGACGTGGCCCCGACCCACACCCTGCCCATCTTCCAGCCCAAGCTGCTCTCGCCGGGCAAGGACGTGCACGACGTCGATCTGACGCCCAACTACACCGTCAAGCTCAATCTGTTCCAGACCGGCGCGACCGGCGCGGTGATGAACCTGCGGGTGGCCGACTTTATTACTGGCGAAAGCTATGCGTATGCGGCCAAGCGCCTGACGGTTCGCAAGGAACTGGGCGAAACCCAGATCCTGAGCAACCTGCAAGGCACGAGCAACTACTACGTGTTCCGCGACTCCTACGCCACCGACAACGACCCCAAGACCAACAACGACACCGTGACCTACGACGCGGCGAGCGACGTCCTGACCGTGCCGCACCAGTTCGAGGTCGATTACCTCGGCGGCAACAAGGTGCCGCTGCAAGCCAACCGCCGCTACAGCTGGTACATCGACTCGGGCTACGCCTACCGCCTCGCCGACCCCAGCAAGCCCACGACGGCGGCCAACAACTACATCGCGGCCTACTCGGTCTACAGCGACCCCTCCGACACCGTGCGTGTGGTGCCTGGCGGCGTCAAGCAGGGCGGAGCCGAGGTCAACGATTTCACCACCCGTCAGTAAGCTCAGCGCCCCGGCCCCCACGCCCCGCGGGCCGGGCGCCCCTGCCTTCACTGCACACCTTCCCACTGCATGCCAGGAGCACTGCCGATGAAAAAGATTTCTCTTGCTGTTCTCTCTCTGACCACGCTGCTCGCGGCCTGTGGTCAGCCGCAGACCTCGCCCCAGTCCCCCGCCGCGAGTGCCCCCAGCGTGGCGGTGCCCCGGACCCACGCGCTCGATATTGACCCGGCGCAGGTCGTCACCACCAAGAACGGCGACATGTACGTGCGCAACCAGCTCGTCGTGAACCTACGCGGCCACAGCGCCGACGCCCTGGCCGACCAACTCGGCGGGCGCGTCCTCGACCAGCTTCCCGAACTCGACGTGGCACTCATCGAATTGCCGCAGGGCAAGGACGCCCGCAGCGTGGGCGTGGCCCTGATGCGCGAAGGGCAGGTGCTCTACGCCGCGGCTCAGACCGTGCAGCGTCAGATCGAGCCGGTCAGGACCGCACAGGACCAGCTCGGCGCCCAGGCCGTGAACCAGGTGTTCGACACCCTGCCGCAGTACGCGCTCGACAGCAACCACCTGCACGCCAAGGCTGCCTGGGACGCGGGCTTTACCGGCAAGGGCGTGAAGGTCGGCGTGATCGACGATCCGTCCGACGTGTCGCACCCCGACCTGCGCCCCAACTGGGCGGGTAAGGCCTATGACCCGGCCACCAACACCACCTACACCACCGTGCAGGGCTGGATCGACGCCATCGACGGCTTCGACGGCAAGGTGGACAACAAGGTGGACCCCGGCATCGAGCACGGCACCGCCGTCGCCTCCACCATCGCCGCTGCGAAAAACGGTCAGGGCATCGTGGGCGTGGCGCCCGACTCCAAGTTCTACACCGCCGCCATCTTCCAGCCCGGCTTTATCGGGGATTATCTGGTGGCCCGCTCGGTGATCTGGACGGTCAACCAGGGCGCTCAGGTCATCAACAACTCGTGGGGCGGCACCGGGTACTCGCCGCTGCTCAAGCAGGCCTTCGACTACGCGCTGGAGCGCGACATCACCGTGGTCGTCTCGGCGGGCAACTCCTACCGCGAGGAGTGGCGCAACCCCGCGCAGCTTCCCGGCGTGATCGCCTCGGCGGCGCTCGACATCAACAACGACAAGGCGGGCTTCTCCACCTACGGGCGTCACGTCAGCGTGGCCGCGCCCGGCGTGGACGTGATGCTGGCCTCACCGCTGTTCATCAACGCGGACGGCACCCGCAAGACGGGCGGTTATACCAAAGACGGCGGCAGCGGCTACCAGCTGATCAGCGGCACGTCCTTCTCCGGCCCCTACACCTCGGGCGTGGCCGCCGTGATTCTGGGCGCCAAGCCTGACCTCGACCCGCACCAGGTTCGCCGCCTGATGGAAGAAACCGCCGATGGCAGCGTGGGCAGCAACAAGGCGGGCTTTGACCGCGAAACCGGCTACGGCCTGATCCGCATGGACAAGCTCGCCGACCGCCTCAAGGGCAGCAACATGCCGCAAAAAGGTGGCGCGGGCCGCGTGAAGGTCGAGATTCAGACCCCCGGCGGCTACGTGCCCGGCATCCTCGCCGACGTGATTCTGGAAGGTGACGGGGCCGACGGCGCGGTGTACGCGGTGCAGACCGACTCGGACGGCTACGCCAACTTCGTGTCTATTGCCCCCGGCACCTACACCCTGCGCGTGGCGACGCCCGACCTGACCCTGACCGGCGGCCAGAGCGACGAGCGCGACACCTACGTGGGCAAGTTGACCGTGACCTCCGGCAGCGTGCTGAGCACCGTGGCCCCGCAGCGGGTGGTGCTGGTCAAGGGCGCCGTGGACCTCAACCCGGTGGACCCCTACGAGCCCAACGACACCATGGCCGAGGCCAAGCCGATCAGCTACGGCAAGATGACCGAGCTGGCCTACATCTTCGGCAAGCCGCGTGACGTGGACTTCTTCAGCTTTACCGGCAAGGCGGGCGACAACATTCAGGCCGACGTGCACGCCCGCACGGCCATCGGCGGCTCGCTCGACTCGTTCCTGGTGCTGCGCGACGCCAGCGGCAAGAACCTCGCCTACAACGACGACGCCAACGGTCAGGACTCGGTCATCACCTTCAAGCTGCCCGCTGACGGCACTTACTTCCTGGAAGTGTCGAGCTGCAACATCCTGTGCAAGTCCAACGGCGACGACGCTAGCAAGGGCCAGGACGACGACAGCCCCTTTAACAAGTACGTGCTCGAACTGCAACTGCTCAAGTAAGCGCCTTTTCCCTAGAGCAGTTCTCCGAATTGCGCGTGCGTCGGAACAGCACCGCCACCCGCTCCATTCTCCGCTCTGCTCCGTGTTTTGTACTCGCTTCGCTCGCCAAAAAGCTGTGCCATCTTTTTGTCAAATGCTTTAAACCTGCCCTGGCTGACCGCTGGGGCAGGTTTTTCATGGTGTCGCTTCCCGCCGTATGCTGTCGGCACCTCCATGACCACGACCCTGACCACCGACCTCAACGCCGATGCGGGCGAGTCGTTTGGCCACTGGCCCCTCGGCGACGACGCCCGGCTCTTTCCCCTGCTTACCAGCGTGAATCTGGCGCTGGGCTTTCACGCGGGCGACCCGGTGACGCTGCACAGCGCGGTGCGGCTGGCACGGCAGCACGGGCTGGGCATCGGGGCGCACCCCGGCTACCCCGACCTCGTGGGCTTCGGGCGCCGGGAGCTGGCGCTCACACCGCTGGAAATTCAGGCGGCGACGCTTTATCAGATTGGGGCTTTGCAGGCGTTTTTGACAGTGGAGGGCGGCACGCTGCAACACGTCAAGGCGCACGGAGCGCTCTACATGCGTATTCACGAGGACCGCGCCGCCGGGGAAGCGTTTTGCCACGCCGTGCAGCAACTCGTCCCGCAGGCGTATCTCATCGTGCTGGCGGGCGCGGCGGGGAGCGACCTCGCGCTGACGGCGGCAGCCCACGGCCTGCGCGTCCGGCGCGAAGCTTTTCCCGAGCGGGCGTACACCGGGGACGGTCGGCTGGCCTCCCGGCAGCTGCCCGGCAGCAGCATTCATGACCCTGCCGAGGCCGCCCGGCGCGCGGTGGGCATGGCGCAGGGCTGGGTGCAGACGCTGGGCGGTGAGCGGCTGGCGCTGGAGATGGACACCCTGTGTATCCACGGCGACAACCCACAGGCGGTGGCGATTGCCGGGGCCATTCGCGCGGCGCTAGCGGAAAACGGCGTGACGCTGGCCCGGCTGCACGACTGACGGGATGACACGGCACGTACAAGCGCTCTATCACCGCCCGGCAACCAAGGAGGCGCAGCTCGCCCTACCCGCGCTGGCGGAGGCGCTGCTCGCGGCGGGGCTGCCGGGGGTGGTGGACGCCGTGCCCGCTTACCGCTCGCTTTACGTGGAATACGACCCGGAGGGGACGAGCGCGGATGAGCTGCGGGCGTGGCTGGCGCAGGTATCGGTGGAGGGAACAGCCCAAGCCCAACGGGAAATAAAACTGCCTGTCGTCTACGACGGCGCCGATTTGCCCGAGGTCGCCGCGCACGCGGGCCTGAGCGTGGCCGAGGTGATTGAGCTGCACTCGGAGCCGACTTACCGGGTGCGGGCGCTCGGCTTCGTTGCGGGCTTTCCCTTCATGGAAACGACGCCGGAGCTGCTGCAAGTGCCGCGCCGGGCCACTCCCCGCGCCGCTGTGCCCCCGCACTCACTGGCGGTGGCGAACGCGCAGACTGGCATCTATCCGGTGACGGCGCCGGGCGGCTGGAACCTGCTGGGGCGCACGCTGGTGCCTGTGTACGATCCGCACCGCGCCGAGCCTTTTTTGCTGCGGCCCGGTGATACGGTGCGCTTTGTGCCGCAGGCGGACGGAGAACCCCTCGCGGAGCCGTCGCCCCGGCTGCTGTGGCCCGACACGCCCGCCTTTCCCGCGCTGCGCGTTCATAAGGCGGGAGCCCTCGGGCTGCTGGTGGACCGGGGCCGCACCGGGCAGGGCCGCTTCGGGCTGGTGCGCTCGGGGCCGCTGGACGCGCAGGCGGCGGACATTGCCCAGGCATTGCTCGGCAATCCGCCCGGCGCGGCGCTGCTCGAACTGCACCTCACTGGGCCAGTGCTCGACGTGCTAGGGGCCGGAGCCATCGCCTGCACCGGGCTGGGGCTGCGGGCCGCGGTCAACGGCGAAGCGCTGCCGCCCTACAGCTCCCGCGCCGTGCAGGCGGGTGATCGGGTGACCTTCTCCCCCACCGGGCAGGGTCGCGTGAGTTACCTCGCTGTATCGGGCGGCTTTGAAACGCTTCCCTTCCTGGGCAGTGCCAGCACCGACCTCAAGGCAGGCCTGGGACGACCCCTACGGGCAGGAGATGTGCTGGGTTACGCGGCGCGACCGCCCGAAACACACTTTGCCCGGCAGTTTCTGCCTTACCCCGTGACGCAGCACCGGGAGGTCGTGCAGTTGCGGCTGCTCCCGGTGGCGGACGGGGAAACGATGCCCGCCGACGCTCTGGCCGCGCTGTGTGCGGCTCCCTTTCGCTTGCAGGACCTCGACCGAATGGCAGCGAGGCTCAGCGGTTCCCCGTTTCCTGGCGGCGAAATCAGTTCCGAGGCGTGTCCGGTAGGGACAGTGCAGGTGCTGCCCGGTGGCCGCCCGCTCATTTTGCTCAACGACAAAGGGACGCTGGGGGGCTACCGGCGCCCGGCCCGCGTTCACCCGGATGACCTGCCGCTGCTGGTCCAGGCGATGCCGGGGAGTGCAATAGCGTTCGTAACCGGCGGCTAAAGGCTAGCGTCAGGGCGCGCAGACTTCAGCCGTCAGAGGCCGTTCCTCCGGCAAAGTTGAGAGCAAAGCGCGGACTTCCTGCAAGGCATCCCACACTGGGATGGGGGCAAAGGTGCGCTGCCAGCGGCCTTCCGCCTCCCGCACCTCGTGCGCCCGTTCAAGAGCCAAGCCCCAGCGCGGGGCGTGCAGAGCTGCACCCAGGGCCGCCTCGCTCGTCAACCACTGGGCCGTCAACTTCGGAGCCAGCCGGCGGGCCTGCCAGCTCCGGCGCAGTGCCGCTTCCGCCTGAGCCAGTCGCAACACCTCGGCGCCGCCCGGAACCCGCCAGTGCTGCGGGCCACGCGCCCACTCGCCGAGCTGGGTGGACAGGCCCACCGGCACCCGCCCGCAGAGCCGAGCACTCGTGTACACCCGCGCACGGGGCGTGTGACGCAGTGGCAGGTCGGCCCGCGCCAGCGCCCGCACCAGCGCGAGGTCTTCCAGGCAGGGCACCTGCGGCACGCCGCCCACTGCCCGGTAAGCCGACACGCGCAGCGCGAGACTCGCCCCAAAGTGCTGCCAGTGCCGGGGCGCCGGGTCAAATGGGTCTGGCAGCACCCGCGCCCGCAGCCGCGACGCCGCGTCCCGGTAGCCGGTGTCGAGCAGGTAGGTTCGCCGCACCGGCTCCGGCAGCGCTGCCCGCTCAGTCGCCCGCAAGAGGATGCGCCCGGCGCTCGCCTGCACTGCCCTGTTCGCGCACAGCGGCTGCACCAGCGCGGCCAGCCAGTCGGGAGCGGCCTGGGTATCGGCGTCGGTGCTGACGATGATGCCGTCCGAACCAGCAAGCGCGGCGGCCCAGTCGAGCGCGGCGCGGCGGGCCCCCACCACGTTGGCCTCGCGGGGAGGCAGGGCCACTTCCTCCACTTGCAGCCGAAATCCTGGCATCTGCCGGGCAAAAGCGCGGGCCTGCGCCGCCGTGTCGTCCCGCGAATTGTTCACCAGCAGCAGCGTCTGAAAAGGCGGCGCACCCTCCTGAGCCGCCAGCGCCCGCAACGTCGCCACGACGCCTGCGCCCTCGTCACGGGCAGGCACAGCCACGACGATGCGGCGCTCCAGCATCGGAGAAAAGTAGCACGGACAGCGAGAAAGCCCCGCTGAACCGAGGCGAAGAAAGCAGGCGACAGCACAAAACCGTCCGGCCACTGACACTGCCGCCTTCCTTTTCTTTGCTTCCCCACGAAAAATGGTGAAACGCAGAACGCCAGGGCCGTCGGGCGCTGAAGGCGCACGGGCCTGACACGACTTGTCAAAACGCAAGCCTCCAGACCGCCTGTGCAATCGAGCAACACGACAAAGCCAATGACATCACCGCCAGGTGCACAGCGCCAGCGTCGAAGCCCCTGTCCCCTTTGGGGATAGGGGTTTGGGGTTAGGGTCAAAAGCTGAAGCTTACGCCTCACCTAGAGCATTTGACAGAAAAAGACACCCTCACCCCTAGCTGCGCGAGGCCCTCTCCCCTGGGTAGAGGGTCAAACAGCGCAAGGCAACTCTTTTATCAGACGCACCAAATCAGTTCAGCGTCCGCCCCCCCGCACTCCCCATCAACGCCTGCGCCCGGCTGAGGTGGTCCTGAAGCGTTACATACCAGTCGTCACTTTCCGGCGTGTGCTCCAGCGCCTGCTGCGCGTGGGCGTAGGCAGCGGCGGGGTCGGGAAAGCCCTGCTGCGCCATCACGTCGGCGGCCATCTGGTGTCCCAGCACCCAGTCGCGGCTGCCGTGGACGGCCTCACGCACGACCCGCTCGTAGTGGTCGAGGGCGTCGTCGAGGTGGTAGTAGTCGAGCGCCACGTTGCCCAGCACCACGCTCGCCGGCACCACCGCGCCCTGGTTGAGGGCCTGTTCGGCGGCGAGCTGCGCTTCGGGCAAGCGGCCCAGGCGGTAGTCGCACTCGGCGATGTCGGCGAGCACCTCGGGGTGAAAAGGATAGTCGGGAACGAGCAGCACTTCCTCGAGCTTCTCGCGGGCTTCAAGGGGGCGGTCGAGGTCGAGCAACGCCACCCCGAGTTCATGGTTGGCGTAGGGCCGGTCGGGGTCGGTGGCGCGGGCGAGGGCTTGTCCGAACGCTTCCAGTGCCTCTTCGAGTTGTCCCAGGTGACTTAGCACCTGCCCCTGCACGAGCGCCACGCCGTAGCTCGGGTCGCCGGAGAGCCCTTCCAGGCGGGCGGCCTCGCGGATGTCGTCCTGCGCGGCTTCGGGCTGACCGAGGTTGAGCCGCACCTGCGCCATCAGGTAATGCCAGGTGGCGAGGTTGAGGCCCTCGTCGTTGGGGTCGGTGCCCGGACGCGGCCCGGTATATAGCGTCCGCGCCCGCTCCAGCACCTGCCGGGCTTCCTCGAAATCGCCCTGTTGCAGCAGCAGCGCGGCCTGTTCCTGAAGCATCACGGCGCGGTTAAGCCCGGCGGCGAGGTGCGCGGCCTCGGCGTAGAGCAGCGTCGCCTCGGCACTCTGGCCCAGGGCTTCTTGCGCGTCGGCCTGCCAGGAACGCAGGCGCCAGCGCAGGTGCTCGGGCAGCTCAGCGGCGGGCAGCGCCACGTCCAGCGCCTCCTGGGGCCGCCCGGCCAGCGCCAGCGCGCACAGCGCGTGGTAGCGCACCAGCGGGTCGGGGTCGGCAGCGAGTTCAGGGGCCAGAGTCACCTCGCCCTGCGCCCGCGCCGTGAGTTCGGCTTCCAGGGCGCGGGCGAGTGGCGCGGAGCGCAGCGCGGGGGCCGCCGCGTAGGCCTGATTCAGCGCGCGGCGCACGTCGGGCTGCGCCGGGTCGCCGTAGAGCGAGTGCAGGTGGGCCAGCCGCAGCGCCAGCTCGCCCCGCACTGGGGGAGCGGCCTCGCGCATGGCCTGTTCCAGAGTGTCGAACGCAACCGCATAGTCGTCGCTGGACAGGGCTTCTTTGACCTGTTCCCAGGTGGCATCGACAGAAATCATCGTTCCGTAGTGTAGCGGGCCGCAGTGGAACCGGGCCGCAACGAAGCAGGGTCAGGCGGCAGGAAAACTTGATGGGAAACTCAAGCCGCGCCAAAGACGACATGTGAGCGCAGACACGTCAATTAACCTTGAGTCTGGTACACTCAACTTATGGCACCGCCGTGTGCCCCAACTCTGTTCTCTCCGCTGTTTTCCCCTTTTCGCCTCTGGAGGCACCCCTGTTGAAGCGGCTCAATCCCTGGATCATCGTGCTCCTCGTGCTCGGCCTGTTCCTGATGTTCACGAACCTGCCCGGCAGTGGGCGCTATACCGTCAACTACAACGAATTCAAGTCACTGCTGAACCAGGGCCGCATCGAGCGCGTCACCGTGCGCGAGGACGTGGCGACCGTGCTGCTCAAGGAGCGCGGCCAAGTCAGCGTCATCACCCCGCAGGGTCAGGCCACCAAGGACGGCGTCGAGAGCCTGATCGTGCGCCTGCCCGGCAACCAGGCCACGCCTGACTCCGGCCTGATTCCCCAGCTCGAAGCCAAGGGCGTGGACTACCGCTTTGAGGCGCCGAGCCAGTGGTTCGCCATCCTCATCAACTTCCTGCCGCTCATCTTGCTGTTCGGGATGATGTACTTCTTCTTTGCCCGCTCGCAGGGCGGTCAGGGCGGCGTCATGCAGTTCGGCCAGAGCAAGGCCAAGAAGTACGGCAAGGAAAACCGCGTGCCCACCAAGTTCACCGACGTGGCCGGGCACGAGGAAGCCAAGCGCGAGCTGATCGAAGTCGTGGACTTCCTGAAAAACCCGGCCAAGTACCACCAGATCGGCGCCGAGATTCCCAAGGGCGTGCTGCTTGTGGGCCCTCCCGGGACGGGCAAAACGCTGCTCGCCCGCGCTGTAGCCGGTGAAGCCGACGTGCCCTTCTTCTCGGTGAGCGCCTCGGAATTCATGGAAATGTTCGTGGGCGTGGGCGCCAGCCGTGTGCGCACCCTGTTCGAGGACGCCCGCAAGAGTGCGCCGGCCATCATCTTCATCGACGAAATCGACTCCATCGGGCGCAAGCGCGGTGCGGGTATCGGCGGCGGGCACGACGAGCGCGAGCAGACGCTCAACCAAATCCTCTCGGAAATGGACGGCTTCGACAAGTCGAGCAGCGTGATCGTGCTCGGCGCGACCAACCGCCCCGACGTGCTCGACCCCGCGCTGCTGCGTCCGGGACGCTTCGACCGTCAGGTGACGATCGACCTGCCCAACCTCAAGGAACGTGAGGCCATCCTCAAGGTGCACCTGCGCAACAAGCCGCTCGGTGAGGGCGTGGACGTGCCCGAAATCGCCAAGAGCACGCCTTACTTCTCGGGCGCCGACCTCAAGAACATCACCAACGAAGCCGCGCTCGAAGCCGCCCGCGTGGGCAAGACCAAGATCGATATGAGCGACTTTTACCGGGCGCTCGACAAGATCACCCTGGGCCTGGAAAACAGCTCGCTCACCATCAGCGAACCCGAAAAGCGCGCCATCGCCTTCCACGAGGCCGGGCACGCCGTGACCGCCGCCGTGATTCCGGGCAGCGACAAGCTGCAAAAGGTCAGCATCATCCCGCGTGGCCGGGCACTCGGCGCCGCCTTCTATCTGCCCGAAGAGCAAGTGCTGATGAGCAAGGAACGGCTGGAAAACCAGCTCGTCGTGGCACTCGGGGGCCGCGCCGCCGAAGAAGTCTTCGTGGGCACCATAACGAGCGGGGCCGCCGACGACTTCCGCAAGGCGACCAACATCGCCCGCAAGATGGTGCTGGAATGGGGCATGGGCGAGAACTTCCGCAACATGGCGCTGCAAACCGACGGCGGCGGTCCGGTGTTCCTCGGCGAGGACATGGGCAAGCCCAAGATGTTCTCCGAGCACACCGCGCAACTCGTAGACGAAGATGTCAAGCGCATCCTCGCCGCCGCTTACGAGCGCTCGCGCCAGATCGTCTCCGACTACAAGCAGGCGATGCAGGAAGTGGCCGACGCCCTGCTCACCCACGAACTCATCACCGGCGACGTGGTGCGCGACGCCGTGGCGCGGGTGGGCGGCCAGTCGGTGGCCGTGGCGCCTGCTCCGACCGTCTAACCGCTTCTTTCCCGAATGGCCCCTCCCCTGCGGAGGGGTTTTTTGTGCTTGCTTCGCGGGCAAGCCCCCGACCGCCTATGCTCGGGCCATGCCGCAACCGATGAAGCTGGACCCGCTGAGCAACACCTTCAAGCACGCGCTGGCCGGGGGACGGCCCCAGATCGGTTTGTGGCTGGGCTTGGCCGACCCCTACTGCGCCGAAATCTGCGCTGGGGCGGGCTTCGACTGGCTGCTGATCGACGGCGAGCACGCGCCCAACGATGTCCGCAGCACGCTGGCGCAATTGCAGGCGCTGGCAGCTTATCCCGTCGCTCCCGTCGTGCGGCCCCCGGTGGGCGACACGCACCTCATCAAGCAGTACCTCGACCTCGGCGTGCAGACGCTGCTCGTGCCGATGGTGGACACGCCGGAGCAGGCGCGGCAGCTGGTGCAGGCGACCCGCTATCCGCCGCAGGGCATTCGCGGGGTGGGCAGCGCCTTGGCCCGCGCCTCGCGCTGGAACGCGGTGCCCGACTACCTTACGCGGGCGAACGACGAAATCTGCTTGCTGGTGCAGGTCGAGTCGCGCCTGGGGCTGGAAAATTTGGACGAAATTGCAGCGGTAGAAGGCGTAGACGGCGTGTTCATCGGCCCCGCTGACCTCAGCGCCAGCCTGGGGCACCTGGGCCACCCCGGACATCCCGACGTGGCACAGGCCATTGAGGACGCTCTGCGACGCATTGTGGGTGCGGGCAAGGCGGCGGGCATCCTCAGCGCCGACGAGCGGCTGGCGCGGCATTATCTGGCCCTCGGCGCGACCTTCGTGGCGGTGGGGGTGGACACCACGTTGCTCGCCCGCGCAGCCCGGACGCTGGCGGCGAGTTTCAAGGACAAAAGCCGTGAGGAGGCTGAGCCGGAGCCGCAGGGCGGCAGCGTGTATTAAGCTCCGCTCCATCCCTGACGATCAGCCCGCCCTCAGCCTGGGCACTTAAGCTGTCGTCATGTCAAAGCTCACCCGCTGGCCGCTGTTGCTGACGCTTCTTCTGGGGACAGCGGGGGCTGACCGCACCGCCGCGCCCGCGCCGCTTTATCCCTCTCCGGCGCTCAGCGGCCAGCCGACGCTGACCCTCCCGGCAGGCAAACCGCTGAGCGTGGTGGCGAGCCTGCCGGACGACGTGTCCGCCGTGGCCTACGGCGAGGGGCTGTATTACGTCCGCACGGGCCTGATTGACCGCCGGGAGCAGGACCCGCTGGCCTTTCGCAGCGATACGCAGAGCTTCATCCCGCCGCAGCAATCTGGCGAGCCGGTCACTCTCCCCCTGACCTGGGAAGGCCAAGGCACTGCCCCGCGTGACTGGCAGGTGCGGGCCCTGCCGCTGGCCGAGCCGACGCTGGGGCAGCCCGAAGTCAGGCGGGTCACGGGCAGGCCGGTCACGACGGTGCAGGCGCAGCTCACGCGGCAGTCACAGCGTCAGCGACCGCAGGGCGAGGCCCGACTGGGACGCCTGAAGCCGGGGCTCTACCTCGTCACCGCCTCGCGGCTGGACGCGCCCGCCGCCGTGCTGGGAGCCGTGGTGGTGCGGGTCACCGACCTCAACCTGGTCAGCGTGGCGACGCCGGGGCGGGTACAGGTCTGGGCCACCCGGTTGGGCAGCGGCGCGCCTGTGCCGAATGTTCAGCTCAGCGCGCTGGCCGTCAAGTACGACTGGCAAGACGGGAGCCGCGTGGTCAGCCGCCGCACGCTGGCACCCGTTCGCACCGACGCTCAGGGCCTGGCGACTTTTTCTTTACGTGACGGCGAGCAGCTCAGCGTGCGCGGCCAAGTGACGCTGGGCGGACAGCCCCACAGCGCGCAGCTCGGCAGGACGGAAAACGAATTGTGGACCGGCGTCGCCGAGCGGGCGCGTGCCCTGATTCAGACCGACAAACCGGTTTACCGCCCCGGTGAGACGCTGCGGGGCTTCGCAGTGCTGCGTCGTCTGGGCGCGGGCACCCGGCTGCCGTACACCGGGCCGGTCACGGTGCGGCTGCGGGCCGGCTACCCCGACGCCACCCTCGCTCAGCTGACGGTGAAGCCCGATGCCGACGGGCTGGTGCGCTTTTCGCTGCCGCTGCCGCAGGACGTGAAGATCGGCGGGTATTCGCTGGAAGTCGAGCTGCCCGCCGCGCCGAGCGCCAGCAACCCCAACCCGGAGCCGGACGTGAGCCAGGTGCCGGTGGAAGTGCGGGCCTTCGTCAAACCGCTGTTTACCCTTGACCTCAGCGGGCCGCAGGAAGTCGTGAGCGGCACCCCCTTGACGCTGAGCGCCCGCGGCGAGCTGTATCAGGGCGGCCCGGCCAACGTGCAGGCCGAGGCGTTCATGGTGGATGGTTACGCGAGCGACGAACTGTACCCCGACTATGACGCGGGCGATAACGGGCTGCGGTATCAGGACCTGAACTCCGACGAGGTCTACGGCGAGAACGCGGCACCGGGCATTGACCCCAAGCGCCGGCCCGACCAGACCCTGACCCTGCGGGGAGGCCGCGCCACGCTGCCGCTTAAGCTGCAAGCCAAGAACGGTCAGCCTACCCGCTATGCCGTGGCGCTGCGGGCACGCGACGAGTACGGGCGCGACGTGTGGGCCAGGCGCCCGGTCACGGTGTATCCCGCTGCCATCAAGTTCGTGCAACCCAGGGTGGAGGGCGCTGAGCGCCGCCGCGTCAGCGTGGCCGTGCAGCAGGTGGGCAGCGGCAAGGCGCTCGCCGGGCGCCGGGTGCAGGCCGAGGTGGTGCGGGTGTTCTACGTCACGCAGCCGGACGGCAAGTCGGTGCGGCGCGAGCAGCGCATTTCGCAAAGTGTCCTGACCAGCGACGCAGCGGGTCGAGTAACCCTGAACGTCACCCTGACACCGGGACAGGAAGGCGGCTATGTGGCTCGGCTCAGCACCCAGGACAGTGCCGGGCGCACCGCGCGGGCCTCGCTGGATATAGGGTCAGTGTATAAATCTGGAGCGGAACGTCAGGCGCCGACCCTCGTGCTCAGCCCCGAGCGCTCCCGCTACCAACCGGGCGACACGGCGCGGCTGACCCTGAACACCGACCTGCCCGTCGGCACCCCGCTGCTGCTGAGCGTCAACGCCGAGGACCGGGGGCAGGTCAAACTCATTCAGGTCACTGGGCCGACCATGACGCTGACCTGGCCGGTGACGGCGGCCCTCGGCCCGGCCTTCAGTGTCAGCGCTGTGGCGGTGCGCGGGGGCCAGACGGCGCAGGCCTTCAGCGGCGAGTTGCTGGTGCCCCGGTTCGACCAACGGCTCGACGTGCAAGTCACGGCGGGCAGCGAGGTCAAACCCGGCGCCGAGGTCACCTTCACCGTTCGCACGAGTCGCGGTGGGCAGCCAGCCTCCGCTCTGGTCACACTGGCGGCGGTTCACGAATCGGTGTACGCGGTGGTGGGCGACCCCACGCCGAATCCCTGGCGCTTCCTGTGGGGCGCCACCACGCCGCAGTTCGAAATCCGCTCGTCGTCCAGTCAGGCTGACGACGGACGCGGCGGGGGCGGCGGCAGCGAAGCCGTCTTTTACCGCAGCGACCTGCGCGAGGTGGCCGCTTTTCAAGCGGTGCGGACCGACGCCCAGGGCACCGCGAAGGTGACGGTGCGGATGCCCGAGGGGCTGGGTAGCTACCGCCTGAGCGCGCGGGCTTTCACCCGCACGGGCGCGGCGGGCGAGGCGCGGGGCGAGCAGCGCGTCGGCCTGCCCTTCGCGGTGCGGCTGATTCGGCCCCGAGTGCTCACGGCGGGCGACACCGGCAGCGTGGCCGTCAGTGCCGCCGACCGCACCGGCCAGGGCGGCAACGTCACGCTGACGTTGGGGGCGAACGGACAGACCCAAACGGCCAACTCACCGTTGCAAGGCGGCTCGGCCACCCGTCTTTTCAGCATAAAAGCGCCGCAGGACGCACAGGCCCTGACCCTCACCGCCAGTGCCCAACGCGGCGCCAACGGCGAGCGCGACGGCCTGCGCGAAACCGTGCCGGTGCGCCCCGCCGGAGCGCGGCAACTGCTGTCGGGGTCCGGATCGGTGGGCGCGGACAAGGCTGGGGGCAACGCCAGCGTCTCGCTGAAGTGGCCGCAAGAAGCCCAGCCTGAGAGCCTCACCCTCGACCTCGCCGCCACGCCGCTGCAACTGGCGCTCACAGGGCTGGACGCCGCGCTCGCCGACCCTGCCGACCGCTGGGTCACCACCGACGCGCTGAGCGCCCGGCTGAGCAGCAACCTCGACCTCGCCGCGCTCGCTGGACCCTTCGGCTGGCCCGAGGTGCGCACGCGGGCGCTGGCCCAGGCCCGGCGCGACCTCGCCAGCCTGCTGGCCCTGCGCGGCAGCGACGGCTGGGGCTGGACCGAAGGCAGCCCGGCGAGCGCCGAGATGACCGCCCGCGCCCTCGACGCTCTGGTTCAGGCCAAGGGCGCGGGCCTGACCGACGCAGTCACCCTGCAAGTGGTGCGGCAACAGGCCGAACTGCTGCTGAAAAAATCGCCTAACTCGCCCGTGCTCGCTGCCGCGCTGGCGCGGGCTGGGGCCCCCGCTGCGGCCCTGCGACTGGCCCGCGCCGGGATGAACGACCCCGCCGAGGCGGCTCGGCTGGCGACGGTGCTCGCCGGCACGCAGCCGCAGCTTGCCGGGGCGCTCTACGACCGCGCTCGCCGGGCCGCCCGCAGCGACAAGGACGGCGCCCTGGTGCTGGGCGACTCCGCAAGCTGGCGCGGTGACAGCGAACCTACCGCCTTGCTGCTGGGAGCCGCCGCTCGACTGGGACGCAGCGCCGACGTGCCCGCACTCACCCGCGCCGTGCTCGAACGCCGCACGGGGAGCAGTTGGGGTGGCCCGGTGGCGACGGCAGCGGCGGTGCAGGCCCTGCGCACCCTGGCCGCCCGCGAGGGCACCCCGGCGCTCCGGCAGGTGACGGTCCGCCTCGGCAGCTTTCAGCAGACGCTGACGGTGAGTGCCCCCACCCGCCTACTCATTCCGGCAGCGAAAGTGCAGCCCGGCGCCCTCAGCGTGCAGAGCAGCGCTCCGCTCGCCTACGCCTGGGAACTGCGGGTGCGGCGCAGCGGCAACGCTCCGCAGAGCCTCAGTCCGCTGAAAATAGAGCGCCAGTACGACAAGGTAACGGTGAACCGCGATGGCATCGTGACCGTGACGCTTACCCTCAAGACCCCGGTGCGCCTCACCCACCTGCGCGTGACCGACCCGCTGCCGGGCGGGCTGGAAGCGGTGGACGACCGGCCCTTCGACGAACCGGCCTGGGTGAACGCGGCAGGCAGCGGCGACGCCGTCTGGGCCGACCGCTCGCTCTACGACGACCGCGCCGTCTTCTACCTCGAACAAGTCCGGCCCGGCACGACCACCATCAAGTACCGTCTGCGCGCCCTGGCGTCTGGGCAGTACCGGGCGCCCGCTCCCCGCGTCGACTTCGTGAGCGGCGCTGCCCCCGCCGAGGGTGCCGAGCAGCAGGTGACGGTGCAAGGCGGTCAGTGACCCTGCTCAGGAGGGCGCGTTCTCTTTGCCCTCGCCTTCCCAGGTCCACACCCGGTTGCGCACGGCGGCGCCGGGGCCGCTACAGGTGATGAGCTGCACCTCCCGGCGCCGCCGCAGCCAGTAGGCGCTGGCTCCCGGCTGGCAACTCAGGCACACGCCGCTGCCGGGATCCGCGCCCGCCACGTTGCCCCAGCGCAGGGTGCGGGCCGCCGCCGCGACATGGGCAGCGTCCAGGCCCGGCAGCGACTCGGCCAGCGACCGGGCGAGGTCAGCCTCGGGGGGCAACGGCCCGCACGCTTCCGCCGGCTGGCGCAGGGCGGTGGCAAGCCGCACCACGTCCGACTGCTCAGGGCGCGGCAGACCGCCGTGCAGCGGCCAGAGGGCAGCCCAGAGCGCGGCGCTGGCGAGAGACGCGGGCTGGGTCAACTGGGCACCCTGCTTGCCCAGCAGCTCGGCCCACAGCAGTTCGGTGGCGCGGGGACGGTGATGCGGATTGAGGCCCACATAAGCTGCAAGCACCCCCCAGTAGCTCAGCAGCGCCTGGGCCGCCTGGGTCACGCTTCGTTCGGCCAGTAGGTCGGCCCAGGCAGGCGGCGGACTTTTTTGCGTCGCTTGTCCTGCAACGGCGCGGCGCTGAGCGGGAGACACCACCTGCGGAGCTGCGGCCAGATGCGCGGCGAGGTGCGCGCACCCGGCAGCCGACAGTGCGGGCGGGTCGCTCAGCGCCAGCAGCGCCCAGCCGGGATGCTCGTCCTCAGTCAGCAGCGTCCAGGGCAGGGGGCGGCGCGGCAGCGGGGACACCGGCAGGGTCAGCAGCTCGCCCAGCGCGGTGCCCACCCCCGCCGAGAGCGCGGCCAACTGCGAGGCGAGGGCGCCGCCGGGCCCCAGGAGCTGCGCTTCGGCGTCCGGGGACAGGAAAGCGGCGCGGCCCAGCGGCTGAGCAAGGGCGTCGGCGAGGTTCATCGGGGCAGTCTAGAACGGGCGGCGAAACAGGAATCTTGCGCTGCGAGAGGAAGGGCGCTACTGAAAAGAGCCGCTGGAGGACCACCTTTTCTCGCAGGTAACGTGAAAGTCCTCGACAGATCGAGATCATCCTCCAAACACCCAGAATCACTTATCTTGACCTTCTGCCAGGATTCGACTGTCCATGCTGGATAGTGCTGACCACAATTTCAGTATTTTGTGCAGCAGGCACCATGAGGCAGTGACTCAAAAGGCATGTCCATCTTCGCCTGCACCACAAAGGCGCTATGAACGAACGACCGGCAACCATAGAGGAGCTGATCTGCGCCGCAGAAGCCAGGCTGCGGGCCGACCCGACGCAAGTGAAGACCGTCATTGAGGATTTGGCCCACCTCGAAGCGCAGGGGTATCCCGCAGGGCCGGCCACCGTTCTGATTTTCGACGGCAACGCCAGGGTCATGTCCGGCGATTTTGCGGGCGCCCGACCTGTGTTGGAAAAAGGCCTCGCCCTCAGCACCGAGCTGGAGGAACCGACCTTGCAGGTGCGCGCCCTGACTGGACTGGCCGTTTTACACGTCGGCACCGGAGCCTATGGTCAGGCGCTGGAATACCACATGCAGAGTATGCAACTGGCACGCACCCTGGAGAACGGTGGGCTGCTGAGCCGCTCCCTGATTTATGTGGGGAGTCTCTACGCCGCCCTGCGGAATTTTGAGCAGGCACAGGCCTACCACAGAGAGGCCGTGGAGCACGCGGCCTCTGCCGGGCGTTCCACCTTTATGGCCCGCCTGGCGCTGGCCACCGACGAAGCGCAGCTGGGCCATCTGGAAGAAGCGCTCCAGCAACGCCGTGAATTGTTGGTCGAGGCCCGTCAAACCGCATCGCGTGCTGAAGAAGCGTTCGTGCTGGCCGACCTCGCCGCAAACCTGTTGCAGCTTGACCAGCGGGCCGAAGCGCGGCAGCTCGCCAGTGAGGCACTGAAGCGGGCCGAAGCGCTCGGCTTGCAGCTGGAAAAGGGGCAGGCCCTCATCATCCTGGCCAGTCTGGATATACGAGAAGGCCAGTTCGAAAGCGCCCACCAGGCTCTCCATGAAGTCCTGGAGATCGGGCAGCGGCTGGCCTCCATTCAGCTCCTCATCCCTGTCCATGAGGAACTCTCCAGGCTCTTCGAACAGCAGGGCGACTTTGCCGGTGCCCTACGACATACCCGCGTCCACTACGAACTGAAGTCGAGCGAGCTCACGCGGCTCGCCGAGCGCCGCAGTCAGGTGCTGGAAGCCGAGCTCAAGGTCGAACTGTTGCGGCAACAGGCCGAGGAAAAAGAGCGGCAGAACCTCGCCCTGGTCGCCATCAACGAGCACCTGCGCGAGACCCAGAAACGCCTGCAATACGCCGCCACCCACGACGCCCTGACCGGCCTGCTGGTCCGCACCGCCCTGGAAGAAACCGTGGAGGACGATCTGCTGCTCAGCCCCGAGCGTCGGCGCGCCCTGTTCATGATCGACGTGGACCATTTTAAGCAGATCAACGACGCGCTCGGACACCATGTCGGCGACCGCTTTCTGCAAGAACTGGCCCGGCGGCTGCGGGGCGCCCTGCGGCCCACGGACATCGTTGCCCGGCAGGGCGGGGACGAATTCACGATTTATCTGCGCGAGCTCGACTCGCCGGAAGAAGCGGTCGCGCTGGGCCAGCAATTGCTGCGCGACATCGCCGCGCCTGTGCAGGTGGAGGGCCACCTCCTCAACGTGACCGTGTCCATCGGCATCGCCGTGTATCCCGACGACGGGCGAGACGTGATGACCCTGGAAAAGCACGCCGACCTCGCCCTGTACCGCGCCAAAGAGCAGCGGCATCAGGTGTGCCGGTTCCAGAAGCCGGCGGACTGACCAGCTTCCGGACCCAAGCTGAGCGCCAGCGGAAAACAGGCTTCTGCTGGCGCTCAGTGTTTCATTCAAGTTTTGAAAGGCAGGTCGGCTATTGCCCTTAATGCACCAGCGGCAGCCCCCCCAGTCGCGCCGTCAGCAGCAGCACGGCGACCAGGGCCAGCACTTCCAGACTCAGCCGGCGCCCCGGCCCGGTGCTGGCAAGGGAACGGCGCACGGTGAAGGCCGCACCTAATACCCCGACAAAGGCCAGCAGCTTGAGCAGCAGGGTCTGGCCGTAGGGGGTGCTTTGCAGCACGCGCAGCGAGTGAATATGTTCCAGGCTCATGCCCAGGCCGGTCAGCACCAGCAGGCCGACACACGCGGCGGCCACCGGGGAAAAACGCCGTGCCACTGCCAGCCGCTCAGGAGCAGGCACGCGCAGCAGAGCGCCCAACCCGCCCAGCCAGATGCTCATGGCGCCCGCGTGCAGGGCATGGAGGCCGCGCACCGCGTCGCCATGCACGCCGCCGTGCCCGATGCCCGCCATGCCCCACAGCGCCCAGCCGCCCAGCCCAGCCAGAATGAGCGCCGGGAGCTTTTGGACTTCTGCCACCAGAAAAAGTGTGGCCGCCAGCAACAGCACGAGCGCTGCCCGGCCCGCACTCACCGCCGTCAGGTAGTCCAGCACGTCGGCGGGGGCGAGCAGGCCCAGTTCACGCAGCGGTTGGTACACGCTCAGGCCCGCGCCCACAAACAGCAGGGCGAGGCCTGTACTGAGCCAGCGCAGCGGCACCGGAGCGAGCCAGCGCCGCGCCGCCGCACCGCCGAGCAGCAGCGCCAGGCCGAGAAACAGCAGCAGGCGGCTCACTCAGGCCACTGGGTTGAGGTGGGGCGGACGCGCCTTCCCACGCCCCGCATCACCGCACATAAAACACGCTCTGGCCGGTCACCACATGCCCGTCGTCGGACAGGAAGCGCCACACGAGCGCGTAGGCCCCGGCTTTCAGGTCCGGCTTGAGCGGCACCCTCACCCCTGTGGCGTCACCGCTGCCGCCCGCCCAGGTGTCGGCCCGCCGGTCGGCGTCCGCCCTGTCGAGCAGGGCCGTTTTTGTGAGCGCCGCTGCGGCCCGGTTGAGGCTGAGCTTGTCGCCCGCCGGCAGCGGAAACACCTTGAACGTGGCGAACTTGAGGGGAATCGCTTCGTTGAAGCTCATGGACACGACTTTGGGCGCGGTGACGGTCTGGTGCGCCCCCGGCTGAATGCTGGTGACCGCCGTGTGGGCGAGAGCAGATGAAGACAGCGCGAGGACGAGGAACAGCTTGGTCAATTTTTTCATGGGCATCCTGTTGAACTGGGGAGAAGGCTAGTTGTTGTAAACGTCTTCCGCCGCCGTGAGATTCAGGGTGGCGCGGAAGGGCGCGAAGTCGGTGAGCTTGAGCGGGCGCCCGTCCACCACGAGGGCGTAGGGGCCAGGCTTGTCGACGGTGATGACGGCGGTCAGATTGCCGTCGGCGTCGGTGTCCGTCTTGAGAACGCTGGGCCGGACGCGGGGGCTCACGGCGCCGGGGTAGAGCAGCAGGGTGCAGCGGCACTCCGCCGCCTTCAGCACGCGCTCGCCCACTCGGAGCGTGAGGGTCAGCGTAGTGTCGGCGTCCACCTGGAGTTTCTCGTTGGTGTCGGTGTGCCATTCCAGCGCAGCGTTGCCGGCGTTCACGGTGTCATGCGCGGCGGCGCTCGGCAGCAGCAGGGCGAGGGCGAGCAGGGCGAATTTCAGCTTCATCGGTGCTCCGGGGGCCCGAAGGCCGGGTTGGTGGCGACGGTCGGGTCGGTCAGCACTTCCAGAAAGGAAACGAGGTCGTTCACTTCGGCATCGGTCAGACCCAGCGGACGCACCAGCGGGTCGGTGTTGGGGTTGGGCTGACCGCCCTCGTTGTAGTGCTGCACGACTTCGCGCAGGGTCTTCATCTGTCCGGCGTGCATGTAGGGCGCGGTGAGGGCCACGTTGCGCAGCGTGGGCGTGATGAACTTGCCCACGTCCTCGTCGGCGCCGGTAAGCTGCGCGAGGCCGATGTCTTCGTTGAACAGCAGCGAGCCGTTGTTGTGCGGCAGGTTGTCGCTGAAATTGCGCCCGGCGTGGCAGTGAAAACACTCGGCCTTGTCGAAGAAGAGGTCCATGCCGCGCACCTGCGCCGGGGTCAGCGCCGCCGCGTCGCCCGCCGAGTAGCGGTCATACGGCGAGCCGTAGCTGACCAGGGTACGCTCGAACGCCGCGAGGGCCTGCGTCAGCGTGAGCAGCCGGGGCGCCTCGCCGAACACCTCCTGAAAGCGCCGGGCGAAATAGGGGTCGCCCCTGAGCACCCGCACGGTGTCTTCCGGCTCGAAGCCGTGCTCGTTGGGGTCGGACAGCGGCCCGAGCGCCTGAAGTTCCAGGCTGGGGCTGCCGCCGTGCCAGAACAACCGGGTGCGGTAGGCCACGTTGACCAGGCTGGGCGCGCTGCGTTTGCCGCTGCGCCCAAAAGTCCCGAGACTGGTGGCGCGGCCATCGGTAAACGCGTGGCTTTGCTGGTGGCAACTGGAACACGACACCTTGCCGTCGCTGCTCAGCACCGGGGCGTAAAACAGCTCGCGGCCCAGCGCGGCCCGCGCCGCTTCGCCGGGGTCGGCCACCCGCGCCGAAACGGGCAGGACACCCAGGCCGAGCACGGCGGCCACAGCGCTCAGAGCACCAAAAATGAGAGGGGGCTTTCGCATAGGGAGCGGCCCCGGTGCGTCCACCGGACCGGGGCCAGACACCTCCTTTCAGATCTCAGTGCTGGGGCTGTCCGGGCATGGCGGGCATAGGCATAGACATGGCCGGCGCTGTGGGAGCCGCCGCGCCCGCCGGAGCCGGGGCGCCCCGGTAGACCGGATTGGCATTGGCGCCGTCGGCCCGACTGAACGCACCCGCCACGTTGGCGTAGAACTGGTCGGCCACCGGGCCGAAATGCACCTGCTGGTACTGGGCGCGCGAAAAGTCCCACGCGCCGCCGACGCCCGCCGCGTACAGCTTTTGCAGGTCGAGCGAGACGGGCACGGTCAGACCGTCAGCCGCCACCCGGAGCGCCGTGCCGGGTTTTTGCAGGTCGGTCAGGTCCACGGTGATGCGGTGACTGTCGCCGCCGACGTGGTTCGCCACCTTGACCCCGTTCGACTCGCCGAGCAGCGTGAAGAAGATGTAACCGCTGTTCCACGCCCAGTACATGCCCTGTTCCAGGCTCAGCGGGGCTTTGGCGGTGGTCGCGTCGGCGTGGTTCAGGGCGCGTGGCACGCCCACGTTGAAGCGCAGGCCCCGGTACGTCCCGGCGGGCGCTTCGCCCTTGAAAATCTCGATGTTCTGCGGTGTGGCGCCCTTTTTCAGTTGCGCGAGGCTGAGCCCCCGCACCGGCACCTCGGTGCCGTCGGCCCGCACCAAGGCGACATCGGAAACATAGAACTTGACTTCCTGCACGGTGAGGTCCTGGCCCGCGACCTTGAGCGCAGTGTCAAGCAGGAACGGGGTCTGTCCATCGGTGAGCGACAGCGTGAGGGAGAGGGGCGCGGCGGCGGCGCTTCCGAGCAGCGCCGTCGTCAGCAGAGCGACGAGTTTTTGCATGGGGTGTTTTCCTTCCGGGGACGCCTGCGCGCCGCAGTAAAGAGCCGCGCAGGGCAGAGGGTGTGCGGGACCGGGGCGGATGGCCTGCCGGGTCCGCAAAATGGAGCGACCCTCAGACGGAAGGCGGAGCACGAGCGTCCGCGTGACGCACGGCGGCGACCACGCAGACCCCCGCGCCCGGAGTGGGCTGGGGCAAAAAGTCGGGCGGCCCCTGCGGGAGCCCAATCACGCCTGCTTCCAGCGCAAAAGCGTTGCTCAGGCAAAACGGGCAGTGCGCCCCGTGGCCCTGGTGGGGGTCAGGCTCGCCGGAAGTCGGGCGCGGCGAGTGCGAGGCATGACCCGCGTGGGACATCGGGGCGGCGCTCTCCTCGCCGTGGGTGGGCGCTTCTCGCAAGACTTCGGCACTTGCTGTGGTCCCCGCAGCACCGAGCGACCCGAGCGCTTCCCCCCGCACCTGAAAGGCGAACGACGCCAGCACCGTCAGCAGCGCCAGCAAGGGGCGCAGCCAAGGGAGCAGACGGCGGGACATATCGCCCACTCTAAAGAAAAAGCCAAGGGACGGCTGCCCTCACCCGATATGCTCCCCCCAGGCCATCAAAAAGCAGCTTGACGCTATACCCCCGGGGGGTTTATTTTCATTCCAAGTCCGAACCCTCACGCTCACTTTTCAGGAGGACCACCATGTTCTTTGAACGCTTTTACGACACCGACCTCGCTCAGGCGTCTTACATGGTGGGGTGCCAGCGGACTGGCGAATGTCTCGTCATTGACCCGGTGCGCGACGTTCAGCAGTACCTGGAGAAGGCCGCCTCACAGCGCCTGCGCGTGACCCACGTCACCGAGACCCACATCCACGCCGACTACCTCTCGGGCAGCCGCGAACTCGCCGCCGCGACCGGGGCGCAGTTGCTGCTGCCCGGCGAGGGCGGCGCCGAGTGGCGCTACGACTTCGGCGACCAGAAGCTGCACCACGGCGACGTTTTTTGGGTCGGCAACGTCAAGGTGGAGGTGCGGCATACCCCCGGCCACACACCCGAGAGCCTTTCCTTTCTGGTGACCGATACCCCCCGGGGCGACGTGCCGGTGATGTGTTTTACCGGCGACTTCGTGTTCGTGGGCGATGTGGGCCGCCCCGACCTGCTCGACGAGGCGGCGGGCGGTGTGGAGACCCGGTTTGTGGGCGCCCGGCAGATGTTCGCCTCGCTGCGCGACCAGTTTCTGACTCTGCCAGACGGCGTGCAGGTGTGGCCCGCACACGGCAGCGGCAGCGCGTGCGGCAAGGCGCTCGGGGCGGTGCCGAGCACCACCGTCGGCTACGAGCGAGCGCTGGCGTGGTGGGCGCCTTACGTGGAGCGCGGCGACGAACAGGGCTTCACGGATGAACTGCTGAGCGGCCAGCCCGACGCCCCGCTGTACTACGGGCGCATGAAGACGCAAAACCGGGCCGGCCCCACCGTGCTGGGCGAGGTGTCCGCGCTGCCGCAGCTCAGCGCCGCCGAGGTCGAGCGCCAACTCGCGGCGGGCGCACTCCTCATTGATACCCGTCCGAGAGAACAACATCAGGCCGCCGCGCCCCGACGCAGCGTGAATCTTCCCGTCGGCAACACCTTCGAGACCTGGAGCGGCTGGCTGTTGCGCCCTGAGGACGGCGATTATGTCCTGCTGGCCGCAAGCGCCGAGCAAGCCGAGGCCCTGCGCCGCCGCCTGTGGATGGTCGGGCTGGACAACGTGAGCGGCTTCATCACCAGCACCGACGGCCTGGACACGGCGCCGCAGCGCCCCTTCGCGCCCGCCGACTTGCCGCAGCACAAAGATGCCCTGGTACTGGACGTCCGCAAAAAGACCGAGTACGACGCGGGGCACATCCCCGGCGCCAGGCAGCTTCACGCCGGGCGGCTGCCCTGGAAGCTCGGCGAATTGCCCCAAGAGCAGGAAATCGTGGTCCACTGCCAGAGCGGGGCACGCAGCGCGGCGGCGGCGAGTTTCCTGCGGGCGCGCGGCTTCAACGTGAGCGAACTCGCGGGCGGCTACGAGGCCTGGGAGAAGGCGCAGGGTTAAAGTTCCCCTCAGCTCCACTCGTCCTCACGCTCTTCCCTCTCCACCCTCGCCGGGACAGGGGCCGGGGCCTCCAGGCGGGGGCGCGGCGCCAGGACGGCGAGCAGCAGCAGGCTCAGGCCGGTGACGAGCGCGACGAGGCCGAGGACCACCGCCGGCTGGGAAAAGGTCGCGGCGTCCAGGCCAGCGCCCTTGAGTCCGGCGGCGATGACCAGACTCAGGCCCATCGTCCAGCGGTCGCGGGCGTCCGCGTCTCCGTCGAGTCGCGCGGCGCGCGCGCAGGCGCTGATGCCCACCGCCATCACGGCCCCGCTGCCGGTCAGCAGCCAGCCCCCTATCGCCTCAGGGGACAGAAAAACACCAGCGGTGACGGCCACGCCCAGAAAGACTGCGAACCACAGCGTTTGCTGCGCTGAAGCGAGGCGCGGCAACCGGCGCAGCACCAGGGCCGAGCGGGCCGGCACGCGCGCCGACAGCCAGCGGCGTCCGGTGTCGTCCTGGGTGAGCCACGACACCAGCAGCAGCAGCCACGCCCCCAGCAGAGCGAGGGGCTGCGCGTTCGCTTCTTCTTGCCAGAGGGCCGAGGAGGCGAGCCACTGCCATGCCAGCGCCGGCAATCCCAGGAGCAGCAGCCACCGAACGCGCTCGCCGCGCACCCGGAGCGGCAACAGCGCCGCGACGAGCGCCGTCAGGGCCAGCGCCGGGGCGAACTGGGCCGGCCTTGCCATGAACGTCAGGGCAAGGGCCAGCAGAACCAGACCGCCGGCTTCAGCAATGCGCTGGCCCAACTTTGCCTGGCCTAACTTTTCTCGGCCCCCCTGCGCCTGGCGAGCGGTGAGGAGCGCAGTCAGGGCGGCGGCCAGGCTGCCCACGAGCAGCAGCCGGGAGGCATGGGCGCCCCCACCCACGGCGCGCGCTATCAGGAACCCGCCGAGCAGCAGCCCAGGCAGGGCGCCCCAGTACAGCGTGCCGCGCAGATCCGGGGCCAGGGCCGACGAGCGGTGCGCCAGCCACGCCACGCCCGACAGCGCGAGGGTGAGAAGCAGCAGGAGGGTGCTGTCTCCCGTTCCTAGGCCCAGCACCAGCACCGCGCCGCACAGACCCGCCAGCCACGCCAGCGGCGGCGTGTGGGGATGCCGGGCCCGCCACTGCGCCGCCCGCAACGCCCCGGCCAGGCCCACCAGGGCGGGCGAGACACGCAGGAGCGGCGTCCAGAACCCCTCTTCACCAGGGGAAGGCGGTAGGTCCAGGCCCCACAGCGCCGTCAAGCTCAGGCCCGCCGCGCCCAGCCACACGCTCAGGCGGCTGTGACCGTACAGCCCCACCAGCAGCAACGTGCCCGCGAGCGCCGCGAGGCCCAGCGGCTCCGTGCGGGCGCCCAGCAGTGTGATCAGCAGCGAGGCCGCCACGCCCGTCGCCCCGGCAGTCAGGCTGCTCGAGAGGGTGCCGGCGAGGGTCGCTTCAGCGTCTTGCGTTTCGTTTTGTGGACGGGCCCGCTGCCACGCCCACCACGCCGCCGCACTCAGGCCGAGCAGGGCCAGCGCCGCTGTGCCCAGGGTCGCGGCGGTGCGGGCACCCGGTCCGCTCAGTGCCGTGCCCACCGCCAGCGCGAAGAGGGCCGACGGGGTCAAGGTGGCCCACGCCGCGCCCAGCCGCACGCCCGCGTCGCGTATGTCGGCAGAGCCGCTGGCATCGGGTGCCACCACGCCCCGTGACCGCAGCAGCGTCAGGGGCAGCAGCAGCGCCAGCCCCGCGAACACCAGCCACAGCAGCAGGGCGGGCAGCGGGTGGGGACTGACATGCAGGGCGCGCCCCAGGATTTCCCGGTCGAGCAGGGGCAGCGAAGCGCCGTCCCAGTCGCCCGACGCCCAGCGGCCCAGCGGCTCATGATTCAGGGCCGCCACCAGCCACCCGACCGGCAGGGCACCCGCCACCCCGAGGACCGAGGTGAGTGCCGCCCGCCAGGTTTCCGGGGCATCGGGCAGCAGGTCGAGTCTGTTCTCGCCCTGGGGCATTTCCCCGGCAGAGTGCTCGACTTCGCCCGTGTTGACCGCCCGCAGGTGGGGCAACAGGCCGCCCACCGCCGCCGTAACGAGCAGGAGCACCGCCGCGAGCGCCAGGATGGACCAGCGCCCGATGTCGTCGGCGAGCATCCACACACTCAGGCTGGCGCCAGCAGCGGCCATGACGCCCAGCAGCGGTTCGCGCCGCCGCAGGCCGTCCCAGGTGAGCGCCGCGCTCAGGGCCAGCAGGCCGACCAGCACCGCGCCCGGTCCCCACGCCCCCGGCAACTTCTGGGCGAGGCTGCCCAGCCCCAGAGCGGTGACGCCGTAGCCCAGACCGCGCAGCGCCCCCGACACCGGCCAGGGCACCAGCCGCGCCGTGCCGTACAGCACGCCCCCGAAGGCGAAGACCGCCAGCAGCAGCGTCCACGCCGGCAGCCCGAGTGCGCGCAGGGTGAACGCCAGTCCGCCCAGCACCAGCGCCCCGCCGAAGACGCTGATGCGCGCCCGGCTGAATTCCGGCCCCCACAGGGACGGCCCTACCGGGCGAATGCGGGGCCTCTTCCCCGCCGTTGGCGGGCTGGGCTGCTGAATATCCTCCGGCCAGACGGTCAGGGCGGGGGCGGCTGGCAAAGGCTCGGGTGGCGGGGCAGATACCGGCGGTGGGGCAGACACTGGCACAGCCTCGTCCTCCACCAGCACATTGGGTGTGGGGAAGTCCGGCAACGGCACCAGGGGCACGCTGCCAGGCCCAGGCGCAGGCCGTTCGCCCACCAGCTCGGCACGCAGGGCGAGCAGTTCATTGCGCAGCAGCCCGACCTCGCGCTCCGCGTCCGCCGCTCGCCGCTGCGCCGCGTTGGCCCGCACGAGCGCCGTGATTGCCAGCACCGCCACCAGCAGCACAAAGAGCACCATGCTCCAGCTTACTCAGGTCCGGGGGGTCAGAAGCCGAGTTGCTCCAACGCCCCGCGCACCAGCGTCATGCTCTGGCTGCCGGCGCGGGGCATCATGATGTGGTTGTCGCTGCTGCGCAGGGTCACGATGCCGCGCCGCGTGCCGTCAGGCCGGATGTTGGGCACCCGGTCACGAATGGGTGAGTAGACCAGCCCTTGCCCCACTCGCTGCACGTCGCTGCCCGAACTCTGCACTTCCAGATTGAACTCGACATTGTCCGGCGTCACGTCGCTGGCACGCTGACCCCGGTGGGCCGGGTCGGGCGCGCAACCGCCCGCGTAGGGACTTTGGCGGTAGTCGGTCCACAGCAGGCACTGGGTGTCGAGGTCAATGAGCAGCCGAAACCGGGTCGCCGGAAAATCGCGCACCAGTTGATGCCCGAACACGCTGCCGTGCGAATGTCCCATGACGATGATCTGCGCTCGGGGAAACTCGGCGAGAGCAGCGGCGAGTTGCGCCTTCACCCAGGGATAGCCGTGCTGCTCGGCGGCACTTTCCCGTGAGCGGTAAGTGTCCTGCACTTGCGCTGTGCCGCTGATGGTCCGCACGTGCCGGCCCCGCTGCCGGAGCCAGTCGCTGATGGCCGCGGTGCCACCACTCGCCGTGAGGTAGTCCCAGTTGTCGGCGGACTGACAGGTGAAGCCGCAGCGCCCGCTGAGCGTAACCAGAATCACGTCGGGGTCTGGGTCGGGCAGGGGCGCCGGCTGATGAACGAAGGTGGGCGCGCAGCCGCTCAGCGTCAGGGATGCAAACAGTGCTACTGCGCCGCCCGCCCGCATCCGCGCCGGTTTGCCCCACAGAGACGAATATTTCGGAGGAATTGACATGATGACAGTCTATTCGTCTCGCATCTAAACGCCCCTCAATCGAGCAACATCCGCACCGGCCCGTTCCAGCCCAGGTCGCAGGCCAACGTGACCACCTGCGCCCGGCTCAGGTGCGGGCGGCGCAGCCACCACAGACCGAGCTGCTCGAAGATGCCCGAGAGCGCGACGGCGGCGGCTTCCAGGCGTTCCTCGGGCTGCTCGGGCACGTGGCGGCGCAACTGCTCCACGACAAAAAGATGCGTTTGCAGCCGCAGCTCCAGCAACTGCTGCCCCAGTTCGCCGGTCAGGGGAACCGCTACGCCCCCGTAGAGCAGCAGCCAGCGCTGCGGGTCGGTCTCGACCATACCGAAATAGACCCCGGCGGCGCGCTCGAGCTGCTCGCGTGGGCTCTCGGCGTCCGCGAACGCCAGCGTGAGGTCGCGCTCATAGCCGGCGCGGGTGCGGCGCACGCAGGCGAGGTAAAGCCCTTCCTTGGAGCTGTAGTGGTCGTACACGACGGGCCGCGTGACCCCCGCCGCGCGGCAGATATCCTCGATGCTGGTGTACTCGTACCCCTGCGCGACGAACAGCCGGTCGGCCACCGTCAGCAGTTGTTCCTGCCGCTCTGCCCGGCTGAGGCGGCGTGGTCGGGGTGAGGGGGCAGGGTCGGTCATGTCGGGTCCTTGGAAGCAGAAAAAACGGAGGTCATGAGTCGGCGAGGTGACTTGAAGGGGAGACTTGAAATTACAGGGTACCCCAGGTACTTTGGGGTTCAAACCTACAGCCTGTAACTTCTTACGCCAACCGGGCGTGAGTCTCTCTTTGCCGCGACTGTTCCCGGCTCCCGCAGCCGCCCCGAGGTGGTCATGACCTATACCGATTCCGAAGAGCTCTACCTCGCCGAACTCAGTCGCCGCCAGCAAGAGAGCTGGCCCGCTGGCCGCCCCCGCGTGGCCGAGTATCCGTTTGGCGAGCGGCCCGTCACCGCGTACCTGCACGAGTGGGCGACGCGCCAGCCTGAGCGCGCCGCTATCGAGTTTTACGGGCAGACCCTCACCTACGCCGAACTCGACGACCTGAGCGACCGGCTGGCGTCGTGGCTCGAAGAACGCGGCGTCTTGCCGGGCGAGCGGGTCGCCGTCTTGCTGCCCAACTGCCCGCAGTTCAATGTGGCTTTTCACGGGGTGCTCAAGCGCGGCGCCGTGTTCGTGCCGCTCAGTCCGCTGGCGCGGGGCGGCGAGTTGCAGCACCTGCTCGACGAGGCCGACCCCGCCGCCCTGATCGTGCTCGACGCGCTGTGGCCGGTGGCCGAGCCGCACCTCGCCGGGCGCGCCGTCCGCGAAGTGCTGCACGTCGGACTGGCGGCGACGCTGCCTGACAGGCCCACCCTGCCGCTGCCGGACTTGCTGCGGGCCGCCGCCGCGCAACCGGCAGGCCAGCACGACCTGTTCGCGCTGCTGCGCGGGGTCACGGTGCGCCCACAGGCCGAGCCGGCGCTCGATTCGCCCGCAGTCATCAACTTTTCCGGCGGCACCACCGGGTTGCCCAAGGGCTGCCTGCACCACCACCGCGACCTGATCTACACCTGCGCGTCCTACTGCGCGGTGGCGGTGGAGCGGAGCGAGCATCCGGTGTTTCTGAGCTTCCTGCCGCAGTTCTGGATTGCGGGCGAAGACCTCGGCGTGCTGTTTCCGACCTTTCTGGGCGCGACGCTGGTGCTGCTGACGCGCTGGGACGCCCAGGCTTTTTTGCGGGCGGTGCCGCACTACGGCGTAACGATCACGACCCTGCTGGTGGATCAGGTGGACGAACTGCTGGAGCATCCGGCGGCGGCGCAGACCGATTTTTCCTCGCTGCGGCAGGTGAACGCCGTGTCGTTCATGCGTAAGCTCAACCCCGACTACCGCCGCCGCTGGGCCGCGTTGACCGGCAGTCTCATTGCCGAGGCGAGCTACGGCATGACCGAGACGAACACTTGCGACACCTTCACTACCGGGTTTCAGAAGGATGACTTCGACCTGCTCAGCCAGCCGACTTTCGTGGGGCTGCCGGTGCCGGGGACCGAGTTCAAGGTGTGCGACTTCGAAACCGGCGAGCTGCGGCCCTTCGGCGAGGAGGGCGAACTGTGCGTCCGCAGTCCGGCGGTCTACAAGGGCTCGTGGCGCGAGCGCCGCGCCGAGTCACCGGGCGGCTGGCTGCACACCGGCGACAGCGGCATCATCGACGAGCAGGGGCTGCTGCACTACCTGGGCCGGCGGCGCGAGATGATCAAGGTGAGCGGCATGAGCGTGTTTCCCGGCGAACTGGAAATGCTGCTGGGCCGGCACCCGGCGGTGAGCGGCGTCGGCGTGCTGGGGCGCCCGCACGAGCGGCGCGGCGAGGAAGTCGTCGCCTTCGTCGTGCCGCGTCCGGGCCACGACCTGTCGGCCGCAGCCCTGAGCGAGTGGTGCCGCGCCGAGATGGCGGCCTACAAGGTGCCCACCATCTATTTCCTCGACGAGTTGCCCCTGACGGCCACCGGCAAGGTGGACAAAAAGCAGCTGTTGCCGCGCCTGGCCGAGCTGACGGGCGAGGCGCCGGGCGGCGGCGCATGACGCCCCGCGTGTTGATTGCCAACCGGGGCGAGGTGGCCGTCCGTATCGAGCGGGCGGTGTCGGCACTGGGCTGGCAGAGCGTGGCCGTTTATGCCCCGGACGACGCCGGGTCGCTGCACGTGCGCCGGGCGGACGAGGCGGTGGCCCTCAGCGGACGCGGGGCGGCGGCCTACCTCGACGGAGCGGCGCTGCTGCGGGTCGCGCAGGAACACGCGGCGACCCACGTTCACCCCGGCTACGGCTTCCTGAGCGAAAACGCCGACTTCGCGCGGGCCTGCGCGCAGGCGGGGCTGGTGTTCGTGGGGCCGGACCCCGACACGCTCGACCTGTTCGGCGACAAGAGCCGGGCGCGGGGGCTGGCGCAGCGTCTCGGCGTCCCGGTGATTCCCGGTACGGACGGCGCGACCACGCTGGAGGAAGCGGCGGCGTTCATGCAGGCGCAGGGAGGCGCGCCGGTCATGCTCAAGGCCTGCTCGGGCGGTGGCGGGCGCGGGATGCGGGTGGTGCGGCAGGCTGGCGACCTCGCCGCCGCGTTCGAGCAGGCGTCACGTGAGGCGCGGCTGGCGGTGGGGCAGGGCGACCTCTACGCCGAGCGGCTCATTGAGCGGGCGCGGCACATCGAGGTGCAGGTGGCGGGCGACGGCCAGAGCGTGACCCACCTCTGGGAGCGCGACTGCACCGTGCAGCGCCGGCACCAGAAGCTGCTCGAATTCGCTCCGGCGCCGCACTTGCCCCAGGCCGTCCGCACCGCCCTCATCGGCGCGGCCCTGCAACTCGCGCAGGAGGTGAAGTACCGTTGCCTCGGCACCTTCGAGTTTCTGGTGACGCCGGGCGGCGACTTTTATTTCATCGAGGCCAACCCGCGTTTGCAAGTCGAGCACACCGTGACCGAGGAGTGGTGCGGCACCGACCTCGTCACGGCCCAGTTGCGCCTCGCGGCGGGCGAGACTCTCACGGCGGTGGGACTGGCAACGCAACCCGCCGACGCCGCGCCGCCCCCCGGACAGGCGGTGCAGGCCCGCGTGAACATGGAAACGCTGGGCGCGGACGGGCAGGTTCATGTCGGCGGCGGTCAGGTGCAGACCTTCACCCCGCCCGGCGGTCCCGGCGTGCGGGTGGACACCTTCGTCACCACCGGCCTGACCCCCAGCCCGCAGTACGACGCCCTGCTCGCCAAGGTCGTCGTCCACAGGCGCGACGCGGCGCTGCCGGGCCTACTGCGGCAAGCGGCGACGGCCCTGAGCGAGTTTCAGATTGCCGGGGTCAGTACCAACCTCGCCTTTTTGCAGGCGCTGCTGCACCACCCCGACGTGCAGCACTACGAGCTCTCGACCCACTGGCTCGACGAGCGGCTGCCGGAGCTGGTCACGCAGGCGGCGGAGTATGACGACGTTTCCGCGTCCACTCAAGCTCCGACGAGCAGCGGGCCGTCTCCCCTGCCCGACGCCACCCCCGGCACCGAGCGGCTGACGGCGCCCACGACGGGGATGCTGGTCGCCTACGACGTGCATCCGGGCCAACGGGTGCGCCGGGGCGAGTGCCTGGCGGTGGTCGAGGCGATGAAAATCGAGTTTCAAATCGAGGCGCCGCGCGACGGGCAGGTCGTGGCGTGCCACCTCACGGCGGGCAGCAGCGTCACCCTGGGACAGCCGCTGCTCGACCTCGCTGCCGATGAGGGCGCGGACGACGCAGTGGCCGCCGAGGAGGAGCGTGACCTGGATGCCCTGCCTGCCTCCTACGCCGACTGGCAGCGGCGCCTGCGGGCGACCACCGACGAGGCGCGCCCCGCTGCCGTGGAAAAGCGGCACGCGGCGGGCAAACTGACGGCCCGCGAGAATGTCGCCGCGCTGCTCGACGCGGGCAGTTTCAACGAACACGGCGCCCTGGCCCTGGCCGCGCAACGGGGACGCCGCAGCGAGGAAGAGCTGCTGGCGCTCAGCCCGGCAGACGGCCTGATTACCGGGGTGGGCACGGTCAACGCGGGGCAGTTTCCCGACACCGCCGCCTGTGCGGTCGCGGCCTACGACTACACCGTGCTCGCCGGCACCCAGGGGTACTTCAATCACCACAAACTCGACCGGCTGATCGCGCTGGCTGGGCAGTGGAAGTGGCCGCTGGTGCTGTTTGCCGAGGGCGGCGGCGGGCGTCCGGGCGACACCGACATGCCGGTGGCGGCGGCGCTCGTGACGCCCACGTTCCTGAACTTTGCGGCGCTCAGCGGGCAGGTGCCGCTCGTCGGCGTGGCGGCGGGCGCCTGCTTCGCCGGCAACGCGGCGCTGCTCGGCTGCTGCGACGTGGTCATCGCCACCCGCGACAGCAGCATCGGGCTGGGCGGCCCCGCCATGATCGAGGGCGGCGGGCTGGGCGTGGTCGCCGCCGGGGACATCGGCCCGGCCGAAGTGCTGGCGCAAAAGGGCGTCGTGGACCTGCTGGCCGAGAACGACGCCGAGGCCAACGAGCTGGCGCGGCGTTACCTCACCTACTTTCAGGGTGACGTGACCGGGTGGGAGGCCGCCGATCAGCGCGAACTGCGCTGGGTGATTCCGCAGGTGCGCAAGCGGGCCTACGACGTGCGCGCGCTGCTGCACCTGCTCGCCGACACCGGCAGCGTGCTGGAACTGCGCCGCGCCTTCGCGCCCGGCCTGCTCACGGCGCTGGTGCGGATTGGCGGCAAGGCGTTCGGGGTCATCGCCAACGACCCGGCGGTGCTCGGCGGCGCCATCGACGCGGCGGGAGCGGACAAGGCGGCGCGCTTCCTCAACCTGTGCGACACCCACCGCCTGCCGGTGCTGTCGCTGGTGGACACGCCGGGCTTCATGGTCGGCCCGGCGTCGGAGGCCGAGGGCGCCGTGCGGCACGTCTCGCGCCTGTTCGTGCGGGCGGCCAAACTCACGGTGCCATTTTTTGCGGTGGTTACGCGCCGCGCTTACGGCCTGGGCGCGCAGGCGATGGCTGCGGGGAGCCTGCACGCCCCCGCCCTGACCGTGTCCTGGCCCGGCGGCGAGTTCGGGCCGATGGGCCTGGAAGGCGCCGTGCGGCTGGGCTACCGCCGCGAACTGGCCGCCGTGAGCGACCCCCAGGAGCGCGAGGCCCTTTATCAGAAGCTGGTCGCGCAGGCCTACGCCCAGGGCGAAGCGGTCAACGTGGCCGCGCACCTCGAAGTGGACGCCGTGATCGATCCCGCCGAGACCCGCAACTGGCTTTTGCGGGCGCTGCGGGTGTCTCCGTACTCGGCGCAGCGCCGGGAAGGCGGGCTGGTGGACCCCTGGTAACTCAGCGGCGCAGCACGAGCGGCGCGGCCCCGAACAGGTCGTGTCGCACCTGCTCACGGAGCTGCCGGGCGGCGTGGTCGAGTGCCGGTCCCGTCGCCGCCACGCCGCGCGCCCAGACGGCTCCCCCGGCGCTGAGGCCACTCGCCCAGCCCGGCGCCGTGGTCGGCGACTCGGCTGCTGGGCGTCCGGCAGCCGAGTCGCCGGCCACCCACACGCCGCTGGCGAAGTAATCGTTACCGCCGAGCACCCCCGGCGCGCGGCTGTGCGGCCCCGGCCTGAAGTGCTGGCGGTCGAGGTAGACGCGCTCCTGCGCAGCGTACACGCTGACCTCGCTGCGGTAGTCGGCCCAGGCGAGCCGCTCGCCCATCTGCACCCGCCCGCTCGCCAGGGTTTCGAGCAGCCCGAACTCGGCCCCCGCGCCCAAATCAGCCCGCAAGTGCTGGCGAAAGCGGCTGCCCGCAAAGGGCAGGGTGCGCTCGGGGTAGTACTCCAGCCGTGCCCCGACCCCGACGTGAAAGTGCAGTTCCTGGGTGGCCCACTCGCCCCCCGGTGAGGGCTGCACCCGCGTGGCCGACTGCGTGAGGATAAGCACCCGTGTTCCCGCGCCCGCCTCCACGTGAATCTCGCTGTGGTCGCCGCCGAGCACGCCGCCGGTCGGGTTGACGATAAAGACCATCAAGGTGCCGCACGGCAGACGGAAGGGCCGCACCACCATCAGAGGCGCTTTTTGCAGGTCGCGCAGCAGCGCCGTTTGCCCGTGCCGCACGCCGAATTCGAGTTCGAGGCGCCCGGTGCGGGTGCGGCGGCCCAGGCTGACGGGCGTTCCCAGCGTAGTCAAAGACCGACCCGTGGCGGCGTCACGTCCCGAAACAGCAGGTCGTGCTCGATCCAGGCGATGATTTCGTCCACGCCCGCCCCGCTTTTGAGGTTGGTGAAGACGTAGGGGCGTACTTCATCTCCAGCCCTGCGCTGCGCCCGCGCGTCGGCATCCATCACGCGCAGGTCGGCGCCCACCAGCGGAGCGAGGTCGGTCTTGTTGATGACGAGCAGGTCGGAGTGCCGGATGCCGGGGCCGCCCTTGCGCGGCACTTTTTCGCCGCCCGCCACGTCGAGGACGAACAGCCAGGCGTCCACCAGCTCGGGCGAAAAGGAGGACGCGAGGTTGTCGCCCCCCGACTCAATGAACAGCAGTTCGAGGCCGGGAAACTCGCCTTGCAGCGCCTCGACGGTTTCCTGATTGAGCGAACTGTCTTCCCGGATGGCGGTGTGGGGGCAGCCGCCGGTCTGCACGCCGCGGATGCGTTCAGGGGCCAGCGCGGCGGCGCGGGTCAGGATGCGCTGGTCCTCGAAGGTGTAGATGTCGTTGGTGATGACGGCGAGGTCGTAACGGTCGCGCAGCTCGCGGCACAGCACTTCAAGCAGCGCGGTCTTGCCGCTGCCGACCGGGCCGCCGACGCCGATTTTGAGGGGAGTCATAGCAACATTCCTTTCTGCTTTCAGCTCTGAAAAAGCCGCTGGTCGAGGGTGGCCTGCTCCTGCGCGGCGATGTCGAGCAGGGGGGCGAAGCCGCCGAGGTCGTCGGGGGTGGCGCTCAGGGCAAAGCCGACGCACGACTGCGCCGCCGCCTCGCAGCGGGCCGCGCAGCGCTGGGCGTCCAGGCCGCCGAGTTTCATCAGCCGGGTGGCCGAGGTCACGCGCCCGAGCAGCCAGGCCGAGACGTAGGCGGTCATGGCGTCCTCGCGGCCCGCCCCCAGCACGCAGGCGACGGCGCCGAAGGTGGTCGCGTGGTGCGTGGTGGGCGGCACCCCGGCGAGCTCGTCCGGCCAGAGGTGACGCGCCGCCCGGCGCAGGTTGGCCCCGACCCGCAGGCTGGCGCGGCGCGGGCCTTCGACCAGCTTGAGGTCGCTCAGCAGGGCGTCGAGGTCGCTGAGGTCATCGGCACCCGCCCCCCACGCCAGCGCACAGGCGGGCGCGTCCTGCTGCCCCCAGCCGTGCGCGAGTTGCCCGGCGAGAAAGGCGGCGAGGTCGTCGGCGGTCCGCACTTCGCCGCGCTGCGTCAGGGTTTCGAGGCCGTCGCTGAAGGCGTAGGCCCCGGTGGGAAAGGCCGAATCGGCGAGTTGCAGCAGGCGCAGGTTCATCCCTCGTGCTCCCAGCTCGGGCGCCCGTGAAAAGGCCGCGTCTCGCGCGTAAATGGCACGCCCAGCCGCGTGAGCAGCAGCTCGATGGGGGCGTCCCAGGGGGTCAGGAAAGCCCCTGCGTCTTCCACGAAATCGCGGTGCAGGTTGCCCACGGCGTGCGCGGTGTGGGCGGCCTCGGCCAGCGTGCGCGGCACCACGACTGCGACGTCCTCGGGCGCGGCGCTCACCACGTAACTCACGCCGCCCCGCGTGCCCAGCACGGTGCCGGGGCTGAGGACCGTGCCTGTGGGAAAGGCAAGCTGCAACTCGGCGCCGTCCGGAGCGTGCAGGCGGCGGCGCACCCGGCGGCGGTCTACGGCGGTCAGGGGGACTTCGACCTGTGGCCCGTCTATCGCCTGTTCCGGCGCTTGCTTGGCCCCGGCGATAGGCAACAGCGGGCGGCGCAGGCCGGTCAGCCTCGTCAACGCTCGCCCCGCACGAAGGCGTACCAGGCGTCCAGCCCTTCGCCCTGGCGGCTGCTCAGTTCGATGACCGGCACGCCGGGCCGCGCCCGGTCGATGTTCTCGCGGCACAGGGCGCGGTCGAAGCCCACCGCGTCGGCAATGTCCATTTTCGTAATCACCACCACGTCCGCCGTGTTGAACATGGTGGGGTACTTCAGCGGCTTGTCCTCGCCCTCGGTGGTCGAGATGAGCACGGCGCGCGCCGCTTCGCCGAGGTCGTAGGAACTCGGGCACACCAGGTTGCCCACGTTTTCCAGAAACAGCACGTCGAGGGCCGCGAGGTCGAAGCGCGGCAGCACCTCGCCCACCATCGCCGCGTCGAGGTGGCAGACGGTGCCGGTGACGATCTGCTCGGCCTGCGCGCCCCACTGCCGCAGCCGCGCGGCGTCGTTGTCGGTGGCGAGGTCGCCCACCGCCACCGCCATGTTCAGCCCCCTGGCAAGGTCACGCAGGGTGCGTTCGAGCAGCGCCGTCTTGCCCGCGCCGGGGCTGCTCGCGAGGTTGATGGCCCGCACGCCCGCCGCCTCGAAAGTCCGGCGATTCTCGGCGGCAGTGTGATCGTTGGCTTTGAGGATGTTCTGACGAACGGTGACGATTCGGGGAGCAGTCGCAGTCATAGATTCTCCAATTCAAGCTGGTCTAATTCGAGCTGATCTAATTCAAGTTCGTCGCCTTGCAAGAGCCTCGGCGTGGGCGCTCCGCACAGCGGACAGCGTAGGCCCCGCCAGACTTCCAGTTCGACGGGGCCGTGCTGCGGGCACTCGCCGACGCCCGGCACCCGCTCGATGCTCAGGCGCGCTCCGGCGAGCGGCGTGCCCTCGGCGCAGGCGGGAAACGCGGCGGCCAGCGCTTCAGGCACCACGCTCGACCACTGCCCCACCCGCACGGTCAGCGCCGAGGCGCGGGCGGCGCCGTGTTCGCGCAGCACGTCGCCGGCCACGTCGATGAGCGCGAGGGCGATGGAAGCTTCGTGCATAGGTCGAAATCCTCAACCGAGCAGCAGGCCGATGCCGGCCAGAGCGACGCCGCCCCCCACCAGGCGGCGGGTCCAGACGCCCCGCGCCCCCAGCCGGCCCAGGCCATAGCCGGCAGCGTGGAGGCCGACCGTGCTGAGGGTGAACCCCGCGAAAAACTCGGCGGCGCTCAGGCCTGGCGGCAGTTCGGTGCCGTGAGCGTGACCGTGAAAAAGGCCCATTACCCCCACCACGGCGGCGAGGGCCGGAAGACTCAGCCGGGCTGTGAAAGCCAGCAGCAGCCCCAGCACCGTCACACTCAGGGCCACGCCCTGTTCGACGAACGGCAGATGAACGCCGTGGATGCCCAGCAGGCCGCCCAGCACCATGGCCGCCACAAACGCCAGCGGCACCAGCAGACCCCGGCGGCCAAACGGCGCGGCCAACACGCCCACCGCCACCATCGCCAGCAGGTGGTCGAGGCCCGACAGGGGATGAGCCACCCCCGCCGCGAAGCCCGCAGCGTGCTGGCCGGAATGGGCCAGGGCCGACGAGGCCAACAGCAGAACCGACAGAACACGGATTTTCTTCATCAGACCACCTTTTTCAGAATAGGAAGTACTTCTGCGCCAGCGGCAGTTCGTCCACCGGCTCGCAGGTCACGAGTTCGCCGTTCACGCGCACCTCGTAGGTCTCGGGGTTGACCTGAATATCAGGCGTCTCGGCGTTGAGCTGCATGTCTTTTTTGCCGATGTCGCGGGTGTGTTTCACGGCGCTGTAGCGGCGGCCCACGTCGGGCAAGTGTCCGCCTTCCAGCCCCGCCTGAGACACGAAATGCAGGCAGGTGGCGTCCGGGCAGCCCCCATAAGCGGCGAACATCGGGCGCGGGTAGACCGGCTGCGGCGTGGGAATGCTGGCGTTGGCGTCGCCCATCTGCGCGGCGACCACCAGACCGCCCTTGAGAATCAGGCTGGGCTTGGCCCCAAAAAAAGCCGGGCTCCACAGCACGAGGTCGGCGAGTTTGCCGACTTCCACGCTGCCGACTTCGTGGCTGATGCCGTGGGCGATGGCGGGGTTGATGGTGTACTTGGCGACGTAGCGCCGGGCGCGGAAGTTGTCGGCGCGGCCATCGGGCGCAAGCGGCCCGCGCTGCACCTTCATCTTGTGCGCGGCCTGCCAGGTGCGGGTAATCACCTCGCCCACGCGCCCCATCGCCTGCGAGTCGCTGCTCATCATCGAGAACACGCCCAGGTCGTGCAGCACGTCCTCGGCGGCAATCGTTTCGGGGCGAATGCGCGACTCGGCAAAGTGCACGTCCTCGGGAATGCGCGGCGAGAGGTGGTGGCAGACCATCAGCATGTCGAGGTGCTCGTGGATGGTGTTCACCGTAAACGGCATGGTGGGGTTGGTGCTGCTCGGGAGGACGTTGGGCAGCCCCGCCACCCGGATGATGTCCGGCGCGTGCCCGCCCCCGGCGCCCTCGGTGTGAAAGGTGTGGATGGTGCGCCCGGCGAAGGCCCGAATGGCGTCCTCGACGAAGCCCGACTCGTTGAGGGTGTCGGTGTGGATGGCGACCTGCACGTCGTAGTCCTCGGCGACGCTGAGCGCGGCGTGAATGGCGGCGGGGGTGGTGCCCCAGTCCTCGTGCAGTTTGAGGCCGAGCGCCCCGGCCCGAATCTGCTCGGCCAGCGGAGGCTGGGTGCTCGCGTTGCCCTTGCCGAGCAGCCCGAAATTGAGTGGCAGCCCGGCGAGGCTCTCCAGCATCCGGTGAATGTGCCACTGGCCCGGCGTGCAGGTCGTGGCCGAAGTGCCCGCTGTGGGGCCGGTGCCGCCGCCAATCATGGTGGTCACGCCCGACTCGAGCGCCGTCCAGCACTGCTGCGGCGCGATGAAATGGATGTGGGTGTCCACCCCGCCCGCCGTGAGAACCAGGCCCTCGCCCGCCACTATTTCGGTGCTCGCGGCGATGGTCAGCCCCGGCGTCACGCCGTCCTGGGTGCCGGGGTTGCCCGCCTTACCGATGGCCGAGATGCGCCCGTTTTTGACGCCCACGTCGGCCTTGATAACGCCCCAGTAATCCAGAATCAGCGCGTTGGTGATCACGAGGTCGGGGACGTTGGCGTCGTCTCGGGTGGCGGCGCTGCTCTGGCCCAGGCCGTCGCGGATGACCTTGCCGCCGCCGAATTTGACCTCCTCACCGTAGGTCGTCAGGTCGCGCTCGACCTCGATAAGCAGCTCGGTGTCGCCGAGGCGCACGCGGTCGCCCACCGTGGGGCCGTAAAGGTCGGCGTACTGCTGGCGGCTGACTTTCACTGTGCGCCCCCGAAACCCGCCGCCCGGGCGCCTTCGAGCGCGGCCTCGCGGGTGCCCGGCGCGTCGAGGTCGCCGTTCACCAGCGCGTTCATGCCGTACACGGTGCGACTTCCGCCGAGCGGCACGAGGTCCACTTCCCTTTCCTCACCGGGCTCGAAACGCACAGCGGTCCCGGCGGGGATGTTGAGGCGGAAACCATACGCGGCGGCTCGGTCGAAACGCAGCCCGGCGTTCACCTCGAAAAAGTGAAAGTGGCTGCCCACCTGCACCGGGCGGTCAGCGGTGTTGGCGACGGTCAGCGTGGTGACGGGCCGCCCGGCGTTGAGTTCAATCTCGCCACCTTCCAGCAGGTACTCGCCCGCCACCCGCCGGCTCGCCGCGCCGCGAATGGGGTCGTGGACGGTGACGAGCTTGGTGCCGTCGGGGAAGGTGCCCTCGACCTGAATCTCGTGAATCAGCTCTGGCACGCCGTCGAGCACGTCGTCGGGCGTCAGGATGGCCGCGCCGAAGCTCATCAGGTCCTCGACCCGCCGCCCGTCGCGGATGCCTTCGAGGACTTCAGCGGTAATGAGGGCGACCGCCTCGGGGTGGTTGAGTTTCAGCCCTCTGGCGCGGCGTTCGCGGGCGAGCTGGGCCGCCGTGAAAATCAGCAATTTGTCGCGCTCTCGTTCGGTGAGTTGCATGCAGGCGTCCTCCGGGGGCCGGCGCGGGGGGGGGCCAGCGCATCCCAGGCTGAACGTACAGGGGTTGAAAAACCAGAGGAAAACATTTTCTAAACAACTGTCGTCTTCTGGCAGATACCACCGCCTAACCTACACCTGTTTGTGCGTTTTGTTCAAAAAATTTTTGACAAATTGCACAAATTTGGCTCAGTGGAGGAACCCCGACCGCTGAATCACCAGGAGGCTGCCCATGAAGCACCGCATTTCTCTGACGCTGGCCCTGTTTGCTCTCGCTCCTGTCGCCTCCGCCCAGGGCACCGTGAAGGTCGGCGTGCTGCACTCGCTGACCGGCACGATGGCTATTTCCGAACTCACCGTCGCCAACGCGACCCAGCTCGCCGTGGACGAAATCAACGCGGCGGGCGGGGTGCTGGGCAAGAAGCTCGTTATCGTGAAGGAAGACGGCGCGTCCGACTGGCCCACCTTTGCCACCAAGGCCGAGAAGCTGCTCACCCAGGACCGGGTGGCGGCGGTGTTTGGCGGGTGGACGAGTGCAAGCCGCAAGGCGATGCTGCCGGTCTTCGAAAAAAATAAGGGCCTGCTGTTCTACCCGGTGCAGTTCGAGGGCAACGAGTGCAGCCCCAACATCATCTACACCGGGGCGCAGCCCAACCAGCAAGCGCTCCCGGCGCTCGAATGGGCGCTCAGCAAGGGCTACAAGAACATCTTTTTGCTCGGCTCGGACTACGTGTATCCGCGCACGGCCAACCTGATTCTGAAAAAGCACATCGCGGCGTCGGGGGCCAAACTGGCGGGCGAAGAATACGTCGCGCTCGGGGGCACCGAGTTTTCGAGCGTGATCAACAAGATCAAAGCGGCCAAACCGCAGGTCATCATCAACACGCTCAACGGCGACAGCAATGTCTCTTTTTTCAAGCAGTATCAGGCCGCGGGCTACAGCGCCGCCACCCTGCCCGTCATCTCGTTTTCCATCGCCGAGCAAGAAGCGCAGGCCATCGGGCCGCAACTGCTGCAAGGCCAGTACGCCACCTGGAACTATTTCCAGAGCCTCCCCGGCGCCGCCAACAAAAAGTTCGTGGCTGCCTACAAGAAAAAGTACGGCGCGGGCGCAGTAGTCACCGACCCGATGGCGCACGCTTATCTCGACGTTTACCTCTGGAAGGCCGCCGTCGAAAAAGCGAAATCCTTCGACCCCGTTGCCGTTCGCAAAGCCATCGTGGGCGTGAGCCTGAACAGTCCCCTCGGCAAAGTCACCGTGGACAAGAGCGGCAGCCTGACGCAGGGCGTCTACACCGGACAAAGCGGCGCGGGCGGGCAGTTCAAGACGGTGGCGCAGAGCCGGGGCGTGGTGCAGCCGCAGCCCTACGACAAGCTCGCCTTTCCCGGCAAGACCTGCCCCTGAGCGGCTCTCCTCCCCTGTTTGCCCCACCCCTCTATTTGACTGCGGAGCAATACACATGGACCTGACCTTCCTTGCCAACCAACTGTTCACCGGGCTCTCGGTGGCGTCCATCCTGCTGCTGGCGGCGCTGGGGCTGGCGCTGACCTTCGGGCTGATGCGGGTCATCAACATGGCGCACGGCGAATTTCTGATGGTGGGCGGTTACCTGACCTACCTCGCGGCCCGCTGGACCGGCCCCGCCCTGGGCGACGGCTACCTGTGGGTCGCTTTTCCGCTCGCCTTCGTGGGCACGGCGCTGCTGGGCGCCCTGCTGGAAGTGCTGGTCATCCGGCGGCTCTACGGGCGCCCGCTCGACACGCTGCTGGCAACCTTCGGCATCAGCTTGATCCTGCAACAGGCCGCGCGGCAGGTGTTCGGCAGCACGGGCGTGCCGGTCACGGCTCCCGCCTGGCTGTCGGGCAGCGTGACGCTGGGCGCCGTGACCATGCCGGGCAGCCGCCTGTTCGTCATCGCGCTTTCCCTGCTGGTGATCGGCGCGGTGTGGTGGCTGCTCTCGCGCACCCGCTTCGGCATGGTGGTGCGGGCGGTCAACCAGAACCGTGAGATGGCGGCGGCGCTGGGCGTCAACACCCGGGCACTCGACCTGCTCGTCTTTTCCCTCGGCGCGGGCATTGCGGGGGTGGCGGGCGTGGGCCTCGCGCTGCTTGCCCCAGTTAACCCTACCGTCGGCGCGGCGTACATGGTCAATGCCTTTCTCGTCGTGGTGGTCGGCGGCGTGGGCAGCGTGCTCGGCGCGGGCGTCGCGGCCATATTGCTCGGCAGCCTCACGGCGTTGGCCGAGGGCCTGACCAGCGAGAGCCTCGCGCAGGCCGCGCTGCTGGTGCTGGTGGTGGCGTTCTTGCAGTGGAAACCGCGCGGCCTGTTTCCCACCGAGTCCCGCGCTCTGGAGGACGCATGACCCGCCCGGAGACGGCTTACCGCACTTCCATGCTCGCGCTGGTCGTCCTCACGGCGCTGCTCCTGCTCACTCCCTTTGTGCTCGGGGGGTACGCGCTGACGCTGCTCGGGCGCGTGCTGGCGCTGGCGCTCGCCGCGCTGGGCGTGTGCGTGGTGTGGGGCCGCGCCGGCATCCTCAGCCTGGGCCAGGGCCTGTTTTTCGGGCTGGGGGGCTACGCCCTCGCCATGCACCTCAAGCTCGCGGCGACGCCCAAAGGCGAACTGCCCGACTTCATGCTCTACAACGGCGTCGAGAAGTTGCCCTGGTTCTGGCAGCCGTTTCACTCGGCGCCCTTCGCGCTGCTGATGGTGGTCGCGTTGCCGGGGCTCGCCGCCTTTCTCATCGGCTGGCTGATGTTCCGGCGGCGCATCACGGGGGTATTCGTGTCCATCATTACGCAGGCGCTGGTGCTCGCCTTCGTGACCTGGCTCAGCGGCGCCCAGGGGCTGACGAGCGGCACGAACGGCATCACCGACTTTCAGACGTTTCTGGGGCTGAACATGCGCAGCGACGCCTTTGCGCGGGGGCTGTACTGGGCGACGGTGCTGCTGCTCGCGCTGAGCCTGGCGGGAACGGCCTGGCTGCTGCGGACCCCTTTCGGCTCGCTGCTCACCGCCGTGCGCGACAACGAAAACCGCACCCGCTTTCTGGGCTACAACCCGGCGGCGTTCAAGGTGGCGGCCTTCGTGCTCGGCGGCGTGCTCTCGGGGCTGTCGGGGGCGCTGTACACCCTGCACCTCGGCACGATTTCGCCCGCGATGATCGGCGTCGCCTTTTCCATCGAACTCGTCGTGTGGGTCGCTCTCGGCGGGCGGGCCAGCCTGTGGGGCGCGGCGGGCGGCCTGGTGCTGGGTGAACTTGCCAAAGACCGCATTTCGAGCGCCGCCCCCGACGCTTGGCTGTATGTCATGGGCGGACTGTTTGTCGGCGTGGTGATGTTCCTGCCGCAGGGGGTGGCGGGGCTGCTCACTCGCCGCCGGACGCCGGTTCCTCTCCCTGCGCCCGAACTGCGCGAGGTGCGCGATGTCGCCTGAGCTGCTCGAGGTGCGCGGCGTGACAGTGTCTTTCGGCGGCTTCAAGGCGCTGCAAGACCTCTCGCTCTCGGTGCAGCCGGGCAGCCTGCGGGTGCTGATCGGCCCCAACGGCGCGGGCAAAAGCACCCTGCTCGACACCATTATCGGCAAGGTGCGCCCGGCGGCGGGCGAGGTGTATTTCCGGGGAGAAAAGATTTCTGGCCTGCCCGAACACCTGATCGCTCGCCGGGGCATCTGCCGCAAGTTTCAGGCGCCGGGGGTGCTCGACGGCCTGAGTGTCCGTGACAACCTGCGGCTGGCCGTGCGCGCCGACAAGGGGGTGCTGGCCAGCTTTTCCCCCCGGCGACGGCAGGAGGAAGAAGCCCGAACCGACGAACTGCTGGCCCTGACCGGCCTGGGTGAACGTCAGGACGTGATGGCGAGCGAACTCGCGCACGGCGAAAAACAATGGCTGGAAATCGGCATGGTGGTGGCGGGCCGGCCCGCCCTGCTGCTGCTCGACGAACCCACCGCCGGCATGACGGCCCAGGAGACGGCGCAGACCGCCGAGCTGATTCGCTCGCTGGCCGGCAAACACGCGGTGCTCGTCATTGACCACGACATGCAGTTTGTCGAGTTGCTCGCCGCTCCCGTCACGGTGCTGCACCAGGGGCAGGTGTTCCGGGAAGGCGACCTCGACCACCTGAGAAATGACCCCGACGTGATGGAAATCTACCTGGGCCGTCCCCGAGAAGCGGCGGATTAGAGCCTTTGACAAAAAGATGGCACAGCTTTTTGGCGAGCGAAGCGAGTACAAAACACGGAGCAGGACGAAGAATGCAGCGGGTGGCGGTGCTGTTTGGACACCCGCGTAATTCGGAGAACTGCTCTAAGAATAAGAAGGAGAAGACATGCTCAAGCTCGAACACGTCAGCGCCGCTTACGGCCAAAGCCCGGTGCTGTTCGACATCGACCTGGAAGTGCGCGACGCCGAGGCGGTGGCATTGATCGGGCGCAACGGCGTCGGCAAATCCACCCTGCTGCGAACCATCAGTGGCCTGCACCCGGTCACGGCGGGTGGGGTCCGGCTGGGCGGCGAGGCCGTCGAACACGCACCGGCTTTTGCCCGCGCCCGCGCCGGGCTGGCCTACGTGCCGCAGGGCCGGGGCCTGTTTTCCCACCTGACCGTCGAGGAAAACCTGCTTATGGGCCTCTCGGCGCTCGGCGGGCGGCCCGCGACGAAAAAGGAGATTCCTCCTCTGGTGTACGACCTTTTTCCCATTTGCCACGACATGCGGGCCCGCAAGGCCGGCAACCTGTCGGGCGGGCAACAGCAGCAGGTCGCCATCGGGCGCGCGCTGGTCACCCGGCCCGCCTACCTGCTGCTCGATGAGCCCACCGAGGGCATTCAGCCGAGCATCGTGCAGGACATCGAGGCCGCACTGGGCCGCATCCGCGCCGAGTTGCGGGTGGCGGTCTTGCTGGTCGAGCAGTACCTCGATTTCGCCTGGGCCTTTGCCGACCGCTATTACGTGCTGCAACGCGGGCGCGTGGTCGAAAGCGGCCTGACTGCCGACGTGCAGCCGAGTGCGGTGCAGCGTTACCTGAGCGTGTAGGTTAAAGCACCGAGTGGCCGTTCTGACACTGCAAAGTCAGGACGGCCATGATGTGTCTCTGGAGAAACCAATGTTACCGAGAAGTCCGACTTTTAAAGCAGGTTTGTCATTCCCCGAGCATCTGCGATAAGGTACCGGCCAACTTCAAGTTCAGCTCACGTCTCTCATAGAATAGACGTGCAGGAGGTCGTATGCGCTTTACTCTTTCCGTCCTGTCCCTGACCTCTGTCTTGCTGCTCAGTGGATGCGGCCTGCTCAGTACCCCGAGCGATCCCAACGCGCTGACCGTTCAAACGGCCCAGGGCAATGTGAATCTCAGTGGAAAAAACGTCGTCGTGGTCAGCAAGGACACTCGCTCACCCGAAGGCGCTGCCATTTGGGCCGGCGACCTCAGCAAATTGCAGGGCGGCCCAGCAGACGTGACTTATCTGCTGCTCCCAGGAGGCGCAACTGCAACTGAGATTCAGGCCCGCGCTGACGAACTGCGCACCGCCGTCACGTCGGCGGGGCTGAGTGGCGTCAATGTGGTCGTGGCAAGTGCGCCGCCTGCCCCAGATTCGGCGCTCGGCAAATTGCTCGACCAGTGGGGCACGGACCTGCGCGACGTGAAAACGAGCTGGAATGGCGGCAGCTTGCAAGTCATCGCGCTCGGCGATTCGGGCATCGGCAAAAGCTTTACGGGCACGGTGGCCCTCGATGCTGTTCTGTACGGCAACGATGCCTGCGGTGACAAGGCACCTGTCAACGACGTAGCGGGCAAGGCAGCGGTTATCCTGCGCGGCACCTGCGGCTTTACCGACAAGGTCAAGGCCGCTACCAAGCGCGGCGCGGCGGCAGTTCTGCTCATCAACAACGACAGTCCTCTGGGCGTCATCCGGGGCGCCTGCGACGACACCTGTAAGTCGGCTATCCTCGCCCTACTGCCCAACAAGGAAGGCACTCAGCTCGTCGGCGCCCTGCAAAGCGGCAAGACGGCGCGGGTGGAAGTGACCAACCTGCGCGTGTTACCCAGCGTCCTGCGTATCTCGCCCGACGGCACCGCAACCGATACTGGTCCGATTCCCTACGTGTTTAATTCCTACCTCGAAGAGGACGGAGTTAAGCCGGTGGACCCTTTCTCTTCAGTGCGCAAGGAAGGCGAGTACCTGAGTTGGGAAACGGCACTCAAAACCCGCCTCCAGAACGAGGACAAGAGCGGCAAAGTTACAGTTGTACCCGTCTTCAAGAGCCAGTTGGCCAAAGACCCCAGCTGGCGCAAAGAAATGATCTACGCCGACGTGACCTTGCCCGCCAACTTTGCGCAGTTCGACACCCTAGAACTTGACCGTGCCCTGGCCTGCGACGCTGCGCGCAAATCGGCCTGTCCTCCCTGGGACTACGAAACGAACCTCTATATTTGTGATCCTCTCGACCTCACCAAGTGCAATCAGGAACTTGCCCGTGACATCACGCCCTACTGGAACAGTGGCCGTTGGGTCACCGACATTAGTCCGCTGCTCGCCGTACTGCGCGAAAAGGCGGTGAACGGCAAGGTGCGCCTCGCTTACTGGACGGTGCAGCCTTACAAGGTGACGATGAATCTGCGCTTCCAGAACAAAGGCAATGCCCTGATTCCCGTCTGGGCCGCGCCACTCAAGTTCGGCGGGGCTTTCGGGGACGGGGCTTATAACACCCGGCAGGCCCCAGTAACCTTCGAGCGCCCGGCCTGGGCCAAGAAAGTCGAGTTCTCGACGCTGGTCACGGGACACGGCTTCAACGATTCCAAGAGCTGCGCTGAGTTCTGCAATACCGTTCACCACGTCACCGTGAACGGCAACGACTTCACGCTGAGCAGCCCGGTGACCGACAATCCGCTGGGATGCTTTGAGCAGGTCAAGGATGGAGTGGTACCCAACCAGTCCGGCACCTGGGTCTACGGGCGCAACAACTGGTGTCCCGGCCAGGGCGTCAAGCTGTGGAACAGCGACCTCAGCGCCGCCGCGACAGGTCCTGGACCTCATACCCTGACTTATAAGGCGCTGGTCGACGGCCAGGACCACTTATCCAAGCTCGAAGACGGCGCCGAGCGTGACGCCAGCATTCACATGACAAGCTGGCTGGTCTATTACGCCGAGCGTGGCGCGGCTCTGCCGAGCAAACCGAACGTCAAGCAGTAGATTGATTGGCCACCGGTAGGACCGGCCCGGCACTCCCTCCCGGCAGAGCGCACCCTGCCGGGAGCTGTCATGCCCAGTCGCCTCGCTCCCCTCACCCGTCTCAGCAAACCGGTCAGTCCCACAGGGACAAAAACTCTAGACTGAAGAATGTCAGCTTATTTGCACCGGGCGGGCGGCACCCCGCGTCCAGGACGCTGCCCTTGACGGCCTACCTCATCTCCGCCGCCACCGCCGTGCCCGGCACCGCTTATCCCCAGACCCTGATTCGTGACCTGCTTCGGGCGCAGCCGCAAATGGACCGGCTGGCACAGCGGCTCATTCCCAGTGCCTTCAATGCCTCGGGCATCGACACCCGCTACAGCGTAATTCCCGATTACCTGGGCGCGGGCGGCCCCTTTTTCGACGCCGTGAGCGGGCAGATGCTCTCGCCGGGCACCGGCCTACGCAACGAGGTCTACACCCGCGAGGTCACGCCACTGTTTATCGATGCCGGGCGGCGGGCACTGGAGGGCAGCGGACTGGCGCCGGAGGACATCACCCATGTCGTCACGGTGTCGTGCACGGGCTTTTTCGCGCCCGGCCCCGATTATCTGGTGGTGCGGGCGCTGGGCCTGCCCGCCACGACCCAGCGCTTTCACGTCGGGTTCATGGGCTGCTACGCGGCGTTTCCGGCGCTGCGGATGGCGCGGGCCTTTTGCGACGCCGACCCGCAAGCCAACGTGCTCGTCATCTGCGCCGAGCTCTGCACCCTGCACGTCAAGGTGTCGCCTGACCCCGACGATATCGTGTCCAGCGCGGTCTTTGCCGACGGCGCGGCGGCGGTGGTGGTGAGTGCTCAGCCTCCCGTCACGGGTCGGACGGCGCTGCGCTTCGACGCCTTCGAGACGGCGCTCACCCCGCCCGACCAGGGCGAAAAGGACATGGCGTGGACGATTGGCGACCAGGGCTACCAGATGGTCTTGAGCAGCTACGTGCCGCGCCTGATCGAAACCCACCTGCACGGCGCGGTGGGGCCGCTGCTGCACACGCTGCCGGGCGAACTCGCGCAGGCGGGCGAGCACATCGAGCACTGGGCGGTGCACCCCGGTGGGCGCAGCATTCTGGACAAGGTGGAAGGCAGCCTGGGCCTCAGCGAAACGCAGATGCACGCCTCGCGTGAGGAGCTGAGGCGCTACGGCAACATGAGCAGCGCGACGGTGCTGTTTATTCTGCGTGACCTGCTGGAAGAGGTCAGGGACGGCGAACGGGTCTGCGCGATGGCCTTCGGGCCGGGCCTGACGGTGGAATCGGGGCTGATGACCGCGGTGGGGGCGAGTGAATAGGACTTGGCCCGATTTCAGTCGCCGTGAGCAGAACGTCCCGGAGCTGATGGACGACCCGGCGTGCGACCTGCGCCAGCTTGAGCGCACCTACGCGCAGTTCGAGCAGGTCAACGCGCTGGTTTCGGGCTGGGAAGTGGTCTACCGGCGCGAGCTGCGGCCCCGGCTGCGGCGGGACCGGGCCATGACGCTGCTCGACATCGGCTGCGGTGGGGGCGACCTGGCGCGGCAATTGCTTCGCTGGGCGGCGCGGGACGGCTTTTCCCTGCGGGTGCTGGGCATCGACGCCGACGAGCGGGCCATTCACTACGCCCAGGCGCAGCCGCCGCGCTCCGGCCTGAGCTTCCGGGCCGCGCTGAGCGGGGAGCTGCTGCGTGGGGGCGAGCGCTTCGACTTCATCGTTTCCAACCACGTGCTGCACCACCTTACCGACGCCGAGGTGCCGGAGCTGCTGCGCGACTGCGAGGGTCTGTGCCGGGGCGTCACGCTGCACAGCGACATCGAGCGGCACCCGCTGGCCTACGCGGGCTTTGCGCTGCTCGCCGCGCCGCTGTTCCGCGACTCGTTCATCCTTTATGACGGCACGCTTTCCGTGCGCCGCAGCTTCCGGGAGGACGAACTGCGGCGCCTTGCCCCGGCGGGCTGGCAGGTCACGCGGCCCTTTCCGTTCCGGCTGCTGCTGAAACATGAGGCCGGGCGTGCTTGACGTGCTGGTGGTGGGCGGCGGGCCGGTGGGGACATTTCTGGGAGCGCTGCTGGCAAAAAGCGGCCTGAGCGTGCAGGTCTGCGAGCGGCGCACGGCACCCTGGGAACATTCCCGCGCCATCGGGCTTCACCCACCGGCTCTGCGGGCGTTCGAGTCCATCGGCCTGACCCCGGCCATCGTGGAGGCCGCCGTCAAAATCCGGCGCGGGCTGGTCATCGGGGAGACGGGCGTGCTCGGCGAACTGCCGATGACCGGGGCGGGACGGGATTACCCGTTCATCCTGGCGCTGCCGCAGGTGGAAACCGAGCGGCGGCTCTGGGAGCGCCTGGACGACCTCGCCCCGGACGCCCTGCGGCGCGGCTGCGAGGTGCGCGAGGTGCGTGACCTGGGAGGCCACTGCGAGGTCACGGTCACCCAGGACGGACGCGAGGAGCGCCTGAGTGCCCGCTTCGTCGTGGCGGCGGACGGCTGGCGCTCGGCGGTGCGGACGGCGGCGGGAATCGGGTTTCACGGCGGCCCCTACCCCGACCCCTACCTGATGGGCGATTTTCCCGACACCACACCCTTCGGCGACGACGCTGTGGTGTTCATCAAGCCGGGCGGCGTGGTGGAATGTTTTCCGCTGCCGGGCCGCCTGCGACGCTGGGTGGTGCATCTCGGTCAAGCTCTGGCTGACCCGCTGCCTGAGGACCTCACCCGCATCATCCGCGAGCGCACCGGCCTGCCGGTTCCGACCTCCGAATGCCGGATGCTCAGCGCCTTCGGGGTGCAGCGCTTTCAAGCGGCGCGAATGTGGCAGGGCCGGCTGCTGCTCGTCGGCGACGCCGCGCATGTGGTCAGCCCCATCGGCGGGCAGGGCATGACGCTCGGGTGGCTGGACGCCCTGGCCCTCGCGCCGCTGCTCACGCGGGCGTGCCGGGGAGACACCGTGACTGACCGCGACTGGCACGCCTTCGAGCGCCGCCGCCTGCGGTCCAGTGCGCTCGCCAGCCGGCAGGCCGAGCTGAACATGGCGGCGGGGCGCCCGGCCCGGGGTGGGCTGACCCAGCCGCTGCGCGAGGCGCTGCTCGCCGGCCTGCTGAAGTCGCCCGCACAACCGCTGCTCGCCGCAACATTCACCATGCGCTGGCTGTGAGAAAGTCATCCTGATGCGCATCCTCATCGCCTCGCAGCCCATCGCCGGACACGTGTTGCCGCTCCGGGAAATCGCCCGCGAACTCGCCCGGCGCGGCCACGAGCTGCGCTGGTACACCGGGCGCAAGTTCCGGCCCCAGGTCGAAGCGGCAGGCGCCGTGTGGGAGGGCTTCGTCCACGCCCGCGACTACGACGACGCGAATTTCGACGCCGCCTTCCCTGGCCGCAGTGCCCGGCGCGGGCTGGCGCAACTGCTGTTCGACCTGCGGCACGTCTTCGTGGGGCAGATGGAAGGGCAGTTTTACGACCTGCGCGACCTCGAGCGGCGCTGGCGACCCGACGTGGTGCTGGCCGACCAGACGGTGGGCGCGGCGCTGCTGCGCGAGGAACTCGGCGGCCCGCCGGTGGCGCTGCTCGGCGTGTTGCCGCTGGGGATTGCCAGCCGGGACACCGCGCCTTTCGGGCTGGGCCTCGCGCCGCTGGGGGGGGCTGCCGGTCAACTCAGGAACAGGGCTTTACAAGTGCTGACTGAGCGAGTCGTGTTCCGGGGCATCTCCGCGCAGCTCGCCGACCTTTGCACGTGGCTGGGACTGCCGGCTCGTTCTTTTGCGCCGCCCGTCGCCCCCTCGCTGATGCTGCAACCGAGCGTGCCGCGCCTGGAATACCTCCGGCGTGACCTGCCGCCGCAGGTGCGCTTCATTGGACCGCTGGTGCTGCCCGCTGGCGAGTTCACGCCGCCCGCGTGGTGGAACGACATTCTGACTGCTGAGCGGCCCGTGGTCCTCGTCACGCAGGGCACGCTGGCGACCCGGCCTGAGCAACTGCTGCGCCCAGCCCTGGCCGCGCTGGCCGACGAGGACGTGCTGGTGGTGGCGGCGGGCGTGGCCCCTGAGCGCCTCGGCCCGCTGCCTGCCAATGCGCGTGCGGCGGCGTTCGTCCCCTTCACGGCGCTGCTGCCGCACGTCGCGGTGTCCCTCACCAACGGCGGGTATGGCGGCACCGTGCAGGCGCTGAGCCACGGCGTGCCGTGCGTGGTGGCGGGCCGCAGTGAGGACAAGGCCGAGGTCGCGGCGCGGGTGGCGTACAGCGGCGCGGGCCTGAACCTGGGCACGGCCACGCCTTCACCTGCCCGAATTCGTGCGGCGGTGCGGCGGGTGCTGCGCGAACCGGCCTTCCGCGAGCAGGCGGGCGAGCTGGGGCACGAGCTGCGGCAGCACGACGCGCCGCGTGAGGCGGCAGACTGGCTCGAAACCCTGGGAGGAAAGAAATGAAAAGGCGCCTGCTGCTCGCCCTGGCCCTGTGCCTGACCCCGGGGAGCGCCCATGCGCAGGGCTTTCGCGTCCTTGGCCTCAACGTCCTGCCCGGGTCGCTGCCGCCCGCCGACCTGAACGTGCTCGACGGGCTGGGCACGGCGTCCTGCCCACCGCCGGCTGGCCGCCTCGACCGGCTGCTCTCCCAGGAATTGCAGGGGCAAGGGGCCAACCTGAGCTGCGGCAACCGCTTTGAGGCGCTCATCGAATTTCCCGGCCCTGCCGCCGCGCACCCCTGGGGCAGCTACGCCGAGCTCGCCCGCCGCATTCAGGAGGCGAAAAGCAGTGTCCTGCTGGCGAACATGGTGTGGGACGAGGGCCAGGGCGCACCGGGCCAGCTTATCGCTGCCGCGCTGGCCGACTTGCGCCGCAATGTCCTGGCCCACCCCGAACAGTACCCGCAGGGCATGAGCGTGCGCGTGCTGCTCGGCAACTCGGTGCGGCCTGACCGCCCGGCAGATCCCCGCGCCAATCTGGATTACGCGGTCAAAGACCTCCTCGGCGCGGGACTCGACCTCAGCGGTCAGGCAGAGGGCGGCTGGCGGCTGGACGTGGCGAACTTCAGCTACGCCGCGCCGCACAGCCACCTCAAACTGCTGGTGCTCGACGGTGAGGAGGTCGTGGCGGGGGGCTACAACATCAGCACCCTGCACCTGTCACCAGAAGCAGGGGGCAAGGGCCTGCGCGACCTCGGGCTGGTGGTGCGCGGCCCCATCGCCCGCAACGCGGTGGCTGCGTTCTACGACACCTGGCAACTGAGCGAGCGCCTGACCTGCCCAGCGGGCACGCGCCCCGGCACCGCCCTGAGCGTGCGCCGGGCCTGTCCGCTGGGCGGCGAGAGTGCGCCCTTCACGTTGCTGTGGCCGCCCGCCGCGCCCGCCGGCACCGCCAACGTCTATTCGCTCTACCGCCGCAGCGGCGTGACGGCTGCCGACCACGCCCTCACCGCGCTGCTGGGGGCGGCGAAGACCTCCATCGACCTGCTGCAAACCCAGGTCAGCGGCGACCTCAGTTGCGACCTCACGCTGGGCACGCCGCAGGGCTGCGACCTCGCCACGCACGGCCTTCCGGCGTGGCAGGCCGTGGCCGACGCGCTGCGCCGGGGAGTCCACGTGCGGCTGGTGCTCGATCAGGCCTATCCGATGAAGTTCGAGGCCGCCGCCCTGGTCCGCAGCCTGCAAGACGCGCTGGCGGGAACCGGGGCCGCAGACCGGCTGGAAGTGCGCTGGGCCGGGCACCCGATGCACACCAAAGCCATCGTGGTGGACGGAGAAATGGCGGTCTTCGGCAGCACCAACCTGCATTTTTCCTCGTTCGGGCCGGCGGGACTGAGCGAATACACGCTGGCGACGAGTGACGCCGGGGCCATTGCCCGGATGCAAGACATCTTCGAGGGGGAGTGGAAGATGGCCCGGCCTTTCACTTTTCCCTGGTGGGCACGGTGAGGGCGGCGCCCGGCTGAACGGCTGAACTCTCGCCTACCGCGCTCCTAGAGCAGTTCTCCGAATGACGCGTGCGTCGGCAGCGGCGCCGCTGGCCGCTCCATTCTCTCCTGAGGAGCTGTACCAGTCTGCTTCGCAGCTTTGCAAGTCCGTCCTGCTCAACGTTTTGCACTCGCTCTCTGCGAGCTGTACCAGTCCGCTCGCCAAAAAGCTGTGCCATCTTTTTGTCAAATGCTCTAGTAAATCCGCGTGAGGCCCCGGCTCATGGCCGCTTTGTCCCGGCACCTATACTTGCCCACAGAAATTGCACGCAAGGAGCGCTGAATATGCTAGAGGCCAAGCTGAAACCCCACCGTGAATACCTGCTGGCGCAGTCCGCCGGCCAGAAACTCTTTCTGACCCTGACCGTGAAGCCCACCGCCGAGGCGCGGCAGGCGCGGCCCGACCTGAGCGTGGTGTTCGTGGTGGACACCTCCGGCTCCATGCGCGAGGTCGTGACCGAACCCACCGAGCGCACCGGGCGCACGACGCAGGTGGACGGTCAGGTCTACGAAGTCGTCAAGGGCGGCAAAAACAAGATGCAGCTGATGATCGAGGCGCTGCGCGGCATCGTGACCTCCACCCTGATTCGGCCGGGCGACCGCCTCGCGCTGGTCAAGTTCGACGACACCGCCGAGGTCCTTGTCCCATTCATCACCGCCAGCAATCAGGCGCAGCTCGCCGCCGCCGTGGACAAGCTCGACTGGTACTCGGGCGGCACCCACATGGGCGCGGGAATGCGCGCCGGGGCCGGCCTGCTCACGGGCGAGCGCGGCAGCCGCCGCATGGTGCTGATCAGCGACGGGCAGACCTTCGACGCGCCGCTGGTGGAAGACCAGATCGGCGCCCTGGCAGGGCTGCAAGTGCCCGTGACGGTGGTGGCCGTGGGCGACGAGGTGAACGCCGACCTGCTCACCGCCATCGCCGACCGCACGCAGGGGCAGCCGCTCGACATCGTGCCCGACACGCAAAATCCGCAGCCGCCCGCCATCCGCGCTTCCGAGTTGCCTGCCGCGCTGCTCGGCGACCTGCAAAAAGCCGCCGCCGAAGTGGTCACGGGCGTGGCCCTCTCGGTCCGCACCGTCAAAGACGTGGTCCTCGAGCGCGTCACCCGCGTGCAGCCCACCCAGACCGAGGTGGCGCTGCGGGCCGACGGGCCTCTCCCGCTCGGCAACGTGGACGCGGGCAGCGGGGCGACCTTCGTGCTGGAGTTCACCCTGCCTGCCCGCCCGGCGACCAAGATGCGGCTCGCGCAGCTCGGCCTGACCTACGAGGTGCCCGGCGCGAACTACCGGGGCGAGATTCCCCCGCTCGACGTGGTGGTGGAATTTACCGGCGAGGAAGCCCTGGCCGCCCGGATAGACCCCGAGGTCATGGGCTGGGTGCAGCAGCGCAACATCGAGGGGCTGGTCGCGCAGGCCACCCGCGAGGCGAACCAGAACCCCGAACAGGCGGCCAAGACGCTTGAGCAGGCCCGCGCCATGACCCAGCGCCTCGGCAACGGCGCCATGACGCAGGCACTCGACCGCGCCATCGGCGAACTCGGCAGCTCCAAGACCATCAGCCTCGGCACCGCCAAGACGCTCAAAATCGGCGCCAAGACCCAGACCCTCAGCAGCGACGCCGCCCTGCCGTCCGATGAGGACATCCGCCGCATGACCGGAGCCTGAAGCGGGTGACGGCCCCCCAGACCTGTCCTTTTTGCGGTTCGCCCGCCGCGCCGACCGATACGGTGTGCCATGTCTGCGGCGCGGCGCTGGGCCGGGGCGGGGCCACCGCGCTGCTCACGCTGCCGCCCGGCACCACGTTGCAGGGCGGGCAGTACGTGCTCGACCGGGTGCTCGGGCAGGGCGGCTTCGGCATCACCTACGACGCCCGCGACACCCGGCTGGGGATGCGGGTCGCCGTCAAGGAACTGTTCGTGGACGGGTCCACCCGGCGCGGCCTGAACGTGATTCCGCCGCTCAGCCAGGGCGCGGAGGTGTTCGCGGCCACCCGGCGCGGCTTTCTGGAAGAGGCGCAGGTGCTCGCCCGCTTTGGCGACCCCAGCATCGTGCGGGTGCTCAATTACTTTGAGGAGAACGGCACCGCGTACCTCGTCATGGAGTTTCTGGAAGGCGAAACGCTCGGCGAGGCCATTCAGAAGCGGGGGCCGCTCCCGCCGCTCATCGCCGCGCAGGTGGCCGACTCGGTGGCGCACGCGCTCGAGGTCGTGCACGCCGCCGGGCTGCTCCACCGCGACATCAAGCCCGACAATATTTTTCTGCACCACTCGGGCCGCATCATTTTGATTGACTTCGGCTCGGTGCGCGCCTTCGACAGCGGCAAGACGGTGGCGCATACCCGGCTGGTCACGCCCGGCTACGCGCCGCTGGAGCAGTACAGCAGCGCCGCCAAGTTCGGGCCGTACACCGACCTCTACGCGCTCGGGGCGACCCTGTTTCACGCCCTGACCGGCCAGATGCCGCCCGCCGCTACCGACCTCTCGCTCGGCACGCCGCTGCCGCCGCTGCCCCCCGGAACCCCGCCCAACCTGCGTGAAGCGGTGCTGAGCTGCATGGCGCCGCGCATCGAAAACCGGCCTCAGAGTGCTCAGGCCCTGCGGCGGATTCTGCGCGGAGAGGGAACGGTGACGGTCACGGCGGCGCCCGCCGCTGCGCCGGCTCCACAGCCCCAATCTCAGCCGGTGCGTCCAAGTCCAGCGCCTACTCCGACTCCGATGCCCAACCCGCAAACGGACCGGGAGGTGGAAAAACGGCTCCGGGAGCTGGAAAAAGAAGTCCGCAAGGAGGCGCGGAGGCAGTCCCGGCGCCCTGCACCGGCACCCGCTCCCATTCCCATCCCTGCGCCAGCGCCCCAGCGCCCTGCGCCCCCTCCCACCCCCTTTCCTGGCCCCAGGCGCCCCGCCGCGCCCCGTGACGGAACGCTGGGGCGGCGGCTGGTCGTGGTCGCCATCACTGTGCTCAGCGCCTTGAGTGGCGGCATACTCATGGCGCAGACGCCGGCCTGGCAAATCATTTCTCCACCTGAACTCAGTGTGATGGCGGGCGCCGGGATCGGAGCCCTCGCCGGGCTGGCGCTCGGGCAGTTGCTGTGGTGGGCGTTGCCGGTGGCGCTGCCCATCTTCGCGGCGGCGATTACCTCCAGCGTATGTCAAAACCTTGGCTATAGGCCGCCCACTGTGATTGCCGCGAGCGTCGCCGCTATCGTGGTCTCGCTCATTCTGATGCGGCTGATTCGGCGCATCTAGAGCAGTTCTCCGAATTACGCGTGCGTCGGAACAGCACCGCCACTCGCTCCATTCTCCGCTTCGCGGCTTTGCAAGTCCGTCCTGCTCAGTCTTTTGTACTCGCTCTCTGCGAGCTGTACCAGTCCGCTCGCCAACAAGCTGTGCCATCTTTTTGTCAAATCCTCTAAACGCACACCCTGACTTTCCCCCTTCACTCAGCCCCAGGAGGCCTCCCATGAGCATCACCTGCGAAGTTTGCGGCACCGTCAACCCCACCGGCACCCAGTTCTGCGAAGGCTGCGGTGTGGAGCTCAAAGCCAGCACCGCGACCAGCGACACGACCGCTCAGGCGGCGGCCCCGGAGGCGTCGGCCATGACGACGAACGACGCTACCGTCAGCCAGCCCGACCTCGGGGCGCCCAACATTCCCCCTGCCCCCAGCATTCCCGACGCCCCGGTGATGCCCGCACCGGCGCTGGACTCGCAGGCGAGCGTGCCGAGCGGCCTGGAAGCGCCCGCGACCGACAGCGCGACTGGGGACAACACGACGAACGAAACGGTACCGGCAGCGCCCACCGCGACCCCGGTGATGGACGAGTCGGTGCCCGCCGACACTGGCGCCAACGAGGTGGAAGCCGCCCCCACTGGTACTGAATCCGAGCCGGCCCCTACCGTCAACCCTGACCTGACGAGCACCGCCGACGCCCCGCTGACCGACGCCGCCGTGAGCGCCAATGCCCCTGAGATGTCCAACCCCGAAGCGGCGGCGATGGAGACGGCAACGACCGAAACTCCTGCTGTGGCTGCCGCTCCCACCGCTTCGGGCACCCCCCGCACCGGCGAGGCCAAACTGGGCATCAAGAAGTTCGGCAGCGCGACCGGCGACTTTATTCCGCTGCAAGGTGAGCGGCTGATGGTCGGGCGCTTCGATGCGTCGAGCGGCCCGGTGGACATCGACCTCTCCTCGCTGCCGGGCGCCGAGCACATCTCGCGTCACCACGCCGAGCTCTACCGCGAGGGCAGCCAGTGGTTCGTGCGCGACCTCGGCTCCACCAACGGCGTGTTCGTGCGCAAGGGCGGCCAGAGTGCCTTCTCACCGCGCTTGCAGGAGCCCACGGCGCTGTCGGACGGCGACGAACTCGCCTTCGGCAACCTGATGCTCACCTTCCACCAGGACTGACGTGAACGAGAACCACCCGCGCATTGACATCCAGTTCGGCGACGACGCGAGTGGGGCGGCCCCTGAGCCTGCTCCCCCGGCCCCGGAAGGCGCCCCGCCCAGCGAATTGCCGCAGACCCTGGTGGTGAGCGCCGACCCGGACGCCACGCCCGAGGCTTCCGCGACCGAGGCGGACGAAGCCTTTACCCCCGAGGAAAAGGCCATCAACCGCTTCGAGAGCGAGAGCCCGGCGCCTGACCCCGAGGAGTTGGAAGAGCTGGCGCAGGAAACGGACGCCGCTGAAGTTCCCGCCGAGGAACCGGCAGAAGCGGCCCAGCCGACTGAGCCTGCCGCCGCCGCGCCCGCCGAGGAACCCGCGCCCGTCACCGCTCCGCAGGCCGGCGTCACCAACGACCTCGAAGAGCAGGTCTACGAACCCAGCGTGCCGGCGCAGGGGCCGCAGCCCGGCGACGTGCTGGGCGAGTGGACGCTGCAAGACGACCTCGGGCGCGGCTGGTTCACCGCCCGGTCGAGCGGCGAGCAGACGGAGGGGGAAACGCAGCCCCAACTCGTCTACGTCCGCCCCGACCCGCAGTGGGCCACGCTGCGCCCGCACCGCCTGCTGCCGCGCACCCGGCAGGCCGGTGAGGTGCAGGTGGTCGAGCCGGTGAGCGGCGAGGAGCTGCCCGCGACCCTGCCCACTCCGCAGGCGCTGGCTTCCCTCGGCGACCTCGCCCGGCTGCTGTTCGCGCTGGAAAAGCAGGGCTACGCGCTGACCGACCTCGACCCGCAGCAGCTCGTGCGGGGGGAGGGCGGCCTGAAACTGCGCCAGCCTCCCCGCGTGGTGCGGCTGGGCGAACCCGATCCTGGTGCCCTGCGCGACGGCTTGACGGCGCCCGAAGTGCTCGCGGGGCAAGCGGCAGACGGAGCGGCGGGCGTGTACCTGCTCGGCGCGCTGCTCTACCGCTGGCTGACCGGGGAGACGCCCCCACCCGGTGGTCCCTCTCTCATCGAACTCGGTAGCCTCAAGGTGCCGGGCGTGCCGCAACTGCTCGCGGGGATGCTCTCCCCCGCGCCGGTCAGGACGCGCCCGCAGGAGCTGCTCACGGCTCTGACCCGGCTCAACGCCGCGCCGCTGCCCATCTACCGGGTGGCCGCCCGCACCACGGTGGGCCTCAACCCCGACCGCCCGGCCAACGAAGACTCCTACGGCTACTGGCAATATCAAATGGAAGCCGACGCCGAGGAAACCCTCGTCCTGCGGGCCTGCGTCTGCGACGGCATGGGCGGCATGGCGGCGGGCGAGGTGGCGAGTCAGGCGGCGGTGCAGGCCTTCCTGAACTCCGACAAGACGGACCTTCCCGGACAGGTCTGGGACGCCAACGCGGCGGTGCTCACGGCCATGAACGGGCGCGACGGCGGCTGCACCATCAGCGGCGTGGAGCTGCGCGGCACCAAGCTGCAACTCGGGCATGTGGGCGACACCCGCGCTTACCTCCGCATGGACGGCGAGGTGCGGCAGCTCACGCAGGACCACTCCTTCGTCGCGGCGATGGTCGCGAGCGGCCAGATGACGCCCGAGGAAGCGCAGGTCAGCCCCGAACGCAACAAGGTGCTGCGCTCGCTCGGGAGCCTGCGCCAGCCACAGCCCGACTATGTGCAGACGCTCGCCGAGCCGCTGGAACTGCCGGTGGGCAGCCGCGTGTTGATCGTCACCGATGGCGTGTGGGGCGAGGTGGAACCGGCTACCTTGAACGAACTGCTGCTCGGAGAAAGCGACCCGCAGGCGCTGGCCGACCGGCTGGTGCAGCTTTCGCTGGACGCCGGGGCGCCCGACAACGCCACCGCGCTGGTGATCGAGAGAACGGCGTGAGGGACTTCGCCGCGCGTGTCGAGTCAGGGAGAGGCCACCCGTGAACTGCCCCACCTGCGGCTCGCCCGTTCCGGCGGGCGCGACCAACTGCCCGGTCTGCGGCTCGCCGCTGGGGGGCAACAGCCAGACATTGCCGCCCGGCACCACGTTGCAGGGCGGCAAGTACCGGCTGGAGCAGGTGCTGGGGCAGGGCGGCTTCGGCATCACCTACCTCGGCAGCCAGACACAGCTCGGGGCGCGGGTCGCCATCAAGGAACTGTTCCCGAGCGGCTCTACCCGGCAAAGCGGCCAGTACGTGCTGCCGCCTGCGGGCACCGACCCGGCGGGCTGGGCGCAGGCCAAGCAGGACTTCACGGCGGAGGGCCGCACCGTCGCCCGCTTCAACCACCCCGACATCGTGCGGGTCATGGACCTGTTTGAGGAAAACGGGACCGCCTACCTCGTCATGGAGTTTCTGGAGGGGCAGACCCTCGGCAGCGCGATTGAAAAGCGCGGGCCGCTGCCCCCGGACGAAGTGGTCAACATCGCCAAACGCGTCCTCGGCGCCCTGAGCGTGGTCCACAGCGCGGGGATGCTGCACCGCGACATCAAGCCCGACAACATCTATCTCGACAAGGCGGGGCGCACCGTCCTGATTGACTTCGGCTCGGCGCGCACCTTCGCGGCGGGGCAGACGGTGAGTCACACCCGGCTGGTCACGCCCGGCTACGCGCCGCTGGAGCAGTACAGCGGTTCGGCCAAATTCGGACCGTACACCGACATCTACGCACTCGGGGCGACCCTCTACCACGCCCTGACCGGCCACCCGCCCACCCCCGCCACCGACCGGACGATGGGGACGCCGCTTGCGCCGCTGCCGCCGAACACACCCCCGGCGCTGCGCGAGGCGATTGAGCGCAGCCTCGCCATCAAAATCAACGAGCGCCCGCAAAGCACGCAGGAAGTGCTGGCGCTGCTCAATCAGGTGTCGGTGGCGCCTCAATCTGCGCCCGCTGCCCCGGCGCCCCGGCCTACGCCCCCGCAGCGCAACCAGACCTTTCCCCCTGCCCCGCAGCCGACGCCCCAGCGGCAGCCGCAGCGCCCACCTCAGCCCGTACCCCAGCCGCCAGCCCAGCGGCGCCGGGGGCCGGGGTGTGGGTGCCTGTTTCCGCTGCTCCTCCTCGGCGGTCTCGCGCTGTACGGGATGAACGTGCTCGGGCCGCTGCTGTCGCCCTCTCAGACAGAGACTACCACCACCAGCGAGCAGACCCAGCCCGAGCCACCTGCCCAGACGCCGACCACACCTACCGAAGACCCCACCATCCCCCAGGCGCCCGGTACCACCGATTCGGGGCAAGACTGGCAAAGCGGCGACTCCATTGATCTGGGCTTGCCCGGCAGCAACGGGGAAACGCCCGCCCAGACCGACAATACGGCAACGCCTGAAACCACCACTCAGGGCAACGCGGGCACTGAAACAAATCCCACCACAACTCCGGAGACGAACACCAGCACTGCGCCGACCAGCGGCGAACTCGTCGTCACCGCACCGAACGTCACCCTGCGCTCGGCGGCGGACGCGGCGGCAAATAGCCTCGGAACGCTGGCGGCGGGCAGCACCGTGCAGATTCTCCAGACGCAGGACGGCTGGTACGAGGTGCAGACGACGAGCGGACAGCGCGGGTGGGTGGGCACGGACGCGGCCCTGCCGCCTGTCAGCGCCGAAGCCCTGAAAGCATTGCAGACGGCGGCGGGACAGGGCGGCGACGTGCAGCTCTCCCCCGGCGTCTACCGCCTTCAGGAGCCGCTGGTGCTCTCGCAGGATGCCCACCTGACCGGGGCCGGGCGTGACCGCACCTGGATCACCTCGGCGGCGGGGAACGCCGTACTTACCACGCGCGGCAACGTCTCTCTGCAAGGCGTCACCGTGGGGTGGACGGGACAGACGCCGGGCGGAGCGCTGCTGGCCGAGGGCGGCACCGTCACTCTGCGCGACGCCCGGCTGACTGGCGGTGTGCGCGACGAGACGCGCAACGAGTCCGGCAGCGGCTTACAGCTTTCGCAGGGCGCGCAGGGCGACGTGCAGGGCAGCGACCTCGTTGGCAACGCTTACGGCGCGTCTGTCAGTGATACAGCGCAGCTCAAGCTGAAAGACAGCACCCTGAGCGACAACTCGCTCGGCGGGGCCATCTTTCTGGACAGCTCGGGCGGCGAGGTGCGCGGCAGCACGCTGGAGCGCAACGGCGGCGACGGTCTGACGGTGCGGCACACGGCGGCCCCGGTCATTGTGGACAGCGAGCTGCGCGACAACGGCGAGCGCGGCCTGAGTGTGGAAGGTCAGGCCAAACCAACCGTCAAGCGCGTGACCGCCAGCGGCAACACACTGCAAGGCATCGGCGTGCAGGACGACGCGCAGCCGCAGCTCAGCAACAACAAGCTGACGGGGAATGGGCAAGAAGGCCTGACCTACGCCGACCGCGCCGGAGGCCGCGCCAGCGAGAACGAGCTGAGCGGCAATCAGGTCGGCATCGCCGTGCAGGGCAGCGCCGCGCCGGAGCTGCGGACGAACATCATCCGCGACAGCCGCGACGCGGGCCTGAGCTACGCCGGGCAAGCGGGCGGCACGGCAAGAGGCAACACCATCACCGGCAGCGCCAAACCCGGCATCTCGCTGTGGGGCGAAGCGCAGCCCACCCTCAGCAGCAACGTGATTCAGGGCGGCGCCCAGAGTGGCATCGTCTTTGCCGAACACGCGGGCGGCACCCTGGACAGCAACGAAGTCCTCGGCAACGCGCTCAGCGGCCTGGTCGTCAGGGACACGGCGGCGCCCGAGGTGCGCGGCAACACCTTCCAGGACAACGGCAAGGCGGCCATGGTCTACGAAGGCGAGGCGGGAGGCCGGGTCAGCGGCAACACCTGCCAGGGCAACGGCAGCGACGTGATCGAGCTGCACCTGACCAGCGTGCTCGCCGGGCCGGACCTCTCCGGGGCGAGCTGCGCGGTACAGACGCAGGGAAACTGGTAACTCTTCCCGCGTGGCGCAGGCCCCCAGGCCCTCAGCGGTGGGGGCCTGTTTCCTGCATGTCGCCCACCAGCGCTGTGAAGTTGAGCACAGTGGCCGCCCGTTCGTGTGGGCGGCACAGCAGCGTGAGGTCCACAGTGGGCACCGGGGGCCGCAGCTCCAGATACTCGCAGCCCTCCAGATTCAGGCGCCGCATCGCGTCGGGGACCAGCGACACGCCAAGCCCGGCGGCAACGAGGCTGACGATGGAGAGCATCTGCGGCGCGAGCTGCCCCAGCCGGGGCTCAAAGCCGGCGGCGCGGCACGCCTGCCACACGGTGTCGTAGATGAGCGGGCCGAATTCGCGCGGCGTGGTGATGAACGTCTCGTCGCGCAGCCGTTCCAGCGGCAGAGGCCGGGTCTGCGCCGCCGGGTGTCCGCGCGGCACCACCGCCACCATCGGTTCGCGGGCGACCAGGGTCAGCGTGAGGTCGCCGAGGTGCTGCGGCAGCGGGCGGGCGAGCACGGCGTCGAGCTGGTGCGAACGCAATTCATCGAGCAGGGTGACGGTGTTTTTCTCGGTCAGCGTCAGCCGCACGTCGGGGTACAGGTCGCGGTAGCGGCGCAGCAGCCCCTGCACCTGCGGGTTGATGCTCGCCGCGCCGGTAAAGCCCACCCGCAGTTCGCCCGTTTCACCGCGCCCGGCCCGCCGCGCTTCGTGGGTGGCGCCCTCCACCTGCGCCGGAATGGACTGCACCAGCCGCAAAAAGGTGTGCCCGGCCTCGGTGAGTTCCACCCCACGCGGTACGCGGTGAAACAGCGGCGTGCCGATTTCGCGCTCCAGCTCGCGGATTTGCTGACTGAGCGGCGGCTGCTGAATGCCCAGCCGGGCGGCGGCGCGGGTCACGTTGCGCTCGTCCGCCACCGCCAGGAAGTAACGCAGGTGCCGCAGCTCCATAGGAATACACACAGCGTATCGCAAAGGCGCTAGGCAGCTATTGGACATCTCGCAGCCGCTCTCCTACAGTGAGGCCGTTTCAAGCCCAGCTCAACGCCTTCCCGCCCTGGCCCCGGCAGCCTGTGGCCCCACTGCCCCTTCCTCAAACCCCCTCAGGAGAGTGCCCCCATGTTCGACTATTTCAAGATGCTCGACCTCGTTTCCCCCGACGAGCGCGATATCCACGCCGCCACGCGTAAGTTCGTGGACGCTGAAATCATCCCGCACATCGGTGACTGGTGGGAACACGAATCGGCCCCCACCCGCGAACTGATGCGCAAGATGGGCTCGCTGGGGCTGCTCGGCCCGACCACGCCCGAGCAGTACGGCGGCGCGGGCACGTCCTACACCGCCTACGGCCTGATCTGCTACGAACTCGAGCGCGCCGACAGCGGCCTGCGCAGCGCGGCGAGCGTGCAGGGCAGCCTGGTCATGCACCCCATCAACGAGTACGGCAGCGAGGAGCAGAAAAAGCAGTGGCTTCCCGGCCTCGCGTCGGGCGAACTCATCGGCTGCTTCGGCCTGACCGAGCCCGACGGCGGCTCCGACCCCGGCGGGATGCGGACCCGCGCCCGCAAGGACGGCGGCGATTATGTCCTCAACGGCAGCAAGATGTGGATCACCAACAGCCCGCTCGCCGACGTGGCGGTCGTGTGGGCCAAGGACGACGAGGACGTGGTGCGCGGCTTTATCGTCCCGCGTGACGCAAGGGGCTTTTCCACCCCCAAAATCGGCCACAAGATGAGCCTGCGGGCCTCCACCACCGGGGAAATCGTGCTGGAAGACTGCCGCATCCCGGCGGAGAACCTGCTGCCCGGCAGCCGGGGCCTCAAATCCCCGCTGGGCTGCCTCACCTCGGCCCGCTCGGGCATCGCCTGGGGCGCGATGGGAGCGCTCGAAAGCGTGCTGACGGCCAGCCTGGAGTACGCGGGCAGTCGCACCACCTTTGGCCGGCCCATCGCCGCGCGCCAGCTCGTGCAGGAAAAACTGGCCTGGATGGCGACCCAGCACTCGCTCGGCAGCCTGCTCGCGTGGCGCTTGGGGAACCTCAAAGACGGCGGCCAGATGAACTACGCTCAGGTCAGCGTCGCCAAGGGCAACAACGTGCGCGTCGCGCTCGAAGGTGCGCGCATGGCCCGCGAGATTCACGGCGGCAACGGCATCACCACCGAGTACCCGGTCATTCGCCACATGCTCAACCTCGAAACGGTGGACACCTACGAGGGAACCCACGACATCCACACCCTGATCGTGGGGCGTGACCTGACGGGGCAGAACGCGCTGGAGTAAGGCGAACTCCGATTGAACTGTTCGTGTCAACGGTTCAATCCGAGCGGAGCGAGAAGGAGCAAAACGGGTTCCGGGCGTGCAGTTGGCAAACTGGCGCCTTCCCAGTTTGTCAACGGAACAGACGGAATCCGGACAAGTCAGCGTTCTATTCGGAGCGGGGGCAACAGCGCGGCGATGGCCGGGGCGGTTGCCCCCGCTTCCCTCTTGTTGCCTTGCTGAAATGAGTCGGCCCAGCCCAGCGGCTATCATGCGGACTCGAAACAGAGCCACAAAAGCTTCAGGCCCTCGCCGCGTCCCTTGCCGGCGTCTGCCTGCCGTCTCGCTCTGCCTGGAGGAACCGACCATGACCACCCTGCTGCCCGCGCTCGACCTTGCCCAGCTCGACGCCCTCGATGCCCGCGACCCCCTCGCCCACAAGCGGGCCGAGTTCGACCTGCCGGGGGACATCATCTATCTCGACGGCAACAGCCTGGGCGCCCTACCCCGGCGCGTGCCCGCGCGGCTCTCGCAGGTGGCGACGGAGGAATGGGGCCACCACCTGATTCGCTCGTGGACGCGCAACGCGGAGGCGGCGCAGGACTGGATGGCGCTCCCAGACCGGGTCGCGGCCAAGCTCGCGCCGCTGCTGGGGGCCGGGGCGCACGAGGTGGCGGTGGGTGACTCCACCAGCGTCAACACCTTCAAGGCGCTGGCCGCAGCGCTGCGGCTCAGTGGACGACGGGTGATTCTCAGCGACGCCGATAACTTTCCCACCGACCTCTACGTGGCGCAGGGCCTCGCCCGGCTGCTGGGGGACGTGGAAGTGCGGACTGCGCCGGGCGACGAGATGACGCAGCATTTCACCGACGACGTGGGCGTGGTCCTGCTCACCGAAGTGGACTACCGCACCGGGCGCCGGCTCGACATGCGGGCGATTACGGCGGCGGCCCACGCGCGCGGCATCGTGACGGTGTGGGACCTCGCGCACTCGGCGGGCGCCTTCGCGGTGGACCTCGGCGGGGCGGGGGCCGACTTCGCCATCGGCTGCGGGTACAAGTTTCTGAACGGTGGCCCCGGCGCCCCAGCCTTTCTGTACGTGGCCGAGCGGCACCTCGACCGCGCCGAGGTCGTCCTGAGCGGCTGGATGGGCCACGCCGACCCCTTCGAGATGGCCCGCGCCTACGCTCCCGCCCCCGGTGCCCGGCGCTTCGTGGTGGGCACGCCGCAGGTGCTGAGCCTGAGTGCGCTCGACGCCGCGCTCGACGTGTTCGGAGACGTGGACCTCGGCGCCCTGCGCGAGAAATCGCTCTCGCTGACCGACACCTTTATCCGGCTGATGGAGCCTCTGGCGGAGCAATACCCCCTCGAACTCGTCACGCCGCTCGCCCACGCCGAGCGCGGCAGCCAGGTCAGCTACCGGCATCCCCATGCTCAGCAGGTGATGGCGCAGCTGATTGAGTGCGGCATCGTCGGCGATTTCCGCACGCCCGACATTCTGCGGTTCGGGTTCACGCCGCTCTACCTCTCGCACGGGGACGTGGGGCGGGCCGTGGCAGGCATCGCCGCCGTGCTGGACGAACTGGAAGGGCCGGCGTGAGCGGCGAACCCAGTTGCCCCTTCGGTGGCCCGGCGCCCGAACACTCCGCCGAGCAGGCGCACCGCGATTTCAGCCGCTCGCTGAGCTACGGCGACTACCTGCACCTCGACGAGCTGCGCTCGGCGCACCAGCCGATCACCGACGCCCACGACGAGCATCTGTTTATCGCCATTCACCATGTGTCCGAGGTGTGGCTCTCGCTCATCGTGCGCGAGTTGCAGGCGGCGATGAGACTGCTCGACGCCGGCATCACCGACGCGCCGCTGAAGATGCTGACCCGCGTGGTCCGCGCTCAGGAACAGCTCACCGCCGCCTGGGACGTGCTCAAGACGATGACGCCCGCCGACTACCTCCAGTTTCGCGGCGCCTTTGGGCAAGCGTCGGGGTTTCAGTCGCAAAACTACCGCATGGTCGAATTCCTGCTCGGCAACCGCAACTCCACGCTGCTGCGCCCGCACGAGCACCGCGCCGACCTGCACCGCCCCCTCGCCGCCGCGCTGCACGCCCCCAGCGTGTACGACCTCACCCTGCGCCTCCTCGCCGCGCGGGGGCTGCCGGTGCCCGCCGAGGTGCTGCAACGCGACTACGCCCAGCCTTACCAAACGAACGAAGCGGTCCTGGCAAGCTGGCTGAGCGTGTACTGCGACACCGAGACTTACTGGGACCTCTACGAACTCGCCGAGAAGCTGGTGGATGTGGAGGACAACTTCCGGCGCTGGCGTTTCAACCACCTCACCACCGTGGAACGCACCATCGGCTTCAAGCGCGGCTCGGGCGGCACCAGCGGCGTGGGCTACCTGCGCGGGGCCCTTGACGTGGTGCTGTTTCCCGAACTGTGGGACGTGAGGACGCAATTGTGAGCCGACCAGAACTGTTCGACCCTGCCGTCAACGCCGAATACATGCCCAGCCGACGGGTGCCGAATGCGCGGGATTATTTCGCGGCCTGGACGGAACGCAGCGCGGAAGTGCGCCGTCAGCACCCTCCCCGCGAGCTGCGCTACGGCCCCGGTGAACACGAGACGATGGACATCTTCGAGCCGTCCGGGTCGGCAGCGGGCACCCTGCTGTTCATTCACGGCGGGTACTGGGTGGCGTTCTCCAAGGACGATTTCTCGTTTGTCGCGCCGCCGCTGCTCGCGCTGGGCTGGCGGGTCGCGGTGATGAGTTACGACCTCGCCCCGGCGGTCTCGCTGCGGCACATCGTGGGGCAGGCACGGGCGGCAGCTTCGGCGCTGGGGCAGGCGTATCCGGGGCCGCTGGTGGTCGCCGGGCACTCGGCGGGCGGGCATCTCACCGCCATGCTGCACAGCACCGACTGGGCCGCCGAGGGGCTCCCGGCACCTCTGCTCACCGCCAGCGTCGGCATCAGTGGCCTGTACGACCTCGCGCCCCTCCGGCAGACCGAGTTGCAGGCCGACCTGCGGCTGAGCGAGGAAGAAGCCCGCGCCCTCAGCCCGCTCTGCGCCCAGCCGACCACCGCCGCGCCGTTTCTGGCCGCTGTGGGAGCACTCGAAAGCGGGTCGTTCCAGCAGCAGTCGCGGCGACTCGCTGAACTCTGGCCGCGCACACGGCTGCTCGAACAACCTGGGCGGCATCACTTCGATGCGCCGGACGACCTGGCTGGGCTGCTGGGAGAAGTGCTGAATGAGAAGACGCACGATTAGACGGGGCACTGAATAGGTTGCCGCCCCTCCACAGTTGCCAATTCAAACGACATACGAACAATCTGTAAAAATGGACCGAGTGTAGACTTTATAGGCAAACCTGACACTCCCTGTTTCTTTAAGAAAAATTAGGATAGGTTAAGACCAACGCAAGAGGCTTGTGTAAGAGAAGAAAAAGATGTGACTTCGTTCTGCCTCTGTGTGCCCGCTGCAGCTCCGTCGGCTTTCCGTCCTTCATCCCACAAGAGGTCCTCACATGTCGAAGCTCTCCCTCACCCTCCTGGCTTCCCTCACTTCCGCCCTGCTGCTTGCCGGGTGCGGACAGGTCGCTCCGACCATCGCCCGCCCTGTTGCCACGCAGGCTGCCACTGTGGCGACGGTCAGCATCAAGCCGGGCGATACGCCCGCAGCTGTGGAGGCCATGACCGGGGGCAAGGTCCTGCTATGGAACGCCGAGGGCTGCGACGATCACTGCACCGCTGTGGTCAGCCTGACTCAGTCAAAGTTGATGGCGCAGGGCCTTAACGTGGGCCGCCACATTTCTGTCGAAGCCAACCACAACCGAGTCAAGAACCTGGGTGCCCGGCCCATCTGGATCTGGTCGGTAGGGATGCAGTCAGCCGAGCCCATGCGGGGCTTGGGCGCCCGGCCCATCTGGATCTGGGGGGGCAACCTCTGGCAAGACGGGCAGTACCAGCCCTTGCCGGAAAATACGGCGGCGTGGCAGCAGATCGGTTTGCCCGCCGCGCAGGCCAGTGCCCCCAATGCGGGCAAATCGCAGGTCATCGCCGTGATCGACACTGGCGTCGACCTGGAGCACCCCGCTCTCAAGGGCGCCCTGACCCCCGCCTCGACCTGGCTCGATCTGGTTGACGGCGACACGCTGCCGCAAGACGACGGGGAACTCGGCACGGGCGGCGTGGGCCACGGTACGGCGGTCGCCGGCATCGCGACCCAGGTGGCTCCGATGGTCCAGATCATGCCTGTTCGTGCGCTGGGGACCGACGGCTCGGGCGACATCAGCGCGGTGGTGCAGGCGATCGTGTGGGCGGTCGATCACGGCGCCAACATCATCAACTTGAGCCTGGGCAGCAATGAAGCCTCGGAAGCCCTGCAAAGTGCCGTGCGCTACGCCGACGAAAAGGGAGTCGCTGTGGTCGCCGCCGCAGGAAATGCGGGCAATAATGAACTGACCTACCCCGCCGCTTATGCCCGCACGAGTGCTGGCCTGCTGAGCGTCGGCAGTGTCTCAGACAGTGACGTGAAGTCGGGCTTTTCCAACTACGCCGCCTCGCTGGAGGTGCTGGCACCCGGTGAACGGATCGCGACCTACGCGCCGAACAATAAGCTCGCCCTGTGGACTGGAACGTCCATGTCGGCTCCAGTCGTTGCCGGGCTGCTGGCCCTGATGCAGGGCGAAAGACAGGCGGCCGGCGGGGAGAACGCTGTCACCGCACACGCACATGACATTTCCGGTATTGCCCTGAACCAGCCCTTTACCGGTGGCCTGGGCTACGGACGAATTGACGCGGCCGCCACTGTGCTGGGGTGGAAACAGCAGTAAGGACAGTAGGGTATGTTGCTCAGGCTCCCTCTCCTGGACCTCACGCCCTTGCCCGCTCCCTTTTACGAACTGGCAAAGGACGTCGAGCAGTCCCTGATCACTGATCCTGAAAAAGCCAGAGAAGTCGCCGCCAAACTCCACGCCGCTACCGATACTGCTCAGGGACTGCACCGGGCCTACGCTGAACTGCTGCTGGCCCGGACCCTGCTGTCGACCCGGCAATGGCAGGCGGCGCTGGAAAGTTTTGAGAAGGCGCGGAAAAGTCTTCTCGCTCTTGAGCGCGCAGCACTCGTGGCACATGCCGTACTGGGCCGCGTTTATATTTTGCTCGGAACCGGACAGTACGCGGAGGCGAGTGCAGAAGCGGCAGAGCTCGAAGCCCAGCTTGCCAACGGACCCGTTCAGGCTATGGAAATCCGTGCTTTGGCTCTCAATGCCATCGCTTACGCTGAATACGCTCAGGGACGACCTGTTCAGGCAATCAATCATCTGAAAGAGGCCCTGAAACTTCGTGAGCAACTCAGCCCCATTATCATTGCGGCGTGCCTCTGTAACCTTGGCATCAGCAACATTGAACAGGGCAACTACCGCGAGGCGATCTACTGGTTGATGGAAGCCTACCGGGCACATCCGGATTCCAACGAAGATCGCCAGCTCGAACTCGCCACGCTGACGAATCTGGCCTATGCGCACTACCTCGCGGGGGACCTGTCGCTGGCGACAGAAATTACCCAGAAAGCCTATGCTGCCGCCGGCGAATGGCAAAGCTACAAGGTACGCGCCTACTCCGCGCTTAATCTGGGAACCTACAACACAGAACTTCAGCAGACCGGGCGCGCGCGCTCCTACCTGCAAGAAGCCCTGGTGCTTTCACAGACCCAGCCTGAGCTGACCGCCGACGCTGTTTTACGTGCCAGCATTCTGGACAGTTTGGGCACCCTGGAACATCAGGACGGCAACAGTGAAAGCGCCCTGGAGCTGTATACCCGGGCACGGGAGATCGCGCAGAGAGACGAACTGCCCGCAGTAGAAGCCCTGACCCAGCTGAATATTGGGCGGATGCTGGGACAACTGGGAAGACCGGAGGCCCGGGCAGAACTGGAACGCGCCCTGGAACTGGCCGTGGCGGCGTGCCTATTCAAAGAACAGTTCGAGGCGCACACTGCCCTGGCCGAGCTGACTGCGGCGGCGGCGGACTGGCGCAGTGCGTACCGGCACCAGCAGGAGCTGACCCGCCTCAAATTGCACCTGCTCGAAGGCGAACACGAGCGGCAGCGCAAGGAGTTGAGGGCCGAACTCGACCTCGAACAGATGCGCCGTGAGGGTGAGCTATCGCGTGAGCGGCTCAAGATCGAGGTCGCGGCCCGCGAACGCGCCGAAGCCGAAACGCTGGAACGGACCCAGCAACTGGCGCAGGCGCAGCGGGAAGTGGTGCTGTGCCTCGCACTGGCTGCCGAGTACCGTGACAGTATTACCGGAGAGCACATCAAGCAATGGTTCGTGCAGTTTTAGGCGGCTTTGAGGCCGAAATTTAGCGGACTGGACG